>Ga0182741_1000661_pt1 | contig 49453 bp, 40 predicted proteins | sample eDN5th37CBELigOP_FD_128874 | JGI IMG/M metagenome (GOLD analysis project Ga0182741, IMG submission 128874) | Enriched Organic Plus compost microbial communities from Emeryville, California, USA - eDNA 5th pass 37_C BE-Lig OP (version 2) (version 2) ... | reverse complement strand
TGATCTTGAAGTAGCCGCCGCCGGCGAGCTTCTTGAACTTCACCAGGGCGAAGTCGGGCTCGATGCCGGTGGTGTCGCAATCCATCACGAGGCCGATCGTGCCGGTGGGCGCGATCACGGTGGCCTGTGCGTTGCGGTAGCCGTTCTTCTCGCCGAGTTCGAGGGCCTTGTCCCAGGCGGCCTTGGCATGCGCCACGAGGTCCGCATCCGGGCAGGAGGCGTGGTCGAGCGGCACCGGGTTGATGGAGAGGTTCTCGTAGCCGGCAGCCTCGCCATGCGCCGCGCGGCGATGGTTGCGGATCACGCGCAGCATGTGCTTCGCGTTGGCCTTGTAGTTCGGGAACGGACCGAGCTCGCCCGCCATCTCGGCGGAGGTGGCATAGGACACGCCGGTCATGATCGCGGTGATCGCGCCGCAGAGCGAGCGGCCCTCATCCGAATCGTAGGGCAGGCCCATGGTCATGAGCAGGCCGCCGATATTGGCGTAGCCGAGGCCCAGCGTGCGGTACTCGTAGGAAAGCTGCGCGATCTCCTTCGACGGGAACTGCGCCATCATCACCGAGATTTCGAGCACGATGGTCCACAGGCGGCAGGCATGCTCGAACGATTCCGCGTCGAACTTGTGCGCGGCGCGGTCGAAGAACTGCAGCAGGTTCGCCGAGGCGAGGTTGCAGGCCGTGTCGTCCAGGAACATGTATTCCGAGCACGGGTTCGAGGCCCGGATGCGACCACCGGCGGGGCTGGTGTGCCAGTCGTTCATGGTGGTGTTGAAGTGCAGGCCCGGATCGGCCGAGGCCCAGGCGGCATGGCCGATCTGCTCCCACAGGTCGCGGGCTTTCAGGGTCTTCACCACCTTGCCGTCCTTGCGGGCAGTAAGGTGCCACTCGCCGTCACTCTCGACAGCGCGCAAAAAGTCGTCCGTGATCGAGACGGAGTTGTTGGAGTTCTGGCCGGAGACCGTGAGATAGGCTTCCGAGTCCCAGTCCGTGTCGTAGACGGGGAAGTCGATGTCGGTGTAGCCCTGCTTGGCGAACTGGATGACGCGCTTGATGTAGTTGTCCGGGATCTGGACCCGGCGCGCCATCTTGATCTCCTTCTTCAGCGCCGGGTTCTTCTCCGGGTCGAAGCAGGCGTCGCCTTCGGCCTCGCAGTTCACGCAGGCCTTCATGATGGCCTTGAGGTGCTTGGAGGCGAGCTTCGAGCCGGCCACCAGCGCGGCCACCTTCTGCTCCTCCTTCACCTTCCAGTCGATGTAGCTCTCGATGTCCGGGTGATCGACGTCGACCACCACCATCTTCGCCGCGCGGCGGGTCGTGCCGCCGGACTTGATCGCGCCCGCGGCCCGGTCGCCGATCTTGAGGAAGGACATGAGGCCCGAGGAGCGGCCGCCGCCGGAGAGCCTTTCGCCCTCGCCGCGCAGCTTGGAGAAGTTGGAGCCGGTGCCGGAACCGTACTTGAACAGGCGCGCCTCGCGGACCCACAGGTCCATGATGCCGCCCTCGTTCACCAGGTCGTCCTCGACGCTCTGGATGAAGCAGGCATGCGGCTGCGGGTGCTCGTAGGCCGACTTCGACTTGGTCAGCTTGCCGGTCTTGTAGTCCACGTAATAGTGGCCCTGGCCGGGACCGTCGATGCCGTAGGCCCAGTGCAGGCCGGTGTTGAACCATTGCGGCGAGTTCGGCGCCACCATCTGGTTGGCGAGCATGTAGCGCAGTTCGTCATAGAAGGCCTGCGCGTCCTCCTCGGACGAGAAATAGCCGCCCTTCCAGCCCCAATAGGTCCAGCAGCCGGCGAGGCGGTCGAAGACCTGCTTGGAGGAAATTTCGGAGCCGTAGCGCTTGTCCTCGGGCAGCTTGGCGAGCTTCTCCTCGTCGGGCACCGAGCGCCAGAGCCAGGAGGGGACGTCGTTCTCCTCGACCTTCTTCAGGTGCGCGGGAACGCCGGCCTTGCGGAAATACTTCTGGGCGAGCACGTCGGACGCGACCTGGCTCCAGGTCTCCGGCACCTCGATGTTCTCGAGCTTGAAGACGATGGAACCGTCCGGATTGCGGATCTCGCTCGTGGCGAGCCGGAAGGCGAGGGAGGAATAAGGCGATTGCCCGGACTTGGTGTAACGCCGCTCGATCCGCATCTTTTCGATCCTCAAATTCGGAGACAAACATCCCCGGCGCCACAAATCGCTTGTGGCGTGCAGCCCCAGAAAATTTTCTAAACCCCAACGACCCGTTTTGCGGACCGCCACACGCACCACGCCCGAGTTACGGCCTCCTTCAGACGCCACAGGTCACGCAGCAAGTCGGGTGCCGCGGGCTCTGAACGCTCACTCTGGGGAGATTTTCGACCGCCCTTTCGGGCCGGTCGCCGGTCTCGGATCGGAACCCCGGCAAGCTAGTCGTGATGCGAGCCTCACGTCAAGAACTTGTGCTGAGCCTTTCGGTTCCAACTATATATAGTGGGCAAGTGTTAAGAATGTGGAAAAGTAGCTAAGCCTTGGAGACTCCTTTCAGAATCCTGGCGGCACTTTTCGGACGGCCCGTTTCGGCCGGCGCAGATTCGCAAATTTCCTATGCACAGGAGACCCCAGATCTTGCGCCTGCGCATCCTCGGCCCCACGGGGAAGGCGGCGGCGCGGAAAGAACCGCTTTCGCGCGAAAATGCCGTGAATCCAGGAAAATTCGCCTCAGAATCGCCCTGCTTGGCGTAACGGGGAATCAGATGCAGGTTTTGGGGTGAGGAGGCTGGACTTCCCGGCGCGGTAAAGCCATATTCCGCCCGACTTCAGGACCCCCTAGGCGGTAGCGATGAAAGAGTTCTTGATTCAGTTCTTTACCTGGTGGAACGGCCAGACCCTCGGCACCCGATTCTTCACGTGGCGCAAGGGGCAGTTCGTGGGCCAGGACGAGTTCGGCAACCGCTACTATCGCTATACCCAGCCGCAGCCGATCGATTCGAATGTGGGCGCCGAGCGCCGCTGGGTCGTCTACAACGGCGAGGCCGACGCCTCGAAGGTGCCTCCGGGCTGGCGCGCCTGGCTCTGCCACAACGGCGATGTGCCCCCGAGCGAGGAGAACTACCAGCCCCGTCCCTGGGAGAAGCCCTACGTCCCCAACATGACCGGCACGCCCCAGGCCTATCGTCCGCAGGGCTCCCAGCTCGCGACCGGACAGCGCCCCGCCGCCACCGGCGATTATGTTCCGTGGACGCCGGGCGAGTAAGGGCGCTCTGACACTCCCATGCTCAAGCGCCTCAATCCCCGCGCCTGCGTCGAGTGCGGCCTGCCTTACGGCCATACCGATTTCGCGTATCACGCCGGCAAGATCGAGAACGGCCCGTCCTATTGGTCCGACCGGGGCCTCCTGTGCTCCGTCGCCTGCTCGACGGCGCATTACGAGAAGCGGGAGAAGCAGGGCGACGCCATGAAGGAGCCCGCGCCCGATCCGTTCGAGCGGGGGTGATCCCGAGCCCGGCCGACGAGACCTAAGCCCGCCGGCGGTGGAAAGCTCTGACGTTCTCCTCGAGATGCGGGGCTTTTCCGGTCCCGCTGAGAATCACGGCATTCGGGAGCCGTTCCTCGATATGATGGAAGGCTGCCGCCGCTGCGGCTTCGATCGTCTGCCCGGTGAGCAGGCCACCCATGGCGAAGGGGCGGTTGACGATGGTGAGGCAGGGGCTCGCTTCCAGGACCGGAAGCAGGGGCGCCATGATGTTATAGGACAGGTTCAGCGGGAATTGCAGCGCATCGTACAGCCCGCTTTCCAGGGCGAGCCTCCCGGTCTCCGGGTCGCTGACGCTGGCTCCGAAGGCTGTCACGCCGCAGCGCCTCGCATGATCCATGGCGGCAATGACATCCGGATGCGTGACGACGGCGCTGGTCGCCTTGTGGAGCTGGAGGACATCGATGGAGCCGAGCAGCTTCAGACTCCGGTCGATGCTCCGAATCAGCGCATCCCGGCTGTGATCGACGAAGCTCGTGCCCTTCTCGAAATCCCAATGCTCCCCGGCTTTCGTCATGATGGTGAGCGTCCGCCTGCGGGAGGGCTCGAGGCCCGAAAGGAAATGGCCGAGGCGGGCTTCGGTCCGCGCATAGGCGGGCGCGGTGTCGAAAATGGCGATGCCGAGTTCCAGCGCCTTCGCCAGCAGCGCCTGCGCCCCTTCGGCGTCGGGCGGTTCGCTTTGACCGACGCCCCACATCCTGCCGATCGAGAGAAGTCCGAGGCCGAGCTTGAGGCCCGGCTGGGTGAGTGCCTGAATCATAGGATTACTGACCTGACTGAGGCGGGTGGAAATACGATTGAGGCCTGAGCGTCCCTTCGGAGAAGAGCCCGAACGCCTGGATGACATGGCCGGCGGGAACATCGATGTTGCGGGCGACACCCGAGCCCTTCAGAACGCCTCCGCGCGCATCCGGCTCCGGGTCCCGATAGGTTCCGCCATCGCCGAGGCGGCAGTTCTGGCAGCGGATCGGGCCGAGGATCTGGGCCCCGCGCCCGATGGAATTGGGGCCGATCAGGGAGCCGTTGCCGAGGAGGCGGGCGCCGGCTCCGATGTCTGCAACCTCTTCCTTGCCGACCTTGATGGTAAAGCCGCCTTCCTCGCCGATCTCGGCCTGGGCTCCGATCCGGATCTGGCCGCCGGCTGCCACAAGACGCGTGCCGGGAAAGAGGTTGGTTCCCGCATCGATGCGGATGCTTCCGCCATCCATCGCCTGGAGGATCGTGTTGGGCCAGAGGATGATCCCGTCTCCCAGGACGACGTCGGGGGAGACGAGCACCGATCCGGGATCCGGGATCAGGATCGTGCCTTTGGCGAGCGCACGCGTCGCGCTGAGGCTCAGGAAGCCCATGAGGCGGCGGGTGACGTCGGTTTCGGAGGTTGAGAGGGGCATGGACGGTCTCGGATCCCCTGATGGTAGCAATGTATCATAAGGGTTGATAGACCGGCGGCCGGTTTGTCCTGCCCTTTTTCTATCATGGTTCGCGTGCTAATCGCGGTGACGGACATTGGGGACACGGCTCGGCTGAGCTTGACCAGAATGCAGATCCGGCGTGCTTCCCGATCTGCCTTAGCGTGGATGGTATGATGAAATTCGAATGCACGCGGGCGGCTTTGGTGCTCGCATTGATCATGGGCTCGGTGGGTGCAGCGCAGGCGGACAGGATCAAGAATCCGACGGCGGTATTCTCCGGTCTCGACAAGATCACCGGCCGCATCGTGTCGTTCGAGGTGAGGATCGACGAAACTGTTCAGTTCGGCGCCCTGCAGATGACACCGCGCGTCTGCTACACCAAGCCGCCGAATGAGACGCCGAACACCAGCTCCTTCATCGAGGTTGAGGAAACCGGCACGGATGGGCAGAACCGCAAGGTATTCTCCGGCTGGATGTTCGCGGCCAGCCCCGGTCTCCACGGCATCGAGCACCCCGTCTACGACATCTGGCTGGTGGACTGCAAAGGTGGCACGGAAGTCATCGCGGAGCCCAAGGAAACGCCTGAGGAACTGCCCCCAATCGAGCCCACGTCACAGCGCACGCAAGGGGCCGACGAATCGTCGCGACCCGGCGATATCATGGATCCGGGGGATTCCGCCGAGCCCCTGCCGCCGGCGCCGAGCGTGGCTCCTGCGCGCCCGCGCCAGCCAGCGCGGCGCCCGAGCCTCAACTTCAACCAGAACGCACCGCTCATCAACACGGATCGCTGAGCCGGCCCGAACCATCGGACGGGAAAAGCGGAATCCACTTCTGGGATCAAATCCGGTGCTTCTTCTTGAGTGAGAGCATAGCGTGAGGGGCTCTGGAGGGGCGCACGGCGCCCTACAGGGCGGCGAGGGCCTCCTCGCCGCTGACCGTCCTGTCCCTGGGCCAGACATGCCAGTTGCCCTCGTGCTCCATGGCGGCGCGCAGCATCTGCTTGTAGCTGCGCCTGGACACCTCGATCGCGCCGAACTGGGCGAGGTGAGGGGTCACGAACTGGGTGTCGAGAAGGGTGAAGCCGCCGCGCTTGAGCCGGGCCACGAGATGGACCAGCGCGACCTTCGAGGCGTCGCGCTCGGTGTGGAACATGCTCTCGCCGAAGAAGGCGCCCTTCAGCCGCACGCCGTAGAGCCCGCCGACGAGGCGGTTGTCCCGGTACACCTCCACCGTGTGGCAGAATCCGGCATCGAACAATTGCCCGTAGAGGTCGCGGATGCGCCGGTTGATCCAGGTCTTCTCGCGGTCGATGGCGGGCGCCGCGCAGCCGGCGATGACCGCATCGAAATCCCGGTCCACGCGCACCTCGAACTCGTCCGAGCGAACCGTGCGCGCCAGCCGCTTGGGCACATGGAACGTGTCGAGCGGAATGATGCCTCTTTCGCGCGGCTCCACCCAGAAGAGGGATGGGTCATCCGCATCCTCCGCCATGGGGAAGATGCCAGCCGCGTAGGCCTTGAGAAGGATCTCGGGCGTGATCGTGATGGTATCGTCGGAGGACAGGGGCATGCACTCGCAGATCCAAGCATGGATCATGCCATAGATAGACACTTTTGTGCAGGAAGTCAGAGCGGAGTGACGTAGATTTTCGCAAGCTCCACCATTTCCTCCTTGCTGATGGATGCCCTCGTCGCGATGACCCATAATTCGCGCCGAGCAGGCATCCGAAGGCAGAGGGTGCTACGAAATTGCGCCGTCTTGAAGGATTCGCCTATTGTCTTTGCCGTGAATCCGGTGTGATGGGCCATATAGAGGTTTCCGTCGGCCATCGCAGGGCGGAAACCGTAGAGCATGTCGAGAGGGGAGACCGGCCCCCTACCGCTAACATAGAGAGGCTTGTCGATCTCTCCTGATGCAAGGTGCTCAGCGAGGGTCTGCAGGTCTGGACAGCGAGCGATAGCGATACCGTTGTCCTTGAGCACGCGATGAAACGCATCCAGGGCTATCGGCACTTCGTGAGGATACAGATGCTCCAGGCAGTGGCTGGAGTAGACGGCATCGAAACTGTTCGATTCGACCTTCAACAGTTCGGGGAGCGTATCGACGATGTCGGGCTCAACCCTGGCGTCGATATCGAGTCTAATCTCTTCCCACTCTGGAGTGTTGAATGGCTTGAGGGTGCGATGCTTTCGTAATTTGCCACATCCGACATGAAGAAACCGAGGCATTCCTGATTGCCCCGCTTGCGACATGATGCAGGGCCTCCCTTCCATGCAAGGTAAGGCCATGCATATGTTATAATAAGCCTATTCTGTAATCCCGCCCGTCTTCAGGAAATTCTCCAGCCAGTGGATGTCGTACTGGCCGTTCTGGATGTCCGGGTTGCGCACGAGGGTGCGGAAGAGCGGAAGCGTCGTGTCCACGCCGTCGACGACGAACTCGTCCAGCGCCCGCCGCAGGCGCATGAGGCACTCGTTGCGGGTGCGGCCATGCACGATGAGCTTGCCGACGAGCGAATCGTAATGCGGCGGGATGCGGTAGCCCTGATAGGCCGCCGAATCGACGCGCACGCCGAGGCCGCCGGGCGGGTGGAAATAGCTGATCGTGCCGGGCGAGGGGCGGAAGGTCGAGGGATGCTCGGCATTCACGCGGCACTCGATGGCATGGCCCTCGATCTTGATGTCTTCCTGCCTCACCGAGAGCGGGTGGCCTGCGGCCACGCGGATCTGCTCGTTCACCAGGTCGATGCCCGTGATCATTTCCGTGACCGGGTGCTCCACCTGGATGCGCGTGTTCATCTCGATGAAGTAGAACTCGCCGTCCTCGTAGAGGAACTCGATGGTGCCGGCGCCGGCATATTGCAGTTCCTGCATCGCCTTCGCCACGATGCCGCCGATGCGCTCGCGCATCTCGACATTGAGGGCGGGCGAGGGGCCTTCCTCCCACACCTTCTGGTGACGGCGCTGGAGCGAGCAGTCGCGTTCGCCGAGATGGACCGCGCCGCCCTTGCCGTCGCCGAGAACCTGGATCTCGATGTGGCGCGGCTTCTCGAGGTACTTCTCGATATAGACCGCGTCGTCGCCGAAGGCGGCCTTGGCCTCGGTCTTCGCGGTCTGGAGCGCATGGACGAGGTCGGACTCGTTGCGCGCCACCTTCATGCCGCGCCCGCCGCCGCCGGCCGCCGCCTTGATGATGACCGGATAGCCGATCTCCTTGGCGACCTTCTTGGCCTCCTCCTCGTCGGAGATGCCGCCTTCCGAGCCGGGGACGCAAGGAATGCCCAGGCGCTTGGCGGTGCGCTTCGCCTCGATCTTGTCGCCCATGATGCGGATGTGCTCCGCCTTGGGGCCGATGAAGGTGATGCGGTGATGCTCCAGCACCTCGGCGAAGCGGGCATTCTCGGACAGGAAGCCGTAGCCGGGATGGATGGCGTCCGCGCCGGTGATCTCGCAGGCGGCGATCAGGGCGGGAACGTTGAGATAGGAGTCGCGGGCCGCAGGCGGGCCGATGCACACGCTCTCGTCGGCGAGGCGCACATGCATGGCGTCCGCATCGGCGGTGGAATGTACCGCGACGGTGGCAATGCCGAGCTCCTTCGCCGCGCGCAGGATGCGCAGGGCGATTTCGCCGCGGTTCGCAATGAGGATCTTATCGAACATATCGCGCCTTACTCGATGACGAGGAGGGGTTCGCCGTATTCAACAGGGGTTCCGTCTTCGACATAGATGGCGGTCACGGTGCCGGCGCGGGGTGCAACGATCTCGTTGAAGGTCTTCATGGCCTCGATGAGCAGAACCTTGTCGCCGGCCTGCACCTTGGAGCCGACTTCCACGAAAGGCTTCGCATCAGGCGAGGGCTTCCGGTAGACGGTGCCGACCATCGGCGAGAGCACCGCGCCCGGATGCGGGCCGGACTTGGCGGCAGGGACATCCGCGGCGGCCGGCGGCGGCGCGACGACCGGAGCAGGCGCGGGGGCGGCGAGGGCTGCGGGAGCCGCCACGGTGACGGAGGCCTGGACCACGCGCGCCACGCGGATGCGAAGGTCGCCCTTCTCCACTTCGATCTCGCTGAGATCCGTATCGGCGATCAGATTCGCCAGCTCCCGGACGAGATCGGGATCGAAAGGGTTTTCCTTGGCCATGGGGCTCACCTCTTGATTGTGAGGAACTAGTGCTGGGAGGGCTTCGGGAGCCGTGCTCGTTCCACCAGGATCTGGTGAACCGCTTCGAGGCCGAGCAGGTAGCTCATGGGGCCGAAACCGCAGATCACGCCGACTGACACGGGTGCGATGAACGAGCGATGGCGAAAGCCTTCGCGAGCATGAACATTGGAAAGATGGATCTCGATCGTCGGCGCGCCGCTGCCGGAGATGGCATCGCGCAGCGCGATCGAGGTGTGGGTATAGGCGCCGGCATTGAGGACGATGCCTGCGCCCTGCGCTCCCGCCTCGTGGATCCAGTCGACCAGCTGTCCTTCGTGGTTGGACTGGCGGAACGTGATCGCCACAGCCAGGGTCTCCGCCTTCTCGCGCACGAGCCGCTCGATGTCGGCCAGCGTGGTGCTGCCGTAAATCTGGGGCTCTCTGCGGCCGAGCAGGTTGAGGTTGGGTCCGTTGAGAACGTGGACGTTGATCATCGCGAAGGAGCGTTCCGTGAAGCTCCGTCAGGCGGAGCCGAAACGCCCTCTTAGCCAAAAGGAGTGGTTGGGGGAAGGGGAAAAGCGGGCCTTTCCCAAGGCTTGGCCACGGTTCCTTAAGGGGATGGCGGGTGTTCGGGCAGGATCGCAGCCCGTCGCGGGCTCCACCGGGCGCCATTCCGGGGCGCCGCAGGCGCGCCCGGAATGGCCGTTTCGGCGAAAACTAGCCGCAGGTCGCCTTGCCGCAAGAGCGGACATTGTCCACCACCTGCTTCAGGGGCTCGAGGCCGACGGCGCCGGGGATCACGACCTCGCCGATGATGAAGGCGGGGGTGCCGGTGAGGTTCAGCTTGTCCCCGAGGGCCATGTTCTCCTGCAGGGCGGTGCGCTGCTCGGGGCTCTCCATGTCCTTCTGGAGCTTGGCCATGTCGACGCCCATCTCCTTGGCCACCGCCATGGCGCGCTCGCCGTTCACGCGGCCGCGGGTTTCCAGAACCTTCACGTGGTAATCGAAGAGCTTCTGGCCCTGCAGCTGGTTCTTGACGGCAAGCGCCACGCGGCTCGCCTCGACGGAATCGGGGCCGAGGACCGGGAAATCCTTGAGCACGACGCGCAGCTTGGGGTCGCTCTTGATGAGGGTCTGCAGGTCACCTAGGGCCTTCTTGCAGTAGCCGCAATTGTAGTCGAAGAACTCGACCAGGGTGACGTCGCCCGAAGGATTGCCCGCCACGAAGGAATGCGGCGCGTTGAGGAGCGTCTGCTGGGTTTCCTTGACGGCGCTGGCCTGGGCGGTCCGCTGGGCCTCGGCCTGGCGCTTCTCGAGCTCGCCGATGACCTCGGCCAGCAGCTCGGGATTCTGAAGCAGGTAGTCGCGCACGACCTCGCCGATGGCCTGCTTCTGCTGCTCGTTGAAGACGGCGTTCTGGGCCTGCGCCGCAGGAGCCACGGCCAGGGTGCCGAGCAGCGCCAGGGCCTGGCAGGTAGTGAGAAGCGAGAAGCGCATGATCCGATCCTTTGCGGAGATTGCCGTGCAATAGCTGGCGTGAGTTAGCGGGTTGGGAAGTGCGGCGTCAAATCACGGCTTCGTTGCTGCATGCGCGAAGCGGCTTGAGACTGATCTTCCGACGGGCTACGAGCCTTTTCATGACAAAGTCGATTGCCGAACAGATCCCGCCCCTCGTCGCCCGCCGCATGGACCGGGTTTCGTCCTTCCTGGCCATGGACGTGTTGAGCGCCGCTGCGGCGAAAGAAAGGCGAGGGGACAGCGTGATCCATATGGAGGTGGGCCAGCCCTCCGCCCCCGCGCCGCGTGCCGCCCGAGAAGCCGCCAAGGCCGCGCTTGATCTCGGCCGGATCGGCTACACGGAGGCGCTCGGCATCGCCCCCTTGCGGGAGCGCATCGCCCGGCACTATCGCGAGGCCTATGGGGTGAGCATCGCGCCCGAGCGCGTCGTCGTGACCACGGGCTCGTCCGCCGGCTTCGTGCTCGCTTTCTTAAGCCTCTTCGATGCAGGCCAGCGGGTCGCCATCACGGCGCCGGGCTATCCGGCCTACCGGAACATTCTCGAAGCGCTCGGCATCGAGCCGGTCACGATCCCGCTCAGCAAGGCCGATGGCTGGATCATGACGGCGAAGGCCATCGAGAAGGCCCATGCGGAAAAGCCTCTCCACGGCATCCTCGCCATGAGCCCCGCCAACCCTTCCGGCACCATGATCGGGCAAAAGGCCCTGGCGGAGCTCGGCGAAACCTGCCGCCGCCTCGGCCTGTGGTTCGTCTCGGACGAGATCTATCACGGCCTGACCTACGGCGAGGCCGCCTCGACAGCCCTGGCCTCGGACGACGATGCCGTCATCATCAACTCGTTCTCGAAATATTACTGCATGACCGGCTGGCGCATCGGCTGGATCGTGGTGCCCGAGCGGCTCGTGCGCCCCATCGAGCGGCTGGCGCAGAACCTCTACATCTCGCCGCCCTATCTCTCGCAGGTCGCGGCCCTTGCCGCCTTCGACGCCACCGAGGAGCTCGAAGCGGTGAAGGCCGGCTATGCGCGCAACCGCGCCTTCCTGCTGGAGGAGCTGCCGAAGGCCGGCATCACCGAGATGCACCCGGTGGACGGCGCCTTCTACATCTATGCCGACATCGCCCGCTACACGAACGATTCCATCGGCTTCTGCAAGCGGATGCTGGAGGAGACGGGCATCGCCGCGACGCCGGGGCTCGATTTCGATCCGATCGAGGGCTCGCACTACATGCGCCTGTCCTTCGCGGGTTCGGAGACCGATTGCCGCGAGACGGTGGAACGGTTGAAGGGGTGGTTGAAGTAGCCGCTCTAACGGCATTGCCCCTGGGCTGTTTCGCCCATCTTAGCCTCGTCCCGAGCGTCTGGCAGGGAATGCATTCTCCCTCGTCATCACCGGCCACGGGCCGGTGATCCCGATTGTTCGAGGTGCGGCGCTTTTCTGGATCGGGATGGCCGGGACAAGCCCGGCCATGACGCGGCGAAGAGGTCATTACCGAACAAGAAAAATGCCCGGCTCTCGCCGGGCATTTCTGTTTTTACTTTTACGACCCGCTCAGGACCGATTTGGCCTTGGACCACCAGCCGGCGCGCTTCGGGCGCTCCGGATCCGGCGGGGTGAGGACCACGGCGACCGGCTCGGGCTCGGGGACGACCGGGCGCGGCGGCTCCGCGACAGGGGCCTCGGCGACGGGCTCCTCGGGAGCAGGCTTCGTCTCGATCGGCTCGTCCGAGGCCACAGGCTCTGGAGCAGGCGCGTGCGCCGGCTCGTCGTCCAGGGTGCCCACCGCTTCCGCGACGGCTTCGGTGACGGCCACGAAGCCTTCCTCCGCGGCGAATTCCTCGACGGCCTCGTCGCGGCCACGGCCACGACCGCCCCGGCGGCCCCGGCGGCGACGGCGGCGGTTGCGCTCTTCGGCTGATTCCGAACCCTCGGCGGCTTCGCTCTCCTCGTCGGAGGCCTCGATCTCGGCGGCTTCCTGCTCTTCGCCTTCGGCGGCCTCGTCCTCGTCTGCGCTGCCTTCCTCGCCCTGGTCGGAGCCGGCAAAGGCCTCGCGGTCACGGCCGCGACGACGGCGGCGACGGCGGCGGCGGCGGCCATTGCCCTCGCCCTCCTCGGAGCGTCCCTCCTCGGCGGCGCGGATGTCCTCCGCGCTCTCCTCCTCGCCCTCGATCTCCGGCTCGACCTCATCATCCACGTCCAGCGGTGCGACGGCGTCGATCTGGATGCCGGTGACCGGCGACTTGTGCTCGACGCGCACCGCGGGCTCGCCACGGTCGATGGCGTAGTTCGCGGTTCCGGTCAGCGAATCGTCTGCGACGATGGAGATCATGACGCCGAAGCGGGTCTCCAGCTCGCGCAGGTGAATGCGCTTCTGGTTGAGGATGTAGAAGGCGGCCTCCGTCCGCGTACGGACGATGAGGTTGTAGGCGGCACTCTTGATGAGGGTTTCCTCGATCGAGCGCAGCACATGGAGCGCGACGGACGGCGTCGAACGGACGAAGCCGGTGCCGGCGCAGTGCGGGCAGGGAACGGAGGACGATTCGAGCACGCCCGTACGGATGCGCTGGCGCGACATCTCGAGGAGGCCGAAGGGCGAGATGCGGCCCACCTGGATGCGGGCGCGGTCGTTCTTCAGGCACTCGTTCAGCTTCTTCTCGACGGCGCGGTTGTTCCGCTTCTCTTCCATGTCGATGAAGTCGATGACGATCAGGCCCGCGAGGTCGCGCAGGCGCAGCTGGCGGGCGATTTCCTCCGCCGCTTCGAGATTCGTCCGGAGCGCCGTGTCCTCGATGTTGTGCTCGCGGGTCGAGCGACCGGAGTTCACGTCGATGGAGACCAGCGCCTCCGTCGGATTGATGACGAGATAGCCGCCGGACTTCAGGGTCACGACATTGGAGAACATCGCGTCGAGCTGGGCCTCGACGCCGTATTTCGCAAAGAGCGGCTGCGGCTCGCGATAGGGCTGGACGATCTTGGCATGGCTCGGCATGAGCATGCGCATGAAATCCTTGGCCTCGCGGTAGCCTTCCTCGCCGGAGACGAGGATGTCGTCGATCTCCTTGTTGTAGAGATCGCGGATCGCGCGCTTGATGAGCGAGCCTTCCTCATAGACGAGAGCAGGGGCCGACGAGTTGAGCGTCAGCTCGCGCACGCTCTCCCAGAGGCGCATGAGGTATTCGTAGTCGCGCTTGATCTCAGGCTTGGTGCGCGAGGCGCCCGCCGTGCGCAGGATGATGCCCATCCCCTCCGGCACCTCCAGCTCCTGGGCGATTTCCTTCAGGCGCTTGCGGTCGGCGGCGTTGGTGATCTTGCGCGAGATGCCGCCGCCACGGCCCGTATTGGGCATGAGCACCGAGTAGCGGCCTGCCAGCGAGAGATAGGTGGTGAGGGCGGCGCCCTTGTTGCCGCGCTCTTCCTTCACGACCTGGACCAGCAGGATCTGGCGGCGCTTGATGACTTCCTGGATCTTGTACTGCTTGCGGGGAACGCGGCGTTGGGGAACGTCCTCCAGCGCATCGCCGCCGCCGAGCTGCTCGACGTGATCCTCTTCGTCCTCGGTTTCGGCTTCGTCGCCTTCTTCCTCGTCCTCGTCGCTGTCGCCGGTGGCCTCGGTTTCCTCGCCTTCGGGGGCGTTCTCGGGTTCGGCCGCCGTCTCCTCGGAGGAGGCCGCAACCGCTTCCACGGGCTCAGGGCTCTCAGCAGCTTCGGACACCTCGGCGGGTTCGCCGGAATCCGGCTCGAAATCGCCGCCGGCGGCGATCAGGTCGATGGTCTCCTCGGTGCTTTCCGCAGGGGCCGGAGCCTCGGCGTCCGCCGTGCCGGCCTCGGCCTCGGTGGAGACCACGGTCTCGTCGGTCGCGGCGCGGCGCTGGGACGAGCGGCGGCGCCGGCTGCGGCGGCGTTCTTCCTCGCGCTCCTCCTCGGCCTGCGCTTCGGCCTCGGCCTCGAGCAGCGCCTGACGGTCGGCGACCGGGATCTGGTAATAATCGGGGTGAATTTCGCTGAAGGCGAGGAATCCGTGGCGGTTGCCGCCATATTCCACAAACGCCGCCTGGAGGGACGGCTCGACGCGGGTCACTTTCGCGAGATAGATGTTCCCGCGCAGTTGCTTCCGGTTAGCGGATTCGAAGTCGAACTCTTCGACCTTCTGACCACGTACCACCACGACCCGGGTCTCTTCCGGGTGGGAGGCATCGATGAGCATCTTGTTTGCCATGTTGAACTCTCGACATGGCGACCGAGGGCAGGACCTGAGGCAGGGGCCGCAGTGAAGGCGGATGGCCGCGCCGCAAATGGAGGCGGCGGGCTGGAATTGCGTTCGGATTGCTGTCGATCGCCATCGTGCGCCTCAGAGGGGCGCATTCTGGGTTGAAACGGAACGGCTTTGCGCCGGATGAGGTCGGAAAAGGGCGAGAGCGCAAAGAAACGCGCGCTTCGAACGGTGCCGAGACGAGAGTCAGTGCTGACTTCGTGTGTGCAACCATTCAAGGCGGCCCTTTCTAGGAATCGGTGAGCCGAACGGAATCCGGCTACCGGCAAAATGCGGCAATCTGTATCGCCAATGAGCCCTTCCAGGCGCCTGTCGAGGGTGACGGGGTCTCCGGAGGACTGGTCAACACAACCATCTCCTCAGGTCCGCCGTCAGATTCGGTCATGCCGGGCGGGCTCATGATCATTACAGAGCGAAGGGGGCATTTGGCAAGATGCCGAGGTCTGTGTCGTTAATGCAACAGTATCTCGATATTCGGCCTTCTCGGGAGAAAGCTTCATTAACCAAACGCCGCCTAATGAGATAGGAGAGGCCAGCGAAACTTCCAGCACCGGCATGAGAATCAAACCCTTGATCCGCCTGATCTGCGTGGGCCTTTGTGCAGCCCTCCTGGCGACCTTCGTCGCTTCGGGGGTGGGTTCCGCATGGGCTGTGGGTATCGCGGAGAGCAAGGTGGTTACGCCCGTGATCGCCGCCGACGTGTCCGTCGAGGTCGACGGACCCAGGACCCGGTTCAAGGTTGCGCTATCCAAGGCCGTGACGGCCCAGGCTTCGCTCATGGAGAAGCCGGACCGCCTCATCATCGACCTGCCCGAGGTGGCGTTCCACCTGCCGCCGGAGGCCGGGCAGCAGAAGGCCGGACTGATCGCGTCCTACCGCTACGGCCTTTTCGCGCCGGGCCGCTCGCGGGTGGTGATGGAGCTGACCCAGCCGGCGACGGTCTCCGGCATGACGGTCGAGCCCAATGCGATCGCCGGCACAGCCCTTCTCACCATCGAGCTGACCCGGTCCGAGCGTGACGCCTTCCATCGTGCGGCCGTGGCGACCGCGGCCAAGGCGGCCGAGGCGTCGGCCGTCGAGGCGGGCGCGGAAGCCAGACAGGACAGCCGCCCGGTGATCGTGATCGACCCTGGCCATGGGGGCATCGACCCCGGCGCCAATTCGACGAGCGGGGTGTTCGAGAAGGATCTCGTCCTCGCCTTCGCCCAGAAGCTGCAGAAGACACTGGCGGCCAGCGGGCGCTACAAGGTCGTGATGACCCGCGACAAGGACGTGTTCATCTCCCTCGGAGACCGGGTCCGCGTCGCGCGCGGCGCGCAGGCCGATCTCTTCATCTCCATCCATGCGGATTCGATCTCCGGCGGGCAGGAGGTCCGGGGGCTCACCGTCTATACCGGGGCGGAGAGGGCTTCCGACGCCGATTCGGCCCGGCTCGCCGACCGGGAAAACGAGGCCGATGCGGTGGCGGGCGTCGAGGCTGACGACATCCCGGACGACGTGACGGATATCCTGGTGGACCTGACCCTGCGCGAGACCCGCAGCTTCTCCCATGAATTCGCGACCCGGCTCGTCGGCGAGTTCGACTCGGTGGCCCGTCTCAACAAGAACCCGCACCGCCAGGCCCGCTTCCGGGTGCTGCGCGCTCATGACGTGCCCTCCGTCCTGGTGGAGCTGGGCTATCTCTCCAGCAAGCGCGACCTGGACCTGCTCATGTCCGAGGAATGGCGGGGCAAGATGGTGGCCGCCATGAGCGTGGCGGTGGATCGCTTCTTCGCCACACGCCTCGCCCGGCAGGGGACTGCCGCAGTTTTACCATAGATAGGGTGTCGATACCCGTAGCGGGGGCGCGATTCCTCGGTTAACAGAACGGAGCGGTTTCGAACTCCGGCCCTGTTCCGACGGGACACTGCGTTCGGGATCTGCATAATCAGGCGCCTGTCCGGCGCCGAGAACGGAATACCTTCGGATGCGTTTTGTCCTACGATTCTTCGGCTTCCTGTTCAGCATCGGCGCGATCTTCTTCCTGATCGGCGCCGTTGGGGTGGCCTACGGATTCTGGTTCTTCTCCAAGGACCTGCCGGATCACGAGCAGCTCGCCAACTACGAGCCGCCGGTGATGACCCGCGTCCACGCGTCAGATGGCAGCCTCATCGCCGAATATGCCCGCGAGCGCCGCCTCTACGTGCCGATCCAGTCGATCCCGAACCTGGTGAAGGCTGCCTTCCTCTCGGCCGAGGACAAGAACTTCTACAAGCATCCGGGCATCGACCCCGAGGGCGTCGTCCGTGCGATCCTCATCAACATCAAGTCCGGCGGCCGGCGCGAGCAGGGGGCGTCCACCATCACCCAGCAGGTGGCCAAGAACTTTCTTGTGGGTAACGAGCGCAGCTACGAGCGCAAGATCCGCGAGGCCCTGATCGCCCTGCGCATGGAATCCACCTTCTCGAAGGACAAGATCCTCGAGCTCTATCTCAACGAGATCTATCTCGGCCTCGGCAATTACGGCGTGGCCGCCTCGGCCCTGAACTATTTCGGCAAGTCGCTCCACGAGCTCGACATCGCGGAGGTCGCCTATCTCGCCGCCCTGCCGAAGGCGCCGAACAACTATCATCCCTTCCGGCAGCCCCAGGCCGCCATCGACCGCCGCAACTGGGTGATCGGCCGCATGGCCGAGAACGGCTACATCACGCCGGAGCAGGCGGAGGCCGCCAAGAAGCAGCCGCTCAAGGTCACGCCGCGTGTCGTGTCGCCCAACAGCATCGCTTCGGGCTACTTCGCCGAAGGCGTGCGCCGCGACATCGCCGAGCGCTACGGCGAAGAGACCCTCTACGAGGGCGGTCTCCTGATCCGGGCGACCCTCGATCCCAAGATGCAGGCCATGGCCCGCAAGGCGCTGGTCGACGGTCTGGTGCGCTTCGACGAGGCGCGCGGCTGGCGCGGGGCCCAGCACAAGCTGGACCTGACGGGCCGCGAATGGGGCCAGGCCCTCACCGAGGTTCCGGCCATGGGCGACGTGCAGCCCTGGCGCCTTGCGGTCGTACTCGAGGTCTCCGGCGGCCGCGCCCGGATCGGCCTGCAGCCGAAGAAGGAAAGCTCGGGCCAGCTCTCCCGCGAGCGCCAGACGGGCGTCATCGCCGCCGACGGCGTGAAGTGGACGCGCCGCTCGGTCGAGAAGGCTCTGGCCGTCGGCGATGTGGTCTATGTGGAGCCGGTCGAAGGCAAGCAGGGCCAGTATCGCCTGCGCCAGGTTCCCGAGATTTCCGGCGCCATCGTCGCCATGGACCCGCAGACGGGCCGGGTGCATGCGATGGTCGGCGGCTTCTCCTTCGACCAGAGCGAGTTCAACCGCGCCACGCAGGCGATGCGTCAGCCGGGCTCGTCGTTCAAGCCGATCGTCTACGCGACCGCCCTCGACAACGGCTATACGCCCTCGTCGCAGATCATGGATGCGCCCTTCGTGCTCGACATGGGGCCGGGGCAGGGCGCCTGGGCGCCGTCGAATTATGACGGCAAGTCCGCGGGCCTGCGCACCCTGCGCTACGGCATCGAGCATTCGAAGAACCTGATGACGGTGCGCCTCGCCAACGAGATCGGCATGCCGGTCATCACCGAATATGCCCGTCGCTTCGGCGTCTACGACGACATGCTGCCGCTGCTCTCCATGTCGCTCGGCGCCGGCGAGACGACGGTCATGCGCATGACGGCGGCCTATTCGATGTTCGTGAACGGCGGCCGCCGCATCAAGCCGACGCTGATCGACCAGATCCAGGACCGCAACGGCCGCACGATCTACCGGCACGACGACCGCAAGTGCACGGGCTGCGATGCGCAGACCTGGGACGGCGGCCCGGCGCCCAAGCTCGTCGATACCCGCGAGCAGGTGCTCGACCCGCTGACGGCCTACCAGATCACCTCGATCCTCGAAGGCGTCGTGCAGCGCGGCACCGCGCAGTCGGTGAAAGTGGTCGGCAAGCCGCTCGCCGGTAAGACCGGCACCACCAACGATGCGAAGGACGTGTGGTTCGTCGGCTTCTCGCCTGACCTCGCGGTCGGCGTGTTCCTGGGATACGACCAGCCGAAATCCCTCGGCAACGCCGCCACCGCCGGCCAGTACGCGGCGCCCGTGTTCCGCGACTTCATGCAGATGGCGCTCAAGGACAAGCCCGCGACCCCGTTCCGCGTGCCCCCGGGCATCAAGCTGATCCGGGTCAACGCCTCCACCGGCACCCGCGCCGGCGGCGAGGGCGGCGGCACGATCCTGGAGGCCTTCAAGCCCGGCCAGGCGCCGCCGGCATATTATGCACCGCCGGAGGATGAGGGTGTGCCGCAGGCAGAGTACTCTCCGGCCCCGCCCGCTCAGCGGGCCGTGGGTGCGAGCCCGGGCGGATTGTATTGATCCGCCTGGCAACCCATATCAAAGGCACCTCCTGACAACGACAGCCTGACGTCCCTGCGGAATCTTCGATCGCCGCAGCGATGGACGGCTTCGCGGGAAGGATCCTTTACACCATGGGGCGCTCCCCTTAAGACGCCCCGGAACCATGGCAGAGACAGCAAGACGAAATGCGCGCTGAAATCGAACACCTCGTAGAAGAGACCAAGCAGTCAGTCGGGCTGCTGAGGAGGCATCTTTGACTGGGACAATGCCCAGCGACGCCTCGCAGAACTGAACGCCCAGGCGGAAGACCCCAACCTCTGGAACGATGCCGACGCCGCGCAGAAGATCATGCGCGAGCGCACCGCGCTCGAGGACCAGATTTCCGCCATCAAGCGCATGGAGCAGGAGCTCGATGACGCCGTCACGCTGATCGAACTCGGCGAGATGGAAGGCGACGAGGGTTCCATCCGGGAGGGCGAGGAGGTCATCCGCAAGCTCCAGGAAGAAGCCGCGCGCCGTCAGGTGGAGACCCTGCTCTCGGGCGAGGCCGACGCCAACGATACCTATCTCGAGGTCCATTCGGGCGCCGGCGGCACGGAGAGCCAGGACTGGGCCAACATGCTCCAGCGCATGTATGCCCGCTGGGCCGAGCGCCGGAAATACAAGGTCGAGCTTCTCGAAGTCACCGACGGCGAAGAGGCCGGCATCAAGAGCGCCACGCTCCTGATCAAGGGCCACAACGCCTATGGCTGGCTCAAGACCGAGTCCGGCGTGCACCGCCTCGTGCGCATCTCGCCCTACGACTCGAACGCGCGCCGCCATACGAGCTTCGCCTCGGTGTGGGTCTATCCGGTGGTGGACGACCGCATCGACATCGAGGTCAAGGAATCGGACTGCCGCATCGATACGTTCCGCTCCTCCGGCGCGGGCGGGCAGCACGTGAACACCACGGACTCGGCCGTGCGCATCACGCATATCCCGACCGGCATCGTGGTGGCCTGCCAGCAGGAGCGCTCTCAGCACAAGAACCGCGCGACGGCCTGGAACATGCTGCGCGCGCGCCTCTATGAGCTGGAGCTGAAGAAGCGCGAGGAGAAGGCGAACGCGGAAGCGGCCGCCAAGACCGATATCGGCTGGGGTCACCAGATCCGTTCCTATGTGCTGCAGCCCTACCAGCTGGTGAAGGACCTGCGCACGGGCGTTCAGTCCCAATCGCCGCAGGATGTGCTCGACGGCGATCTCGATCCCTTCATGGAAGCCTCGCTCGCCCAGCGGGTCTATGGCGGGGGCGAAGAGGTCGAGGACATCGACTAAGACAAGAAAACAGGGCCGCTTCCGAGCGGCCCTTTCCGTGGGATGGTGCCCTAGAGCGCCTTGGCCGCCGCGAGCACCTCCTCCGCGTGGCCCGGCACCTTCACCTTGTTCCAGATTCTGGCGATCCTGCCGTCCCGGTCGATCAGCACGGTGGTGCGCTCGATGCCCATGTATTTCCGGCCGTACATGCTCTTCTCGACCCAGACGCCATAGGCTTCCAGCATGGCCTTCGTCTCATCGGAGGCGAGGGGGAACTCGAGCCCGTACTTGGTCCGGAACCTGTCGTGGCTCTTCATCGGGTCGGGCGAGACGCCGATGATCACCGTATCGGACGCCTCGAACTCCTTCCGCAGGGCCTGGAAATTCTGGGCCTCCAGGGTGCAGCCTTGGGTATCGTCCTTGGGATAGAAATAAAGCACCACTTTCCGGCCCTTCATGGCTTCCAGCGAGATCTGTGTGCCGCCGGTTGCGGGCAAAGTGAATGCGGGGGCTTCGGATCCGGGTGTCAGGGCCATCGTTCGCCTTCCTTTTGGCGGAATGTACTGATTGGAAACCTCTCGTGTGCACGGCGGAAAAGAGGCGGTCGCGGGAGGCTGCCGGGACGGTTAAGGTCCTTCTGTGATTCCCTCGATGCCGCAGAAGCACAAGAACCGGGTTGCTCGACGTCACAAGAATGAAGCTACCGCCCCGTACCACGTTGTCCCGGCGAGAACCGGCCAAGAAGAGCCTTCTGAGCCGGGTGGTCCGCGGGACGCTCTATGTCAAGCTCGGGCTGGTCGTTTTCCTGGTCGTTGCCGCCGGTCTCTTCTATCTTCGCCTGTCCGTCGGCCCGATGAGTTTCGGGCGTCTGCCGGAGCGGGTCGCGGAGGCTTTGGCCTACAGGATCGGGCCCGGCTGGTCCGTGGCGCTGCGCAACACGGCCATCGAGCTGCATGAGGGCATTCCGGCCCTTCGCGCCAACGGCCTCGACATTCGCGCTCCGGGCGGCGAGCTGGTCGTCCGGGCTCCGCATGCGCTCGTCAGCGTCGATTTCCTGTCTCTTCTCACCGCCAATCTCCAGCCGAGGGCGATCGAGGTGCGGGATCTGCAGCTGCGGGTCCTGGTCAACCGGGACGGTTCGCTGACCTTCTCTCCCGTGCAGACGACGGAGGAAACGCATGCCGCGGGCGGCGCGCCCGCCAGCGAGATCTCGCCGTCGAAGGAGGCCGCGGCCTCCCTGGCCCTCAGCGCCGACGGCCCCTCGCAGGTTTCGGGCGCCGTCGGGTCGCTGTTCGAGCTGATCGTCGGCCCTCGCAGCGTTCTCAACTCCCTCGGGCGCGCGCAGCTCACCAATGCGCAGCTCGTCTTCATCGACGCCGATCTCAAGGAGCGGGCCCGGTTCAAGCGCGTCGACGCCACATTCGATTGGTCCAAGGGCGGCGGGCGCCATTTCTCGGCGACGGTCGAGGGGCCGCAGGGACCCTGGCAGCTCAACGGCGACGCCAAGGCGGAAGGCGAGAACGCCTATCGGGCCGCCGTCGTCGCCGATTCCGCGCCGATCCAGGACATTCTTCTGCTCAGCGGCATGTCGGATCTTCCGGCCGCCACGGATCTGGAGTTTTCCGGCCGTTTCGATGTGGCTTACGCGGACGGCCATGTCACGGAGCTGAAAACCCGGCTCGACAGCAACGCGGGCATGATCCAGATCGCGGACAAGGACACCTCGGCCCTGCCGGTCGAGCGCGCGACGATCGTGGCCGATTGGGACGAGGCCAGGAAGACCCTCAACCTGCCGGTTCTCGAACTTGAAGGCGGCGACACCCGCGTCAAGCTCGAGGGAGCGCTGAGGACGCCGTCGGGGGGCAAGCCCTGGCGTCTCCGGCTCAGCGGCAGGGATATTGCCTGGTCCGGGGCAGCCCCGGGCGACGCGCCGTTACAGGTATCGCAGGTCGATGCCGATCTCTCGGGACCCGATGGCGTGGCGATCAACAGGATCCGGCTGAGAGGGCCGGATCTCGCGGCCGATATCAGCGGCGCTCTTGCGGCCTCCGCCGATCCGAAAGGCCTCAAGTTCGACGTCACCGCTACGAAAACGAATGTTCGCTCCGCCCTGCGGATCTGGCCCGAAGCCGTCGCACCCGCCGTCCGCCGCTTCCTCGTTGCGAACCTGAAGGGTGGCACGCTCGAAGATTTCAAGCTCAAGGTTGCCATGACGGGCGCCGATGTCGAGAAGACGATGTCGGGAGGTCCCATTCCGGACGAGAGCGTGAAAATCGACTTCCTGATCTCGCAGGGCACGCTTCAGGCAGCGGACGGGCTGCCTCCCGTCTCGCAGATGGATGTGACGGGGCAGGTGACCGGCACGCGGGTCGCTTTGAGCGCTCCCTCTGGCCATGTGGACTTGGGTGATTACGGCTTGAGCGCGTCGGGAGGCTCGTTCGCTCTCAACAATTATTGGGACGACAATGCCGTCGCGCGGATCGATTTCCGGCTCACCGGGGAGGCCGACGGCGTCGGCGCGATGCTCCAGCAGCCTCTCGTGAAGGAGATTGCCGGCTTCGAGGTCGATCCCGCGACGATGAAGGGCAAGGCGGACCTGAAGGTCGGAATCGGCCTGCCGGTCGAAGATATTCCGCCCGTCGCCGATCTGCCGCTGAAGATTGCGGGAACGCTCAACGATCTCACCCTCGACAGGCTCTTCGGCAAGGAGAAGCTGGAGGGCGCCGATCTCGTGATCGCCTACAACCGGGGTGACCTGTCGATCAAGGGCGAGGGCAAGCTCGGGGGCGGGCCGGCGGCCATCGACGTGCAGAAGAGCCGCCAGGGCGGGCAGGCGAATGTCTCCTTCGTGCTCGACGAGGCCGCCCGCAGCAGGCGCGGGCTTTCCTTCGGTTCGCAACTGACGGGCAGCGTGGCGTTGAAGGTGGGCATCCCGCTGGGGCAGTCCGACGCCACGGGCATGATCGTCGAGGCCGATCTCGCCAAAGCCGGAGTGGACCAGCTCATTCCCGGCTGGGTGAAGCCGGCGGGCAAGGCGGGCAAGCTCACCTTCACCATGGTGGAAGGGCCTTCAACCGAGATCAAGGACCTGCAGCTCGACAGCGGAAACGTGCAGCTTCGCGGCACGGCGACCCTGTCGAAGGAAGGCGACCTGGAGAAGGCCGAGCTGTCCACCTTCAAGCTCTCGGCGGGCGACGACATGCGCGCGCAGATCGAGCGGTCCGGCAGCGCCTACAAGGTGACGGTGCGCGGCAATGTGGGTGACGCGCGCCCCTTCATGAAAAGCGCCAGCGCGCCGTCTTCATCCCGAAACGGGAATGCCCAGAAGGATGCGAAGGATTTCGACCTCGATCTCTCCCTCAACATTCTGACCGGCTACAACGACGAGGCGATCACCAATGCCGTGATCAAGGCCTCGATGCGCAAGGACGTTTTGCGCCAGCTCGACATGAAGGGGCGGCTCGGGGCCACGAACATCCTCGCGCGGACGGATGCGCAGGGGCGCAACGGAGCCGTCATCATCATCCAGGCCGAGGATGCCGGCGCCCTCCTGCGCTTCACGGACGTGTACAAGCGCATGGCCGGGGGCGATCTCATCATCAACATGGCGACCGGAGACGGCCCTCAGCCGGGTGTCATGCTGCTGCGCTCCTTCACCATCGTCAACGAGCCGGCGCTGCGCCGGATCATTCCCACCCAGACGCAGATGGTCGCCGGCCAGGACAAGGCGGGCAATCCCCAGATGGTGCGGGTGGATGTCAACGAAGTGGCCTTCGCCCGGGCCCGCGCCGAGTTCACGCGCACCGCGGGACGCATCGATTTCAAGGATACGGCGATCTACGGCAATCAGATCGGCTTCACGCTGAGCGGCTTCGTCGATTACCTGCGTGACCGCATGGACGTGTCGGGCACCTTCGTTCCGGCCTATGGGCTCAACAATGCCTTCGCCAAGGTGCCGCTGTTCGGGCCGCTGCTCGGCGGCGGTCAGTACGAGGGGCTGTTCGCGGTCAACTTCCGCGCCACGGGCCCCGCCAGCGCGCCCGCGCTGACGGTCAATCCGCTCTCGGCCGTGGCGCCCGGCTTCCTGCGCAAGCTCTTCGGCGTGGGCATGGAGCCGCAGACGGGCGAGCTGCCCGTGTCTCCCGAACGCTAAGGAGAGCCGCGAGGCGCCTCACCTTATGGGGATGAGGCGGTCGCGGTATGTCTTGGAATGATTTACGAGGCGGCGTCGCCGCGTCGTTCTGCCCGTTCAGACGGCCCGCAGGAGCACGTGTTTCTTCTTGCCGAAGGACAGCTTGATCACGCCTTCGCCGGTGAGGTCGGAGAGGCTCAGCGTGCCGCGCTCGTCCGAGACGGTCTGGTCGTTCACCTTCAGGCCGCCGCTCTTGACCTGGCGGCGCGCCTCGCTCGAGGACGGCACGAGCTTCGCGTAGTCGGGGCCGAAGGCGGTGAGGATGCCGAGGCCGTCCTGCAGGACGCTGGACGGCACCTCCACGGTGGGCAGGCTCTCCGCCAGGGCGCCCTGCTCGAAGGTCTTCTGCGCCGTCTCGGCCGCGAGCTCGGCGGCCTCGCGGCCGTGGAGCAGGGCGGTGGCCTCGGTGGCCAGCACCTTCTTCGCCTCGTTGATCTCGGCGCCCTCAAGGGCGGCGAGCTTGGCGATCTCGTCCATGGGCAGGATGGTGAACAGCTTCAGGAAGCGCGGAACGTCCGCATCCTCGGTGTTGCGCCAGAACTGCCAGTAATCGTAGGGGCTCAGCATGTCGGCGTTGAGCCACACGGCACCGGAGGCGGTCTTGCCCATCTTGGCGCCCGAAGCGGTGGTCAGGAGCGGGCAGGTGACGGCGTAGAGCTGCGGCGTGCCGAGACGGCGACCCAGATCGATGCCGTTGACGATGTTGCCCCACTGGTCCGAGCCGCCCATCTGCAGGATGCAGCCGTAGCGCTTGTTGAGCTCCACGAAGTCGTAGGCCTGGAGGATCATGTAGTTGAATTCCAGGAAGGACAGCTCGTGCTCGCGCTCGAGGCGCAGCTTCACGCTGTCGAAGGACAGCATGCGGTTGACCGAAAAGTGGCGGCCGACATCGCGCAGGAAATCGATGTAGTTGAGCTTGGTGAGCCACTCGGCATTGTCCACCATCGTGGCGTCGGTCTTGCCGTCGCCGAAGCTGATGAAGCGCGAGAAGACCGTCTTGATGCTCTCCTTGTTGGCCTCGATCTGTTCGACGGTCAGGAGCTTGCGGCTCTCGTCCTTGCCGGAAGGGTCGCCCACGCGGGTCGTGCCGCCGCCCATCAGGGTGATCGGCTTGCCGGCCCCGGTCTTCTGGAGCCAGTGCAGCATCATGATCGAGAGCAGGTGGCCCACATGGAGCGACGGGCCCGTGCAGTCATAGCCCACATAGGTCGTGAGGCGATTCTCCAGGGCGGCCGTATCCACGCCCTCGAAATCGGAGGTCTGGTGGATGAAGCCTCGCTCGGTGAGCACCTTCAGGAATTCGGATCGGGGCGCGTTCATCGCGGCTCTCGTCTATGATGGATCGTCTCAAGGAAAGCAGAAGGACGAGCGAGAAGGGCCTCGCCTCGTCCCTGGCAGGATTCTTATTCCGATGCTTCGGCCGCTTCTTCAGCCGTGCCGAGCCGCTTGTCGAGGTACTCGTCGACAGCCACCATCAGCTCGTCGACCTTGCCGTCGAAGAAGTGGTTGGCGCCTTCCACGACCGCGTGCTCGAGCTTCACGCCCTTCTGGGTCTTCACCTTCTCGATGACGCTGACCACGTCCTTGACCGGGGCGACGCGATCCTCGGAGCCATGCACGAACAGGCCGGAGGACGGGCAGGGGGCGAGGAACGAGAAGTCGTAGCGGTTCGCCATGGCGGCGATGGAGATGAAGCCCTCGATCTCCGGGCGGCGCATGAGGAGCTGCATGCCGATCCAGGCGCCGAACGAGACGCCGGCGATCCAGCAGGCGCGGGCATCCGGGTTCATGGCCTGGGCCCAGTCGAGGGCCGCGGCGGCATCGGAGAGCTCGCCCTGGCCGTGATCGAACGAACCCTGGCTGCGGCCGACGCCGCGGAAGTTGAAGCGGAGCACCGAGAAGCCGCGCTTCACGAAGTCATAATACAGGTTGTAGACGATCTGGTTGTTCATCGTCCCGCCGAATTGCGGGTGCGGATGCAGGATGATGGCGATCGGAGCGCCCTTCTCCTTGGCAGGCTGATAGCGCCCCTCGATACGACCGGCGGGACCCGTGAAGATGACTTCAGGCATATACGCGAACCTCTTGATCGCCTCTCTATGACGAGAGGGAAACCCCCGTGCGACCTTGACTCCAGGTCTCGGATTCCCGTAAGAGGAAACCCTTAGAATTCTTCTAAAGTGTTACAATGTTTCGATAAATTCCGACGGCTGCGACCTTCGGGGGAAACATGGGACACATCTGGTGGCGGTGCTTTAGCACAGCAACCAGGGTCAATTGCAAGATTTTCGTGAGGCGGCAGACCTTAAGCCATGGCAACGGGCCAGCGCACATATCTTGACCACAACGCCACGTCGCCCCTGCGGCCGGAGGTGGCGGAGGTGGTTCTGCGCGTCCTTCAGCTGCCGGGCAATGCATCCTCCGTCCACACGGAAGGCCGCGCCGCTCGCGCCGAGATGGAAGCCGCCAGGACTTCCGTTGCCAGGCTGGTCGGCGCCAAGGCCAAGAACGTGATCTTCACGAGCGGCGGCACGGAAGCCGCGAACCTCATTCTCACGCCGTCCTTCCGCCGTCTCGGCCAGCCGGGGGCGACGCGGCTTCTGATCGGCGCGACCGAGCATCCCTGCATTCTCAACGGCCATCGATTCCCGGCGGAGAAGGTCGATATCATTCCCGTCGACGGCCACGGAATCCTTGATCTCGCCTGGCTCAGGGCCCACCTGGAGGGTATCGGGGACGAGCGGGTTCTCGTCTCGGTCCAGCTTGCCAATAACGAAACCGGCGTCCTTCAGCCTGTCTCGGAGATCGCGGATCTCGTTCACGAGCACGGCGGGCTCGTTCACACCGATGCCGTGCAGGCGGCAGGTCGGGTTCCGGTGGATATCGCGGCGCTCGGCGTCGATGCGCTCACGCTGTCCGCTCACAAGCTCGGCGGACCCAAGGGGGCAGGGGCCCTGGTGCTCGCCTCCGACCAGTACGAGATCGGCGAGAAGCTGATCCTTGGCGGCGGGCAGGAGAAGAATTACCGGGCCGGCACCGAGAACGTGGCCGGCATCGCGGGCTTCGGAGTCGCGGCCGAGGTCGCCCTCAAGGGGCTTGAGCAGGAGGCCGGGCGGCTTCGCGGGCTGCGCGATGAAGCCGAGGCGCATCTGCGCCGCATCGCGGCGGACGCTCTTGTTGTGGGCGCTGGCGTTGAGCGCTTGCCGAATACATTGGCCTTTGCCATACCCGGCCTCAAGGCCGAGACGGCATTGATCGCCTTCGATCTTGCGGGCATTGCCCTGTCCTCCGGTTCGGCCTGCTCGTCCGGAAAGGTCAAGCGTTCGCATGTGCTCGATGCCATGGGCGTCGATCCTGCCCTCGCGGAGGGCGTCTTGCGTGTGAGTTTGGGGTGGTCGACCACTAAAGAGGACGTGATCCGCTTTGCGGAGGCGTGCGAAACGGTGGTGGGCACCTTATATAAGCGGAAGGCGAGCGCGGCCTGAAAAGGCCCTGCCAGTTTTCCATGTCATATCAACCCGCGGCCCTTGAAGCCGTGAGTGGTGGGAGAGACAGATGCCTGCAGTGCAGGAGACGATCGATCAGGTTCGGTCGATTGACGTCGATCAGTACAAGTACGGCTTCGAGACCGAGGTCGAAATGGAGAAGGCTCCGAAGGGCCTCTCCGAGGATGTGATCCGCTTCATCTCGGCGAAGAAGGGCGAGCCCGAGTGGATGCTCCAGTGGCGCCTCGACGCCTACAAGCGTTGGCTCACCATGAAGGAGCCGAACTGGGCGCGCGTGTCGTACGACAAGATCGATTACAACGACATTTACTACTACGCCGCTCCGAAGAAGAATCCGGCGCCGAAGTCGCTCGACGAGGTCGATCCCGAGATCCTCAAGACCTACGAGAAGCTCGGCATCCCGCTGCGCGAGCAGGAGATCCTGGCCGGCGTCGAGCCGCAGAGCCGGGTGGCCGTGGATGCGGTGTTCGACAGCGTCTCCGTGGCGACGACCTTCAAGGAAGAGCTGAAGAAGGCCGGCGTGATCTTCATGCCGATCTCGGAGGCCATCCGCGAATATCCGGACCTCGTGAAGCAGTATCTCGGCTCCGTCGTGCCGGTCACGGATAACTTTTTCGCGACCCTGAATTCGGCGGTCTTCACCGACGGCTCGTTCGTCTACGTGCCGCCGGGCGTGCGCTGCCCGATGGAGCTGTCCACCTATTTCCGCATCAACGAGAAGAACACGGGCCAGTTCGAGCGCACGCTGATCATCGCGGACAAGGGTTCCTACGTCTCGTATCTCGAGGGCTGCACGGCGCCCAAACGCGACGAGAACCAGCTTCACGCCGCCGTGGTTGAGCTGATCGCGCTCGACGACGCCGAGATCAAGTACTCGACGGTGCAGAACTGGTATCCGGGCGACGCCGAAGGCAATGGCGGCATCTACAACTTCGTGACGAAGCGCGGCGATTGCCGTGGCAAGAATTCGGTCATCACCTGGACACAGGTGGAGACGGGTTCGGCGATCACGTGGAAATATCCGTCCTGCATCCTGCGCGGCGACAATTCGCGCGGCGAGTTCTACTCGATCGCCGTGTCGAACGGCATGCAGCAGGTCGATTCCGGCACCAAGATGATCCATCTGGGCAAGAACACCACGAGCCGGATCATCTCGAAGGGCATCGCCGCCGGCAAGTCCGAGAACACCTATCGCGGTCTCGTGTCGGCCCATCGCAAGGCGACAGGCGCGCGCAACTTCACGAACTGCGACTCGCTGCTCATCGGCAACCAGTGCGGCGCGCACACGGTGCCCTATATCGAGTCGAAGAATGCCAGCGCCGTGTTCGAGCACGAGGCGACGACATCGAAGATCTCCGAGGATCAGATGTTCTACTGCCAGCAGCGCGGCCTCTCGGAAGAAGAAGCGACGGCGCTCATCGTGAACGGCTTCGTGAAGGACGTTCTGCAGCAGCTCCCCATGGAGTTCGCCGTGGAGGCCCAGAAGCTCATCTCGATCTCGCTGGAAGGCTCGGTCGGTTAAGGAACAAGCGTCATCCCGGCCAAGCGAAGCGCGAGCCGGGATCGCGAAAGCCAGCTTAATTCGGATAACGATCCCGGATCGGCTCTTGAGCCGTCCGGGAGGACGTGGATGGAATTCACCAATGCTCGAAATCAAGAACCTTGTTGTCCAGATCGAGGACAATCGCATTCTCAACGGCCTCAACCTCACCGTGAACAAGGGCGAGGTCGCCGCCATCATGGGCCCGAACGGCTCGGGCAAGTCGACGCTCTCCTATGTGATCGCCGGCAAGGAGGATTATGAGGTCCTCGACGGCGAGATCCTGCTCGACGGTCAGAACCTCCTGGAAATGGAGCCCGACCAGCGCGCTGCCGCCGGCGTGTTCCTCGCCTTCCAGTACCCGCTGGAGATCCCCGGTGTCGGCACCATGACCTTCCTGAAGGCCGCCCTCAACGCCCAGCGCAAGGCCCGCGGCCAGGACGAGCTGTCGACCCCTGAATTCATGAAGCAGGTGAACGCGGCCGCCGCCAAGCTGGAAATGCCGAAGGACATGCTCAAGCGCGCCCTCAATGTCGGCTTCTCCGGCGGTGAGAAGAAGCGCATGGAGATCCTGCAGATGGCGCTGCTCCAGCCGTCCTTCTGCATCCTGGACGAAACCGATTCCGGCCTAGACATCGACGCGCTGCGCATCGTGTCCGAGGGCGTGAACTCGCTCCGCTCGCCGGACCGTTCCTTCCTCGTCATCACGCACTACCAGCGCCTGCTCAACCATATCGTGCCCGACACCGTGCACGTGATGCATGGCGGTCGCATCGTGCGCACCGGTGGCAAGGAGCTCGCCCTCGAGCTCGAGGCCAACGGCTACGCCGATTACCGGGAAGAAGAGGCCGCGTAACATGGCTGACGTCACTCTCATGAAGACGCCGGCGGAAACCGCGCTGGCGCAGGCGTTCGACGCCGCCAGGACGACGCTTCCGGGCAACGCGGAATCGCGCGCCCAGGCGTTCGAGCAGTTCACCGCGCGGGGCCTTCCACACCGCCGCGTGGAGGAATTCAAGTACACCGATCTTCGCGCTCTCCTGCGCGAGATCGCGCCCTTCGCGGGACTGCCCTCCGCTGACGAGGCGAAGGCCGCGCTCCAGGGCTCCAAGGCCTTCGGGGGCGTTGCGGCGCTGCAGGTTCCGTTCGTGAACGGCCATTTCGTGCGCGAGGCCGTGGACTTCCACGGCCTGCCGGAAGGCGTCGAGATCGTGCCGCTGCGCGAGGCCCTGGCCAATGGCCATGAATGGCTCGCGAAGCTCAGCCCGGTTCCGTGGGCGAGCGACAACCCGGTCTATCAGCTCAACACGTCCTTCATGGCCGATGGGCTGATGATCCGCATCGTCGGCAATGTCGAGACGCCGGTTCACCTGCGTTTTGTCACCGCCGCTGGCTCCGCTGTCGCGAGCGCCACGCGCATTCTCGTGGTGGTGGAGGATGACGCCTCCGTCACGCTTCTCGAGTCCCACGAGAGCACGGACGGCGTGAACCATCAGCCGAACGACGTGGTCGAGATGATCGCGGGCGACCGCTCGAACGTGCAGCACGTGCGTCTGAACGCCGAAGGCGACAAGGCCCTGGCCCTGTCGACGCTCGCCGTGAAGATCGGCGGCGAGGCGAATTTCAACAGCATCAACGTGGTGTCGGGTGCCGCCACCTCGCGCCATCAGGTTTTCGCCATCCTCGACGGAGCGAACACCAACCTGCGCGTCAACGGCGCGACCATGCTCAAGGGCACGCAGCACAGCGACTCCACGCTGGTGGTCGAGCACAACGCCCTCCACTGCGAGAGCCGCGAGCTGTTCAAGACGGTGGTCGACGACGAGGCCACGGGCGTGTTCCAGGGCAAGATCATCGTCCCGCATCACGCCCAGAAGACCGACGGCCGCATGATGTCGGCGGCGCTTCTGCTCGGCGAGAACGCCGCGATGAACAACAAGCCGGAACTCGAGATCTTCGCCGACGACGTGCAGTGCGCCCACGGCGCCACCTGCGGCCAGCTGGACGAGGATCTGCTGTTCTACCTCATGGCCCGCGGCCTGCCCAAGAAGGAAGCGGAGAGCCTGCTGGTTCAGGCCTTCCTCGGAGAGGCGGTCGAGTTCGTGGAGAACGAGAGCGCCCGTGAGGCTCTCATCGGCACCGTCGAGAACTGGCTGAAGGCTCGTTCGTAAACTTTAAACCGTCATGGCCGGGTTTGCCCCGGCCATCTCGATCGGTGAAGCGCTGCGCTTTTCGGACATCGGGATCACCGGCACGAGGCCGGTGATGACGACAGGAAAGACAGGTAAGGCAATGAATGCTCCTGTGAAGCCATACGACGTCGAAGCGATCCGGGCGCAGTTTCCGATCCTGGCAAGCCAGGTCTATGGCAAGCCGCTCGTCTACCTCGACAATGCCGCATCGGCCCAGAAGCCGCGCGCCGTGATCGATGCCATGGTGAACGCCATGGAGACGGGCTACGCGAATGTCCACCGTGGCCTGCACTACATGGCCAATGTGGCGACGGAGGGCTTCGAGCAGGCGCGCGAGACCGTGCGCGCGTTCATCAATGCCGGCTCCACCGAGGAGATCGTCTTCACCAAGTCGGCGACCGAAGCCTACAACCTCGTGGCGGATTCCTTCGGGCGCACGAATATCGGGGAGGGGGACGAGATCATCCTCTCCATCATGGAGCACCATTCCAACATCGTGCCCTGGCACTTCCTGCGCGAGCGCAAGGGCGCGGTGATCAAATGGGCCCCCGTGGACGACGAGGGCAATTTCCTCGTCGAGGAGTTCGAGAAGCTCTTCTCGCCCCGCACGAAGATGGTCGCCATCACGCATATGTCGAACGTGCTCGGCACCGTGACGCCGATGAAGGAGATCATCCGCATCGCTCACGCCCATGGCGTGCCGGTCCTGGTGGACGGCGCTCAAGGCGCGGTGCATCTCGATGTGGACGTGCGAGATCTCGATGCCGATTTCTACGTGTTTACCGGCCACAAGGTCTATGGGCCGACCGGGATCGGCGTTCTCTATGGCAAGCGCGAGTTCCTCGAGAAGATGCCGCCCTATCAGGGCGGCGGCGAGATGATCCGCGAGGTCCGCGAGGACGCGATCACCTACAACGATCCGCCGCATCGTTTCGAGGCGGGCACCCCCGCCATCCTGGAGGCCATCGGCCTGGATGCAGCGCTTCGCTTCATGATGGAGCTTGGCCGCGAGAACATCCGCGCCCATGAGCAGGCGCTCTCGGCCTATGCCCATGAGCGCCTGCGGGCGATGAACTCCATCCGCATCATCGGCCAGGCCAAGGGCAAGGGGGCGATCATCGCCTTCGAGATGAGCAACGCCCACGCCCATGACGTGGCGACCATCATCGACCGGCAGGGCGTGGCGGTCCGCGCCGGCACCCATTGCGCGATGCCGCTCTTGAACCGCTTCGGGGCAACCTCCACCTGCCGTGCATCATTCGGCCTCTACAACACCATGGAAGAAGTCGATAAGCTGGCGGACGCCTTGCAGAAGGCGGAAGCCCTGTTTGCCTGAAGGATAGACCTGTGAACGACCAGACTCCCATCCACGACGCACCGAATGCGCCGCAGGTGTCTCCCAGCTCAGGGATCCCGCCGGAAGAGCTGGATCGCATGACGGACGACATCATCGCGGCCCTCAAGACCGTGTACGACCCGGAGATCCCGGCCGACATCTATGAGCTCGGCCTGATCTACCGCGTCGACATCGATGACGACCGGAATGTCTCCATCGACATGACCCTGACCGCCCCGGGCTGCCCCGTGGCCGGCGAAATGCCCGGCTGGGTGGAGAACGCCGTGGCGAGCGTGCCCGGCGTGCAGAGCGTCAAGGCCACCATCGTGTTCGACCCGCCATGGGACCAGAGCCGCATGTCCGACGAGGCCCGCGTCGCGCTGGATATGTGGTAGCAGACACGAACATTCCTTCTGAAGTCTCTTCACGTCATGGCCGGGCTTGTCCCGGCCATCGGCGTTTCGAGGCATCGCTGCAGGAAACGTGCTAAGCTTCCGGGCCTGACAGCCTCGCTGTGCCGGAAGGAGGCCCGTCCATGGACACGCCTCGAGCCCCTGAGACCCTTCATACCCGCTGCTGCATCGTGGGCGGTGGCCCGGCCGGTGTCATGCTGGGCTTCCTGCTCGCGCGGCAGGGGACCGACGTCATCGTCCTTGAAAAACATGCCGATTTCCTGAGGGACTTTCGCGGCGACACCATTCACCCCTCGACGCTGGAGCTCATGGGCGAACTGGGCCTCCTGGACGACTTACTGTCCCGGCCGCACCAGGAGGTGCAGAGCGTCAGCCTGAAGGTCGGTGACGACCTGCTGAAGCTCGGCGATTTCTCGCACCTGCCGACCCGCTGCAAGTTCATCGTCTTCATGCCGCAATGGGATTTTCTCGACTTCCTGGTCGATCATGCCCGCGCCTATCCGCAGTTCCATCTGCACATGCAGGCCGAGGCCACCGACCTGATCGAGGAGCAAGGGCGCGTTGCGGGCGTGCGCGTTTCGACGCTCGAAGGGCCTTTGGAAGTGCGAAGCGACCTCGTCGTGGCGGCCGATGGCCGGCGCTCCCTCATGCGCGAGAAAGCCGGACTTCGGGTTCTCGATATCGGCGCTCCGATGGACGTGCTCTGGATGCGGATCCCGAAGCTCCCTGAAGATCCCGACAACCTGCTGGGGAATATCGCAGCCGGGCGCATGCTGGTGATGATCGACCGCGGCGAGTACTGGCAATGCGCCTATCTCATTCCGAAAGGAACGTTCGTGGCGGTTCGGGAGGAGGGCATGGCGGCCTTTCGCCGGAACCTGCTCGACCTCGCCCCCTTTCTGGGAACGCGGGTCGAGGAGATCCGCAGCTGGGACGACATCAGACTTCTGACCGTCACCGTCGACCGGTTGCAGCAATGGTCGAAGCCGGGCCTGCTCTGCATCGGCGATGCGGCTCATGCCATGTCCCCCATCGGGGGCGTCGGCATCAATCTCGCCATTCAGGATGCCGTGGCCACCGCCAACATCCTCGGGCCCTCCCTCCGTCGCGGACCCGTCGAGCCGGCGGAACTCGCCCTGGTTCAGAAGCGGCGGGAGCTGCCGACACGCCTCACGCAAGGGATGCAGGTGCTTATCCAGAAGCGGATGATCGACCCGATCCTGAGATCCAAAGGCCCCGTCTCAGCGCCCTGGTTCATCCGCCAAATGGCCCGATGGCCGTGGCTCCGGCGCATCCCGGCCCGCATCATCGGCATCGGCTTCAGGCCGGAGCACATACGGTGAGGCCGCTTCGAGCACGAGCTTCGGCTGAACCGTCATATCTCTTTCATTGTCGAGATCCTCAGCCTGCTCGACGGACGAAAGAATGGGTTCGCGTGGGGCATCGGGAACCGCAGAGACCATTGCGCGGGCGATTTCCTGCTCGCCCATGATCACCTGCGTCGCGCCATATTTCATGACATGATCCTCCTGCGCCGGGGAATGGACGCGCACGATGATCGGCAGGTCAGGGTTGATCCTGCGGGCCTGTTCGACCACTTGGCCGCTCTCGAAGGCATCGGGAATGGCAACAAGCAGGCAGCGCGCCTCCTTGATGTTGGCGGCGGCGGCGACCTCCGGATCCGCCGCATTGCCGACGATCGTCTCGACGCCGTTCTGGGGCAGGCCGGCAAGCTGGGCCTTGTCGGTTTCGATGACCAGGAAGGGCGTTCCCGCGGCGGTGAGTGTGCGGCTGATGAACTTGCCGACGCGGCCATGGCCCACGAGCACCACGTGATCCGTCAGCGCGGTCTGGGGCAGGGGCTCCCGAGTGCGGGCAGGCTCGGCCGGAACAGGGGCATTTGCGGCCGCCGTCTCGGCTTCGGTCGCAGCCTTCGCGGCTTCACGTGCGGCTTCCCGTTTGGCGAACCAGCGGTCGAGCAGCGTGAACAGGAAGGGGTTGACCATGATCGAGATGATCGCCCCCGCGAGGATCAGATCGCGGCCCCGCTCCGGCAGAAGCTGAAGGTCGACGCCGAGCCCCGCGAGGATGAAGGAGAACTCGCCGATCTGGGCGAGGCTCGCCGCGATCGTCAGTGCCGTCGTCTCCGGGTGGCGGAAGAGGCGCACGATCCCATAGGCCGCGAGCGACTTGCCGACGATGATGATCAGAAGCGTGGCCAAGACCGGGCCGAAATCGTCGATCAGGATCATCGGGTCGAACAGCATGCCGACCGAGATGAAGAACAGGACGGCGAAGGCGTCCCGCAACGGGAGCGTCTCGGAAGCGGCCTGATGGCTCAGTTCTGATTCGCTGAGCACCATGCCCGCGAAGAAGGCCCCGAGCGCGAAGGACACCCCGAACAGCTCCGCCGCCGCGAAGGCCGTCCCGAGCGCGATCGCGAGAACCGAGAGGCGGAACAGCTCGCGGGAGCCCGTATGCGCCACGTAGTGCAGGATCCACGGGATCACGCGACGGCCGACGATCAGCATGATGGCGAGGAAGGCCGTGACCTTTCCCAGCGTCACGCCTAGGGATGTCGCGATGCTTTCGAAGTCCGCCGAGGCGCTGGCGGCGGCTTCCGCGAAGGCCGGCAGGAGCACCAGGGTCAGCACCATGGCGAGGTCTTCCACGATCAGCCAGCCGACGGCGATATGGCCGCGCTCCGTCTCCACGAGGCGCCGCTCCTGCAGCGCGCGCAGCAGCACCACGGTACTGGCGACCGAAAGGGCGAGGCCGAAGACGAGGCCTCCGGTGGCGCTCCAGCCCATCAGCCACGCCAATCCCATGCCAAGAAGCGTGGCGCTGCCGATCTGGACGACGGCGCCGGGAACGGCGATCGCCTTGACCGAGAGAAGATCCTTCAAGGAAAAGTGAAGGCCTACACCGAACATCAGCAGGATCACGCCGATCTCTGCGAGCTGGTTGGCGAGACCCTGATCGGCCACATAGCCGGGTGTGAAAGGGCCGACGAGGACCCCCGCGAGGAGATAGCCGACGAGAGGAGAAACGCGCAGCCGCTGCGCGATGGCACCGAAAACAAATGCCAGAACAAGGCCGACGACGATGGTCGAGATCAGCGGCATGTGATGCGGCATCTGCTCTCCTGTGCAGGTTAGCGGGATTCTGAGGGGGACTTTCGATATGCGCTAGCTGAGCCGTACGCACAACCCCGGCCCGGCCTCGACGTTTGCACTTTCATCTCTTATCTATGCACTGATCGTACTCGTTCTGCCCGGGCCTTGAACCCGGCTGTCAGGAGAGAAGGCTTATGGCTCTACCCGGCTTCAAGGTCGTGACCTTGACCGACGCGGCGGCGGACCGCGTCAAGGACATCATCGCCAAGGCGGACCGGCCCATCGTCGGGGTCCGCGTGGGGGTGAAGAACGGCGGCTGCGCCGGCATGTCCTACACCATGGAATATGCGGAAAGCATCAACCCCCTCGACGAAGTGGTCGAGGACAAGGGCGTGACCGTGCTCATCGACCCCAAGGCGGTGCTGTTCCTGCTCGGCACGGAAATGGATTTCCAGACGACGAAGATGTCGTCCCAGTTCGTGTTCAACAATCCCAACCAGACCTCGGCCTGCGGCTGCGGCGAATCCGTGGCGATCACGCCGGCCACGCCGCCTGCGCTCCAATCCGCCGGCTAGGCCGATGGACGCCGAGGCCATCCGCGACATTTTTCAGGCCTTCGGCCCGGTTCAGGTCCGCCGCATGTTCGGCGGGCAAGGGATCTATCGCGAGGGCGCGATGTTCGCGCTCGAGGTGGACGGCGAACTCTTCCTGAAGGCGGATGACGAGAGCGCCGCGCACTTTCGGGACCTGGGCTCGCGGCCCTTCAGCTATCGGACGAAGGACGGCCGCACCACGATCATGAGTTACTGGCTCATGCCCGAATCGGCCCTGGACGACCCGGACGAGGCAGCCGAACTGGCGCGGTTGGCTTTCATGGCCGCGCTTCGGGCGCAGACGGCCAAGGGCGGCAAGGCGGGAAAGCCTGCCACGCCGAAGCGGAAAGCGCGAAATCGGGCTCCTGAACGCCTTTAGGACTTCTTGACCGGCACCGGCCGCATCAGGAAGGCCGGCACGTGATCGCCCAAGCCCTTGACCGGCGCATCGTCGTCGTCCCGCTGGGAGCGGCTCTGATTGCTGCGCGAAGCCTGGCGGCTCCGCTCGGGACGGGGCTTGCGGGCCTTTTCCGGCTGGGGCGGCGTGGTCTCACGGGAGGAGGCGGGCTCTTCGGCCGCTTCCTCCGCGCCCGAGCGGCGTCGGCCTCCGGTGCGGACCTTGACCTTTCTCGTGCGCGAGCGCTCCTCGCCGCGGCCACCCCGGCGCGACGAGCCTTCGGAGGGCGGAAGCTCAGCGAGTGTCGGGCCTTCCCATTCGATCGACGTGTTGATCAGCTTCTCGATGGCCGCCAGCGACTTTTCATCGCCCGGGCTCACGAGCGTAAAGGCCTGGCCGGCGCGGCCGGCGCGACCCGTGCGGCCGATCCGGTGCACGTAATCCTCCGCATGATGCGGCACGTCGTAATTGAACACGTGGCTCACGGACGGGATGTCGAGGCCCCGGGCGGCGACGTCGCTCGCCACCAGGATCGGCATCTCGCCGCTGCGGAAGCTGTCGAGGGCGGCCATGCGGGCGTGCTGATCCATGTCCCCGTGTAGAGCGACGGCGGCGAAGCCGTGCTTCTGCAGGGAGCGGTGAAGCACCGCCACGTCGCGCTTGCGGTTGCAAAAGACAACCGCATTCTTCAGGTCCGTGGCATTGCGGATGAGGTTGCGCAGCGTCTCGCGCTTCTGCCAGTCCTCGCGGCCCGTGGCGACGAGGCGCTGGGTGATCGTCGCTGCGGTGGAGGCGGCGCGGGCGACCTCGACCTTCACGGGATTGTGCAGGAAGGCGTCGGCGAGGCGCTGGATCTCCGGCGGCATGGTGGCGGAGAAGAAGAGCGTCTGGCGCGTGAAGGGGACGAGCTTCACGATTCGCTCGATATCCGGGATGAAGCCCATGTCCAGCATGCGGTCGGCCTCGTCGATCACGAGCAGCTCGACACCGGTGAGCAGGAGCTTGCCGCGCTCGAAGTGGTCGAGCAGGCGGCCGGGGGTGGCGATCAGCACGTCCACGCCGCGGGTGATCTTCGCGTCCTGGTCGCCGAAGGACACGCCGCCAATGAGGAGAGCCACCGAGAGCTTGTGGTTGATCCCGTACTTGTCGAAATTGTCCTGGACCTGGGCGGCCAGCTCGCGGGTCGGCTCCAGAATCAGCGTGCGCGGCATGCGCGCCCGGGCGCGGCCATGCTCGAGCATGGTGAGCATCGGCAGGGTGAAGGCCGCTGTCTTGCCGGTGCCTGTCTGGGCAATGCCGAGCACGTCCCTGCGGGCGAGCACATGGGGAATGGCCTGCGCCTGGATCGGCGTCGGCTCCGTGTAACCTGCAGCGGAAACAGCCTGTTGAACCTTTTCGCTAAGTCCGAGTTCGGCGAACGACATGAATATCTATCTACACGGTTGGGGGTAAGGTGCGCTTGATTGCCGGCCGCGCTCTACGGCAACTAACGGGCGCGAGACTGGTTTCACCTGAGGCTCTTGCTCAAGTTGAGGTGTGGCGGGACCATAGGACAAGCTATCAGCTTGTCAATACAAGCAAACTTGTAAGGGAAGTGAGACCATGGCGGATACGCTGGTTCTGATCCCGGGCCTCGCCTGCACGGCCCGCCTGTACGAGGCGCAGATTTCCGCTCTGTCCGGCGACCGGAATATCGTCGTCGCGGACCATGCCCAGGATGATTCGATCCCCGCCATCGCGGCACGGCTCCTGGCTTCGGCGCCGGAGCGCTTCGCCCTCGCGGGGCTCTCCATGGGCGGATACATCGCCATGGAGGTGATGCGGCAGGCACCCGAGCGCGTTCAGCGCCTTGCCCTCCTCGACACGACGTCCCGGCCGGACACGCCGGAGGCCACCCAGGACCGCAAACGGCTCATCGCCCTGGCCGAGGCAGGGCGCTATGAGGATACCTTCGCTCAGATGTGGCCGCGGCTGGTCCATCCTGACCGGCAGGGCGACGAGGCTCTCCAGGAGGTGGTCTTTGGCATGATGCGCGAGACCGGGCCGGAGGCCTATATCCGGCAGCAGCGGGCGATCATGGCCCGCGCCGATTCCCGTCCGCTCCTCCCCACCATCGAAATTCCGACCCTGGTTCTCGTCGGAGAGAACGATGCGATCACTCCGCCCGAGATCGCCCGGGAGATGGCGGAGATGATCGAGTGGGCCTCGCTGGTCGTGATTCCCGATTCGGGGCATCTCTCGACATTGGAGCAGCCGGAACGGGTCAGCCGCGCCCTAAAAGCGTGGCTTGAGGAGGGGTGATCCGCGACCCTCGGCGGTTTCCATAAGCTATGGTCAATCATCCCTTACCGGGATCTCTGCGGGCGCCTCGAGCTGTTCGTGTCTCGCCGTTGAAGAAAATAATCCAATCGGATCAAGCCATTATCGTTCCCGGCGCTCGAATCCCGCCGGTGACGGGTGGGCCCCGGTCGAGGAGGAGGGTTCCTGGCGTGCCGGAACGGGTCGTGCTGTCTCGCCTCCAGTGTGGCGGAAATACGACTGACGTTGGGTCAACCGTGGGCTAGAAGCAGAGCCATAATGATTTCCAACGAATGGATCTGTAACGTGAAAAAAATTCTCCTCGCTTCGGTTGCCCTGTTTGGTCTCACGGCCGCTGCTTCGGCCGCTGACCTTCCCTCGCGCGTTGCTCCGGCCCCGGTGGCCGTTGTTCCGGTGTTCACCTGGACGGGCTTCTATGTTGGTGCTCAGGCCGGCTATGCCTGGGGTGACAGCGACTCCCGCCTGTTCGTCGGCGGCGTTGATGTCACCGCGGCGGCCTTCCCGGACGGTACGGACTATGACACGGACGGCTTCGTGGGTGGCGTGCACGCTGGCTACAATGTCCAGTTCGGCTCGTTCGTGGTCGGCGTCGAGGGTGACATCGAGGCCGCTAGCATCGACGGCGACCGCTCCTTCACCGATCTCGGTGTCGCGGCTTCGACCGACATCGACTTCCAGGGCTCGCTGCGCGCTCGCGCCGGTGTGGCTTTCGACCGCGCTCTCCTGTACGTGACGGGCGGTCTGGCGTTCGCCAACATCGAGAACACCTACACGGATATCGGCACGGGCGACAGCGTGTCGTTCGACGATACGGAGTGGGGCTGGACGCTCGGCGCCGGTGTTGAATATGCCGTCACCAACAACCTGTCGGTTCGTGGTGAGTACCGCTACACGAAGTTCGATGACGTGGAGAACGTGATCGACGGCCTTGGTACCGTTGAGCAGGATTCGGACTTCCACACGGTCCGCGTCGGCGTCAGCTACAAGTTCGGCACCTACTAAGATCAGTCGCTTCGGCGATAGAAAGGCCCGGGGAAACCCGGGCCTTTTTTCGTTGTGCGTACAGGCGCATGGCGCCAGGAAAATGCCGCCCCGTGAGGGGCGGCACGACGGGCGCGAAGCCTGCCTTGTTTGTTACTCGACGATGGTGACGACCTTGCGGGTCTTCGGGTCCACCAGGACCACATCGTCATTATAGACGAAGTAGCTGTAGCCCTTCACCGATGGGATGTCGGAGACGATGGTGTCGGGAACCGTCTGCAGCTCGACCGTATCCGGCACGGCCATGCCGACGGTGACCTTTTCCTTGACGGTCACCGGCTTCGCCGTCCCTAGGCGCTGATGGATGACGGTGCGCTGCTCCGGAGCAATGGTGATGGAGCCCGTGGTTTCCGTCGTCGTGGTCGTCACCGTGGTCTGCGCGGCGGCCGGAAGGGCCGCCATCAGGCCAATGCTTGCCGCAGCAGCGATCATGAGAGCTTTCATCGCTTCACTCCTCTGAACATTCCTTGGTTCGGGCTCAGCCCGGGTCCGCAGCCGATCGGCGGCCGCGTCGGGAGGGCTAACTCGGAAGAGCCGGAGACGTTCCTTTTCGTCGGCTCTCTTGTCCTAGAAAGAGGGCGATATTCCTCGACGCAACAAAAAAGCCGGAGCCCCGAGGGCCCCGGCAGGAAGGCTGCAAAAAGACAGCCGGGAGGAAAGCTGACGTCCGTTAGACGGAGTAGTACATCTGGAACTCGACCGGATGCGGCGTCATTTCGAAGCGCGCGACCTCGGTCATCTTCAGCTCGATATAGGCGTCGATGAAGTCGTCGTTGAAGACGCCGCCGGCCTTGAGGAACGCGCGGTCCTTGTCGAGGCTGGCGAGGGCTTCGCGCAGGCTGCCGCAGACCGTCGGGATCTTCTTCAGCTCGCGCGGAGGCAGATCGTAGAGGTCCTTGTCCATGGCCTGGCCGGGATCGATCTTGTTCACGATGCCGTCGAGACCCGCCATCAGCATCGCCGCGAAGGCGAGATACGGGTTGGCGGTCGGGTCGGGGAAGCGAACCTCGACGCGCTTGGCCTTCGGCGAGGTCGTCCACGGAATGCGGCAGGAGGCGGAGCGGTTGCGGGCCGAATAGGCCAGCAGCACCGGAGCCTCATAGCCCGGGACGAGACGCTTGTAGGAGTTCGTCGACGGGTTGGTGAAGGCGTTCAGGGCCTTGGCGTGCTTGATGATGCCACCGATGTACCACAGGCATTCCTGGGACAGGTCGGCGTACTTGTTACCCGCGAAGAGCGGCTTGCCGCCCTTCCAGAGCGACTGGTGCACGTGCATGCCCGAGCCGTTGTCGCCGTAGACGGGCTTCGGCATGAAGGTGGCCGTCTTGCCGTAGGACTGGGCGACGTTGTGGATGCAGTACTTGTAGATCTGCATCTCGTCGGCGGTGCGCACCAGGGTGTTGAACTTCGTGCCGAGCTCGTGCTGGGCCGAGGCAACCTCGTGGTGGTGCTTCTCGACGGTCACGCCCATGGCCTTCATGGCGGCGAGCATTTCGCTGCGCATGTCCTGAGCCGAATCCAGCGGGGGAACCGGGAAGTAGCCGCCCTTGGTCGGAATGCGGTGACCGAGGTTGCCGCCCTCATAGGCCGTGTCGCCGTTGGTCGGGAGCTCGGATGCGTCGAGCTTGAAGCCGGTGTTGTAGGGATCGGCCGAGAAGCGCACGTCGTCGAACACGAAGAACTCGGCCTCGGGGCCGACATACACGGTGTCGGCGATGCCGGTGGACCTCAGATAGGCTTCCGCCTTCTTGGCGATGCCGCGCGGGTCGCGGTTGTAGGGCTCGCCCGTCGCCGGCTCGAGAATGTCGCAGTTGATCGACATGGTGGCGGCCGAGAAGAAGGGGTCCATCTGGGCCGTCGTCGGGTCGGGCATGAGCGTCATGTCGGATTCGTTGATCGCCTTCCAGCCGGCGATGGACGAACCGTCGAACATGATGCCGTCGGCAAACAGATCCTCATCGACCATCGAGACGTCGAAGGTCACGTGCTGCCACTTGCCGCGCGGATCCGTGAAACGGAAGTCGACGTACTTGACGTCGTTATCTTTGATCGCCTTGAGCACATCCTTGGCGGTCTGCATGGTCTTTGGTCCTCTTCTGGCCTTGATTGTCCTTGGCTTTCTGGGCCTTGGCTTGTGATGGGGAGCTTAGATCGCGTCGGATCCGGTCTCGCCCGTACGGATGCGGACGGCCTCTTCGACCGTCGATACGAAAATCTTTCCGTCGCCGATGCGCCCGGTCTGGGCGGCCTTGCGGATGGCTTCGATGGCGCTCTCGACGAGGTCGTCGTTCAGGACGATCTCGAGCTTCACCTTCGGGAGGAAGTCGACGACGTATTCCGCCCCGCGGTACAACTCGGTATGGCCTTTCTGGCGGCCGAAGCCCTTGGCTTCGATGACAGTGATCCCCTGGAGGCCGACCTCCTGGAGGGCTTCTTTGACTTCATCGAGCTTGAAGGGCTTGATGATGGCTTCGATCTTCTTCATCGGATAACCGTTTCGGTTCAGGACTTGCCGCTTTTAGCACCAGAAACAGGGCAGCTTCCATGGCCTCCCCGATTCATACTGCCTCCAAATGCATCACTGGCGCGCAGTTCATGACCGAATTTTGTGCATGTGCGGATTTTGGCGGCAAAGTACCCCTGAATGGCTGTTTCGAGGCTCCAGATGCCCCCTGAACTCATCCTCCGACCCCGGGAAATGAAGCAGGCCGATCTCGCGACGATCGCTTCGGGGATTCCGGGCATCGATCTCATGCGGCGGGCCGGAACGGCCGTGGCCAAGGCTGCCGCCGAAATGCTTACGAAAGAGGCGCATGTGGTGATCGCCGCCGGGCCTGGTCAAAACGGAGGCGATGGCTTCGTCGCGGCGTGTCTCCTCGCCCGGCAGGGACATCGGGTTTCGCTCGGTCTCCTGGGCGACGCGGACCGCCTTTCGGGAGACGCGGCCCTCGCGGCCAAGGATTGGACGGGACCCGTGCGGGATGCGGAGCGGCTTCCCTTCGATGAGGCGGACCTGATCATCGACGCCCTGTTCGGGACGGGCCTCGCGCGGGATCTCGATGGCGCGGCGCGCGCCACGGTCGAGCGCATGAACGCATCGGGGCGCCCGATTCTCGCGGTCGACCTGCCGTCGGGCGTCGATGGCGAGGCGGGCCAGGTGCGGGGCGTCGCGATCCGGGCGGACCGAACCGTGACCTTCGCGGCCCGCAAGCCCTGCCACCTGCTCATGCCCGGCCGCGCCCTGAGCGGGGAGGTGGAGGTCGCCGATATCGGGATCTCCCGCGAGACCCTGGAGGCCTCGGGCGGGCGGCTGTTCGCCAATGCGCCGCCGCTCTGGCTCGGCAGCTTTCCGAGGCCGGGGCTGGCGTCCCATAAATACGATCGCGGCCATACGCTCGTTGTTTCAGGCGGGGCGACCCGGACGGGGGCGGCGCGGCTCGCCGCGCGGGCGGCCCTGCGGATCGGCTCCGGCCTCGTCACCGTGGCCTCGCCGCCGGAGGCGCTTGGGGTCAACGCGGCCCACCTGACGGCGATCATGCTCCGGGGCTGCGATGGCCCTGAAGGCCTCCACACCATCCTGCAGGATGCGCGCCTGAATGCCGTGGTGCTTGGGCCGGCGCTGGGCGTGCATTCCGGCACCCGCGCCATGGTCGCCGTGGCGGCCCATGCGCGGCGCAGCCTCGTGCTCGATGCGGATGCGCTGACGTCCTTCGAGGGACTGGCCTCCGAGATGCATCAGGCCTTCTACCACGCCCCGACGGTGCTCACGCCCCATGACGGCGAGTTCAGACGCCTGTTCAAAGGGCATCCGGATATCCTTGATCCCGAATCGAAAATCGAGCGCGCCCACCGGGCTGCGGCCTATACCGGAGCGGTGGTGCTGCTGAAGGGGCCGGATACGGTGATCGCCGCGCCGGATGGCCGTGTCGCCATCAACGAGAACGGTACGCACTATCTGGGCACGGCCGGTTCAGGCGACACCCTGAGCGGCATCATCGCGGGTCTGATGGCCCAGGGCCTCCCGGCCTTCGAGGCGGCCTGTGCCGGAAGCTGGATTCATGCGGAGGCGGGTGCGAGCTTCGGGCCGGGGCTGATCGCCGAGGATCTCGCCGAGCTGGTTCCGGGCGTTCTGCGTCGCCTTCTTACGTGACCTCGATCCAGGTCCACAGGCCCGCATCGAACCGCTCCATCACGGTCGAGGCAAGGAGCCAATCTCCCGGATTGTCGGCCACGAAGGCGATGCGGATCGTTTTTCCCTCGGGCACCAGTACCGTGTCGAGCCAATAAGGCTCCCAGCCGTCGTCGAGGGCGTGGAGAAGGCGGAAGGAGTGCCCGTGCAGGTGCATGGGCTGGACGAAACCCGTCTCGTTCTTGAGCGCCAGCACGACCGGCGTGCCGGGCTTGACCTTCACGAGCGGGGCGGCAGAGGGATCTCCCGCCGCGCCGTTGATCGTCCACGGAGCATTCGCTTTCGGATCGCCTTTGATCACCAGATCCCTGCGTAATGCGTTCTGGAGCTTGATCGAATCCGGCAGCTTGGGGTTCGGCGGCAGGGGAGCGATGGGAGGTCGGGCTTCGCGCCTGGACCCCTCCGTCGTGATCTCCGCAAGCGGGAAGCCGCTGCCGATCATGGCCATGACAGTGCCGGCCTGGCCCTCCTCAGGAGGGAGATCGATCAGCAGGTCGTAGCGGCTGCCGGGCGCAAAAGGCAGGGAGGCCCTCAGCGGCTCGAAGGCGCCGGAGGGCTGCCCATCGATCGCAATCACGTAGGCCTTCAGCCCCTCGAAGCCCAGACGCATGGCCCGTGCGTTGCAGGCATTGGCGAGCCGAAGGCGGATGCGACCTCCAGGCGGAGCCTTGATCTGCTGCGGTGTGGGCTTACCGTTGAGCGTGAGGATGCTGCCGAGGCGGCCTGCTGGTGAGGGCTGCGAGAGGTCGAGGCTGCCGTCGTCGGCGAGGGCCCAGTCATCCACGAGCAGGGCGAGGTCCTCGTCGACCCCGGGCGCATCGGCTTCCTTGATGATCAGCAGGGCCGAGAGGCCACGCTCCAAGGGCTCGGCGCTGCCGCCCAGGACGCAGGGACGGATCAGGAAGGTGCCGGGATCCGGTGGGGTAAACGCATAGTCGAAGCTCTCTCCAGGAGGGGCGGGCTTCTGGGTCAGGCCGCCGACCCCGTCCATCGCATTGGGGCCGCGGACGCCGTGAAAATGGAGGGACAGGGGCAGGGCGGTTTCGTTCTTGAGGGACAACCGCGCTTCTGTCCCATGCTTCAGCCTGAAAACCGGCGCCAGTTCACCGTTGAAGGTCCAGAGGTCGGCATCCTTGGCCGCGCGGGGGTGCAGGCGGACCGGCTGGGGCTTGGCGGTGACAGTCCAGCCGAGCCCATTGCCTTTCAATCCGTCCGCAGCGGCGGGCGAGGGAGGGGCGGTCTGTGCCGCCCCAGGTCCCGTCAGGCCAAGCAGCGTGGTGGCGAGGCCTGCGGTGGCGGCGCGGCGGGTGATCATGATGGGCTGTCCTGGGCCTAAAACTCGCTACAGAGCTACAATCTTGAACGGATGAGGCCAAGTTGGGTTGCCGGGTCGGCCCACACGAACTTTTTTGATGCATGCCGCTCCAAGCATGCTATAGAGCCGCGTCCCGGAAGAGGGGCGCGTGTATCGTGCTGCTCCCAGGCGGGCGTGGCGGAACTGGTAGACGCACTGGATTTAGGTTCCAGCGACGCAAGTCGTGGGGGTTCGACTCCCTCCGCCCGCACCAATCGTCAGGATTGGCTCCGGAGGCTCCTGGCACCTGGTTGACGGCATCCCGCCGCATCGGCCGGAGCCTAACATCAATTTTTCGAGTGAACGAAGGCGAATAGAACAATGCAGGTGACGGAAACACTGTCCCAAGGCTTGAAGCGAGAGTTCAAGGTCGTGCTCCCGGCCACCGAGTTGGAGCAGCGCCTGACCGACGAGCTCAACAACATCAAAGGCCGCGTGCGCCTGAATGGCTTCCGTCCCGGCAAGGTGCCGGCGGCCCATCTGCGCAAGGTCTACGGCCGCTCGGTGATGTCCGACGTTCTCCAGAATGCGGTCAACGAGGCCAACCGCAAGATCGTCGAGGACAACAATCTGAAGCTCGCCCACGAGCCCCAGGTCCAGTTCCCCGAGGACAAGGAGACCATCGAGAAGGCCATGGACGCCAAGGGCGATCTCGCCTTCACCGTGGCCCTCGAGGTTCTGCCCGAGTTCGAACTCGCCGACCTGTCGGACGTGAACGTGAAGAAGCCGGTCGCCGAAGTCACCGACGCGGAGATCAACGAGTCGCTCGAGCGCATGGCCAAGCAGAACCGCTCCTTCGCGACGAAGGACGGCGCTTCCGAGAACGGCGACCGCGTCGTCGTCGACTTCGTGGGCCGCATCGACGGCAAGGAGTTCGAGGGCGGCAACGGCCAGGACATCCGTGTGGAGCTCGGCTCCAACACCTTCATCCCGGGCTTCGAGGACCAGCTCGTCGGCCTGAAGGCCGGCGACACCAAGCTCGTGAAGGTCAAGTTCCCGGAGAACTACCTGGCCGCCCATCTGGCTGGTAAGGACGCCGAGTTCGACGTGACCGTGAAGGCCGTCGAGGCCCCCGGCGAGCTGACGATCGACGACGAGATGGCCAAGGGCTTCGGCATGGAGTCCCTGGACAAGCTCAAGGACGCGATCCGCGACGCCATCCAGCGCGACTTCGACACCCAGTCCCGCCGCAAGGTGAAGAAGGACCTGCTCGACGCTCTCGATGCCAAGTACAGCTTCGAGCTGCCCCCGACCCTGGTGGAGCAGGAGTTCTCCGCCGTGTGGTCGCAGGTCGAGGCCGACATGAAGTCGAACGGCCGCACCTTCGCCGACGAGGGCACCACCGAGGAGGAGGCCAAGGCAGAGTACCGGAAGATCGCGGAACGCCGCGTTCGTCTCGGCTTGGTCCTTGCGCAGATCGGTGAGAAGTCCGATATCAAGATCTCCGACGACGAGGTGACTCAGGCCCTCATCGAGCGGGTCCGCCAGTATCCCGGCCAGGAGCGGCAGGTTTGGGAGTTCTATCAGAAGAACCCGCAGGCTCTCGCCGAAATCCGGGCACCTCTGTTCGAGGAGAAAGTTGTCGACCAGATCCTCTCCCAGGTGAAGGTGAACGAAGAGAAGGTTTCCAAGGAAGCCCTCTTCAGCGACGATGATGCCGAGAATGCCGATTCCGAGCCGAAGGGTAAGGGCGGTCAGAAAGCCAGCAAGGGCGAGTAAGCTCCCTCTCGAGCGCCTCGCTGCTTGCATCAATCAGACGGCCGCGCATTCCGCGCGGCCGCTTTGGAGCAGTGAGACAATGAGAGATCCGGTAGCGCTCTATAACAATACGCTCGTTCCCATGGTGGTCGAGCAGTCGAACCGCGGCGAGCGCGCCTTCGACATCTATTCGCGCCTCCTGCGTGAGCGGATTATTTTCCTTACTGGGCCGGTCGAAGACTATTCGGCGTCGCTCATCGTGGCGCAGCTTCTGTTCCTCGAGGCCGAGAACCCGAAGAAGGAAATCTCCTTCTATATCAACTCGCCCGGCGGCGTCGTGACGTCCGGTCTGTCGATCTACGACACCATGCAGTTCATCCGCTGCCCGGTCTCGACCCTGTGCGTCGGCCAGGCCGCCTCGATGGGCTCGCTCCTGCTGACCGCAGGCGAGAAGGGCATGCGCTTCGCCCTCCCGAATGCCCGGATCATGGTTCACCAGCCCTCCGGCGGCTACCAGGGCCAGGTCACGGACATCATGATCCACGCCCGTGAGAGCGAGGCCCTCAAGCGCCGCCTCAACGAGATCTATGTGCACCATACCGGCCGCAACTACGAAGAGATCGAGCGGGCGCTGGAGCGCGACAACTTCATGACGGCGGAAGCCGCCCGGGAATTCGGCCTCATCGACCAGGTGATCGAGAAGCGTCCCGAACCCGCGGCGACCCCGGTCTAATCCTTAAAACCTGGGGAAAAATTCTCCCCAGGTGCGTCTTTTTAACCAGTAACCCCGTTTCTATTGATCGCGCGCCTCGCCCGTGATTGCATGCGGATTCGGGGGATGAGACGATTTGCACTGGTAAAATTGTTGGTGCCGGAACCTTTCATTAGGCCCGGCGCTCATAAGTTAAAGGGTGTGGGGCCGGCGAAGGGGCCGTCCCGGCACGGATTGGAGATGTGATAATGACCAAGGCTGGCGGCAACGACTCCAAGAGCACGCTGTACTGCTCCTTCTGCGGCAAGAGCCAGCACGAGGTTCGCAAGCTGATCGCTGGCCCGACGGTT
>Ga0182741_1000659_pt1 | contig 49624 bp, 45 predicted proteins | sample eDN5th37CBELigOP_FD_128874 | JGI IMG/M metagenome (GOLD analysis project Ga0182741, IMG submission 128874) | Enriched Organic Plus compost microbial communities from Emeryville, California, USA - eDNA 5th pass 37_C BE-Lig OP (version 2) (version 2) ... | reverse complement strand
TCGATGCCCGCCACCGCCGGCAGCCAGGCCTTGACGAGGTCGGTGCTGAACGCGGGTCGGTTGATGGCGCCCTGGCCGTGGCGGAAGTGGGCGCCGTAGCGGGGGTACGGGATGCCCTCGCCGGTGCGGAACGCGGCGACGAGGTCGTCGAGGACCTGGGCGATGCCCACCACCATCCCGGCGAAGGGCGCGAGGTGCTCGCCGTCGACGGGGTCGACGAGCACGCCCCGGTGGGCGTCGGGGAGCGCGAAGGTGCGGGTCTCGGTCGAGTCGCCGCCGGTGACGGTGAGGAACCCGGCCACGGCCTGCTGCTCGAGCCACTCCCGGGCGTAGCGCTCGTCGATGCCGGCACGCCGCGCGAGCTCGGCGGCGGTGGCCGGGCCCTGGCGGTCGAGCACCTCGTAGAGGCCGAGCTCGCGCCCGAGGTGGACGGCGAAGAGCTCGAGCGTGCCGATCGTGGCGGTCATCATCCGCTCGGTCAGGTCAGGGGTCTGGGTGTCCTGGGTGTTCGTCATGCCCTGGAGGCGTGATCTCGCGCCTCACGGTGTGAGGACCCGTCGTACGATGCGCGCCGATGGGTCCGATCGGGCGCGAGGCCGAGCTGGCCCTCGTGCGCGAGCGGCTCCGGGACCGCCGGCTCGTCACGCTCTTCGGTCCCGGCGGGATCGGGAAGACCACCCTGGCCCGAGCGGCCGCTCGGGCGAGCGCGGGCGACTTCCCGCTCGGGCTCGTCACCGTCGACCTCACCCGGGTGGCGAGCGAGGACGGGGTCCGGGAGTCGATCGCCGCCCAGCTCGGCTTCGAGTCGTTCCCCGCGCTGCTCGACGCGCCTGGGGAGCAGCCGGCGCTGGTGCTCCTCGACAACTGCGAGCACGTGGTCGACGCCGCGGCCGACGCCGTCGCCGCGCTCCTCGACGCCTGCGAGATGCCGACGGTGCTGGCCACGAGCCGGATCGCCCTGGAGGTCCCCGGGGAGGTCGTCGTCCCCCTCGGCCCGCTCGGCCTCCCGCCCGCGGGGTCGCTCGACGCGCCCGCGGTCACGCTCTTCCTCGCTCGGGCCGCCGAGGCCGGGGTCCACCTCGAGGCGACCGACGACGTGGGCGAGCTCTGCCGGCGCCTCGACGGGGTGCCGCTCGCCATCGAGCTGGCCGCCGCCCGGACCCGAGCCATGACCCCCGCGGAGATCCTCCGTCGCCTCGAGGCCGACCTGGGGGTGCTCGAGCGACCCCGGCGGCGCAGCGCGGCCCGCCACCGGAGCCTCACCGCCACGATCGACTGGTCCCACGGGCTGCTCGCCCGCGACGAGCAGGCGCTCTTCGCCCGCCTGTCGACGATCCCGGGGCCGTTCACGCTCGACTTCGCCCACGCCGTCGCCGGCGACGTCTCGCCCAGCCCGGCCCGCACCGCCGACCTGCTCGACGGCCTCGTCGCCGCGTCGATGGTGGTCGCCAGCCCCGCCGGCGAGGTCACCTCGTACCGCATCCTCGAGACGCTCCGGTCGTACGGCCGCGCCCGCCTCGACGAGGCAGGGCTCGTCGAGGACGTCGAGGCCCGGCTCGTCGACCACGTCGTCGAGCGGATGACCGACGTGATCGCCCGCGGGGCGACGACCTGGCGGGTCGACGCGCTCCAGGAGCTCCTCGCCCTCTACGACGCCACGGCGGCCTCGATCCGGTGGTGCCTGGCCCACGACGCACCCGATCGCGCGCTCGTGCTCACCGCCGTCCTCTGGGGCGCCGTCCACCAGGCCCACACCGAGGAGATCGGGCGGCTGGCCGAGGACGTGCTGGCCCGCTGGCCCGACCACGACCATCCCCTCTGGGCCGACGCCGCCGCCATCGCCGCCACCTGCCGCTACATGCTCGGCGACGACGCCGGGGCGGTGGCCCTCGCCGAGCGGGCCCTCGCTCGGGCCGATCGCTCCCCCTTCGCCGGCGCCACCCTGCGGCGGGCGATCGCCCAGGCCGTCCGGGCGAGCGGCGACGCCGAGGGCTCGCTCGGCTGGTTCCGGGAGGCGGCCGCCACCGCCGAGGGGCTCGGCCTGCGGGCGATGGCCCTGGAGGCCCGGGCTGCGGAGGCGCAGGTGCTGGCCGACCTCGGGGAGGTCGAAGACGCCCTCGTCGTCCTCGACGCAGCCCGGGCCGAGGCCGAAGCCGAGGGCCTCGTGCTGTCGCCGGCGTGGCTCCGGGCGGTGGAGGGTACGGTGCGCCTCCGGATCGATCCCGCCGAGGCGGCCGAGATCCTCCGCGACACGGCCGAGCGCTGCGCCCGGCTCGACTACGCCGCCGGCACGTCCGTCTCCCGACGGGGCCTGGCGCTGGCCGCGCTGCTGCAGGGCGACCTCGCCGGCGCCGCCCGCCACGTCCTCGACCTGCTCGACGGCCTCCTGGCCGCGGGCTCCACCTCGGAGCTGCGAGCCGTGCTCGACGTGGCCGCACCGACCCTCGCCCAGGCCGGCCGCACCGAGCCCGGCCGAGCGCTGGCGGCGACGGCGCTGAGCCTCCCCGTCGTGTCGATCACGGCCAGCGTCGGCCACGAGCTCGCCCCGCTGGACCCAGCCGGTGCGGTGCCGCTCGAGGTCCGGGAGGCGATCCTCGTCGTCCGCCGGGAGCTGGATGCGCTCCTCAGCAGCGGGTCGGCGCCGCGCTCCGCCGCCGGGCCAGCGACCGCCGTCGAGGCGCGCGTCGGCGTGCTGCGCCGGCTCGGCGACGTGTGGGAGGTGGGCTTCGAGGGCGAGGTGGTGACCGTCCGCGGCTCGAAGGGCCTCGAGGACCTCGCCACGCTCGTCCGCCGGGCCGATCGTGAGGTCTCCGCCCTGGAGCTCGTCGGCGGCGGGCTCGTCGAGGGCAGCACCGGCGAGGTGCTCGACGACGCGGCGCGCCGCGCCTACGAGTCGCGCCTCCGGGACCTCCAGGACGAGCTCGACGAGGCCGAGGCCGCGCACGACCGGGGGCGGGCAGCGCGGGCCCGGGCCGAGATGGACGCGCTCGTCGACCAGCTCGTCGAGGGCTACGGCCTCGGTGGGCGCCCCCGCACGCGCGGGTCGTCCACCGAGCGGGCACGCTCCGCGGTCACCCAGCGCCTCCGCAGCACGATCCGACGTCTGGAGCAGGTCCACCCGGCCCTGGGCCGCCACCTGCGGGCGTCGGTGCGCACCGGCACCTACTGCGCCTACGACCCGGAGGTCCCGACGGCGTGGCGACTGTGAGCCGTGGCGGTCAGGTGCGGGCAGCCCGCTCGGCGCGTGCGACGAGGCCGCTCACGACCGAGGCCGCCTCGGTCGCGCCGTCCACGGTGACGGCGAAGCGCCGGTCGCCGGTGAGGTCGAGGACGAGGCCCTCGCCGCGGCGCAGCACCCACGCCGCCTGCTTGGCCAGCCGCAGCGAGCCCCGGTAGCCCCAGCCGCCCCACGCCATCGGCTCGATCTCCTGGGCGCGGGCGGCCTCGATGTCGGCCAGCGGGATCCGGACCCGGGGCCACGGGACGACGCCGGCGCGGACCTCGACGCCGCGCTCGTCCACCCGCACCCGCACGGAGGTGAACCACAGCACGACGAGGGCGCTCAGCAGCAGGGTGGCAGCCTGCCACCAGAGGAGCCCGAGCCCGCCGGCGAGCCCGACGAGCGCGAACCCCGCGAGCGCCAGGGCGGGCAGCAGGAGCACGCCGCGGGCCTCGGCCGTGCCGGTCCAGGCCACCCGCTCGGTCGGCCCCAGGGGCAGGGGCTCGGCCGGGGCCGGTCGGGCCGTCGCCGGATCGGGCGGCTGGAGCCAGCCCGCCAGCGCGGCGACCGGCGCCCCGGCGAGCACCACCGGGACCAGCCAGCCGAGCCCGAGCGTGGCGTCCTCCCATCGGTCCAGACCCTGGTTGACCAGTGCGGTCGACGCGGAGGCGGCGGTCAGCAGCCCGGCGGTGTAGGCGGCCACCACGACAGCGAGGCGGGGGCCGCGCCGCTGCGCCCAGAGCAGCCAGGCCAGGGCGGCCCCGACGCCGCCGCCGACGACGACCGCGGCGGCGCTGCGGCTCAGGTGCCCGTCGGCTCGCCCGCCGGCGCCGAAGTGGGTGGCGAGCGGGTCCGGCAGGTCGCCGGCGGCGAGCAGCCAGGGCGCCGCGGCGACGAGCGCGAGCAGCGGCGCCAGCAGCCACCGCAGCCGGTGCGGCACGGGTGGTCTCCCGTTCACGGGGAGACCTCCTCGATCAGTCGTCGCAGCTGCGCCCTCGTCAGCCCCTGCCGGGCGGCCTCGGCCACCAGCTCCCGGGCCAGCTGGGCGAGCCGGGCTCGGCCGTCGCCACCGGACCGCACGATCGCGCCTCGCCCGCGGCGCAGCTCGACGAGACCCTCGTCGCGCAGGTCGGCGTAGGCCCGCAGGACGGTGTGCATGTTGACCCCGAGCGACTCGGCCAGCTCGCGGGCGGGCGGGAGCCGGTCTCCGGCCTGCACCCGTCCTCCGGCGATGGCGCCTCGGACCTGCGCCGCGATCTGCGCGAAGAGCGGCGTCGCCGCCGAGGGATCGACCCGGATGAGCATTGTTCTAGTTCTACTCGAACACTGTGCGGTCAGCCAGTCAGGCCACCGCGTCGGCGCTCGCCATCCAGGCCTCCCCCCGGACGCGGGCGTGGTTCTTCAGCGCCCGCACCGCCACCCACACGAGCATCCCGGCCCACACCGTCCCGAGCCCCAGCGAGGGTCGCACCATCACCGCCACGAACAGCGGCAGCGCGGCGAGGAAGGCGAGCGTCGTCTGCCAGCGCAGGTCGGCGAAGTCGTTGGCCCCCATGAGCACGCCGTCGAGGACGAACGTGAGCGCGCCGGGGAGCTGCATCACGGCGAGGACGACGAGCGCCAGCGTGGCCCCGGAACGGACGTCGGCCTCGCTGCTGAACAGGCGGGGCAGCACGGGCGCCGCCAGCAGCGTGGCCCCGGCGAGGACGACCCCGGCCCGCCAGGCCCACCCGTACAGATGGGCGACGACGTCGCGCACCTCGTCGCGCCGACCGCCCCCGAGGGCGTTGCCCACGAGGGCCTGGCCGGCGACCTTGAACATGTCGACGCCGATCGAGAGGAACAGGAACACCTGCACCGCGATCTGGTGGGCGGCCAGCTCGACCGTCCCGACCCGGCTGGCCGCTGCGGTGGCCGCGGCGAGGGCGAGCAGCAGGAACCCGGTCCGGTGCACCACGTAGGCGCCGACCTTCAGCACCTCCCACATCACGCTCGGCACCACCCGCAGGTGCGCGAGGCCGTCGACCCGCAGCGACGGGACCACGATCCAGAGGAAGAGGCCGGCGCTGAGCACCTGGGCGACCACGGTGCCCCAGGCAGGGCCGGCGATGCCCCAGTCGAGCCCGAAGACGAGGACCAGCTCCACCGCGAGGTTCACCGCCGCGGCGAGGGCGAGCACGAGGAACGGTCGACGGGTGTCGGGGAGGCCGTAGAGGTACCCGACGCACGCGGTGGCGACGAGCTGGAACGGCACGCCGACGAGGCTGATCCGCAGGTAGGTGGTGCCCTCGCCGATCACCGCTGGGTCGTCGCCGAGGAGCCCGAGGAGCCACGACGCCCCCACCCAGATCGCCAGCGCCACCGCCACCCCGATCCCGAGGGCCAGCCAGATCGCCTGCAGCGCGTCGCTGGCCGCACCCTCGAGGTCGCCCCGGCCGCGGCGGACCGCCACCCGGACCGTCGTGCTGTAGGACAGGAAGTTGAAGACCCACACGAGGGTGTTGAGCACGGTCACCGCGAGCGCCAGCCCGCCCAGCGAGGTCGTGCCGATGCGCCCGACCACCGCGGTGTCGGTCAGCGAGTAGATCGGCTGGATCAGCAGCGACCCGAGCGCCGGCACGGCGATGGCGAGGATGCGACGGTCGAGCGCGTCGAGGCGCCACCACCGCCACCTGCCCGACTGCCGTTCGGCGACCGTCCGCATACGCTCGTCAGCATGGCCGACACGCTCATCTGGGACGCCACCGGCGTCGAGATCCACCAGGTCGTGGTGGGACCCGTCGACAACAACGTCATCATCCTGCGCTGCACCGAGACGGGCGAGGCCGTCCTGATCGACGCCGCCAACGAGCACGAGCGGCTCCTCGAGCTGTGCCGCCGGCTCGGGGTCCGCCGGGTCGTCGAGACCCACGGGCACTGGGACCACATCCAGGCCGTCCCCGAGCTGCGCGACGCCGGGTACTCGGTCGGGGTCACCGCCCAGGACGCGGCGATGCTCCCGTCCTACGACGAGGTGCTCGAAGACGACGACGTCATCGAGGTCGGCCGGCTCCGGCTGCGCACGATCCACACCCCCGGCCACACGCCGGGCTCGATGTGCTTCCTGCTGGAGGGCCACCCGATCCTCTTCAGCGGGGACACGCTCTTCCCCGGCGGCCCCGGCGCCACCCACTTCGAGGGGGGCGACTTCCCGACGATCATCGAGTCGATCGACCGCCGGCTCTTCACGCTCCCGCCGGAGACGATCGTGCTGCCCGGCCACGGCGCCCGCACCACGATCGGCACCGAGCGGCCCCACCTCCAGGAGTGGATCGACCGGGGCTGGTGACCTTCGCAACGGCCTTTTCCACTATCGCCATAGTGCTAATACACTGAGCGGCATGGCAGCGCCCCTCTTCGAGATCGACGGCCTGCGCGCCCGTCCCGTCGCCACCCCCGAGGGGCCAGACATCCTGAAGGGCGTCGACCTGGTCGTGCAGCCCGGCGAGGTCCACGCCCTGATGGGCCCCAACGGGTCCGGCAAGTCCACGCTGGCCGCCACCCTGCTCGCCTCCCCCGAGTACGAGGTCACCGGCGGCCGGGTGCGGTTCAAGGGCGACGACATCACCGACTGGGACACCGAGGTGCGCGGCAAGGCCGGCATCTTCCTGGCCTTCCAGTACCCCCAGGAGGTGCAGGGCGTCTCGGTCATCAACTTCCTGCGCCAGGCGCTGTCGGCCCGCAAGGGCATGGACCTCAGCGTCCTCGAGCTGCGCCTGTCGATCATGGAGTGGATGGAGCGCCTCGACATGGACCCGTCCTTCGCCGAGCGGTTCCTGAACGAGGGCTTCTCCGGCGGCGAGAAGAAGCGCAACGAGATCCTCCAGATGGCCATCCTCGAGCCCGAGCTGGCCATCCTCGACGAGACCGACTCCGGCCTCGACATCGACGCCCTGAAGGTCGTGGCCAACGGCGTGCAGGAGGTCCGCCGGGACCGCCCCGAGCTCGGGGTCATCGCGATCACCCACTACCAGCGCCTGCTCGACCACCTGCAGCCCGACGTGGTGCACATCCTGATCGACGGCCGCATCGTGGAGAGCGGCGGCATGGAGCTGGCCGAGCGCCTCGAGCGCGAGGGCTACGAGGCCTGGCGATGACCGCGACCAGCCTCGACGTCGCGGCGATCCGGAAGGACTTCCCGATCCTCGACCGCCAGGTCCACGGGCGCCGGCTCGTGTACCTGGACTCGGCCAACACCTCCCAGAAGCCCCGGCCGGTGCTCGAGGCGATGGAGTCGTACTACGAGCGCTCCAACGCCAACGTCCACCGCGGGACCTACCTCATCGCCGAGGAGGCGACCGCCGCCCTCGAAGGCGCCCGCGGCAAGGTGGCGCGCTTCATCGGCGCCGCCTCCCCCCGAGAGGTCGTGCTGACCAAGAACGCCACCGAGGCGCTCAACCTCGTGGCCAAGGCCTGGGGCGTGAGGCACCTCCGCGAGGGCGACGCCGTCGTGCTCACCGAGCTCGAGCACCACGCCAACATCGTCCCCTGGCACCAGCTGCACGACCTGCTCGGCATCGAGCTGCGCTGGATCCCGGTCGGTCCCGACGGGCACCTCGACCTCACCGACCTCGACCGGCTCGTCGACGGGGCCAAGGTCGTCACCTTCGCCGCCATGTCGAACGTGCTCGGCACGATGCTCCCGGTGGAGCGGCTCGTGCAGGCCGCCCACGACGCCGGGGCCATCGCCGTCGTCGACGCCTCGCAGCACGTCCCCCACGTCGGCACCGACGTCCAGGCCTGGGGTGCGGACTTCGTCGCGTTCACCGGCCACAAGATGCTCGGGCCCACCGGCATCGGCGTGCTCTGGGGCACCGAGGAGATCCTCGACGCCACCCCGCCGTTCCTCACCGGCGGCGAGATGATCCTCAACGTCACCAAGGAGGGGTTCACCCCCAACGAGCTCCCCTGGAAGTTCGAGGCCGGCACCCCGCCGATCGCGGAGGCGGTCGGGCTCGGTGCCGCCGTCGACTACCTCACCGGGCTGGGGATGGACCGCATCCGCGAGCACGAGGTGGCGCTCACCGCGTACGCGCTGCGGTCGCTCTCGGAGCGCTTCGGCGACGACCTGCGGATCCACGGGCCCAGCGAGCCGGCGGAGCGGGGCGGGGTGCTGTCCTTCGAGTACCTCGACCTCCACCCCCACGACCTCACCCAGGTGTTCGACCAGCACGGGGTGTGCGTGCGAGCCGGCCACCACTGCGCCAAGCCCCTCATGCGCACGCTCGGCGCGTCCGCCACCGCCCGCGCCTCGCTCTACGTGTACAACGACGAGGACGACGTCGACGCGCTGGCCGATGCCATCGCGGCGGCACGGGACTTCTTCGCCCACTGACCCCCACCGGTAGGATCGACGCTCGCATGCCTGGCCTCGAAGACCTCTATCGAGAGATCATCCTCGACCACTACCGCTCGCCCCGGAACCGGGGGGAGCTGCCGGTGCCTCCGGCCACCCGGGTCGAGGGGTTCAACCCCCTCTGCGGCGACGAGATCGTCGTGTACGTGCAGGTCGAGGACGGCGTCCTGCGCGACATCCGCATCAGTGGCCAGGGCTGCTCGATCAGCCAGTCGTCCGCATCGATGATGTCGGCCGCGGTGAAGGGCAAGACGCTCCAGGAGGTCGAGGAGCTCACCCGGGCCTTCAAGGGGATGATGTCGATCCACGAGCAGACGCTCGACGGCGAGGACACCGGCACCCCGATCGAGGTCGACCCGAACGTGAAGCTCGGCGACCTCGAGGCGCTGCGCGGCGTCGTGAAGTTCCCGGTGCGCATCAAGTGCGCCACCCTCTCCTGGAACACGCTGACCCAGGCGCTCGAAGAGGCCACCGCCAGCTCCTGACGCCGGCAGGGGCCGAGCTCGGCCGTCGGCGCCGGCGTCCCGCCGCGCACTCCGAAGCACTGGTAGCGTCGCCCGTCGGCGACAGGGCGGGACCTGGCGCTGCCCCGACCTCATCGACGACCTCGAGGCCGGTGGCCACACCGTCGTCGAGCTCACCGACCTGAGCGTCGACGGCCTCACCGCGGCGCTCGAGGGCGCGGACGAGCTCGCCATCCCCGAGCTCGAGCACGACGGCGGCGGTCTCGGTCTGAGCGAGGCGCTGGGGGCCGACGGCCGAGCCCTCGTCGCCGGCTGGGTCGCCGCCGGCGGACGCATCCTGTTCTTCGGCTCCGCGGATCCGACCGCGGTGATCAACGGCATCTTCGGGTTCTCGGTCGAGCACGTCTGGCCAGGCTGTGGAGAGTTCGACGACGACTACCAGCTGGACGAGTCCTCCGATCCGTGCGAGCTCACCGCAGCTGCCGGCGCCACCGAGTTCGCCGACGGGCCGTCCACCCTCTGGTACGCCAACGACACCACCGCCCTCGTCACCTCGTCCCTGCCGAGCGGCTCCACGATCGTGTACGAGGCCACCATCGGCGAGGAGGACGAGGCGGGAGAGCTCGGCCTCGAGGCCGCGGCCGTCATCGACGCGGCTGGCGTGGCCGCGATGCCGTTCGGCGACGGCGTCGTCGTGTTCCTCGGCTGGGATTGGTACCCCGACGAGAGCGGGACGTACGACGAGAACGAGGCGCAGTGGGCGATCGTCCTCGACCTCGCGGTGTCGCAGCCCGCGGTGACCGCGAGCGGCGGCGCCGGATCGCTCACCTTCACCTCGGACTCGCCCTCCACGCAGCCGGTCTTCGTCTCCTACGCCGTCGGCGACGTCACCGACGTGGCCACCATCGCCCCCGGCACCACCTCGGTCACCGTCGAGCTCGACGGTCCGGCCACGGTCACCTGGAGCGTCCCCGGCTGGGGCATCGGCTCGGGCACCACCGAGGTCGCTGCTGCCGTCGTCACCCCCACCCCCGGCCCCACCCCCGCTCCCACGCCGGCCCAGCCGGTGGTCGCTCAGCCCAGCTTCACCGGCTGATCGACAAGCGCACTGGCGTGCTCGAGGGGGAGCAGCCTCGGCTGCTCCCCCTCGTCGCGCCAGCGGTCGAGCCCGGCTCGGCTCAGGCCAGCGGGTCGAAGAAGGGGTCGTCGATGACGGGGCGCTGCGGCTGGGCGGCGGCGGCCGGCTCCTCGTCCTCGGCGTAGTCGGCGTAGCCCCGCGCCTCGAGCTCGTCGGCCAGCTCGGGGCCACCGCTGCGCTGGATCACGCCCCGGGCCAGCACGTGCACGTGGTCGGGCTTCAGCTCGTGCAGGAGGCGGGTGTAGTGGGTGATGGCGAGCACGCCGAGCCCGGTCTCGTTCGTGGCGGCCTCGATGCGCCGGGCGCAGGCCCGCAGCGCGTCGACGTCGAGCCCCGAGTCGAGCTCGTCGAGGATGGCGATGGCCGGCTGGAGGACACCCAGCTGGAGGGTCTCGTTGCGCTTCTTCTCGCCGCCCGAGAGGTCGACGTTGAGGGGGCGGCGCAGGAACCGCTCGTCGAAGCCGATGCGGATGGCCTCCTCCGCGATGCGGGTGGCCACCTGGGTGGTGTCCCGACCGGCGGCCTCGTAGGCGGCGGTCATCGCGTCGAGGAGCGACACCCCCGGGACCTCGGTGGGGTACTGCATGGCGAGGAAGAGCCCGGCCTGCGCCCGCTCGTAGGGGGCCATGGCCAGCACGTCGCGGCCGTCGAGGGCGACGGAGCCGTCGAGCACCTCGTAGCCGGGGCGCCCCATGATCACGTGGGAGAGGGTGGACTTGCCGGACCCGTTGGGGCCCATCACGGCGTGGACCTCGCCGGAGCGGATCGTGAGGTCGATCCCCTTCAGGATCTCCTTGCCGTCGACGCCGGCCCGCAGGCCGCGGATCTCGAGCACGTGGGTGTCGGTCACGGGAGCACCACCTCGATCTGGCCGTCGACGACGCGGGCCTCGTAGACGGGGACCGGCTTCGTCGCCGGCAGGGCGTGGGGGGTGCCGTCGAGCAGCGAGAACGCGCTGCCGTGCTTCCAGCACTCGAGCATCTTGTCCTCGCAGAGCACCTCCCCTTCGGAGAGGGAGACGTTCTGGTGGCTGCAGGTGTCGCCGATCGCGTACACGTCGTCGTCGATGCGGACCACGGCGATGCGGTGGGGGCCGGCCACGACCTGGCGCACCTCGCAGGAGCCGAGCTCCTCGAGGGCGCAGACCCGCACGACCTCGCCGCTCATGCCAGCACCGCCTGGACCTTGGCGGCGACGGCCGCGTCGAGCTCGGCTCGCAGGTCGTCCCCGGGGAAGGCGCTCAGGACCTCGTCGAAGAAGCCGCCGACGATCAGCCGCTCGGCCGCCTTCGTCGGGATGCCTCGGCTCTCCAGGTAGAACCGCTGCTCCTCGTCGATCGGGCCCACGGCCGACGCGTGGCTGCAGCGGACGTCGTTGTTCTCGATCACGAGGTTGGGCACCGACTCGGCCCAGGCGTCGTCGGAGAGCTTGAGGTTGCGGTTGGTCTGGAAGGCGTTGGTGCCCCGGGCCTCCTTGCCCACCCGGATGAGGCCCGTGTACACGGAGCGGGCCCGGTCCCCCACCGCCCCCTTGAACAGCAGGTTGCTCGTGGTGTCGGGGGCGACGTGCTCCTGGAAGGTGCGGTAGTCCAGCAGCTGGTCGCCGGTGGCGAAGTAGGCGGCGAGCAGGTCGCCCGACGCACCCCGGCCGGCGAGGTGGCAGTCGGTGCGGAGCCGGGCGTAGTCGCCGCCGAAGCCAGCCAGGCCCGCGGCCACCGTGCCCTGGGCCTCGACGGTGAGCTCGAGCGTGCCGATCGCCCACCCGGTGGGGGCCAGCTCCTGGATGCCCACGTAGCCCACGCGGGCCGCCGCCCCCACCCGCACGTCGGTGCTGGGCAGGACGAGCCCGGCGCCGCCGCCGGCGAGGACCTCGACCACCCGGACCGCGCTGTCGGCGCCGGCGCGGACGATGACCGCGGTGCCGACCGCGGCCCCGTCGGGGGCGCCCTCGTGGCGGACGACGATCGGCTCGTCGAGCACCACGCCGTCGGGCACGTCGATCACCACGGGGTCGGCGACGACGGCGGCGCGCAGCCACCCGATCGCGCTGGTGGGCTCCGGCAGGTCGGCGACGATGGCCTCGCCGTCGGGCAGCTCGCTGGCGCGCGCCACCCGAACTCGGCCGAGCTCGCCGTGCTGGACGGTGGTGGTGGGCCGGGCCGGGGCGTACCGGTCCAGGTCGAGCTCGTCGATGCGGCTGTAGCGCCACACCTCGAGCTCGGTGGTGGGCAGCGGCAGCGCGGCGGCCTGCTCGGCCGCGGCCCGCCGCCGGGCCACGAGCCAGTCGGGCCCGCCCAGGGCGGCGACGGCGTCAGCGGAGAACGTGCTCAGGGGAACCTCACAGGTCGGGGGTCAGCGCTTGCGCCGGAACAGGCGCTTCAGGCGGCCGCCGCGTCGACGCTCGGCCTCCAGCTCGGCCAGGATCTGCGCGCCGACGGCGTTCAGGTGGTCCTCGGCCTCGTCGAGCACGGCGGCCACGGAGCCGTCGCCCCGGTCGAGCGCGTCGAGCGGCTCGTCGGGGGTGGGCGGGGTGACGAGGGTGCCGTGGGTCCAGTTCACGTCCGCGAGGCGCTTCTCGTAGCGGGGGCAGTCCGGCGGGCAGCGCCAGGGCGCCTCGGGGGCCAGGTCCAGGTCGCACTTCCGCACCGTGTCGCCCGTCGGGTAGGTGCGGGACTCGTAGTGCTTGCAGTCCTGGCGCATCGGCACGGACGGATCCTCCCAGACGCAGCGCGGAGGAGCAGGTCGGGCACTACCCGACGCTGCCTTCCATCTGGAGCTCGATGAGGCGGCTCCACTCCACGGCGTACTCCATCGGAAGCGTCCGGGTGACCGGCTCGATGAAGCCGTTCACGATCATGCCCATGGCCTGCTCCTCGGAGAGGCCCCGGCTCATCAGGTAGAAGAGCTGCTCGTCAGCGACCTTCGACACGGTGGCCTCGTGGCCGATCACCGCGTCGCGGGTGCCGACCTCCATGTACGGGAACGTGTCGCTGATCGAGTCCTCGTCGAGGATGAGCGCGTCGCACTGGACGTGGCTCTTGCAGCCGTAGGCGTCGTCCTCCACCCGGACGAGGCCGCGGTAGCTGGTGCGGCCGCCGTCCTTGGAGATCGACTTGGAGACGATCTTCGAGGTGGTCTCCGGCGCCGCGTGGACCATCTTCGCCCCGGCGTCCTGGTGCTGGCCAGCGCCGGCGTAGGCCACCGACAGCACCTCGCCCGAGGCCTTGGGGCCGACCATGTAGACGGCCGGGTACTTCATGGTGAGACGGCTGCCGATGTTGCCGTCGATCCACTCCATGTGGCCCTCGGCCTCCACCCGGGCCCGCTTGGTGACCAGGTTGAAGACGTTGTTCGACCAGTTCTGGATCGTCGTGTACGTGACCCGCGCGCTGGGCTTCACCACGATCTCGACGACCGCGGAGTGCAGCGAGTCGGTGCTGTACACGGGCGCCGAGCAGCCCTCGATGTAGTGCACCTTCGAGCCCTCGTCGGCGATGATCAGCGTCCGCTCGAACTGGCCCATGTTCTCCGCGTTGATGCGGAAGTAGGCCTGCAGCGGCATCTCGACCTCGACGCCCGGCGGCACGTAGATGAACGAGCCGCCCGACCACACCGACGAGTTGAGGGCCGCGAACTTGTTGTCGTTCGGCGGGATGACCTTGGCCCAGTGCTCCTTCACGAGCTCCGGGTACTCCCGCAGCGCCGTGTCCATGTCGCAGAAGATCACGCCCTGGCGCTCGAGGTCCGCCCGGTTGCGGTGGAACACCACCTCGGACTCGTACTGGGCGGTGACGCCGGCGAGGTACTTGCGCTCGGCCTCGGGGATGCCGAGCTTCTCGTACGTCTGCTTGATGGCCTCGGGCAGGGCCTCCCACTCGTCGACCTGCCGGTCGGTGGGCTTGATGTAGTAGTAGATGTCGTCGAAGTAGACCTCCGACAGGTCCCCGCCCCAGGTGGGCATCGGGCGCTTCTGGAAGTGCCGGTACGACTTGAGCCGGAAGTCGAGCATCCAGTCGGGCTCGCCCTTCATCCAGCTCATCTCGCGGATGATGTCCTCGTTCAGCCCCTTCTTGGGCTTGAAGACGTAGTCCTCGGCATCGCTCCAGCCGAGCTTGTACTTCGAGAGGTCCAGATCGGTGACAGCCACCGGCGCTCCGTTCGCGGGGAGAGGATCGTTGGGGGATTTCTCCTACGGCGATGGTAACAATTGCCGGAGGGCGATCCCACACCGGCGAGCGACTCGCCTCGCGGATCAGCGCCCGGTGGGGCCGGCCGGCGCCGGAGCGGTGCCCACCCAGGTGGCGTAGAGGGCCGCGTAGGCCCCGTCCGCAGCGACGAGCTCGTCGTGGGGGCCGAGCTCGGCGAGACGGCCGTCGACGACCACGCCGACGAGGTCCGCCCGCTCCGCGGTCGACAGCCGGTGGGCGATGACGATCGTCGTCCGCCCCGCCATCAGCCTGGCCATCGCCGCCTCGACGACCGCCTCGGTGCCCGGGTCGAGGCTCGAGGTGGCCTCGTCGAGGACGAGCACGGCGGGGTCGACGAGCGCGGCCCGCGCCAGCGAGACGAGCTGCTTCTCGCCCGCCGACAGGCGCGACCCGCGCTCGCGCACCTCGGTGTCGAGGCCCTCCGGCAGCGCCTCGAAGCGCTCCCGCACCCCGATGGCCTCGAGCGCGGCGAAGACCTCCTCGGGGGAGGCGCCGGCCCGGGCGATGCGGATGTTGTCGAGGACGGTGCCGTAGAAGAGGAACCCCTCCTGGGGGACGACGACGATCCGCTCCCGCAGCGAGCGCATCGTGGCGTCGCGCAGGTCGACGCCACCGAAGCGCACGTGGCCCTCCGTGGGGTCGTAGAGCCGGGCCATCAGCTTGGCCAGGGTGGACTTGCCGGCGCCGGTGGGCCCGACGAGGGCGAGGCGGGCGCCGAAGGGGACGGTGAGCTCCACGTCGCGCAGCACCGGTGCGCCGCCGGCGTAGGCGAAGCTGACGCCGGTGACCTCGAGGTCGCCGCGCGGCGCCAGGTCGACGGCACCGGGCCGCTCGGCGACGTCGACGGGCGTGTCGAGGAGCCCGAAGAGCTTGTGCAGCGACGCCCCCGCCGCCTGCACGAGGTTGAACAGCTGGGAGAGCTGCTGGACCGGCTCGAACAGGTTGGAGAGCGTGAGGACGAAGAAGGTGACGGTGCCCACGGTGAGCTCGCCGGTGTGCACCCACCAGCCGCCCACCCCGAGGGCGATGGCGGTGGTGAGGAGCCCGGCCAGCTCGATGATCGGCAGGTACCAGGCCGAGATCCGCACCGAGCGCATGTGGGCGTCGTAGAGGCGCCGGTTGCCCTCCTGGAACCGGGAGGCCTCCACGTCCTCGCGGCCGAAGGCCTGCACCACGCGGACGCCGACCAGCCCCTCCTGGAGGCGGGACAGGGTGCTGCCGATGCCGTCGCGCACGTCGAGGTAGGCGACGTTCGAGTCGCGCTGGAACTTGATGCTGGCGGCGACGACGCCGGGCAGGAACAGCATCGACAGGGCCAGCAGCTTCCAGGACACGACGCCGAGCACGACGACCGAGACCGCGAGCAGGAGCCCGTTGCTCACGAACATCATCAGGCCCATCTGGACGAGCTCCTGCATGGAGTCCACGTCGCTCGTCATGCGGGAGACGATGACCCCGGCCTTCTCCCGGTCGTAGAAGGGCATCGAGAGCCGCTGCAGGTGGTCGAACACCCGCAGCCGCAGGTCGCGCAGGACGGACTCGCCGATGCGGCTGATCAGGAGGACCTGGTAGCGGTACGTGACGTAGGAGATGGCGGCCACGACCACGTACCAGACGACGGCGGCATCGAGGGCGCCCGGGTCGCCGGCCTTGATCCCCCGGTCGATGCCGTAGCGGACGAGGAGCGGGCCGGCGAGCGTGGTGGCGGTCCACACGACGACCATGACGACGGCGAGGACCACGTCGCGCCGGTAGGGGCGCAGGAGCCCGGCGAAGCGGCGGAGGACGTGGCGGACGGCGTCGGCGTCGAGCCGGTCGGCGTCGTCCACCCCTCCCTGCATCCACATCGCTATCGCACCCCCTCGGCGATCGGGTCGGCCGGGCTGGGGGCGTCGAGGTCGGCGGCGGCGAGGACCGTCCGGTAGGCCTCGCTCGTGGCGAGCAGCTCGTCGTGGGTGCCATCGGCGAGCACCCGGCCGTCGCCGAGGAGGACCACCCGGTCGGCCAGGGCGATCGTGGCCGGACGGTGGGCGATCACGATCGTGGTGCGGCCCACCATCACCTCGGCGAGGGCGTCGCGGATCTCGTGCTCCTTCGTGGGGTCGACCGAGGAGGTGGCGTCGTCGAGGATGAGGACCCGGGGGTCGGCGAGGATGGCGCGAGCGATGGCGATGCGCTGGCGCTGGCCGCCCGAGAGCGAGTAACCGCGCTCGCCGATCGGGGTGTCGTAGCCGTCGGGCAGCGCGGCGATGAAGTCGTGGGCGCCGGCCAGGCGGGCCGCCCGCTCGACCGCCGCCTGGGGCGCATCCGGCTGGGCGAAGGCGATGTTGTCCCGGATCGTCGACGAGAACAGGAAGGTGTCCTCGAAGACGATGCCGACCGCCTTGCGCAGGTCGCGCAGGCGCACGTGGCGGACGTCCTCACCGTCGAGGAGCACCCGTCCGGCGTCGACGTCGTAGAAGCGCGGGATGAGCCGAGCGATCGTCGTCTTGCCGGAGCCGGTGGCGCCGACGAGGGCCACGGACTGCCCGGCTGGCACCTCCAGGTCGAACCCGTGGAGGACGAGCGGCAGGTCCGGCCCGTAGCGGAAGGACACGCCCTCGAAGCGCAGGCTGCCCCGACGGCCGTCGGACCCGGTGGCGGGGAGCGGCCGGGCGGCGGGGTCGTCGACGATGACCGGCTCGGTGTCGAGGACCTCCTGCACCCGGGCCGCGGCGGCCGCGGCCCGCTGGCTCTGGGCGAGGATCATCCCGAGCATCCGCAGCGGCCAGACGAGCATGACGACGTAGACGTTGAACGCCACGAGCTCGCCGAGCGAGAGCCCCCCGTCGAGGACGAGGTGGCCGCCGTAGCCGAGCGTGGCGATGAGGCCGATGTTCGGGAGCAGCTCGAGCGCCGGGAGGTAGGTGGCCCGCACCCGCGCCGCCTCCATCGACCGGTCGTAGACGTCGTCGGCCTCCTTGGCCAGCCGGGCGGCCTGCACCGCCTCAGCCCCGAAGCCCTTCACCACCCGGACCCCGGCCACCGACTCCTCGACGACGGCGGCGAGCTCGGCCGACTCCTGCTGGATGCCGAGGACGGCGGGGTGGAGGCGGCGGGAGAACCGGGTGGCCAGGACGTTGAGGAACGGGAGCGTGCCGAGGGCCAGCAGCGTGAGCAGGGGGTCGATCGTGAGGAGGATCACGGTCACGGCGGCGACGGTGACCGCGTTGGAGATCGTGAGCGGGATCATCACGACGAACGCCTGCAGCTGCTGCAGGTCGGTGTTGGCCCGGCTCATGAGCTGCCCCGTCTGGGCCCGGTCGTGGAAGGCGAAGTGGAGCCGCTGGAAGTGGGCGAAGAGCCGCTCGCGCAGGTCGGCCTCGACCCAGCGGGCCTCACGGAACGCGAGGTACCGGCGCAGCCCGGTGAACGCGCCGACCACCACGGCCGCACCCGCGATCGCCAGCGCCCAGCGGCGCAGCGCGCCCAGGTCGTCGGCCTCGATGCCCTCGTCGATCGCTCGCTGCACGAGCAGGCCGACGCTGACCTTCCCGACCGTCCAGCCGAGGCCCACGAGCACCCCCAGGGCCAGCCCGGCGGCGCGGGCGCGGCAGGCGTCGGCGATCAGCTTCCACCCTGACCGCCCCTGGTCGGTCGCCCCCGATGCGTGGTCGCCGTCGATCGTCCCCTCCCTTCCTTGACCCGCGGGTCAACCTACCGGCCCCGAGCGTGGGGAGCGCACGCTTTGCCCGCCGACGGGCAGCCCCTACCCTTCCCGCGGTGCGTTCCGCTGCGGTCGTCGCCGACCCGGGCCTGGGCCGGGCCCAGGCCGCCGTGCTCGCGCTCGGTGCGGTGGCGGGCTGCGCGGTGCTGGCGGCCGTCGACCCTGCCGAGGGCGGTCCGTACCCCGCGTGCCCCACCCGGGTGCTGCTGGGGCTCGACTGCCCGGCGTGCGGGACGCTGCGCGGCGGCCACGCCCTCCTCCACGGCCGGGTGGCCCAGGCGCTGGACCACAACGTGCTGCTCGTCGTGGCCGTGCCGGTGGCCGTCGTGGCCTGGGTGGTGCTCGTCGCCCGGGCCCTCGGTCGACCGGTGGCGGCGCCCCGGGTGCCGCGCTGGGCGCTGGGGGCGGCGATCGCCGTGGCCGTGGCGTTCACGGTGCTGCGCAACCTGGGCCCGGCCGGGCTCGGGTGGCTCGACAGCGCGGCCTGAGCGCATGGGCCGAACGGACCAGATCCGGGCTACAGGTCCGGCCCCCACCTGCCGATGGATCCGGGAGGGCTGGGAGGAGCACCGGTGCGGTTCGAAGAGCTGATCATCCAGGAGTCCGGCGAGGAGCTGCGGCTGCCGTTCCATCCCCAGCTGACCGTGCTGGCCGGCCTGGGACCGGAGGAGCGGACGGCCATGGCCGGCACGATCCTCGACGCCCTCGCCGGCGGCGACGCGCCGCTGGACCTCCGCTACCTGGACGCCACCGGGCGGCCGGTGGTGGTGCACAGCCGGGGCGGCCGGGTGACGGCCCGGGACGAGGAGGGCAACCCCGTCCCCGAGCCGATCGGGAGCATCGCCACGTCTCGACGGGCCCTGCAGGAGCTGATGGTCGTGACGGCCGGCGACGTGTCTCCCGAGCTGCCCCGCTCCCGGGCCGACGAGCCGCCGGAGCTGCGGGAGGCCCGGGATGCCCTGGAGGCCCTGGCCGCCCAGCTGGCGGCGGCTGAGGCGGAGCAGGAGCGCACGGCGGCGCAGCAGGCCGAGCTGGCCCGCCTGGAGGGAGCGATCCAGCGGGCCCGAGACGGCGCCGCCCGCCGCCAGTACGCGCAGGTGCTGGCCCAGCTCGAGCGGATCCGGGCGGAGGCGGCCGCCGTCGAGTCCGACCCGGCCGCCGTCGCCGCCGACCGGCGACTCCTGGCCGCGGCCGACGGGCTCCGGTCCCTCGCCGCCGACCACGCCACCGCCTGGGCCGAGGCCGAGGACCTGCGGGCCGCGGTCGAGGGCGCGCCGTTCGACCCCGACGAGCGCGAGGCGCTGGCCGCCATCCCGGCCGAGCCACCAGCCGACCTGGAGGACCTCGTCGACGCGGTGCAGACGGCGGCCAGCCGCCAGCGGGACCTGGAGCGGCGGCTGCAGGACCTCGCCGTCGCCACCCTCCCGGCGCCGACCGACCCCGTCGTCGCCGAGCTCGGGGTCAAGGACCAGGACGAGCTGTGGGCCGCGGCCGAGCGCCTGCAGGCCGCCCAGGCCGCGCTGCGCGAGGTGCGGGTGTCGCTCGGCGGCCTGGAGATGGACGACGTCGGCGCCGAGCCGGCGGTCGTGGCGGAGATCGAGGCCGCCCACGCCGCCGTGGACGAGGCGGAGCGGGCGGCGGAGGCAGTGCACTTCCCGGCCCAGGCCGGCATCGTCGTCGGCACCACCGCCGGCGTCCTGGGCATGGCCCTCGGGTCGTTCCTCGCCCCGGTGGGCCTCCTCGCCGCCGCCGTCGCCGCCGGCGCCGGCATCGTCGCCCCCGACCTGCGGCTGCGTCGGGCCCGCCGCCACGAGGCGGCTGCGCTCGAGAAGGCCGGCGCCACCAGCTACCTGGGCTTCCACATCCGCCGGGTGGAGGCCACGGTCGACCCGTCCCTGCGGCAGGCCGCGGCGGCCGCCCTGGAGGAGCAGCGGGCCGCCCTCGACACCTGGCTCGACCTCGTCGGGCCAGCGCTGAGCGTCGAGCGAGCCCTCGAGCTGGCCGACGAGATCCGGGCCTACCACCAGGCCCTCGACGACCTGGGCGAGACGGCCGAGGAGATGGACCAGCTCCGCCGGGAGCTCGAGACGTCTGCCGTCCCGGCGCTGCGGGCGGCGCTCGACGCGCTCGCCCGGGCGTGCGAGCCCTACGGCGTCGCCGGCGAGGACCTCGAGCGGGGCGACCTCGTGTCGTACGTCGCCGAGCGCTGCCGCCTCGGGGCCGCCGCCCGGGCCCAGGAGCGCCTCCACCGAGCCGAGGTCGTGGCCCAGCGCACCGCCGAGCGCCTGCTCGCCGAGCTGGCGGAGCACGGCATCGACGAGGGCGACCTGTCTGCCCGCCTCGGCGCCCTCGAGTGGGCGGTCACCCGGGCCGCCGAGCGCGAGGACGCCCGCCGTCAGGCCCGCCCCCGAGCGGAGATCGACGCCGACCTCGAGCGCCTGACCGCGCTGGCGGCGGAGCTGCGAAGGCCCGAGTGGGGCACGGTCGACCTCGAGGAGGCCGCCGGCCCCGACGTCGAGGAGCTCGAGGCCGAGCGCGAGCGGCTGCTGGCCGAGGTCGGGTCGGCCCCCAGCCTCGTCGACCTCGACCGCCTCCGCGATCGCCACGACGCCCTGGCCCGCCGGGTCACGACGCTCGAGAGCCAGGCCGGGCTCGGCGACCCCGGCGCCATCGCCGACCTCCAGCAGGCCCTCCTCGCCCGGCTCACCACCGCCGGCCAGGCCGGCCCCAGCGGCGACCCCGTCCCGGTGATCCTCGACGAGGTCCTGGCCCGGGTCCCCCCGGACCGGACCTGGGACCTCCTGGACATGGTGATGCGCCTCTCCGAGCGCCACCAGGTCCTCTACCTGACCGACGACGCGTTCGTCGCCGCCTGGGCCCGCCAGCGCGCGGTGGACGGCAGCATCACCCTGCTCGAGGCGGACTCGGACGCCGAGGCCGACGCCGTCCAGCCCGCCTGAGCCAGACCGCGGCCTCGCGCCGCGCCGGGCCGATCAGTCGAGGCGGCGGAGCTGCGCTCGGTAGGTGCGGGCCCGCTCGAGGTAGATCTGGACGCCGGGGACGATGTGCCACTCCGGGTCGACGGCGTCGGGCTTGATCGTGGCCGGCACCCCCAGCGCCATGGCCCGGGACGGGACCGTGAGCTTGCCGCTCACGAGGGCCCCCGCCGCGACGAGGGCCTCGGACTCGACGACGGCCCCGTTGAGCACGATCGCTCCGGAGCCCACGAGCGAGCCGTCGCCGATCGTGCAGCCCTCCAGGTGGACGTTGTGCCCGATCACGCAGTCGGCGCCGATGCGGGTGGGGGTGATCGGCGTGGTGTGGACCACCGTGCCGTCCTGCACCGAGGTGCGGGCACCGACGACGATCCCGCCGGGGTCGCCGCGCAGGACGGCCCCGGGCCACACCGAGGCCTCCGGGCCGAGGGTGACCTCGCCGATCACGACGGCGTCGGGGTGGACGTAGGCGGTGGGGTCGATGGTCGGCTCGACGTCGCCGAGGGCGTAGATCGCCATGGGTGCCTCAGGTGGTGAAGCGGCCGTAGCCGCCGCGGAAGAAGATGAGCGGGCCGCCCTCGCGACCGATGCCGAGGTCGAGGACCCGGCCGAGCACGCAGACGTGGTCGCCGGCGTCGCTCACCGAGTGGATCTCGCAGTCGATCCAGGCCAGGACCCCGTCGAGCAGCGGGGAGCCGGTGCCCGCCGGCTTCCACCCGACGCCCACGAACTTGTCCTCGTCCTTCGAGGCGAAGCGACGGGAGAGGTCCTCCTGGTCCTCGGCGAGCACGTTCACGCAGAACACCCCGGCGGCCTCGATCGCGGGCCAGCTGACGGAGTCCCGCCCGGCGTAGAACCCGACGAGCGGCGGGTCGAGCGACACGGACGAGAACGAGCCGACCGACATGCCCGCGTGATGGGGGGAGCCGGGGGCGGTGACCACCACGACGCCGGTCGGGAAGTGGCCGAGGACCTGCCGGTAGCGGGCCGAGTCGAAGGGCGGGGGTGCTGCGCTCATCCGGCGGAGGGTACCTGCAGCGTCACGGGCCACCGGCCACCTAGCCGTGCGAGATGACGAGCCCCTCGTAGGCGGCGACCACCTCGCCGATGCGGGTCCCCCGAGCCAGCTGGCGGGCGTGGTCGAGGATCGCGTCGAGCGAGGCGTCGTGGTGGGTGGGGTCGTGGTGGAACAGGGCGAGCCGCTTCACGCCCGCCTCGTGGGCGACGTGCACGGCGAAGTCCACCGTGCAGTGGCCCCAGTTGTGCTTCGGACCGAACTCGTCGACCGTGTACTGGGCGTCGTGGATGAGCAGGTCGACCCCGTCGCAGAGCTCGAGGACCTCGTCGGTCACCTCGTGGGAGCCGTCGTGGGGCATCTGGTGGTCCGACAGGTAGGCGACGGTGGCCCCGCCCATCTCGATCCGGTACCCGTTCGTGAGGCCGATGTGCGGCACGGGCCGCACGATGACCTTGGCCCCGTCGATCTCGATCTCCTCGTTCCAGACGTCGTGGAACCGGATGTCGCCGAGCAGGTCCTTGGTGCGCACCGGGAAGAACGGCGGGCGCATCAGGTCGTTGATCGCGTCGGCCAGGCTGGCGTGGTCGTCCTGGGGCGGGCCGTACACGTCGAAGCGAGCGCCGTCGCGCAGCACCGGGGTGAAGAACGGCAGGCCCTGCACGTGGTCCCAGTGGATGTGGGTCACGAGCGCCGAGCCCGTGAACGGGGTGGACGGGTCGAGCGTCTCGCCCCAGAACCGCAGCCCGGTCCCGAGGTCCAAGACGATCGGCTCGTGCCCCGGCGCCTCGAGGGCGACGCACGAGGTGTTGCCGCCGTATCGACGGTTCGCCTCGCACGGACACGGAGTCGAGCCGCGCACCCCGAAGAAGCTGACGTTGAGCAGGACGTCCCCCGTTTCCCCTGGTTGTCGCGCAGGTTATCCCCTCGTGACGACCGCCTGTCCCGGGCTGTGACGGGCGTCTCAGCCCGGCCCGGGGACCGGGGCGTGGGGTGGGGGTGAGTAGGTTGCGGCGCCATGGAGCTGCGCGAGGGGACCACCACCGTCAACGACGTCGAGCTCGCCCACCTCGAGGTGGGCGACGGGCCGCTGGCCATCTGCCTGCACGGCTTCCCGGACTCGGCGTGGACCTGGCGGCACCTCCTGCCCGCGCTGGCCGATGCCGGCTACCGGGCGGTGGCGCCGTTCCTGCGCGGCTACGCGCCGTCCGCGGTGCCGGCCGACGGCCGCTACCAGACCGCGGCGCTCGGCCTCGACGCCTGCGGGCTCCACGAGGCGCTCGGCGGCGATGACGACGCGGTGCTCATCGGGCACGACTGGGGAGCGATGGCCGCCTACGTCGCGGCGAGCCACGAGCCGCAGCGCTGGCGGAGGGTCGTGACGATGGCCGTGCCGCCCGCGGCCGCGGTCGCCCAGGGCCTCACGTCCTACGACCAGCTGCGGCGCAGCTGGTACATGTTCTTCTTCCAGCACCCGCTGGCCGACGTCGTGGTCGGCCTCGACGACCTGGCGTTCATCGACCGGCTCTGGGCGGACTGGTCGCCGGGCTACGACGCCGGCGAGGACCTCCCCCGGGTGAAGGACGCGCTGCGCGATCCGGCCAACCTCGCCGCCGCCCTCGGGTACTACCGGGCCACGCTCAGCGGGGTCGGCGTGGACCCGGCGCTCGACGAGGCGCAGCAGGCTGGCAACGAGCTGCCCCCGCAGCCCACCCTCTACCTGCACGGCCGGGACGACGGCTGCATGGGCGTCGAGGTGGCAGAGGCGGCCCGACCGCTCCTCGAGGCCCGCCCGGGCTCGCGCATGGAGGTGGTGGACGGCACCGGGCACTTCCTGCACCTCGAGGCGCCCGAGGTGGTGGGCCGGCTCGTGCTCGGCTTCCTCGCCGAGTCGCCCGCCGGCTCGTCCGCTGGCTAGAAGGCGAGCCCGGGGAGCGGAGGCGGCAGGAGCAGCGCCCGGTCGAGGGCGGCGAGCAGCTCAGGCGGGCCCGACAGGTCGGTGGTGACGGCCAGCCCGGAGGCCGGGCGGGCGCCGAACCACAGGCGCGAGAAGGCGTTCACGCTCGCCTCCAGGATCGGGAGCCCGCCTCGGTGGCCGCGCTCGGCGGTGGACGCCTCCCCCACCCGCACCGACCACTCGCCGCTCAGGCCCGGCCAGGGGAGGCCGCGCTCGGAGAGCGGATCGCGCAGCACGAGGTCGAAGGCGACCTCCTCGCCGGGCCAGGAGCGGGCGGCCACGCAGGCCTCGAGGTCGAGGATGCGCAGCTGGTACCAGGCCATCGCGGCGTGGGGCGATCGGCGTTCCGGCTCGAGCAGATCGTGGCCGCGGATCGGCCGGGCCAGCAGGTCCTGCACCTGGACTCGGGCCGGCTCGACGAGGAGGACCCGCGCGATCTGGGCGCTGAGGGAGCGCAGGAGCCCGAACAGGTCCAGCAGGTCCCCGTCGTCGACGTAGGCGAGGAGGCCGACGCGGTACGGCCCGCTCTCCCCCGCGCAGGTGCCGGCCAGGCAGGCCCGGAGCCGGCCGTCGCCGTCGCGGAACCCGAAGGCGAGGAACGGGTCCTCGAACCACGACAGCTCGGCCTGGACAACCTGGGGACGATCGAGCCGCACCTCCCCGTGGCTGCGGCGCCGGCGGGCCAGGAGGTCGGCCACGTCGGGCCAGTCCTCGCGGCCGAGGCGCACGGGTGTGGCGGACGGGACCGGGACCTGCAGGTCGGCGGGGTCGACGTCGAGCTGGATCGAGTACGGGTAGCTGCCGAAGCCGAGCCGGTCGTAGAACCCCTGCTCGAACATGCCGAGCGCGGCGACCGCGGCGCCGTCGAGCGCCGCCTCGGCCAGCGACGCCCCGGTGATCCGGGTGGCCAGGCCGAGGTTCCGGCCGATCACGCTCGTCGTGACGGCGGTGACGGCGGCCAGCGGGAGGTCGCGGTCGTCGTAGCGGATGACCCCTGGGGTGCGGTGGACGAGCGCCTCCGCCTCGCCGTCGAGGAGCCCGACCAGCGCGTCCGCGCCGTCGAGGAACACCGCGAGCGCCTCGGCCATGCGCTCGCTCTCGTCGATCCAGCGGATCTCGCGCCACATGCGGGTGACCGCAGGCAGGTCGCTGGGCTGGTAGGGCCGCACCTCGACGTCCATGGCCTGATCCTGACAGCGACCCAGGCGCCGCCCCAGCGGTTTCGCGCCGTCAGGGCGAGCCGGGCAACCGGTAGGTGCCGCCCTCGTGGACGGCGAGGCCGTCGGCCACCACGCGCGCCGCCACCCGCTGGGCCCGGTCGGGGTCGTCCGGCCAGCCCATCGTGGCGGCCAGCTCGGCGTCGGGCACCGCTCCCTCCCGGAGCGCGGCCACGAGCCGCCCGCGGCCCTCGCGGTCGCTGCCGGCGAAGCGGGGCTGGGCGACCGACACGCCGGCCGAGCCGTCGGCGGGGTCGGGGTCGGGGGCGCCAGCCGCGTGCCAGGCGCAGCGGTCCCGCACGGGGCAGTCGCCGCAGCGGGGCCGGCGACGCACGCACACGCCGGCACCGAGGTCGAGCATCGCCTGGTTCCACGCCCACGCCCGCCCGCTGGGGAGGGCGGCGTCGGCCGCCGCCTGGGCCTCCCGGGCGGTGAGCGCCCGACCGGCCCAGCGGGCCAGCACCCGAGCCGTGTTGGTGTCGACGATCGCGGCGTCGCGCTCGAAGGCGAACGCGAGCACGGCCCGTGCCGTGTAGGGCCCGATCCCGGGCAGGGCGAGCAGCGCGTCGAGGTCGTCGGGGAGGCGGCCGCCGTGGCGGACCACGACCTCGACCGCGCAGCGGTGCAGGTTGAGGGCCCGACGGTTGTACCCGAGCCCGGCCCAGTCCCGGAGCACCTCGGCCGGTTCGGCCGCGGCCATCGCGGCCGGATCCGGGTAGCGCTCGAGGAGGACCGGCCACCGCTCCGCCACCCGAGCCACCTGGGTCTGCTGCGCCATCACCTCGCACAGGAGCACCGCCCACGGGTCGCGGGTCCGGCGCCACGGGAGGTCCCGGCGCCGGGCCTCCCACCAGTCGAGCAGGTCGCGCCCGGCCGGGTCGGGCCCCGTCAGCGCAGCGCCGCCCACTGGACGCGGCAGACGTACGGGAGCGGGAAGGGCTCCGCGCGCCGCGCGACCAGGGCGACCACGTCGGCGGCCAGCCGCTCCCGCTGGGCGGTCGGCATGGCGGCGATGTAGCTGATCGAGCGGACCCGATCGGCGAGCAGCTGACGGGTCATCGGCTGATCCCACCGCACCGTGCGCTCCTCGAGCGGGGTGAACCGGCCCGCTGCGGCCACGATCGCCGCCCAGTCGACGTGCTGGTAGCGGGACACGGTCCGCTCGTGCCAGCGGATGATGCGGCTCATCTCGTCGACCCAGGCCGTGCGCTCGTCGCGCTCGTTCCACAGGAGCGCCAGCCGGCCTCCGGGCCGGAGGACCCGGGCGATCTCGGCGAGGGCCGCTGGGGCGTCGAACCAGTGGAACGCCTGGGCGACGGTCACGACCTCGACCGAGGCGTCGGGCACCGGGATGGCTTCGCCGAGCCCGTCGAGCACCTCGACGTCGGGCAGGATCGCCTGGAGCTGGCCCCGCATCGCGGTGACCGGCTCGACGGCCACCACGTCGGCCTCGAGCTCGAGGAGGCGACGGGTCAGCTTGCCGGTGCCGGCGGCCAGGTCGAGGACCCGGGTGCCGGGCCGGATGCCGACCTCGTCGCGCAGCAGCGCCAGCGCCTCGTCCGGGTAGCCGGGGCGGGCGGCCTCGTAGGCGGCGGCCGCCGCCTCGAAGCCGCGGGCGGCGACGTCATCGATGGGCAACTGGACCTCCCGGGCTCCCCGGTCGAGCCGCTGCCACCCGGTCAGGCCTCGTCGAAGACGGTGGCGTCGTCGTAGGGGAAGCGACGCTCGGGGGCGTGGTCCCGCTTCCAGACCATGAGCTTGCGCTTGAAGTAGCAGACCTCTTCGCCGCGCTGGTTGATGCCCTTGGTCTCGACGGTGACGATGCCGCGATCGCCCTTCGAGGTCTCCTTCACGTCGAGCACCTTCGTGACGGCGTAGATCGTGTCGCCGTGGAAGGTGGGCTTGGAGTGGCGGAGCGACTCGATCTCGAGGTTGGCGATGGCGGCGCCGCTCACGTCGGGGACGCTCATGCCGAGGACCAGCGAGTAGACGAGGTTGCCGACCACCACGTTCTTCTTCTGCACGGTCTCGTTCTCCGCGTACCACTCGTTCGTGTGGAGCGGGTGGTGGTTCATCGTGATCATGCAGAAGAGGTGGTCGTCGTACTCGGTGATCGTCTTGCCAGGCCAGTGCTTGTAGACGTCACCGACGACGAAGTCCTCGAGGTGGCGGCCGAAGGGGCGGTCGTGCGTGGTCATCGCCCCGTGAACCTACGAGGCCGCGCCCCGGCGGGGCCAGATGCGGCCACGGCCAGCGTCGATTCCGATCGGAAAGGTACCCGTCGGTAACCTCCGGCCATGGCCACCCCCGATCTCACCGCTGCGTCCGCCGTCGTCGACCTCGCCGCCGAGGTCGCGGCGGCAGGGACCCGGGCGCTGGCCGCCCGCGGCGGCCCCGACCACGACCAGGTCCTCGGCTACGACCTGGCCCACACGAGCGCCGCCGTCGAGACGGCCCGGGCGATGCTCGAGTACGGCGCCAAGGGCGACGTCGAGGCGGCGATCACCTGCGCCTTCGTGGCCGACGCGGTCGGTGAGCTGGCCAGCCGGCTCTTCGGCCGGGAGTCGCTCTGGGGCGTCGAGCCCGGCGTGCTCGACGCGAGCCGCGAGTTCTGCGCCACCTTCCGCAGCCCGGAGCTCCTGGCCGAGCTCGCCGGCCAGGAGGGTCCGCGCCACCTCGACCCCGACTTCGAGATGGTGCAGGACGCCTTCCGGCGCTTCGCCGAGGAGAAGCTGAAGCCGATCGCCGAGCACATCCACCGCCACAACGCGGACATCCCCGAGGACATCATCAGCGGCCTCGCCGAGATGGGCGCCTTCGGGCTGTCGATCCCCGAGGAGTACGGCGGCTTCGGCACCGGCGGCGAGTCCGAGTACATCGGCATGGTGGTGGCCACCGAGGAGCTGTCCCGGGGCTCGCTCGGCGCCGGCGGCTCGCTCATCACCCGTCCCGAGATCCTCACCCGGGCGCTTGTGAAGGGCGGCACCGAGGAGCAGAAGCACCACTGGCTGCCGAAGCTGGCCACCGCCGAGGTGATGAACGCCGTCGCGGTGACCGAGCCGGACTACGGCTCGGACGTGGCCGGCATCAAGGTGACCGCCACCAAGGTCGACGGCGGGTGGCTCATCAACGGCGTCAAGACCTGGTGCACGTTCGGCGCACGAGCCGACGTGCTCATGCTGCTGGCCCGGACCGACCCGGACCGCTCGAAGGGGCACCGCGGCCTGTCGCTCTTCATCGTCCCGAAGGCTCGGGGCGAGGGGCACGGGTTCGTGCTCGAGCAGGAGGCCGGCGCCGACGGCGGCGCCCCCGGCGGCGGCCGCATGGAGGGCCGCCCGATCGACACGATCGGCTACCGCGGCATGCACTCCTACGAGATCGCGTTCGACTCGTGGTTCGTGGCCGACGAGAACCTGATCGGCGGCGAGGAGGGCATCGGCCGGGGCTTCTACCTGCAGATGGCCGGCTTCGAGAACGGCCGCCTCCAGACGGCGGCCCGGGCCGTCGGCGTGATGCAGGCCGCGTACGAGGCGGCCAAGGAGTACGCCGAGAACCGCGTCGTGTTCGGCCAGCCCATCGCCGAGTACCAGCTCACCAAGGCGAAGCTGGCCCGCATGGCCGTCACCATCCAGGCCAGCCGGCAGGCGGCGTACGCCGTGGCCCGCCAGATGGCGCGCGGCGAGGGCAGCCTCGAGGCAGCCCAGGTGAAGGCCTACGTGTGCAAGGCCGCCGAGTGGGTGACCCGCGAGGCCATGCAGATCCACGGCGGCATGGGCTACGCCGAGGAGTACGACGTGAGCCGCTACTTCGTCGACGCCCGGGTGCTGTCCATCTTCGAGGGCGCCGACGAGACGCTCTGCCTGAAGGTCATCGCCCGGCGCATGGTCGCCGGCGTCCAGGCCTGACCCCGCTCCCCGACCGAGAGGACCTCTGATGCGCTCTGCCAAGGACTTCTTCCGCCCGCTCGCGGTGGGCGCCCCCGAGCCGGTGCGCGAGATCCCGGCTCGCCCGTCTCGGGTGATCCACTTCTTCCCGCCGTCGAACGAGAAGATGGTGGCGAAGGTCCCCGAGATCGCCCCCAAGGTCGACGTGCTGCTCGCCAACCTCGAGGACGGCGTGCCGGCCAGCGACAAGGAGAAGGCCCGGGAGGGCCTCATCGAGGTGGGCCGGGCCTGGGAGCCGAGCGAGACGCAGCTGTGGACCCGGGTGAACGCCCTCGACTCGCCGTGGCACCTCGACGACATGATCGCCGCGGTCACCGAGATCGGCGACAAGCTCGACGTGATCATGATCCCCAAGGTCGAGGGGGCTGAGGACATCCACTACGTGGACCGGCTCCTCGCCCAGCTCGAGGCCCGGGCGAAGCTGGAGCGGCCGATCCTCGTCCACGCCATCCTCGAGACGGCCCGGGGCGTGGCCAACGTCGAGGAGATCTGCGCGGCGTCGCCTCGCATGCAGGGCCTGTCGCTCGGACCGGCCGACCTGGCCGCCAACCGCCGGATGAAGACCACCCGGGTCGGCGGCGGGCACCCCGGCTACCTCGTCCGCCAGGATCCGGTCGACGGGGACATCGAGGGCGAGCGCGCCATCTACCAGCAGGACCTGTGGCACTACACCCTGGCCCGCATGGTCGACGCCTGCGTCGCCAACGGGATCCTCCCGTACTACGGCCCCTTCGGCGACATCAAGGACACGGTGGCCTGCGAGGACCAGTTCCGCAACGCGTTCCTGCTCGGCTGCGTCGGTGCGTGGAGCCTCCACCCGGTGCAGATCGACATCGCCAAGCGGGTGTTCTCCCCCGACCCGGCCGACGTCGCCCACGCCCGCGAGGTCATCGAGGCCATGGGCGACGGGACCGGCGCGGTGATGCTGCACGGGAAGATGGAGGACGACGCCTCCGTGAAGCAGTGCCGGGTGATGCTCGAGCTGGCGGAGCGGCTCGCCGCCCGCGATCCCGAGCTGGCCCAGCGGTACGGCTTCGAGCCGGCGGAGGGCTGATCGGTGGCCGAGGAGACCTACCGCCCCCGCCGCTCGGTCCTCTACATGCCCGGCGCCAACGAGCGGGCGCTCGAGAAGGCCAAGACGATCCCCGCCGACGCGCTGATCCTCGACCTCGAGGACGCCGTCGCCCCCGACGCCAAGCCCGAGGCCCGTGACCGGGTGTGCGCCGCGGTGCAGTCCGGTGAGTACGGCGCCAAGGAGCTGACGATCCGGGCCAACGGCATCGGCACCCCGTGGCACGACGACGACCTCCGAGCCATCGCCCAGGCCGGTCCGGCCGCGGTCGTCGTGCCGAAGGTGAGCAGCGCGGCCGAGGTCCACCAGATCGAGGCCGCCCTCGAGGCCGCCGGGGCGCCCGACCACACGAAGATCTGGGCGATGCTCGAGACGCCCGTGGCGATGCTCCACGCCGAGGAGATCTGCGCCGCCTCCGAGCGGCTCACCGTCCTCGTGATGGGCACCAACGACCTCATCAAGGAGCTCCACGGCCTGCGGGTCCCGAGCCGCCAGCCGCTGCTACCGAGCCTCGGCCTGTCCTTGCTCGCCGCCCGGGCCACCGGCAAGGTGATCCTCGACGGCGTCTACAACGACATCAAGGACCCCGACGGCTTCCTCGCCGAGTGCCGCCAGGGCCGGGAGATGGGCTTCGACGGCAAGACGCTCATCCACCCCAGCCAGGTCGAGCCCTGCAACGAGGCGTTCGCCCCGTCGGCCGACGAGGTGGAGCTGGCCCGCCGGATCATCGCCGCCTTCGAGGAGGCCGAGGCCGAGGGGCGCGGCGTCGTCACCGTGGACGGCCGGATGATCGAGAACCTCCACGTCGACGAGGCCCGCCGGGTCCTGGCCGTCCAGGCTGCGATCGACGCCCTCGGCTGATCCCGACCACTACCGTCTCCCGCCATGGGAGAGATCATCGAGTTCGCGTCGAACGGGCGCACGGCGTCCGGCTACCTCGCCACGCCCGAGTCCGGAACCGGCATCCCCGTCGTCGTGATCCAGGAGTGGTGGGGCCTCGTCCCCCACATCCAGGACGTGTGCGACCGCTTCGCCGCTGAGGGGTTCGTGGCGCTCGCACCGGACCTCTACCACGGGCAGAAGACCACCGAGCCCGACGAGGCCGGCAAGCTGATGATGGCGCTCAACATGGCCCAGGCGGCCAAGGACATGAGCGGCGCGGTGGACGAGGTGGCCCGCCGGGCCGGGTCCGACCGGGTGGGGATCACCGGGTTCTGCATGGGCGGCGGCCTGGCGCTGGTGGCGGCCACCCAGCGGCCGGACAAGATCAAGGCCTGCGTGCCGTGGTACGGCCTCATCCCCTGGCCCGACGCGCAGCCGGACTGGGACGCGCTCGACGCCGCCGTCCTCGGCCACTACGCGGAGCGGGACGAGTTCTTCTCCCCCGAGGCCGCTCGCGAGCTCGAGGCCGACCTCAAGCGCCGGGGCAAGGACGTGGAGATCGTCATCCACGCCGGGTGCGAGCACGCCTTCTTCAACGACACCCGCCCCGAGGTGTACGACGCGGACGCCGCCCGCTCAGCCTGGGAGCGGACCCTCGCGTTCTTCCGGCAGCACCTCGGCTGAGCGCTCCGCCTGCAGGCGGCGGAGCTGCTCGTCGGCCGCGTCCTGGCGGGCCACCTCCTCGAGCTGCTCGTCGAGCACAGCGGCGCCGGCCTCCTGAAGGGTCCGGGTGGAGACCTCCACCCGGTCCCGGCCGCGCCGCTTCGCCTCGTACAGCGCGAGGTCGGCGGCGTGGATGAGCCCGGTGACCGTGTCACCGGGCCGCGCCGCGGCCAGGCCCACCGAGGCGCTGATCCGCACCGGCTGGTCGACCTCGTCGAGGGGGATGGGCTCGCGCAGCCGCCGCCGGATCCGGTCGGCGACCTCGATCGCCACCGAGAGCGACGCGCCGCGCAGCGCGAGCACGAACTCGTCACCGCCGAAGCGGGCGATGAGGTCCTGCTGGCGCACCTCGGTCTCGATGATCCGGGCCACCATCTTCAGGAGCTCGTCGCCGACGCGATGGCTGTTGTCGTCGTTGACCGGCTTGAACCCGTCGAGATCGAGGTAGGCCACGGTGAGCGGCTCCTCGGGCACGCGGCCCAGCGCCTCGCCGAGCCGGGCTTCGAGCGCCGCTCGGTTGAGGAGGCTGGTCAGCGGATCGTGCTCCGCCCGGTGGGCCAGCTGCTGGGTGCTGAGGTAGCGCTCGGTGACGTCGCGGGAGATCGTGATGATCGCCCGGACGTCGGGATCGTCGAGCAGGTTGGACGCCGTCGTCTCGAGCCACCGCTCACCGGCCTCGGTCGTGACGCGGAACTCCACCCGGGCGTTGCCCTCCTCGGCCACCTTCGCCATCGCGCGCTCGACGGTGGCGCGATCGTCGGGGTGCACGAACCGCTGGATCGGCTGCCCGACGATCGCCTCCGGCGAGATGCCGAGCAGGTTCTCGAGCGACGGACTGGCCCAGGTGACGAGGCCGCCCGAGTCGAACAGGAGGATCATGTCCGAGGAGCGCTCGACGATCGAGGAGAACCACCGGGTCCGGGACCGCAGCGCCTCCTGCGCGGCCCGCTCGGCCTCGATGTCCTGGACGTGGGCGACGACGGCGACCGGCTGGTCGTCGGGGCTCAGGATCGACGCGCACGAGATGCGGACCCAGCGCCGCGGGCCACCCGGCGCCTGGATCTGGTACTCGCCCTCGACGATGCTCCTCGAGCCGTCGGCCAGCTGCGCCAGCTTGCGCATCACGTCCGGCTGGTCCTCGGGGCGGAAGTAGTCGAGGACCTGCGGCGACGTCGTGCCCCGGGCGATCCCGAGCAGGTCGTAGAGGGGGTCGTTGACCACCTCGACGTGGCCGGTCAGGTCGAACACGGCCACGCCCACCGGCGCCCGGTAGATCGCAGCGTGGAAGCGGGACTGAAGCAGCGCCGCCCGATCGTGCTCCTTAGCGGCCAGGGCCTCGAGCCCGCGCCGAGCCCGCAGCTCCCCGTGCACGACGTACGCGGCGAGGACGGACACGAGCACGCCGCCGAGCACCACCAGCCACACGGCCGAGGACGGGCCCGATCCGGGCAGGAGCCGGGTGCGCAGCTCGAACAGCGTCTCCCCGCCGACGGTGACGTCGGCGCTGGCGGTGATGTCGGCATCCCCGATCGCCTCGGCCGCCCCCGGTCGGCTCTCGGCGATCAGCTCGCCGGTGCCGGGCCGGTAGGCGGCGGCGAGCACCGGGCCGGCGCGATCCTCCAGGCTGCGGACGACCGCCGACGCCGACACCCTGGCGGTGGCCCACCCGGTCACCCGCTCCCAGCGCTCGTCGGGCGTGTCGGGCCGGGCCCCGGTCTCGAAGACCGGCGTCCAGACCCCGAGGACGAACGAGTCGACGCCGAGCACGGTGTCGCCGATGAGGGCGACGACCGTCTCGCCGCGGTCGGTGGCCGCCTCGATGGCGGCGCGCCGCGCCGGATCCGCGAACAGGTCGAGCCCGAGGTAGAAGGGGGCGGGCGGCTCCGTGTGCACCGCGAAGCCGTGCTCAGGGCCGGGTCCGATGATCGGCTGGAGCGCCGCCTCGCCCTGGTAGCGAGCCAGGTGCCGGTCCAGCTCGTCCGAGCGCACCCGCCGCACGTACGCGGTGTGCACGTCGCCCGGCAGCTCCGCGAGGTCCACCGAGTGGACGTAGCTGCGGTACGCGCTCGAGTCGTCCTCATCGAGCGAGAGGTGGGCGGCGAGGCCCTCCACGACGTGCTCGTAGTGGAGCATCACGTTGGCCAGCGTGTCGGCCACGTCCTCGGTGAGCAGCTGGAGGTGGGCGCGGGCGTCGCGGTCCTCGGCCTGCGCACGCCAGCCGGCCAGCCCCGCCGTCGCCACCAGGCCCGCGGTGAGCACCGCAGCGGTGGCCTTCCAGGTGCCGCGCCAGCGCACACCTCTTCTTCGGCGCGAACGCCGCCCCGCTGGAGCGCTTCTCGCTGAGGGATCCATGGCCGCCCGCCGATCGCCCTAGTACGCGCCGTCGAGCTTGCGGTGGTCCCAGCTGACGGTGCGGTCGACGTGGATGCGAACACCGACGCGCTTCGCGCCCGTGAGCTCCACGAACGGGCGGGTCTCGTCGGTGACCGGGCCGAAGTACCGCTCGTAGACCGCCTCGCCGATCGCGAGCACGTCCGGGCGGTCCTCGACGATCTCGGCCCGCCCGACGAGCTCGACCCCGCGCAGCTCCGAGTACTCCTCCCCGTCCTCCACGAGCGCGGTGATGCGAGGGTCGCGCTGGAGGTTCTTGATCTTCTGGCTGCGCCCGTAGGTCCAGAACACCGGGACGCCGTCGAGGACCGCGTACCACATGGCCACGAGGTGGATGGTCCCGTCGTGGTTGATGGACGCGACGTTCATCGTGTGCCGGCCGCTCAGGAACTCGTCGATCTCCTCGGCGGTCATGCGGATCTGGTCGCGGCGTGACATGGGGCATGTCTAGTCCGGCTGGCGTCGCCGTGGCCCGGACCGCTCACATCCGGAACGTGCCAGGGGCCGAGCCGCCCGCGATGAGCTCCGGGGCCACCGGGCAGTCCGTCCCGGCCATCGCCTCCGACGGCGGTGTGGCGCCGCTCGGGCCCCAGACCTCGTCGACGAGCGAGAGGGGCACCAGCTCCTCGTCGCGCAGCCACGGCTCGGTTCGATCCGCCTCGACCCGACCGGCCAGGGCCTGCCACATCGACCCCGGCAGGCGGCGCCCGACGCCGGCCACCGCCCACACCGGCACCCCGAGGTGGCGAGCCACCGCGGCGGCCGCGAGCGAGCCGCTCACCGCCACGAACGCGTCGGGGCCGAGGGCGACGGCCTCGACGACCACGACGGCGGACTCGGCCACCGCACCGGCCAGTCCGGTGGCCGGGACGTCCTCGGCGTCCACGTCGGCCCGCTGCAGGCGTCGGACGAGCCCCGCTGCCTCCCCCGCGGCGTCGAGGGCGAGCACCGAGAGGTCGCCCCGCCGCAGCAGCGCCTCGGCGGTCACCTCCGGCCAGCCGACCACGCACACCGTGGCCCCGTCGGGCAGGGCGTGGGCCAGCTCGACCGCGGTGCGGTCCGCCTCGAGCTCGTCGACCGCCGCCCACGCCTCGGCGTGACCGTCGGGAGCGGTGAGGACGCGGGCGCACAGCCACCACAGCGGCCCCGACGTGGGGTGCCGCTCGATGACGCGCCGGCAGGCCGCCACGAGTCCGGCAGGGTCGTCGTGGAACGCGGCCAGGGCTGCCGCCGTCTCCCGGACGAGGAGCGCCTGGTCCGCGCCCGACGCCCGGGCCACGTAGCGGAGCCGCTCGATCGGGTGCACCGGGCGACGCCAGCCGCGCTGGTCAGAAGCCGGGCTTGAAGATCATCAGGTAGAAGACGACGAGCAGGAGGACGGTGGTGATCTGGCCGGCCAGGTCCACCTTCCGCTGCGCCTCCTGCGGGTCGCCCTCGCCGCTGGCGAGGCGCCGCTCGTTCGGCATGATCATGCCGGTCACCAGGCCGCCGATCACGACCCACAGCAGGAACGACAGCGACACCCAGGCCTGGTCGAAGCCGAAGAGGTTCTCGTCCGCGCCGTCGGGCTTCGAGCTGAACACCATGCCGAGGCCGAACACGCCGACCAGCAGGAGCGCCGGCGAGTGGATCGTCCGGCCGTTCTGGGCCATCCACCCGAACAGCGTGCGGCGGAGGCCGGCGTCGGCGTCCTTGCTGCGGGCCGCGAGCAGCGGGTGGATCACCGCCGGAGCGAAGGCCACCACCGCCGAGAGCAGGTGGAGCAGCAGCATCACCTTGTACATGCCACCGAACGATTGGGACACCGGGCACCTCCTGTCGTCGACGACGACGGGGAACCTAGCCGCCCGAATGGCCGGGTTCCCGTCCACTCGAGGGGTCTTGCTACCGTCTGCCGGCGTGGCGACCAACCCTCCTGCCGATCTCCAGCTCGCGCCGCTGAACGGCGACGCCCGCTCCATCGAGGAGTGGCTCACCACCTTCCAGATCGCGGCGGTGGTGCTCGACCCGTTCACCAACGAGAGCGCATGGCTCCTGGAGACGGCCGGGCGGATCCTCGAGCACTTCCGAGGCGCCGACTGCCGCGTCTGCTTCGTCGTGACCGGCACGGCCGACGAGGCCCGGCAGTTCCTCGGGCCCTGGGCCGACAAGGTGCTCACCTTCGCCGACCCGGACCGCGAGGTCGTCAAGGCGCTCGGCCTCAACGAGCTCCCCGCCTTCGTGCAGATCCGCCAGGACCTCACCGTCGCCGGCTGCGCCGAGGGCTGGGACCCGGTCGAGTGGCGCGAGGTGGCCAACGGCCTCGCCGCCAACATGGCCTGGACCGCCCCGCTCATCCCCGCCCCCGGGGACCCCACCCCGTACGCGGGGTCACCGGCACTCGGGTAGTCGCCTCTCGGCCGCCTTCGGCGGCTGCAGCGGGTCGTCGGTGCTCGCCTTCGGCTCGCGCTGAGGGCGCGTCGCGATCCACCTCGGTGCGGTCCGCGCGCGCTGCGCCATGGACGGGCGGCGCGCGCTCGGACGGCCGCTAGCGCTCGGGGGTGCCGCCCTTGGTGAGCTCGAGGAGGTCGAGGGCCTGGTCGATCTCGTCCTCGGGGAGGAGGGCGTGCTCGAGGACGAGCTGGCGGATGCCCTTGCCGGTGCGGGCGGACTCCTTGACCAGCTCGGCCACCCGCTCGTAGCCGAGGATCGGGTTGAGGGCCGTCGCCGCCTGGGGGGTGGCCTCCGCGTAGGTGCGGCACCGCTCGACGTCGGCCTCGATGCCGGCGAGGCAGCGGTCGGCGAAGAGGCGGGACACGTTGGCCAGCAGCCGGATCGACTCCAGCAGGTTGCGGGCCATCACCGGCAGGTACACGTTCAGCTCGAAGGTGCCCTGGCTGCCGGCGAAGGCCACCGCCGCGTCGTTGCCGTAGACCTGGGCGACCACCTGGCTGACCGCCTCGGGGATCACCGGGTTCACCTTCCCCGGCATGATCGACGAACCGGGCTGCAGGTCTGGGATGCGGATCTCGGCCAGGCCGGTTCGGGGCCCCGACGCCATCCAGCGGACGTCGTTGGCGATCTTCAGCAGCGCGGCGGCCAGGCGGCGCAGCTCGCCCGACAGGCTGACGAGGTCGTCCCGGGCCCCCTGGGCCGCGAAGTGGTCCTCCGCCTCGACCAGCGGCACGCCGAGGCGCTCGGCCAGCCGGGCGATCGCCGCCTGGGCGAAGCCCGCCGGCGCGTTGAGGCCGGTGCCGGTCGCCGTGCCGCCCAGGGGCAGGGCCCCGGCCCGGTCGGCGGCGGCGTCGATGGCCGCGGCGGCCTGGCGCACCTGCGCCGCGTAGCCGGCCAGCTCCTGGCCGAGCGTGACCGGGGTGGCGTCCATGAGGTGCGTGCGCCCCGCCTTCACGATCGTGGCGTTGGCCTCGGCCTGGGCCTCCAGCGTGGCGGCGAGGTGGTCGAGGGCCGGGAGCAGGTCGCGGCGGGCGGAGACGACGGCGGCGACGTGGATGGCCGACGGGAACACGTCGTTGGAGGACTGCGAGGCGTTGACGTGGTCGTTGGGGTGGACCCGACGGCCGAGCCGCTCCGAGGCCAGCGTCGCGATCACCTCGTTGGCGTTCATGTTGGTGGAGGTGCCCGAGCCGGTCTGGAAGACGTCGACGGGGAACTGATCGTCCCAGCGCCCGTCGGCCACCTCCGTCGCGGCGGACGCGATCGCCGCCGCCACGTCGGCCTCCAGCACGCCGAGCTCCCCGTTCGCCTCCGCCGCGGCAGCCTTGATCGCGCCGAGCGCGTGGATCAGCGCCGGGTCGACCCGCAGGCCCGAGACCGGGAAGTTCTCGACCGCACGCTGGGTCTGAGCGCCGTAGCGGGCCGACGCCGGCACCCGCACCTCCCCCATCGTGTCGCGCTCGATCCGGAACTCGTCAGCAGCCATGGCCCCAACCTACGGTTGCGAGTCGATGACCGACGTGCCCTTCACCGAGCTGCTGCCACTTGGTCCCGACGACACGCCGTACCGGCTGCTCACCACGGAGGGGGTGTCGACGGTCGAGGCGGCCGGCCGGCGCTTCCTGCAGGTCGAGCCCGAGGCCCTCGCCCTCCTCGCCCGCACGGCGTTCCGGGACATCGCCCACCTGCTGCGACCGGGGCACCTCCAGCAGCTGCGGAACATCCTCGACGACCCGGAGGCGTCGGCCAACGACCGCTTCGTGGCCCTCGACCTGCTGAAGAACGCCAACATCGCCGCCGGCGGCGTGCTGCCGATGTGCCAGGACACCGGCACCGCGATCGTCATGGGCAAGCGGGGCGAGCTCGTGCTGACCGGCGGCGACGACGAGTACTGGCTCAGCAAGGGCATCCAGGAGACCTACGAGACCTGCAACCTGCGGTACTCGCAGATGGCGCCGCTCACCATGTGGGAGGAGAAGAACACCGGCACGAACCTCCCGGCGCAGATCGAGATCTACGCCACCGGCGGCGATGCCTACAAGCTCCTCTTCATGGCCAAGGGGGGCGGCTCGGCCAACAAGAGCTACCTGTTCCAGGAGACCAAGGCCGTCCTCAACCCCAGGTCGATGATGCGGTTCCTCGACGAGAAGCTCCGCAGCCTCGGCACCGCGGCCTGCCCGCCGTACCACCTCGCGGTGGTCGTCGGCGGCACCTCGGCCGAGTACGCGCTGAAGACGGCGAAGTACGCGTCGGCCCGCTACCTGGACTCGCTGCCCATCCAGGGCTCCGAGCTCGGCCACGGCTTCCGCGACCTCGAGCTCGAGCAGGAGATCCTGGAGCTCACCCAGGGCTTCGGCATCGGCGCCCAGTTCGGCGGCAAGTACTTCTGCCACGACGTGCGGGTCATCCGGCTCCCCCGTCACGGCGCGTCGTGCCCGGTGGCCATCGCCGTGTCCTGCTCGGCCGACCGCCAGGCGCTCGGCAAGATCACGAGCGAGGGCATCTTCCTCGAGCAGCTCGAGGAGGACCCGGCCAGGTACCTGCCCGAGGTCACCCACGACGACCTCGACGGCGACGTCGTCCGCATCGACCTCAACCGGCCGATGGACGAGATCCGCCAGGAGCTGTCGAAGTACCCGGTGAAGACGCGGCTGTCGCTCACCGGCCCGATGGTCGTGGCCCGCGACATCGCCCACGCCAAGATCAAGGAGCGCCTCGACCGGGGCGAGCCGATGCCGCAGTACCTGCGCGACCACTGCGTGTACTACGCCGGCCCGGCCAAGACCCCCGAGGGCATGCCGTCGGGCTCGTTCGGGCCCACCACCGCCGGCCGGATGGACTCCTACGTGGCCGAGTTCCAGGCCAAGGGCGGGTCCTTCGTGATGCTGGCCAAGGGCAACCGCAGCCGCCAGGTCACCGAGGCGTGCAAGCAGTACGGCGGCTTCTACCTCGGCTCGATCGGCGGCCCCGCCGCCCGCCTCGCCCAGGACTGCATCCGCAAGGTCGAGGTGCTCGAGTACCCCGAGCTCGGCATGGAGGCCGTCTGGAAGATCGAGGTCGAGGACTTCCCCGCCTTCATCGTCGTCGACGACAAGGGCAACGACTTCTTCGACCTCGTCAGCACCCCCGTCACCCTGTCCTAGCCACAAGATCTGTGCGCGCTTCCGTGCGCATGGCGCATCGAAGTGCGCACAGATCTCGTGCGGGGGTGGGCGAAGTGCGCCCCGGATCGGCGGCTTGCTGCGCGGAGCGCGAGCACGGCGACGGCTCGTGGCCTAAGGTGCGCGCCGCACGGAGGACAGAGCCGCGGTGGGGGTGATCGCCGCAGCGGTGGACCGGCGCTCATGAAGGCGGGCCCAGCCATCAGGAGTGCACCACATGCGAAAGCTGTTCGGGGTCCTGGGCGCCGCGGCGCTCGGGCTCACCTCCCTCGGGGCGCTTGCTCCGGCCACCGGCGCGGCACCGCCGCCCGGCGGGACACCGGCCGTCACGGCCGACGCGGCTCCCTCCCACGAGCTGCCCAACCCGCTCGAGGCCAAGCGCCGTGAGCTGAAGGCCCGAGCCCTCGACCTCGTCCTGCGCGGCGACGCCCAGGTCGAGCAGCGCGGCGCCAGCAAGGTCGTCCGGGTCGGTGAGACCGGCGACGACGCCTCCGGGGCCCCGGAGGCCCAGCGGCGCGGCGGCCCCGGCAACGGCAAGGGCAAGCGGGACCAGTACGTCGAGCTGGCCAACGAGGGCACGGACCGGGTGTTCACCCTCCTCGTCGAGTTCGGCGACGAGCGGCACCCGGACTTCCCCGACCAGGACACCGACCCCGACTGGCCCGGTCCGGCCACCTTCGACGGCCCCCGGCACAACCAGATCCCGAAGCCGGACCGCCGGCAGGACAACTCGACGATCTGGGAGCAGGACTTCAGCCGGGACTACTACCAGCAGCTCTACTTCGGGACCACCGGCGAGACGCTGAAGACCTACTACGAGAAGCAGTCGTCGGGCCGCTACTCGGTCGACGGGCTCGTCACCGACTGGGTGCGGGTCCGCTACAACGAGGCCCGCTACGGCCGGGGCAGCGGCTACCCGTGCGACGACGTGGTCTGCGACAACGTGTGGGAGCTCGTCCGTGACGGGCTGAACCAGTGGGTGGCCGACCAGGAGGCGTCCGGTCGCAGCCAGGAGGACATCGCCGCCGAGCTGGCCACCTTCGACGTCCACGACCGCTACGACCACGACGGCGACGGCGTGTTCGACGAGCCCGACGGCTACATCGACCACCTGCAGATCGTCCACGCCGGCGGCGACATGGCCGACGGCGACCCGTGGCAGGGCGAGGACGCCATCTGGAGCCACCGCTGGTACGCGTTCGTCACCGACGCCGGCTCGACCGGTCCGGACTTCAACCCGCTCGGCGGCGTCGAGATCGGCGACACCGGGATCTGGGCCGGCGACTACACGATCCAGCCCGAGAACGGCGGCCTGTCGACGATCGCCCACGAGTACGGCCACGACCTCGGCCTCCCCGACCACTACGACACCGCCGGCGGCCAGAACGGCGTGGAGTGGTGGTCGCTCATGGCGCAGAGCCGCCTGTCCGGCAAGGGCGAGCCGATCGGCACCCGAGCCGGTGACCTGTCCGCGTGGGACAAGCTCGTCCTCGGCTGGCTCAGCTACGACCTGAGCCTGGCCGGCCAGACGAAGACCCTCGAGCTCGGCCCGCACGAGTACAACACCGCCAAGCCGCAGGCCGCGATCGTCGCCCTCCCGCCCAAGGAGGTCACTCACGAGTACGGCCCGCCGTTCGCCGGCGAGGGCATGTACTGGTCGACGAGCGGCGACGACCTGTCGACGACGATGACCCGCGAGGTGGACCTCACCGGCGCCACCACGGCGGCGCTGGACCTGCAAGCGCGCCTCGACATCGAGGCCGAGTACGACTACCTGTACGTCCAGGTCTCCACGGACGGTGGCGCCACCTGGCAGAGTCGGGACGGCACGGTCGACGGCGAGCCCTTCGACCGCGACGGCAGCGACAACCCCGGCCTGTCCCGCGCCTCGGACGGGGCCTGGGTGCCGGTCCACGTGCCGCTCGACGACGTCGCCGGCCAGCCGATCCTCCTCCGGTTCCTCTACCGGACCGACGGCGGCCTGGCGCCCGACGGGTTCTTCGCCGACGAGATCACGGTGACCGCCGACGGCACGCCGCTGTTCACGAGCGGCGGCGAGTCCGACGACGAGGGCTGGACCCTCGACGGGTTCGTCATCACCTCCGGGACCGAGGTGGGCGACTACGCGCACTACTACATCGCCTCGAACCGGACCTACGAGTCCTTCGATCGGTACCTGCAGACCGGCCCGTACAACTTCGGGTGGGCGTCGACCCGCCCGGACTGGGTGGAGCACTTCCCGTACGCCACGGGCCTGCTCATCTCGTACTGGGACACCTCCCAGCGGGACAACAACACGAGCCAGCACCCGGGTCAGGGCCTGATCCTGCCGATCGACGCCCACCCGACGGCCCGGATCAGCCCGGACGGCACCCCGTGGCGGTCCCGCATCCAGGTGTACGACGCCCCGTTCTCCACGAAGAAGGCGCCGAGCTTCCACCTGCACCTGGACGGCCGCAAGAGCCACATCAAGGCGGAGAAGCCCGAGCCGCTGTTCGACGACAGCCGTGAGTACCTCGACCCGCGCCTGCCCGGCGCCGGCGTGGACGTGCCCGACACCGGCACCCAGATCCGGGTGCTGAAGGAGAAGGGCACGAGCATGACCATCCGCATCCAGCCCGGCTGACCCCCACCCAGACGAGATCTGTGCGTGGTCTCGTGCGCCATCCGCACGCAGACCCGCACAGATCTCGTCGCGGTCAGGACAGCTCGACGAGCTCGAGGTAGTCGTCGCTCCAGTGGTCGACGGTGCCGTCGGGCATCAGCAGCACCCGGTCGGGCTGGAGGTCGCGGACGAAGTCGGCGTCGTGGCTGACGAGCACGATCGAGCCGGGCCAGTCCCGCAGGCCCTCGGCCACCGCCTCCCGGGACCCCGGGTCGAGGTTGTTGGTGGGCTCGTCGAGCAGCAGCAGGTTGTGGCGGCCGGCGACGAGCATGCCGAGCGCGACCTTGGTCTTCTCGCCGCCGGAGAGGGTGCCGGCGTCCTGGTGCACCTTGTCGCCGGTGAGGCCCATGGCGCCGACGATCGCCCGCAGCTCGTGCTCGGGCATCGCCGGCACCTCCTCGCGCAGGTGCTCCAGGATGCTGCGCCCGGGCTGGATGCCCTCGTGCTCCTGCGCGTAGTACCCGGCCACCACCTGGTGACCGAACCGGAACGTGCCGGCCGACGGCAGCTGCTGGCCGGCGAGCACCTTGAGCAGGCTCGTCTTGCCGGCGCCGTTGAGGCCCATGATGAGGAGCCGCTCACCCCGCCCGAGGGACAGGTCGACGTCGCGGAACACCTCGAGGGCCCCGTAGCGCACGGCCAGGGCCTCGACCTCGAGGACGGTGCGCCCGGCCGGCGGCGGGGTGGGGAACCGCACCCGCACCGAGCGGTCGCCGCGGGACACCTCGACGGCGTTGGCCTCGATGCGGGCGATGCGCTTCTCGATGCTGTGCGCCATCGACGCCTTGCTGGCCTTGGCACCGAAGCGGTCGACGACGGACTGCAGCCGCTCGATCTCCTTGGCCTGGCGCTGGGCGACCCGGGCCAGCCGCTCCTCGTCCTTGGCCCGGGCCGAGCGGTACTGGCTGTAGGTGCCCTTGTACTCGTGCATCGTCCCGACGCTGTCGTCGTCGTAGCGGTCGAGGTGCAGGACGCGGGTGATCGCCTCGTCGAGCAGATCGAGGTCGTGGCTGATGACGAGGAGCGCGCCCCGGTAGGTGCGCATGAACTGGAGCAGCCACTCCTTGGCGTCGCTGTCGAGGTGGTTGGTGGGCTCGTCGAGCAGCAGCACGTCGCTGCCGGCGAAGAGGATGCGGGCGATCTCGACGCGGCGCCGCTGGCCACCGGAGAGGGCGCCCACGGGCAGGTCGAGCCGGTCCGGCTCGAGGCCGAGGCCGGCGGCGATGCGGCGGGCCTCGCTCTCGGCGGAGTAGCCGCCCTCGTCGCGGAAGCGCTCCTCGGCTCGGGTGAAGCGGGCCACGTTCCGCTCGGAGGGGTCCTCCTCCATCTGGAGGCGGAGCTTCTCGATGCGTGTCATCGCCTCGTCGAAGCCGCGGCCGGAGAGGATGTGGCGCACGGCGGGGATGGCGTCGTCGATGCCGTCGAGGCGCGGGTCCTGGGGCAGGTAGCCCAGGCCGCCCTTGCGGACGACGACGCCCGAGTGGGGCTCGGCGGCGCCGCCGAGGACCTTCAGGAGGCTGGTCTTGCCGGCGCCGTTGCGACCGACGAGGCCCACCTTGTCCCGGGCGCGGATCGTGAAGGTGACCCCGTCGAGGATGACGGAGCCGCCGACCTCCACCGCGAGATCCCGGACCTGCAGCACGGCTCCATGCTCACAGGCCCCGGCCGGCGGAGCGAACCGAGAAGCCCGGCTCGCTCGGCGTCAGCGAGCCGTCCAGCCCCCGTCGACGACGATCGTCTGGCCGGTCACGTAGCTGCTGGCGTCGCCGGCCAGGTAGAGGAGGGCCCCGTCGAGCTCGTGGGCCTCGCCCGCCCGGCCCATCGGGCAGTTGCGGGCGAGGAAGTCCATCGAGGATCCGTCGCCGAACATGTCCTGGGTCATCTCGGAGAGGAACCAGCCCGGGGCGATGGCGTTGACCCGCACCCCCTTGCGGCCCCACTGGGCGCCGAGCTCGCGGGTGAGGTTCACGACCGCGCCCTTGGAGGCGCAGTACGAGGCCTGCTTGATCGGGGCCGAGCCCACGAGCCCGAGCATCGACGAGATGTTCACGATCGACCCCTTGCCCTGCTCGAGCATCGGGCGGGCGGCCAGCTGGCTGAGCAGGAACAGCGCGTTCAGGTTGACCTCGACCACGTTGCGGAAGTGGTCGATCGGCTCGCGCTCGGCCGGCATCGGGGTGCCGATCCCGGCGTTGTTGACGAGCACGTCGAGCCGGCCCCGCACCGCGAGGGCGGTCTCGACGAGGCGCTCGCAGTCGGCGTCGACGGCGACGTCGCAGGTGACCGGCACGACCCGATCCCCGAGCTCGGCGGCCAGCGCCTCGAGGCGCTCGGTGCGGCGGGCGGCGACGACGACGGTCGCCCCGGCGGCGTGCAGGACCCGGGCGAAGCGGTCCCCGAGGCCGCTGGAGGCGCCGGTGACGATGGCGACCCGGTCGTCGAGGCGGAACGGGGAGACGAGGTCGATGGCGGTCATGGCGCCAGAACCTACGCGTGCCCGCCGGCGGGGCGTGCCAGGCTGCTGGCGTGAAGGTGCGCATCGGCTTCGGGCTCGGCACCCGGGCCTCCCACGACCCTCGCCGCTTCGCCCAGCTCGTCGACGGCCTGGAGGAGCACGGCTTCGACTCGCTGTGGCTCTCCGAACGGGTGACCGGCGACTGCCCCGACCCCGTGGTGGCCCTCGCCGTCGCCGCCGGGCGGACCACCCGCCTCAAGCTCGGGTTCTCGGTGCTCGTCCTCCCGGGCCGGAACCCGATGCTGCTGGCCAAGGAGCTGGCCACGCTCGACCAGCTCTCGGCCGGCCGGCTCCTCCCCGCCTTCGGGCTCGGCGCGGTCGATCCCGCCGAGCACCAGGCCTTCGGCGTGGCCCGCGAGGAGCGCGGCCCCCGCTTCGACGAGGCCCTGCCCCTGCTGCGACGGTTCTGGACCGGCGAGCCGGTGGACCACGAGGGCCGGTTCCACCGCTACCAGGGTGCCCGGGTGCTCCCCCGCCCGCACCAGGACCACCTCGACGTGTGGCTGGGCGGGCTGGCCCCCTCCGAGCTGCGCCGATGCGGCCGCCTGGGCGACGGCTGGCTGCCGTCGTTCTGCACGCCCGAGGACGTGGCCGCCGGCATCCCGGTCGTCCAGCGGGCGGCGGCCGACGCCGGACGGGCGATCGACCCGGAGCACTTCGGGGCGCTCGTGCCGTACTGCGACGGCGAGGTCCCCGAGGCGTACGCCGCGCTCGCCGCCCGCCGCCGCCCCGGGGTCGACCCCCGCGACCTCGTGGCCACCTCGCTCGACCACCTGGTGGACCTGCTCCGCCGCCACGTGGAGGCGGGGGCGTCGAAGTTCGTGGTGCTGCCGATGGCCGAGCCCCAGGACTGGGACGCTCACCTGGCCGAGCTGGCCACGGCCGTGCGCCCGCTCGAGACCTGAGCCCCGGCCGCTCCGAGGGCGGGACCGCACTAGGTTCGAGCGCCGCAGCCGAGGAGGGGATCGACATGGACTTCGGAGTGATGTTCGCCAACGTGGGCCCGATGGCCACGCCCGAGGGCGCGGTGGCCCTCGCCCAAGCGGCCGAGGAGGCCGGCTTCGAGTCGCTGTGGACGGTCGAGCACACCGTCGTGCCGGCCGGCTACCAGTCCCGCTACCCCTACAGCTCGTCGGGGCGGATGCCCGGGCCCGAGGACTCCGACATCCCGGACCCGCTGATCTGGCTCACCTACGTGGGGGCGCAGACCTCCCGGATCCGGCTCGGCACCGGGATCCTGATCCTCCCCCAGCGCAACCCCGTGGTGCTGGCCAAGGAGGTGGCCACCCTCGACCGGTTCACCGGTGGCCGGGTCGAGCTCGGCGTGGGCGTGGGCTGGCTGGCCGAGGAGTTCGCCGCCATCGGCGTGCCCTTCGAGGAGCGGGGCAAGCGCACCGACGACCACATCGAGGCGCTCCGGGCGCTGTGGACCCAGGACCTGCCCACCCACCACGGCCCGTTCGTGTCGTTCGAGAACGCCATCTGCCGGCCCCGGCCGGCCCAGCCGTCGGTGCCGATCACGATCGGGGGGCACACCAAGGCGGCCGCCCGCCGGGCCGGGCGCCTGGGTGACGGGTTCTTCCCCGGCGTCGCCGACCGGGAGCGGCTGGGCGAGATCCTCGGGGTGATGCGAGCCGCCGCCGAGGAGGCGGGCCGCGACCCCGACGCCATCGTGGTGAGCGTCCGCAGCGACCAGATCCCGGGCCCCAACGCCCTCGATGAGGTCAAGGCGCTGGCCGACCTGGGCGTGCGCCGGGTGATCGTGCCGCCGCTCGCCTTCGACCCGGAGGGCCAGCGCCAGGCGTTCGGGCGCTTCGGCGAGGAGGTCATCGCCCGCCGCTGAGCACCCCGGGCGCCACGGCACTGGTGCCGCCTTAGGGACCTTGGTCCCGAAGTCGACGGCCTGATCGCCCCTTACCGGCCCCCAGCCCGGTCGACAGGATCGGGGGCATGACGCGACACCTCAACGTGCTGGTCGCCGAGAGCCACCCGGGCCTTGCGGCGGCTGATGTGGCTGCGCTCGAGGCCGCGGGCCACACCGTGCGCCGGTGCTTCGAGCCTGGGCAGCGGGGGTTCCCCTGCGTGGCCGTCAGCGGGGACGAGTGCCCGCTCGACGGCCCGATCGATGTCGCCTACCTGCACCGCCTCCAGATGACGCCTCGGGCGACGCCGCTCGAGGACGGCATCCGCTGCGCGGTGCGACAGGGTGTCCCGGTGGTCGAGCACTCGCAGTCCCTGCTCGACCCGTTCGAGCCGTTCGTGTCGGCGTGGGTGGGCGCCGACGACCTGACCTCCACCCTCGCCGAAGCCGCCGAGCACCGCTTCGACCCGCTGTGCCGCGACGTCCTGCGCCGGATCGGCCCGCTGCTGGCCGCCGCCGGGATCAGCGACGACCAGGTGCGGATCAAGGTGGAGCCCCGGCACCTCGATCTGGAGATCCACCTGGAGCTCGACGCGACGACCGACAAGAGCTTCGACCAGTCGCTGGCCGTGCGGGCCTTCGACGCGGTCCGGTCGGACAAGCGGCGCTTCGGGAACGTCGACGTCCACGTCCACCACAGGAGCTGACCCCCAGCTCACCCCCCCAACGCTCAGGAGGCGCATCGTGGAGCAGATGCGAGAACCCATCACCTCGGTGGCTCACGGCCCAGTCGTGTCCGTGGGCGCCGCCTGCACCCTCCGGGAGGCAGCCAAGCTGATGCGCTCGGAGAGCATCGGTGCCCTCGGGGTGCGCGGGGAGAACGGGATCGTCGCCATCTTCAGCGAGCGCGACCTCCTCGAGGCACTGGCCACCGGTGCCGACCCGGACACGGCCACCGTCGGCGAGCACATGTCGGTCACACTGATCGCGGCGCGGCCCCACGACACGGTCCTCGACGTGGCCCTCCTGATGCTGGACGACGCCATCCGCCACGTCCCGGTGGTCGACGACTACGGGCGGGACATGGCGATGGTGTCGCTCCGAGACCTGCTGCGGCCGATGCTGCTGCAGGCCATGACCACCATGCCGGGGTGACCCTCCGGCCAGGGTGAGCACGTCGAGCGCCCCACAGCCCCTGGGTGGGGCGCTCCGTGCGCGGCTCGGCGCCGACGGGACGCGGCCTGCCCGTCGGCGCCGAGCCGATCCTCGATCCCAGACGGCGGTGAGCTCGGCGCCCGCGGCGCGCAGGTGCTTGTACGGGAGCGCGAGCTCGGCGAGGCGGGCGCGGGCCCGGGCCAGCGCCTCCGCCTCGGCCGCGGCAGCCGGGTCCACGACCACCTCGTCGTCGGTGCGGACCTCGTCGCGGAGGTTGAACCAGCCGAGGTCGAGCCCGTAGGTGAGGTCGCCGGCCTCGGTGAACCGGGAGTCGAGCACGTCGTGGCGGTGCTGGGCTCCCGTCAGCCGCGGCCCGCTGCCGCTCGTCGAGCCCGTCGAAGGCGCCGCGCACGACGACGCGGTGGATGCGGGTGCTCATCGCCTCGGTCTGGGCCCGAGCACCGCCCCCAGCGAGCGGGTTCGGTCACACGAAGGGCTCGAGGCTGACGCGGCCCCAGGCCAGGAGGGCGAAGAGCGCGAGGAACACCACGTCGCCGACGAGGGGGACGTGCTCGCCACGGCGCAGGCGGGTGGCCCCGGCGCCGGCCATGAACAGGGCGAGGCCGAAGGCGGCGACGGGGACGAGGCCCGGGGCCACGTCGCCGACCGTGGGCGCGAGCAGCCCGAGGCCGCCGAGGACCTTGATCGCGCCGATGGCCTTGACCTGTCCGGCGGTGAAGTCGTCCACCCAGTGCTGGGTCTCGTGGATCCGCCGGTAGCGCGCCTTGGGCAGGGCCAGGAGCATCGTGCCGGCGACGGTGAAGGCGGTCCCGAAGAACCCGGCGAGGATCCAGAGCACGGCGTTCATGGCTGTGACACCCTCCTTGGTGCGTGCATCGCTCCTCCGACGAGCCAGGGGGACGAGGCGTGAGGCCGAGGTCGGCCTCACATCTCGGGTGGCTCGCTCGTCGGGCAGGACGACGGAAGGAGCAGCGATGACCGACCAGGAGCTCGACGCCGGCGCCGAGGATGCCGAGGTGGTGGTGCGCGAGCGCCGTCACCTGCTCGACGTGGCCTACCGGATGCTGGGGTCGCTGGCCGAGGCGGAGGACGCCGTCCAGGAGGGCTTCGCCCGCTGGTTCTCCCTCACGACCGACCAGCGTGCGGCGATCGAGAACCCTGCCGCCTGGCTGACCACGGTGGTGAGCCGCATCTGCCTCGACCAGCTGCGCTCAGCCCGGGTGAAGCGGGGGCGGTACGTGGGCGAGTGGGTCCCCGAGCCGCTTCCCCCGACGGGTGCCGACGAGGGTCCCCGCCTCGCGAGCGAACCGGACCCCGCCGACCGGGTCACGCTCGACGAGTCGGTCAACATGGCGCTGCTCGTGGTGCTGGACTCGATGACGCCAGCCGAGCGGGTGGCCTTCATCCTCCACGACGTCTTCCGCTACCCCTTCGCGGCGATCGCCGAGGTGGTGGGCCGGTCCCCCGAGGCGTGCCGGCAGCTCGC
>Ga0182741_1000656_pt1 | contig 49707 bp, 38 predicted proteins | sample eDN5th37CBELigOP_FD_128874 | JGI IMG/M metagenome (GOLD analysis project Ga0182741, IMG submission 128874) | Enriched Organic Plus compost microbial communities from Emeryville, California, USA - eDNA 5th pass 37_C BE-Lig OP (version 2) (version 2) ... | reverse complement strand
CGCGAGGCGGAATGACGGCATCCTGTCGGATACCAGGCGTCCTCCGCGCTGATGCGGCGTTGAATCGTGTGTGGGATGCTCGACGTCATTGGCGTGAGGTAGCGACACGCCTGATCGATGGGGTCAGTATAGCGGTGAGCCCGTGGTGCGCGAGCGCCGGGCCGATCTCCTTGTGGCACGGATCACCAGCGGGTACGGTGATGCGCGATGCGTCCCAGCCTGAATCGAGGAAAGATATGCACTACACATTGCTTCGCAACGCTGCCGCGATCCTGTCGTATGGCGGGACGACGTTCCTGATCGATCCCTGCCTGGATCCGGCGGGAGCGCGCCCACCCGTGGCCAATACGCCGAACCAGAAGCCGAACCCGCTGGTCGACTTGCCTGACGGTTGGGAGAACACGGTGGCGGGGGTCGATGCCCTGATCGTGACGCACCTGCACATGGATCACTTCGACGACACGGCCGCACGCGTGCTCGATCAATCGCTGCCGCTCTTCGGGCAGCCGGAGGATGTTGGCCGGCTCGCGGAGCGAGGATTCACCGACCTGCGACCGGTCGACGAGGAGGAAAGCCTCGGCGACGTCCGGCTGGTTCGGACCGGAGGTGAGCATGGAACGGGAGACATCGGGCGGCTGATGGCGCCGGTTTCCGGCTTCGTCCTCAGCGCTCCGGAAGAGCCGGTGCTGTATATCGCCGGGGATACCATCTGGTGCGAGCCGGTGGAGGCGGCTATCCGAGTTCATCGCCCGGAGGTGATCGTGCTCAACGCCAGCGGCGCCCGCTTCCTCGAAGGCGACCCGATCGTCATGAACGCCCGCGATATCGCGAAGGTCCATGCTGCCGCGCCGGAGGCTCGCATCATCGTCGTGCATCTCGAAGCCATCAACCATTGCCTCGAGACGCGCGCGTATTACCGCGACGAGCTCCCCCGGCTGGGCGTCGATATGGCGGTCGTGCGCATTCCTGATGACGGCGAAACCATTCGCTGCTAGGGTGAGCGCGATAGATCCGCCGCGTGCGGAGTCCGCAGCATGCACTCTCAGGAGAAACGGGCCAGTTCATGAGCGACAACAAGAGATACAGGATCGGTATTGGCGGCATCGCGATCGAGAGCAGCACGTTCTCGCCGCTCCCCAGCACGACGGACGACTTCACGATCCATCGCGGCGGCGAGATCGTCGCCAACTCCCCGTGGTTCGAGAACGGGACGGTCGATGGCCGAAAGGACGTCGAATGGCTGGGAACGCTCAAGGCGCGGTCGCTTCCGGGCGGTCCGGTTGAGGCTGCGTCCTACGAGACAATGAAGGGTGAGCTGCTGGAACGGCTGGAAGCGTCGCTGCCCCTGGACGGGTTCTTCTTCGATATCCATGGCGCGATGACGGTTATCGGCATGGACGACGCTGAAGGCGATCTTGCTACGGCGATTCGCGAGGTGGTCGGGCCGGAGTGCGTCATTTCGGCCGGGATGGACCTCCACGGGAATGTCAGTGAGGTGCTCGTCGGCGCCGTCGACATTTTCACCGCCTACCGCGAGGCGCCGCACATCGATGCGGTCGAGACGAAGGCGAGGGCGGTGCGCCACCTCCTGCGCTGCCTCGACGACGGCATCCGGCCGCATCGCGCGTGGGTGCGTATCCCCGTGATCCTGCCCGGTGAGCGCACCAGCACCTTCTGGGAGCCGGGCAAGACCGTCTACGGCAAGTTGACCGAGTCGGACGGCGTCGAAGGCGTGCTGGACGCGTCCCTGTGGGTCGGCTATGTCTGGGCCGACCAGCCAAGGGCGAGCGCGACGACCGTCGTGAGCGGTACGGACCCGGAGGCGATCGCTGCCGAAGCGGAGAAGATCGCGCGGTGCTACTGGGAGGCGCGCACCGATTTCAACTTCGGCGTGCCGACCGGTGACGCCGACTGGACGATCGACCAGGCGTTGTCCCTGAACCAGAAGGCCGTGCTGATCAGCGATTCCGGTGACAATCCGACGGCAGGAGGCGCGGGAGATATCCCGTTGATGGTGGAGCGGTTGCTGGCGCGGGAGCAGCTCGCGTCCGGCGAGCGAACGGCGATCGTCGCTGCCGTGCCGAACGCTGACGCCGTGCGTACCGCGAAGGCGGCGGGAGTGGGCAACCACGTCGACGTGACGATCGGGGGCGTGAACGACCCTGTCAACGGGAGCGCGTTCGAGCTGTCCGGCGAGGTCTACGCCATCTATGAGAACGACCGGGTGGGCGGCGATATCGTCGTCGTGCGCTCGGGCGGCGTGCATGTGATCATCCCGAGCCGCCGGAAGCCGTACCACCACATCCACGAGTTCGAGAACGTCGGGCTGCACCCGAAGGATCACGACATCACCGTCGTCAAGATCGGATACCTCGAGCCGGAGCTGCGGGATGTCGCCTCGGCGGCGTTTCTCGCCCTCACCCCCGGTGCGGTGAACCAGGATATTCCCAGCCTGCCATTCGAGCGCGTCCAGCGGCCGGTGTATCCGCTGGATCCGGAGATGCCGGAGCCGGACCTCAGCGCCCGCCTCTACGGTCCGATCAGCGGGGAGCGATAGAAAACTCGTACCTACGTAAAAAATCGAATCTTTGACTACGTATCGCTGTTACGTATGACAGGAGGGGCATATGCCCCTCCTGTGCGCAGATCGGCTACTGCTGTCCCCGGACGACCCCCTGCAGGATCTGCCCGGACTCCGCCATGACGAACCTCAAACTGTCGAGGTAATCGAGCACTTCGAGCAATTCAGGCCCCTGGAATGCGGCAACCGCATCGGCCAGCTCGCCGCATTCGCGAAGTGCATTGACCAGGTTTTCCCGGGCTTTTTCGCCCCGTTGCCAGGGCGTCATCGGCAGGTTATCGTGCATCGTATCCCTTCCTGAGAGACGGTATGATCGGTTGTTGAACCCAATCGTAAATATTCGTAAGGCTAATTACGTAGGTTCTACGTGTTTAGGTACGTATGGCCAAATTAGGTAATTTTGCGGATGTAACTTTGCGGTCGAACCGTCAATATACAGAGGACCCCGGGAGGCCAGGGGGAACACAAGCGAACGTCGAAGGCCCAGCCTCCTTCTGACCGACGCTCCTCCGGACGGCCCCCCCTCCGTGAGCCGCATCTCGTGTGGTGCAGGATCGGCTCATCAGAACGGGTCCGCGTACAGTCGGGGAGAGGTCGCCTCAAGGCGATTCGACGAGTACGACAATCTATTCCTCCTTTCCTCTACCCATGCGGGAAGCCGGACACCCCAGCGTCCGGCTTTCTTGCGTCCATCGACCGGTTCACCCGATGGATAGTACCTAACCGGGCTGGACGTGCAAAGAAACACCTCCGGAACAGGAATGTTCCGGAGGTGTTCTTGCTGTCGGTGCCTTCGATGTTCCAGGTCCGGCCCGTTACACCGGCAACAGACCCTTCTCGCGGAACAGCTCCGCATTGAGGATCGAAGCGCCCGCCGCGCCCCGCACCGTGTTGTGACCGAGCAGGACGTACTTCAGACCCATCACCGGGCATTCGCGAACGCGGCCGACGACGGAGACCATGCCCTTCGAGGTGTTGCGGTCCAGCTGTGGCTGGGGCCGGTTCTCCTCGTGGCGGACGACGATCGGCTGCGGCGGCGCGCTCGGGAGGCCGAGTTCCTGCGGGATGCCCCGGAAGGACTGGAACACCTGGATGACTTCTTCCGGCGTCGCCGTGTTCGTCAGCCGGACCGAGGCCGTCTCCGTATGCCCGTCGCGTACCGGTACCCGGTTGCAGTGCGCCGAGAGCACGATTTCGGCATCCACGAAGCCCTTGCCGGCTTCGAACCCGCCGAGGATCTTGCGGGATTCCTCGGCCATCTTCTCTTCTTCCGTGCGGATGAAGGGCACGACGTTGTCGATCATGTCGAGGGAGGGAACACCCGGGTAGCCCGCGCCGGAGACGGCCTGCAGCGTCGAGACGACGGCGGCCTCGAGGCCGAAGGCATCCTGCAGCGGCTTGAGCGTCAGGACCAGGTGAATGGTCGAGCAGTTCGCGTTGGTGGCGATGAACCCGCTCCACCCGCGCTTCTTCTGCTGGAGCGTGATGGCGTCGACGTGATCCGGGTTCACCTCGGGGTTGAGGAGCGGCACGTACGGGTCCATGCGGTGGACGGAGGTATTGGAGAGCACCGCCAGACCGCTCTTCGCGAGGCGCTGCTCGACTTCGCCGGCGACGTCACCCGGGAGGCCGGAGAAGGCGATCGGGCTCTGCAGGTCGGCGTTGAGGTCGAGCACCGGCAGGTCCGCCACGCTCTCGGGCATCGAGGCACCGAGCCGCCACTCCGTCGCATCGCGATACTTCCGGCCGGCGGAGCGGTCGGAGGCGGCCAGCTCCGCGACGCGGAACCAGGGATGGTCCTCCAGCAGCTCGATGAACCGCTGGCCCACGTTGCCCGTGGCCCCGAGGATCGCGACCGGGATTCGTCCGTCTGACATGGTTACAACATCCTTTTGTTGAGTAGGGGAGGACCGACTGCCCTCCCGCCTCTGATCGATAGCGGGTTATCCGACGCGAAGCGATTCGCCGATGAGGTCCGAACGTCGCCGCGACGAGGCGCGACGGCTGACGCGGGATGCGCCGATCATGGCGTCATGGACTGCCTGGACCGCGCGGTCGGCGGCCGCTTCCGGCACGACCACCACAAGGGCGGCGTTCGAGTTTTGCTGGCTTGTGGCGAGGACCGGCACGCTGGCGCGGTTCAGCACGCCAAGGAGGGTCGAGAGCGAGGATGCGGTGTTCGCCGCCCCTTCGCCGACCGCCGCGAGCACGGCGACCTCATCGGTACACGAGATCTCGAGCTCGATGTCGTCGAGGCTCGCCCGGATGCGGGGTGCGAGGACCGCGCAGCCCTCGGATTGGGCGTCGAGGATGAACGTCATCCGGCGGCGCGAGGACGATTGGGATACCGCGATGATCTCGATGCGGTCCTCATGCAACACGCGGAAGACGGCGGACGCGGCTCCGGCAAGGTCTTCGAGCTCGGGCACGTCGATCGTCAACAGCGTCAGGCCCTTGAGTGCCGTCGTTGCCTTGATCCGCTGCGATGGTGACGTCTCGCGGACGACCGTGCCGGCGTTCGTTGGCTGGAACGTGGAGAGGATGCGGACCGGGATGCCCTGTGAGACGGCCGGCCGGATCGTGCGCGGATGGAGGACCTTCGCGCCGAAGTGGGCGAGCTCCTGCGCCTCGTCGTAGCTGACTTCGGAGACGACGCGGGCAGTCGGGACCTTGCGCGGGTCGGCGGAGAGCATCCCCGGCACGTCCGTCCAGATCTGCACCTCGGTGGCATCGAGCGCCGCGCCCAGGAGTGTCGCGCTATAGTCGGAACCGCCACGGCCGAGGGTCGTCGTCGCGCCGTCCGGTCCGTGCCCGATAAAGCCCGTCGCCACGACGGTGTAGCCGTCGTCGATCATGGGTCGGACCAGCTCGGCGGCCTTTGCGCGCGTCGCCTCACGGTTCGGGCGGGCGGAGCCATGCCGGCCGTCGGTCACCAGCACCGTATCGGTGAAGATGTATTTCGCCGGCACGCCCATATCCCGGATCGTTGTCGCCATCATGACGGACATGCACTTTTCGCCATGCGAGACAAGGCGATCCGACAGCTTCGCGGACAGTGTACCCTCGGTGACGATGTCATCGAGGGTGCGGTCCAGGGACAGATGCAGTTCGTCAACGACGGCGCGGGCTTCAGCCTGCAGCTGGGGGTTCCCCAGGCCGGACAGGACGTTCTCGTGGCGTGCGTGTACCTCCGCGACGTTGGCGCGAACGCCCTCGCGGTCACCACGCGCGGCTGCCTGGCCGGCGTCGAGGAGCAGGTTGGTCACGCCGCCACAGGCGGAGACGACAAGCACGTTCGGGCCCGTGCGGGTCAGGGCGATGCGCGCCGACTCGCGGACGCGTCTCGCATCTCCGACCGATGTGCCACCGAACTTCATTACCAGCATGGTGTTCTCCTCACCAGGTTTCCTTGAGCGTTGGTCGGGAGAGCGTGCGGGCGAACGTTGCCCTTTCTCTCCTGTCCCCGGTGAGCGCCGTTGCTTGCCGTGACCAGGACTGCTTCATGACACGAAAAGGCGGGAGCGCTTTCCGCTGCTCCCGCCTGCCGTTCCGGTTCTCGTTTGGTGACTCCCTCGTCGTGCGTCAGCAAACATCCGGCTCGGCAGGCCAGCAAGTAATGGTCTCAATAATGATGGTCATCATCGAGGGGGCCATAATGCTATGCATGCCGGTGGTGTTTCGCACAGACGTCTTCATCACACGATGACTATACAGAGATACGCGGACGGTTGCAAGCATCGATCCTGAACGATGACGGAGCACCGGCCCACGATCGGGCACCGGTGCTCCTTGCGACGTCCGGGAATCCAGGTTGAGCCGGCTCAGGGCTAGCTCTCCGGTGTCCCTTCCGGCGTTGCGTCATCATCGTCGGCGACGATCGGCGTTCCGGCGTCCGGGGTGCCGGAGTACGGCCCCTGGGGAATCTGGCCCTCCGGCGTCGGGACCGTCATCTCGAACTGCGAGCGCACCTCCGCGACCTGCTCGGCGCTTACCGGCTCGGCATCATTGTCCCACTCCTGGCGGACATAGCTGACGATCGCGGCGACCTCCTCGTCGTTGTACGTGGTATCGAAGCGGGGCATGCCGCCACGTCCATTGAGCACCGTCGCGATGAAGTAGGTCGGATCCTCGCCCGTCAGCAACGGGTTGTTGTTCAGCGGCAGGTAGATGCCCTGGATTCCCATGCCGTCAGGCTGGTGGCAGGCGATGCAGACGTTCTCGTAGATGTTGCGTCCTTCATCGATCAGTTCGGATTCCGTCATGCCATCGGTCTGCGCCGTGCCGGCAAGCGGAAGGGTCGCGCCGATAACGAGCATGGCGGTACCGGCAATGATGCCCATGCGCTTTCGAAGGGTGTTTGCGGTCTTCATTCTCTCTTCCCTCTGTTGCGGAGGCTGGTGTCGCCTGCCGTTCCTAGCCCTGCATCACCCGGCTGTGGAGCTTCTCGACCTGCATCCATGCGGCCTGTGACGCGCCCTCAATCCAGGAGTTGACGTTACTCAGGTGCTCGCCCACGAGGTAGACGCGGCCGTCAGGCTCCTGCAGGACCGGCATGGCGCTCTCGCGGGTGCGTTGGGTGTAGCTCGGCCAGGCGCCGAGGCTGTATGGCTGCAGGTGCCACGCGACCGAGAAGCCGGAGATCACCTCATCCCGCATCTGCGGGTGGATCTTGCTGCCGTGCGTCAGCGCGACCTCGACGCGCTCCTCGTAGGAAAGCGCGCTGATCTTCGCCGCGTTGTTCCCGGTGACATACATGCCGAGCATGACGCCGCCGTCCGCGCCGTAATCGTTGTCCGGGTAGTCCAGGGTGCCCAGCTCGGGGATGTTGGTGAACGACTGTCCACCATAGATCCAGTCGTCCTCTTCCCAGAACCGGCGCTTGTACCCGATGCCCATGCGGACGGCCATCGCGTACGGAACCGAGCGGATCGCCTCGGTGAACTCCTGCGAGAAGCGGGTGCGGACCTTCAGGAGGACGGAGAGCGGGATGTTGCACATCGCGTAGTCGCCGTCGATCGTCTCGGTCTCGCCCGTTTCCTTGTTCAGGTAGGTGATGGTAACGCCGTCTTCGCTTTGGTCGATCTCGGTCACCTCGGCGTTGAAGCGCACGCGGTCGCCGAGGGCCTTGCGGAACCCTTCCTCGTAGAGCTGGCCGACGCCTTCCTTCGGCTTGACCATCGTGTCCTGCCAGGTGGAGGACGCGGTCGCGCCGAGGTAGCCGCCAGCGGCCTGCAGCGCGGAGGCAGCGAAGGGGAGCAGGGCATCCATCATGTATGGATCGGCGAACGACCCACCGCTGTTGACGTCCGGCACGGTGTCGTAGCCGCGGCGGCTGGAGCCGGTGTATGTCAGGTCGGAGGAGTCGATCATCCCCCAGTTGATGAGGTAGGTCTTGAGCAGCTCGGCGTCCTCGTCGGAGAGTGCCTCGTCGAGCGCGTTCTGGTCGACTGCCTGGGCGAGCAGCTGCGCGGTGTAGCCGCCCATGTCCGACTGGAACTCCTGCACGCGCATGCGCTTCTCGTTGAGAGGGCCGTCGATCCCCTCCATGTAGATGTACGCGGCCGTATTCAGGTTGTTGTGGTCGATCAGCGGGATGTTGAACTCCTTCGCATAGTGGAAGAAGCTGCGGTGGAAGAACGGGATCCGCGACGGCCCGGCATCCCACCAGAATCCCTCAGGCCAGTCGCAGACCTGCTCGCCATGGCCGTATTCCTCGGTCTTCGATCCGCCGCGAACGGTGAAGACGTGGCCGCCGACGCGGTCACGCGCTTCCAGCACCGTGACGTCGTAGCCGAGCTTGACCAGCTCCCATGCGGCGACCGAGCCGCCGGGCCCCGCGCCGATCACGATGACCTTCGTGCCCTCGCCGTTCCCGTCCAGCTTTGGCGGTTCGGTCTGGCCGCCCATCGGCACCTGGCCCCAGGCGGACAGGACGTTGAAGACTGCCGCCGATCCGGCTGTCGCGCCGACCATCTGCAAGAACTTCCGGCGGGTCAGGATCCCTGGCCTCCGGATATTGGACGTCTCCTGCGCCTGCATACCTTCCATAACGACTTCCTCCCCGATCAAACGAAACCCCACGGGTGTGGTGCCCATGGGTGACCATCCGCTATGTGCTCCAGAGTGACCGCCGGGACTGGTCCCGTTCGGGCTCTGGATACTGGCCGGTCTGTTTTATCCATACAGACACTACACAGAGTGAAGGACATTTTGGAGGAACGGTCAACAGTTTTCCCCACAAATGTAGGGAATACGCTCACAATCCGTGGGGACGCCTTTCGGGGATTCTGGTCGTCTCGCGACACACCGCTCAGAAAGCATGAACGCGAAGGGTCCTCGCACCAGAAGACCGGGAGGACCACCTGGCCCTCCCGGTCTTCGTGACAGGTTCGTTCGGTTCCGCGAGGCGGCTAGCTTTCCGGCGTCGCCTGCGGAGACGCCATCGGCGTTCCGTGCGGGCCCGTCGCGCCGGTGGTTTGCCCACCCGGGCGCTGCCCCTCAGGAGTCGGCGACGCGACCGGGGTGCCCACAACCGCCGCGCGGATATCGGCCACTTCCTGTGCGGTCACCGGAGGCGCATCGTTGTCCCACGCCTGGCGGACGTAGCTGACGACCGCGGCGATCTCCTGGTCATCGTAGATGTAGTTGAAGTTCGGCATGCCGCCGCGTCCCTCAAGGACCGTTGTGACGAAATAGGTCGGGTCCTCGTTCGTCAGCAACGGATTGTTGTTCAGCGGCAGGTAGATGCCCGGGATTCCCGCGCCATCTGGCTGGTGACAGGCGATACAGACGTTCGTGTAGATCGCCTCGCCGTAGGCCAGCTGCTCGTCGGGCGACTGCTCCGGCACGGGCGAGCTGTCCTGGGCGTTGCCGAGGAGGGGGATGCTGATCAGTGCCGCGGCCGCCAGCGCTGCGACAAGGAAGAGCAATCGGCTTGTAACGGAATTTGCGATTCGCATCATCCTGCTCCTTATGCGCTCGGTGTCGCGCTGGTATCCTGCATCACCCGGGAGTGCAGCTTCTCGACCTGCATCCAGGCGGCCTGCACGGCGCCCTCGATCCACGCGTTGACGTGGCTCAGGTGCTCGCCCACGAGGTAGACGCGGCCGTCCGGCTCCTGGAGGACCGGCATGACTTCGGTGCGGCTCTTGAGGTCGTAATTCGGCCAGGCGCCCAGGCTATACGGCTCGAGGTGCCAGGCGACCGAGAAGCCGGAGTGGAACTCTTCGGGAATCTGCGGGTGGATCTTGCTGCCAAGTCGAACCGCGAGCTCGACTCGCTCGTTGAACGGAAGGGAGCTGACCCGCGCCGCGTCCTGGTCGAAGTTGTACATCCCCAGCATCACGCCGCCCTCGGTGCTGGTGTAGTCGTCGTCCGGGTAGTCGATGATACCCAGCTCAGGTATGTTGCTGAACGACTGGCCGCCATAGATCCAGTCGTCTTCCTCCCAGAAGCGGCGGTTGTAGCCGATACCCATGCGAAGGGCCATCGCGTAGGGCACGCCGCGAAGGGCGTCCATGAGCTCGGACGAGAAGTTGTTCTGGATCTTGATGAGCACCGACGGCGGGATGTTGCACATCACGTAGTCGCCGGTGATCTCGGTCTCTTCGCCGCTGCTGCGATCGGTGTAGCGGACGGTGACGCCGGATTCGTCCTGCTCGATGCCGGTGACCTCACAGTTGAGCATCAACCGGTCGCCAAACGCCTCCTTGAAGCCCACTTCGTAGAGGCGATCGACGCCTCCCTTTGGCTTGACCAGGGTCGTCTGCCAGTCGAAGACCGGGGTCGCCGCCAGGTAGCCGCCAGCAGACTTCAGGATGGCGTCAGCGAACGGAATGATGTCTTCCGGCGGGTAGGGCGGGGCAACTTCGCCCGCCGAGAAGGTGTCCGGAAGACGCGTATAACCGCGATGGTCCGACGCGTGATACTGCATGTCGGAACGGCTCAGCAGGCCCCAGTTGATCAGGTAGTCCCGGAGCATCTCGAGGTCCTCATCGGTGAGGTCCTCGTCGAGCGCGTCCTTGTCGATTGCCGACGCGAGATACTGTGAGGTGTACCCGGCCATATCCGCCTGCAACTCGTGGAGCCGGATGCGCTTGCCGTTCAGGTTTCCGGGGATGTCTTCCGCGTAGCACCACGCATTGAGGTTGATATTGTTGTGGTCGATCAGCGGGATGTTGAATTCCTGGCAGTAGTGGAAGAAGCTGCGGTGGTAGAAGGGAATGCGGGACGGTCCGGCATCCCACCACCAGCCTTCCGGCCATTCGCAGACCTGCTCGCCCTTTCCGTACTCCTCGCCACGCGTCCCGCCTCGGATCGTCCAGACGTGGCCGCCGACGCGGTCACGCGCTTCGAGGATGGTGACGTCGTAGCCGAGCTTGATCAGCTCCCAGGCCGCCGGGCAGCCGCCCGGACCGGCGCCGAGCACGATCACCTTGGTGCCCTCACCGTTGCCGTCCATCTTTGGCGGCTCGGTCTGGCCGGTAATCGCCTGCTGGCCCATCGCCGCCATTGCGTTCAGCATCGCGGTTGATCCGCTCGTCGCCGCGACGAGCTCGAGGAACCTGCGTCGCGTCAGCCCTGCCGGCTTCCGGACCTCCGGAGCTTGCTTCGCTTGCATCTGGTCCATATCCCGAAAACCCCCTCTTGACCGCAACCCGGACCTCCCGGGACATCGCGTTCGTCGACAGGGCGACGCCCGGCTCCGGAGAGGCCGGTTGCGCCCTGTGTCTTTCAGTCTCCTCCGGAAACTTCCTGGCTTCCGAATGGCATGACTGGTATGTCGGGAGAATCCGCACGTATCGTGCCCTGCATTTTTGCGGATCGGGGTAGAGGGAGAAGGGAAGGCGCCGCCCGGGTCGCGGTCCGCGCGCACGGATACGCGCGCGAACCGCGTGCCTGGGCAGATCTAGCGGGGATCGACCCACGCGTAGTTGAACCACCAGTAACCGGAATACCCGACCGGCAGGAAGTTGTGGAGTCTCGGCGAGGCACCATAAATGTTCTGGCGGAAGACCACCACGCCGGCCGCCGCATCGTCGTTTACGATGTTCGTCGCCTCGATCAGCAGGTCGATGCGCTTCTCGTCGTCGAGCTCCGTCTGGGCGGCTGCGTCGAGCGCGTCGTACTCCTCGTTCGAGTACCGGAACTTGTTGAACCCGTTGGGCGGGGTGGATGTGCTCCGGAACATCGACCCCTGGAAGCCGTCGAAGCCCCACCCGAATCCCGCGACCGCCGCCTCGTAGTTCCCGGCGTCCGTCAGGTCCAGCAGGGTTGGGAACGGGACCGCGGCGGGGATCATCTCGACGCCGATCTCACGCCAGGCCTGCTGCATGTACGGGATCTGGGTCTCGTAGGTTGCGGAGCCTTCCGAGTGCAACATCTCGAAGCTCAATCGCTCGCCGTCCTTCTCGCGGATGCCATCGGCGCCCTCGGTCCAGCCGGCCTCGTCCAGCAGCGTTCTTGCCTTGTCCGGGTCATAGAGGTAGATGGTGTTGATCCGGTCCGGAGCGTAGGCGACGGAGAGGACCGGCTGCGTGCCGTCCGCGCGCACGGCGAAGCCGTCGTACACCGTATCCGCGATGATGTCGCGGTCCAGCGCGTAATGCAGCGCCTGGCGGACCTTGGTGTCCGTGAACTTGCCGGTCGCTGCTTCGTCCTGGTTCAGGTAGTAGTAGTTCATCGCAGCGGAGTCCAGCGGGAGGATCTGCAGCTCCGGATTGGTCTCCTGCAGCGTCTTCGCCTGGCCGAACGGAACGCCGACCATGTCGGAGCTCCCGGTCTGCAGCGTGGCGAGCGCGGACGCCGGATCCGCAACGACGTTGTAGATGTACTCGTCGATGATCGGCATGTTTTCGGGATCCCAGAAGTCATCGTTCCGGGCGATCGTGACGTGGCTGCCCAGCACCCATTCGACGAACCGGAACGGGCCATTGCCGACCACCTGGGACGGATCGGTGCCAGTCGAGCCCGGAGCCGAGCCCCATTCCTCGACCGGGATGTCTTCCCAGATGTGTTTCGGCAGGATATTGAACTGGTTGATCGCGTCGTTCAGGAACACCGCCGATTGTTGCTTCGCCACGAACTCGACGGTCAGGTCGTCGATCTTGCGATAGCTCTCCAGCGCTGTCTCGACCGTTCCCTTCCGGACGCTTAGGCTTTCCTCGGCGAGCACGCCATCGTAGGTGAAGATCACGTCGTCGGCCGTGACCGGCGTGCCGTCGTGCCAGGTCGCGTACGGCACGAGGTGGAAGGTATACGTCACACCGTCGGGGGCGATCTCCCAATAGTCGGCGATGCCCGAGGGCACAACGGTACCGTCGATCGGGCTGGTGCCGACGAGGCCGTCGAACAGCAGGTTGATGATCTGGCTCGAATAGGTGTCGGTTGCCAGCACCGGGTTCAGCGTCGAGATATCCGTCGTGTTGGTCTCGATCACCTGGCCGCCGGTGGATTGCGGCTCCTCCAGGTCGAAATGGGATATGAGCTGCGCGAAGAATTCGGCGCGGGTGATGGAGGTGATGACCTCGCCGGTCGCCTCCGGGCTGGCCCCATCGGTGACGGCCGGCGATGCGGCCGGAGAGGCGTCCTGCGCGCCCGCACGCTGAAGCAGGGCGCCTGCAACCATCGGAGTTGCCCCGAGTGCCCCTGTCCGGCGGACAAAGCCTCGCCGATCGACCCGTGTCCGCCCTGGTGAATGTTCATTCGCCGTGTTCGTGATCTCGCTCATCGATCTTCCCCTTCCCCGATTTCCTGTTGACGGCGCCGTGGCGCCCGAAGACCACCAGCTGTGGTGCGACGCAGACGTCGCCTGGAAGGGGGCGCGCGCGATGCGGCGTTCCCGGCTCGCGCGGAATGAGACTCCCGGTGCGGCAGATGTTCGAATCGGGTGTGGAACAAACGAAAACCCCCATCTGGTGAACAGATGAGGGTGGGTGAGGACGCACTGGCGAGAGCGACATTCACGCACTCATCTGCCAGGTAAACCTGCCGGAATTAGCACCTTTTCAGCGCGCGCACTGAGTGGTTGCCGGGGTGTCATCGGGCCGTTCCCTCTCCCCCTCTTGATGAGATCGTGTGTGTATTCTCCTGTTGGCATGAACGGTAGACCAGGTTCAGGGCTGAGTCAAGGAAGGGGCCACGCTTCGGGATGCGCGGCCCGGGACATCAGATCTCTTCTGTGCTGAACGGAATCGTCATGAGCTCCTGCCAGCAGGCATCCGTGATCTCGACGGTGGCGAACTCGATCGTCTGGGAGATGCGTTCCGGACGCGTCATGCCGACGATGGTCCCGGTGATGCGCGGATCCCGGATCGAGAACTGCAGGGCTGCGGCGGCCAGGGGGACGCCATGCCGGCCACAGATCTCCTCGAGCGTTTCCGCGCGCCCGAGCATGGTCTCGTCGGCGGTGCTGTAGGCGTATCGCGGGTATTGCGACGGCCCCTTGGCAAGGATGCCGCTCCCGTAAGGCGCGGCGTTGAGGAGCGGGATGCCGCGTTTGTGGCAGGCGTCCAGCAACGGTTCGGCCACCCGGTTGAGCAGCGTGTAGCGGTTGTGGGTGATGGCCGCTTCGAAAAAGCCCGTCTCGATGTAGCGGGTCATTTCCTCGATCGGGCCGCCGGCCACGCCGAGATGCCGGATCTTTCCCTCGTCGCGGAGTTGCTGCAACGCGTCGAGCGGCCCGCCGGGCGCGGTCATCTCCTCGAACGGACGCTGTTCCGGGTCGTGCAGGAAGACGAGATCGATCGTCTCCAGCCCGAGCAGTTCCTGGCTGCGGGCAAATCGTTCGCGGACGGTCTCCGCGTCGAAGCGGCCGTCCGGTGCCGCGCCGATCTTCGTGTCGAGGAATGCGCCGTCCGGCAGGCCACCCAACTCGCGCAGGACGATGCCGATGCGCCGCTCGCTCTCGCCATCGCCGTATTTGGCGGCGGTGTCCAGCCAGTTCAGCTCGCTCTCCAGCGCCGTACGGATCGTGGAGGTCGCCAGGTCGTCGGTGACCTCATAGCCGAACGTCTCCGGCATGTTGGCCAGGGGTGCGCAGCCGATCGCGATGGGCGGCACGTCGTACCCGAGCAGGGAGCGACGCTCCAGCGTTGTGGTGACGTGCGGCTTCGCGTTCGAATCGTCACTCATCGGCAAGTTCCTCCACTTCGACGTTGTCTACGCGCGCGGCCGGTGGCCCGACTCGCGCCCAGGCCAGGAACTCCTCGACGGCGTCGTCCGGCCCTTCGGCTTCGATCACCACGGATCCGTCGTCCAGGTTTCGGGCGTCGACCGTGACGCCCAGTGCGCGACCTTCCGCCCGGGCGCTCGCCCGGAAACCGACGCCCTGGACGCGTCCACGCGCCCGGATCCGCGTTCGGCGCATCACCTCGAAATCTTCTTCTACAGGCGTCTTTCCTCCCGTCGGTCTTCGGCGTCTTTCTGGGGCACATCTTCGCATGGATGACGCCAGCGCTTGCCGCCCGAGTCGGTGGAGTATCGTGGTGGGATCGGGATCGACGTTGTTCGAGGTGGGTTCCATGACGAGCGAGAAATTCATTCCGGGGCGCGAGCTGTCGGTCCGCTTCTACACGGAGGCGGTTCGGCCGATCCTGGACGTCCACGCAGCGGGGATTCCGTACGCGGCCGCGCTCGTCGGTCCCGGGTCGGACGTGCTCGGTTTCGACACGCCCCGATCGATGGACCATGACTGGGGACCGCGTCTCACCCTGTTCCTGCCCGAAGCTGGCTTCGAAGCGGATGCGGCTCGGCTCGACGAGATGCTCCTGCGGGATCTGCCAGACACCGTTGCCGGCTTCCCGACCAGGTTCCGCGAGTTCGCGAATGATCCCGGCATCGTGCACATGGCGACCAGAGGCGGGGAGGGGCCGCTGGCGCACCGGGTTCGCATCACCACCGTGCCCGCGTTCCTGCGGGAGACGATCGGGGTGCCCGCCGCCGATGATCTCGATGCGGCGAGCTGGATGGCGATCCCCGGTCAGGTGCTACTGGAGGTGACCGGCGGAGCCGTCTTCCACGATGAGCCGGGCGACCTGACGGCCGCGCGCGGAGCCCTTGCCTGGTACCCGGACGATGTATGGCGCTACCGACTGGCTGCCGCCTGGAAACGCATAGCCCAGGTCGAGCCGTTCGTCGGCCGCGCCGGTGAGGTGGATGACGACCTCGGATCGCACGTCATCGCGATGTCGATGGTGCGCGACATCATGCACCTGGCGGCCCTGCAGGAGCGCCGGTATGCGCCATATTCCAAGTGGCTGGGAACGGCGTTCTCCCGTTTGGAGGTTGCCGGTGAGATCGATCCGTTGCTGGACAGCGCCCGTTTCGCCCGGTCGTGGAGTGAACGCGAGCGGGGCATTGTCGAGGCATTGGCGATCCTCGGTACCCGTCAGAACGACCTCGGTCTCTCCGTGGCGGTCGACCCGACGCCGCGGCCGTTCTTCGATCGCCCGTTCATGGTCGTCGACGCGGAGCGGTTCGCGAACGCGCTCGACGAGGCGATCACGGATCCGGCCGTGAAGGCACTACCCCGGCATCTTGGAGGCATCGACCAGTTCGTCGATTCGACGGACGCACTCGTGAGCCGTGAGTTGAGGGATGCCATCCGGACGTGGATGGGAGACGGGTAGCCTCGGCGCCGTGGTGGCCGGGGATCGTTGGTCCTGTACCTCCGCACCTTGTGTGCGGCGTCCTTCCATGGAGAGCGCCGCAGACAAGCTGCGGAGGTACGGAAGGAACAATGAAAGGCCGGGCTCCTGATTCGGGAGCCCGGCCTCGTTGCTGCTCGTTGGCCCTGGAATAACTACGCCGTCTGCGCGTACTCGATCGGCTGCTCGTTCACCGACAGCAGCATCGGGCGCGTCCGGTTGTTGATGACGTCCGCGTTCACGACGCACTTGCGCACGTTCTCGAGCGACGGGATCTCGTACATGACCTCCAGGAGGACGTCCTCGATCGTCGTGCGGAGTCCGCGAGCGCCGGTCTTGCGATCCTGCGCCAGCTTGGCGACGGCCTCGAGCGCGTCGTCCGTGAACACCAGCTCGACGTCGTCGAGGTTGAAGAACTTCTGGTACTGCTTGACCACGGCGTTCTTCGGCTCGACGAGGATGCGCATCAGCTCCTCGGTCGTCAGGTGATCCAGCGACACAGAGACGGGCAGGCGGCCGACGAATTCCGGGATCAGCCCGTACTTCATCAGGTCGTCGTGCGTCATCTTCGACAGCGGGTTCTCGACCTTCTCGACGGTCTCCTCGACCTTCTGGCCGAAGCCCATCAGGTCAGCCTTGCCGATACGCTTCTGGACGATCTCTTCGAGACCCTCGAAGGCGCCTCCGCAGATGAACAGGATGTTCCGGGTGTCGATCTGGATGTATTCCTGGTGCGGGTGCTTGCGGCCGGCCTGCGGCGGGACGTTGGCAACGGTGCCCTCGATGATCTTGAGGAGGGCCTGCTGCACGCCTTCGCCGGAGACGTCGCGGGTGATGCTCGGGTTGTCCGACTTGCGGGCGATCTTGTCGATCTCGTCGATGTAGATGATGCCGCGCTGGGCACGGGTCACATCGCCGGCGTTCTGGATCAGCCGCAGGAGGATGTTCTCGACGTCCTCACCGACATAGCCCGCCTCGGTCAGCGCCGTCGCGTCCGCGATCGAGAACGGAACGTCGAGGATGCGGGCGAGCGTCTGGGCGAGGTACGTCTTGCCGGAGCCGGTCGGGCCGACGAGCAGGACGTTGCTCTTCTGAAGTTCGACGTCGTCGTCCATCTCGGCGTTGATGCGCTTGTAGTGATTGTAGACGGCGACGGAGAGGATCTTTTTCGCGCGGTCCTGGCCGATGATGTAGTTGTTCAGGTGCTCATAGAGAGCCTTCGGCGTCGGGATATCCGCGGCCACCGGCTCCGCCTTGTGCGTGGCGGCGGTCGGCTCCTCTTCCTCGATGATCTCCCGGCAGAGCTGGACGCATTCGTCGCAGATGTACACCTGGTTTGGGCCGGCGATCAGGCGGCGGACTTCTTCCTGGCCTTTGTTACAGAACGAGCAGCGATAATGCACGATTCACCTCATTGTGCGCGTCATCCGTGATGACGACGCTCGTGACGGGATGGCCCACGGCCGCGGGAGCGATTGGTCTACCCGTGGCGGCCGCGAGCCGGGCCCGATGTTACTTTTCCTCGTCCTGCAGCCGGCCGATCTTCGAGAGATCGATCGGTGCCGGCGTGAGAACCTGGTCGACGATGCCGTAGGCGCGGGCTTCCTCGCCGGTCATGTAGTAGTCACGCTGGGTGTCTTCCTTGACCTTGTCAAAGGGCTGGCCCGAGTGAGTTGCCAGGATCTCGGTCAGCTTGTTGATGACCGAGAAGGTCTCCTTCGCCTGGACCTCGATGTCCGGGATGTTGCCGCGGAAGCCACCGGAACCCTGGTGGATCATGATGCGGCTGTTCGGGAGCGCGAAGCGCTTGCCCGGCGTGCCGCCGGCGAGCAGCACGGCCGCCATCGAGGCGCCCATGCCGACGCAGTAGGTCTGGATGTCCGGGCGGATCATCTGCATCGTGTCGTAGATCGCCAGGCCGGAGTAGACCTCGCCGCCCGGCGAGTTGATGTAGAGACGGATGTCGGCCTCGGGATCGTCATGATCGAGGAAGAGCAGCTGGGCGATGATCAGGTTCGCCATCTGGCTCTCGACCGGGGTCCCGAGGAAGATGATGCGGTCCTTCAGCAGGCGCGAATAGATATCGAACGAGCGCTCACCACGGTTGGTGCTCTCGATGACCATTGGGACGAGATTGTGAATGTCGGGATGTTCCATATGGGTTGCAGGCCTTCTTCCTGAGTTGCGGTCGGAATCCCTCGACGGGCTCCGGTGTCACTATGGTACGGGAAGTGTGTCCAGTGATTCCATGATACCCCGTCCCGTCGAGATTCATAGCAGCGAAGCATAGCCGATAGTGCCGTCCATACACCATCGACTTCCACCACCAACCTTCGCAACCTTGTGGCCAGGCGGATGACCTCGCATCACTCCCCGTGCGCCGCGAATTCGAGCAGCTCCCGCTTGTTCGCCGTGGCGAGGGCGATGACCTTGTCCGCGCCGCCGTAGTAGATCAGGTAGTCGTCGCCCATCTCGGCGGTGCCGCAGGTGAAGACGACGTTCGGGACATCGCCCTCCAGCTCCCATGGCTCCTCCGGTTCGAGGATCGGGGTCTTCGGCCGGTTGAGCACCTTCGTTGGATCATCACGGTCGAGCAGGGCGACGCCCAGCCGGTAGACGAGGTTGTGGTCGACGCCGTGATAGATCACGAGCCAGCTCAGTTCCGTCTCGATCGGCGGACCGCCCGCGCCGAGCTTCAGCTCGTCGTAGCATCCCTCTCTCGGCGTCATGATCTCGACGAAGTCGCCCCACGTTCCGAGGTCATCGGACGACGCCAGCCACATCGACGGCGGCAGGCGATGGAACGCCATATAACGATCGCCTGACTTGCCGGGGAAGAGCGCGACGTCCTTGTTGTCCGGGCCGTCGAAGATCATGCCGTGCCGCTCCCAGGTCCGGAAGTCGGTGGTCGAGGCGTGATTCACCTGGATCCATGCGTAAGGGTACCCGTGCTCGTCGACGCCGGTGCGCCCGGTCTTCAGGTCCGGCCCCCACGCCGTATAGACCATGTGGCATCGACCGTCGATCCACGTCAGGCGAGGGTCCTCGACGCCGAAGGCCTCGTCCGGCGTCTCCGGCACGAAGACCGGCTCCGGCAGGCGGGTGAAGGTGCGGCCGTCGGTGCTCTCGGCGTACCCGAGCCGCGAGACATTGTTCTCCGTTCCCTGGGCGCGATAGATGAGGATCACTTTCCCGTCATGGTTCGTCACGCCACAGTTGAAGACGGTGCGCGATTCCCACGCGTGGTCCGGGATCGGCTCGAGAATCGGGTTTCCTACGTACCGGGTCAGTTTCACCAACACGCTCCTGTCTAGATAAAGGCAAGCAGGTTGTCATGTCGTATCGCGCAAGGGCCGGACTTGCAGAGCAATGTCGGCTAGATCGACTAACCCTTCACGGCGCCGACCGTCAGGCCCTCGATGAAGTATCGCTGCGCGAAGAAGAACAGCAGCAGGATCGGAGCGGCCATCATCGTCGCCATCGCCATCATCAGGTGCCATTGTGGCGCCTCGCGCGACAGCGACGCGCCGAAGAACTGGAGCCCGAGCACCATCGGGTACTTCTCCAGCGTATTGAGGTAGATCAACGCGCCCTCGAAGTTGTTCCAGTTCCCCTGGAAGCTCAGCACCGCGATCGCCAGCAGCGCCGGCTTCACCAGTGGCAGCATGATCTGGCTGAAGGTCTGGACGACATTCGCCCCGTCGATCGTCGCCGCCTCCTCGATCTCGCGCGGGATCGTCATGAAGAACTGCCGCAGCAGGAAGATGAACGACGGTCCCCACGCGAACCAGGCCCCGACCGTGAGCGGCGTGAATGTGTCGATCCGGCCCAGCTCGCGCCACATGATGAACTTCGGGATCAGCGTCAGGATGCCCGGCAGCATCATCGTCGACAACAGGATGATGAAGAGGACGTCGCGCCCCGGGAACCGGAAGCGGGCGAAGCCGTAGGCCACGATCGCCGCACTGACGATCTCCGCGAACATCGCCAGGATCGTCGTGAAGAGCGTATTGAGCAGGAATCGGTCAAAGGGCAACGCGTTCCAGGCGTCCGGGTAATTGTTCCACTGGATCGGGTTCGGGATCCATTCCGGCGGGAAGACGAAAAGATCGGACGCGTTCTTCAGCGAGGTCGAGATCATCCACAGGAACGGGATCATCACCACCGCGACGCCCGCCAGTAGCAACGCGTAGATGATGACGCGCACGATCAGCGAGTCCCAACGCCGGCCTCCGGACGAGCCGGAGCTGACCGGCGCCGAGGCGGCGAGCGTCGTCATGGTCGGTGCCGAGGATGACGGTGTGTCGTTGGTGATCACTTGGCCCGCTCTCCTTCGTAGTAGACCCAGGCGCTGGACGACCGGAATACCAGGAGCGTGAACAGCAGGATGATGACGAGCATCACCCAGCCGAGCGCGGAGGCGTAGCCCATATTGTTCCGCTCGAACGCCTCCTGGTAGATGTAGACGTTCATGAATGTCCCGGCGCGGGCGGTGTGCTGGATGAAGAATGCTTGCGTGAACGTTTGGAGGGACCCGATGATGCCGATGATCAGCACATAGAACAGCGTGCCGCTCAGCATCGGGATCGTCACGTTCCAGTACATTGACCAGCGCCCGGCGCCGTCGATTTTCGCGGCGTCATAGAGGTCCCGCGGGATGTTCTTGAGGCCCGCGAGCAGGATCACGGTATTCGCGCCGAAGACGCCCCAGAGCCCCATGATGATGTACGCGGGCAGGACCATCTCCGGGTCGGTGAACCACGACGGCCGGTCGACATCGATCAGGTTGTAGATCGGTGAGAGCATGTCGTTGAGGAGGCCGTTCGAGGCGAGCATCCAGCGAAAGAGGAGGGCGGTCGCCGCGGCAGGCAGCACGGCCGGCAGGTAGTAGAGCGTTCGCCAGACGCCGATCGCCTTCACGTCCTGGTTTAACAAGGTCGCGGTAAGAAGCGCGCCGATCAGCCCCAGCGGCACATTGATCACCGAGTACCCGAGCGTGAATCGCAGCACGCGCCAGAACCGCCGGTCCTCCGTGAACATCTCGACGTAGTTGTCGAGCCCGATCCACGTGGGCCAGCCTTTCTGGATCGGCGCGTACTCGGTGAAGCTCAGGTAGAGCGATGCGAGGAACGGGCCGACGGTCCACACGACCAGCCCGATCAGCCACGGCAGGATCAGCGCATACCCGGTCGAGGTCTCGCGACCGACCCCGAATCGTCGCAGGAGCCAGTACACACCGAACATCGCGGCAGCCATGCCGACGGCAACCACGACGTAGTCGACAAGCGTCAGCCCATACCAACTGAACATGGAGCTACCCCATCGCGTCTCCGCTGGTGTCCGGTGAGGAGCCCGGACTCGTGCGCTCCAGGCTCCTCGTGCTCAGTCGGCAGGTCAGGGAAGCTGGTCTTCGAGGATCGGCCGGACCTCGGGCGCGAGCTCCTCGGCGGTCGCTTCATCGAAGAAGAGCGGTGTCTGGTACTCCTCCGAGAAGGTCAGGTCCCATTCCGCCTGGTCCGGGATGATGTTGAACGAGCGCATGTCCTCCAGCGCCTGGACAATGATCGGTGCCGACTCTGCCTTGTCCGGAACGACCTCGGCGATCGTCTCCTCGGTCGCGAGGGACTGGCGTGGCGCGACGATCTTCCAGTGATGGATGCCCTCGGTCAGCGCGACCAGCGCCTGGTAGGCGACGTCCGGGTTCTCCGTGTCGGCGTTGATAACGGTCGAGGCGGTCCAGGCGAAGGTCGTCCTGCCCGCCGGACCGGACGGGACGAGCGCCATCTTGATCTCGGCGTTGGCCGGATCCTTCTTGTAGGCGTAGTCGAGGTCGTCGGTGGCGCCGCCGTAGAACATCCCGATCTTGCCGGCCTTCATCATCTCGCCGAAGCCTTGTTCGGCGATGGCCGATTCCGGCGCCGCGTATTGCTCCTTGTAGATGATGTCCGCGTAGAACTGCGCGCCCTCGATCGCTTCAGGCGTGTCGATCGGACAGGCGTCCAGCTCCGGCGTGATCGTCTCGCCACCGGCTTGCCAGATGAACATGTGGATCGGCGGCCATGAATTGAAGCTGGTGCCGTAGATGCCGGCGTCCGCGTCGGTGATGGCCTCGGCGGCGCTGCGGAAGTCGTCCCACGTCCAGTCTTCGGTCGGTTCGTCGACGCCTGCGTCCGCGAAGAGCTGCGGGTTGTAGTAGAGCATCACCGGCTGGCTGATCCATGGCAAACCGAAGGTTCGGCCATCGTATTGGGCGGTCCTGAGGATCGGCTCGAAGTAGTCGGAGAGGTCGGCCGCCGGGGTGTCGTCCGATTCCAGCATGTCGGAGATGTCCAGGATCGCGCCGAGATCCGCGTACCCGGCAACGAATTCCTGCGAGAGCCAGAACAGGTCGGGACCGGTGCCTCCTGCCAGCGTCGTCTGGAGTTTCGTGTAGTAATCGGCCGGCTGCGGCTCGGAGATGATCTCGAAGCCTTCGGCCGCCGCGTTGACCTCGTCGAGCACCGACTGGAGCTCGTTCGCTTCTTCGACGGCCGCCCACGTCCCGAGACGGATCTGCACGATGTCCTGGGCGTGAACCGCCGGCATTGCGAAGCGCATGGAGGGCGCGCCGAGGCCGATGGCCGCGGCTCCCTTGACGGCGACACGCCGATTGAGCCGGGGGCGAAGGATCGCCGGCGTGCGGGAGGTCTCACGGTCACGAGTGTCCATAGCCTGACTCCTCTGACGTGATCGGGTGCGGTTCTGTCGGGAGAGTCCCCACCCGAGTCGCTTGTTGTGGGAGAAATTGCGTTATGTGCATGGTACTGCCGGGGAGGGTCGCGTGCAAGTAAGGGGAATGGTTCTCTAACCGTGCGACTCGGGGATATCGCACAGGATGGCCCAGGGCTCGCCACGGTAGCGGGTCATGGCCACGATCATCCGGCGATCACCCTTGCCGCGAAGCCGCTTCGTGATCGCCGCGACGTCTCCAGCGAGGCCACGTCGGCGGACGTCGATTGGGCCCGCCCCAAGGTCCTGCAATCGCTTCTTCAGGCGCTTCTCGTGCCAGGGCATCGCGTCGATGATCGGCAGCGCGCGGGCGAACGGCGATTCCACCGGATGATCCGCCACGAGGAAGCCGATCTCGTCATCGATCTTCGAGGCACCGACCGAGCGGGCCAGGTCCTCGACGAGCCCCGCCCGCGTCACGGCCGGGTTCGGGTCGAGCAGCCACGTGTCGGACGCGGGCTCAACGATGGTGACGGGATCTCCCGTAACTGGCCTGAGCTGGTGTGTGCCCCGGTCGTCGATGATCGTCGCGGTGCGACGAGACGAGGCGAGAGCAGGGGACCAGAGGACCGCTTCCTTCAATTCGTTTCCCAGTGAAATCGTCTCCAGCTCCCAGTCGTCGGGCACCAGCTCGTGCGGGATGCCCGGCGCGGTCTTGATGCCGACACCCGCCGCCCGGTCAGCCAGCCCGATGGCCCATGCGAGTGGCGGTTCGCTGGAGACGCCGCCGAGGCGGCCCCGCGTATCCCGGCGGGCCGGGTCGATGAAGACGGCGTCGCTGGCCGTAATGTCGACTTTTCGGACGTCGTCCTCGACGACCGTGAGGTCGGCGTCCGGCGCGACAATGCCGACATTGTGCTTCGCAAGGAGCAGGTGCACGGCGTCGAGATCGACTGCGACGAGCAAGCGGTCGCCCGGTAGCGCGGCGAGCGCCATGAGGTCGCCGCCGATGCCGCAACACAGATCGATGATGCGGCCGAAGGGCTCGTACCGTCGGGCACGATGAGCGGCGATGCGGTCGCTTGTCGCCTGCTCCAGTCCCTCACGGGTGAAGACGAGCCGGTCGGCGTCCGCGAACTTGTTCCTCGCCTGCGCCCGGAGCTCCACCTGCGTGATCGCCAGCGCGACCAATGCCGGGTCGTGCTCTCGACGGAGCACTTCGGAGACGCGCAGCACCGCCTCGCCAGCGTCCAGCCGACGCCGTACCTCTGCCATCAGCGCCTCGCCGTGCGTCGTGAGGAGCCATTCGTAGTGATGGAGCGTATCGTCAGTGCGCGAGGTGGTCATAGAGGCTTGCCGCATCTCCGTACAGCCAGGTGTCCTCGGAAACAGCAACGCGGGTGCCAGTTTCCCGGCACCCGCGTTGGTGATCGTTTCCGATCGACGAGGATTAGTCCTCGGTCGCAGCCTCGGCCTCTTCGGCCTCATGGCTGTGATCGTGATCGTGGTCATGGTCGTGATCATGGCTGTGGGCCGCGTGTCCGCTGCCCGCCGTGTGCGCCAGGTTCAGGCCGCTGCCCATGCCGAGGCCCGGGCGCTCTTCGCCTTCACCCGGCTCCCAGCCGTTCAGCACCGCGCCCTTGCCATCGGTCGCGATCTCGATGATCCGGTCGCTGAGCTTCTTCTCGTAGAGGTCGTTGCGCAGGACGTTGCGGAAGTAATCGCTGTTGTAGACCTCGCGCATCCGCTGCGCGCGGGCGACTGCTTCCTCGTCCGCCTCGTCCGGGTTCAGGTCCGGGCCGGCGATGCGGTTGATCTCGTTGTCGAGATCCTCATCCTCGACCTCGACCTTCTCGAGGCGGCCGATCTCCTGCAGGATCATCGTGTTGCGGAGGCGCTTCTCGGCGTCCGGCCGGGAGCTGGCCTTCAGGTCCTCTTCGGTCATGTTCGACATGGCCAGGACCTGGTTCCAGTTCAGCCCCTGCTGCTCCATCTCCTGCTTGCGGTGACCGAGCTGGTGCTCGACCTCTTCCTCGATCATCGCCTCAGGGATGTCGATCTCGGTGGTCTCGCTGATCTTCTCGATAATCGAGTTCAGGACCTCCGTCCGCGCCTCCTGGGTCTTGCCCTGATGCACGTCCTGCCGGATCTGCTCCTTCAGGTCCTCGACCGACTCGGCGCCGGCGACTTCCTTGGCGAACTCGTCGGTCAGCTCGCGGAGCTTGCGCTCCTTGATGCTCTTCAGCGTCACGGTGTAGTGGAGGAGCTTGCCGCGAATCTGCGGGTCGGCGGTCTCGTCATCCTCCTCGAAGAGGACGTCAAACTCCTCGGTGGAGCCGGCTTCCATGTCCTCGATCCGCTCGCGGAGCTGCGGCAGGAGGTTGGTCTCGCCAAGCACCCAGACCGCGTCTTCGACCGGCTCCTGGAAGTCCTCGTCGCCTTCCTTGACGGTGTAGTCGATGGTGACCTGGTCGCCCTCGGTCGGCTTGCGGTCGGTGACGTCCGACCACTCGGCGCCCTGGCGGCGCAGGCGGGTGAGGACATCCTCGACATCCTCGTCCGTCACGGCGGCGTCGATTGGGTCAACCTTGACGGAGGTGTAGTCGCCAAGCTTGACCTCGGGGTAGACCGGGACCGAGACAACGAAGTTCAGCGTCGGGTCGAAGGAGATGCTGGTGACTTCCGGATCGCCGACGACGCGCAGGTCCTCCTGCTCGAGAGCCTCGCGGTAGTACTTGTCCATCAGCTGCTCGGCGGCGTCCTGCTGGAAAGCCTCGCGGCCACCGTAGAAGCGCTCCACCATGTGGCGCGGCGCCTTGCCCTTGCGGAAGCCCGGGATCTGGACGTTCTTCGCCTGGCGGGTGATGGCCTTGTCGACGGCCGCCTCGAATTCCTTCTCGTCGGCGGTGATGTTGAGCTCGACCAGGCTTCCCGGCTTGCGTTCGGTAGTGAGTTTCACGCTTTTCGCGTCCCTTCCTTAATATGGCTGATCCGCACGGGATACCGGAATCGCCCGATCCCGTGTCTCTCGGTTGCTTCCTGCTGTGAAAGCACCGTGCGGATATTCCGGCGTGCCGCGTCTGACTCCGCGTATGCACAGCAGAACGACCGCAGGCACGGCCGCGTTCTCAGCGGGAAAGTATAGCAGCATCGCCGGGAGCAGCGAGGCTTCACGCCCGCTCTCCCATCCGGGCCCATCGGCCGGACAATCCTCCTGAGCCTGGCGCCCATCTCGATCTTGGGAGCGAACCGGTATCAGATTGAAAGGAGCCTTTGCACCCGTCCGCTAGAATGGGCCGTATGTTCGCGGAACGTATAGTGTGAACGTGCGAATATGACGCTTCTGAACGAACTGCTCGTACGTACACATTGATCATTCTCTGCGGGGGGTGGTATCGTCCTTTCAGGCAGAGAACTCCCCCGCATCGACATGACCGCGGGGAGGTACGACGTTACAGGTGTCCGGACGATCTTTACAATCCGGTTCGGCTGACCGGGAGACCGGACACGTCAAGGGAATCTGCGCGAAGCTCGCGTATCGAGCAGGGGTCGAAAGGCCACGGCGTTCGGAAAGGCCGGAATGATGACGAGGTACGCCCGAATGGACCATCCAGGCCGCAGTGCGGCGGGATCGGGGGCGTGCTTGTCCGTCATCCGGCATCGAGGGACGGTGATCCTGGCCGCGAACCCGGCGTTCCAGACGGTCACTTCAGGAGGGAAGGCGCGGTGACCACCGCAAGATCGATGACTATGCTCAGGCGTGCGCGCACGCTGGCACTGGCGGGAACCCTGGCGATTGGCGCCATGATCCCCGTCGTACCGGCGACGCTCGCGTCATATGACGACCAGACACCAACGGTTGTCACCACACCTGACCAGTTCGACATCGCCCCGGATGGGGGCCTCGTCGGGCTGAGCGCGGTGGTCCAGACCGGGACCGGCGGCGCCGATCTCCTGGCTGATCCGGCACATGATGGCGAGGTCCTCCAGCGGCTCGACGACGGGACGGTCGTGAACCTCCGCGTGGACGTGGCCGACACGGTCTACGACGACGACGGCGCCACCCGGTGGTGGCCGGTCGAGGTCGGCGGGCAGGAAGGCTGGGTCTCCGGCTTCTTCCTGGTGGACCCGTCACTCGTGGAGGAAGAAGAACAGCCGTCAGCGCCGCCGACGAATCGCGTTCCCTACGATTACACCGGCTCGATGCAGGCGGAGGTCTCCGCTGATGGCGACGGCCTCGTCCTGCGCGCGGAGCCGGACGCATCCTCCGAAGCGGTGACCAGCATTCCGGAAGGGTCGATCGTCGATCTTCGGATCGACATGCTCGATACCGTCTACGACGCCCAGGGCACCCGCTGGTGGCCGGTCGCCTGGGAAGGGTATGAGGGCTGGGTTTCCGGCTTCTACCTGATCGAGCCGGGTACCGAGCCGCAGACCGGCGAGACCCCCGAGTCGACGACCACGCCGGTCCCGACACAGGCGCCCGACGATGCAGCCGATGGACTCGCTGAAGGCGATTGGGCGGTCATCAGCACGCGGGATGGCAACGGCGTCAACCTTCGGTCCGCGCCGAATGCTGAATCCGGTCAGTCGGGCTTCGCGCCGGACAACGGTCTCGTCGAGATCATCGCCGACGCCGGAAACGGTTGGTTCCAGGTCCGCTGGGATGATCAGACCGGCTATATCGATGGTTCGCTGCTCACCGAGGCCGAGCCGCCCCAGCAGGCCGGACGGCCGCAACCGACGGCGACAGCGACGGCAACCGCCGAAGCGACACAGCCTCCCGCGGCCGACGGAGTCTTCGTCGAGGGCGACGAGGTCCAGGTGGATTCGGACTCCGGGGTCGGCGTGAATATGCGCGCCGAGGCCGCGATCGATTCCGACCGCGTCGGGTTCCTCTCGAATGGCGCGATCGTGGAAGTCACCGCTGGCCCGGTGGACGACGATGAGGGCGACGCCTGGTACGCCGTCACCGATGGTGACCAGAGTGGTTGGGTTCGTGCCGACCTCCTCGCCGACCCGGAAGCGGTGAGCGAAGACGACGAGGAGCCGTCCGGCGATCGATCCTCCGGCGCGGTGAACGACACGACCGGCTTCATCCTGCCGGTGGAGAGCTTCCGCTTCACGCAAGACTTTGGCTGCAGCTCGCTCGGCTTCTACTCGTATGACCCGGCGTGGGGCTGCTCGGTCCACGACGGCGTCGACCTGGCTGCGCCGTCCGGCACGCCGCTGGTCGCGGTGGGCTCCGGCGAAGTGGTTGCCGCTGGCTGGTGCGATTGTGGCCTCGGCTACTACGTCGAGATCAACCACGGCGACGGCCTCCACACGGTCTATGGCCACATGGCGTCGCAGCCGTACGTGTCCGTCGGCCAGCAGGTCGCCCAGGGCGATACGATCGGCCCGGTGGGCAGCACCGGACTTTCGACCGGCCCCCACGTGCACTTCATGGTGCGACAGGATGGCGCGGCGCAGGATCCGAAGGGATACCTCCCGCCACTGACCTAGACGACCAGCAAACAGGAGAGATATGAGAGGCGGTCACCCCATGGGGTGACCGCCTTTTTCCGTTCCCCCGGAGAGGTTTTTGGCGACGGGGCGCTCCTCCCGACTGAACGGCCACGGAAGTTCTGTACCGAACAGTTCCGTATCGGGCACGGAACTGTTCCGACACCGTACTGTTTCCCCACAGAACTTCCGTGGAACTTCCGTGGCCCTTGTATGGCCGGGGCTGCATAATCCTAATCAGTGATATGGCGAACACGGTTCGACGCAGGTACGGGACCTGCCGAGAACGATGAGGACCGGCAAAGGGTCGGTCTGGGAGTAAGGATGGAAAGCGGTCCTACACGCCGGTTCACGGGATCGGAGATCGATCTCGCGGCGACCACCGGAAACTCACCGAACATCATCTCGTAACCCAGCGTTTACACAAAAAGAGTCGAGTACATCTCTCCCGGCACGCGGATGCGCAGGGAGCCAGGACGAAGGTGTCGCGTGATGCCTCCCGTCCAGCCTTGCTATGGGCACGTTCCGGCGCCGCAGCGAAGAAGGCAGGGTCCTGCCGGGATGTTTCTGGAAAACGGTTCGTTGTTACTGCAAAGGGTCCGGAGCCAATGGCGGCCCGGCCGGCAAAGGAAGAGAGAAAAGGTCATGAACTTCAAGAGCAAGCTGGTTTCCGTCTTCGGCGCAGGCATCATCGCACTCAGCATGGTTGGCGGAGTCGCGGCGAATAATCAAGTAGATGTCAATGTTCAGGTGAACAAGCCTGAGAACGGTACTTTGACTTATTCACTCCAAGCCGATGGGTTCAGCAGCGCTACTGCTTCCTTTGAAAGCACAAGCAAGTCTGAGGGAAAGCTCACCCTTACGGTGACCGACAATCGGTTCACCTTCGAGGGCTGGACGATCACAATGTCGGCCACGGACTTCACATCGCAGGGCAAGAAGACGATCAACGCCAACGCTCTTACAGTGAAGCCCAACGGTAATGTTCAGATCAAGAATGGAGGTCCGGACTCGCCAGTGGCACGCGAGGCTCAGATGTCTAATCAGGGCGCGCCAGTGTTGCAGGCTTCGAGGGGCCAGGGGTCCGGAGAATACGTGGCGACCTACGATGCAACGGTCGCCATTCCTGCGAACACTCAGGCGGGCGTCTACAAGACGACCATCACGGTCAGCCAAGGCGCTGGTCCCAACTAGGCTGCGGGCCGGAGAGGGCCATCTCTCTCCGGCGAACCGAGTTCTCCGCCGGTGAAATCATCAATGAGGCAAGCAGGGAGCGTATCGATGTCCGGTCATCAGGGAGCCAATGCAATGAAGCCTGGCACTCTGGGCAGCAAGACTGAAGGCACCTCAACATTCACGCATTGCACCCGAGCCGTCATCTTTGCCATCACGCTCTGCGCCTCGATCATTCTCTCGTCGCTCCATGTAGCGCCTTTGGCCGCCGAGGACGTCCCCACCCCGGTCGCCACGGAAGCGCAAATGGAAACCCCGGAGCCCGTTGTCGAACCTCCCACGCCCGCTCCGACCGTCGAACCGGCTCCTGTCCAACCCCAGGAGCCGGCGCCGACAGCCGAGCCGACGTCCGTCCCGACAATCGAGCCGACCGCCATACAGACCATGGCCCCGACGGTCGCCGTCCCGGCTCCCACCACCGCATCGACCCCGTCCCCGACCAGCGTTGCGACACCGACGCCGGCTCCCCGGACCTCGTCGGTCGCCCTGATGAACTCCACTGCCAGTTCAGACGCGATCTCCGGTTGCACCGGGAATGGGCCGGCGAGCGTCGCTCCTGGCGCGGAGTTGACTGCTACATGCACGCTTGTCAGGACCGGCCAAACCACGGTTACCTTCGATATCGGCGTTCCCACCAACGAAACCGGTCAGGCAGCAGCCGGCTGGAAGGTGAGGGTTGCATTCGGAACAGGAACAACGCAGACCAGCGGATGGGTCACGTCTGCCACGAAATTCACCGCCTCCAGCAACGTCGGGTTTTTCACCCTGTCCCTCCTTGCGCCCGACTCAGATGTCACCGGAGAGGTGGTGTCGTCGACGGTGCGAGTTTCCTATAGCAATCCCGGGGAGCAGCATCCGAAGGTCGGGTCCGCTACGATCACGGCGATCTCGAAACCCGCCGCGCCCGACCTGTCGAAGCTGAGACTGACCTGCAATCCGGGGGGACCATCGATCATCCGGGGCGCATCGCAAGAAGTTACGTGCGCCGTGAATGTGCCGTCCGATCTTCGCGACACCGCAATTGGCATTCGCAGCGTGACGATCAAGGCGCCGGCAGGGTGGGCCGTGACCCCATCGGCCGACCATACCGTGGACGACAAAGGCGCCATCACGATCACGCCTGATCCGTCAACGATCGTCCAGCCGGGAGGTGCCTGGTCGTTCACGATGAACGTTGCGCCCGCCTGTTCAGCGCCAGCAACCGGAGGCTGGACCATCAGCGCGCGCGTCGTCGCCATCCGCGGTGGAGAGACCGGAGACGTCGTCGATCTCCCGGAGACCATGTTCCAGGCAACAGCGACGGATGGTTCCCACACAGCGTCGGCGTCCGTTGTCGAGAGCGCGTTGGACTGGGATTTCGGGGCGTCGTTCCATGACCAGCATGCGACCGGCTCCTTGACCTACGAGGTTTCTGGTTCCGGATGCTCGGGATGGAATGTCTCGCTTGCTGCGAACCCCTTTATCTATACGGGCGAGGCCGGGGGAGCTTCGTTGGAACCCGGCCACCTGCAGCTCGTGTCGACCGGTGAGCCAATAACCGGGTCAGGAGACGGTACAGGTGTCACGGCAACTGGTGTCACCGGGAGCCTGGACGAGCCCCGAACCGTGCTCACGGCTGCGTCAGGTGACGGCGACGGAACCTATCAGCAGCAACTGGGCGTTTCGATCACTGTGCCGGGAGGTACGCCGCCAGGCATCTACAGGTCCACGATCACGGTCAACGCGGCCACCGGACCCTAGATCGGGCCCAAGCCAGGTTCACGTCGAGACGACACTAAAAGAGGAATGACCACGCTGGTGAGGGTAGTACCCTCACCAGCGCAAATCCCGTTAATACGCTCCTTGGAATTTACGATCAACCGGCATATAGTGCGTATAGCATGTATGGGGTGTGTCGAGGACGAGACGATTGATCCCAAACGGAATGCACAACGAATCAGGACCTCGTTCGTAATCTTCCTTGCTGGGTTGGCCGGCTAGATTTCGAGGCATCACTATGCCCAGGTTCTCGCGATCAGTTCCCGTGTGGATGGCTGTTGTCCTGCTGTCTGCGCTGACAATACCAGGAATGGGGCCTGCGGCAGCGCAAGGTTCCACGCAGGTTGAGATCGCGATCGTCGTACTGCCACCATCAGAAGAACCCGAGCCCCTCGCGGACATGGCGACAACCATGTCCGCGATGTTGTTCGTTGGCAACTCCGGGCAGTCGCACGATGACGCTGGAGGCGCGGCGTCGCTCGACCTCCAGGTCGTCGATGTGAACGGAAGCGACCAGGGGTGGGTCATCAAGCTGATGCAGCCAGCGACACATGAAGCCGGGGCCGCGCAGTCGGCCGACACCTTCCTGCTCCAGGCCGGAGCGTCCCCTGAACATCGATCGTCGACAGCTCACGCTGACTGGCTTTCAGCCGGCCAGCCACTCGATCGCATGACGCCCGTCCTCCGGTCGGGCGCTGGCGACCTTGCCGGGGTTCACCGGGTCCAGGTGGATCTCGCGACGCGCCCGGTATCCGGGACACCTCTCGTCATTGCGCTGGGCGCTGCTCCCTGATCGCCGACGCAGGGGAGGGAATGGCATCTGAATTGCACGATGGCATGAGGAGAAGTGGCGGTGGATGATGCCGCGAACGGGCGCTCTGGCACCGTCGTGACCGGAGCGGTTACCATCCCGGGCGCGACGGTGGTCGACACCTCTCCCTCGACCCTGACGCTGACGTTTGCCGACGCTTCGCTAGGTACGTGTTTTCAGGAGCGGCTCGTCCAGGGGTCGCTCCTGCTCTCTCATGAAAGGACCTCGCCTTGACTCGTACCCGGATGATGTCGTTGCGGATCGTCGTGGCGACGTTCCTCCTGGCGATCGGGTGGATTCCCGCCCTGACTGCCGCCCAATCGACGCCCGAAGCCACTCGATCCACGCCGGAATCCGAGACCGGTCCGCAGTTTCTGCTTCACCCGCTGGACCAGAACGACGGATCCTATTTCACGCTGGAAGCCGAGCCGGGTTCGACGCATACGCTCACGGCAGTGATCGGCAACGTGGACGACGAGCCCCTCTCGCTTCGCACCTACGCCGGCGACGCTTTTACCCTCGTGAACGGCGGTTTTGGCGTCCGCGAGGAAGGTGATCCCGTCGAAGGCGTCGGCACCTGGATCGATTACCCCGCCGAGACGCTGGACTTCGCGCCTGGCGAAGGGATCGAGCGCTCCTTCACGGTGACCGTGCCGGAGGACGCGGAGCCGGGACAGTACATTGCCGGTATCGTGCTGCAGACCGCCGAGCCCATCGAGATCGAGGGCAGCGCGATGTTCAACCAGATCGTCCGGAAGTCCGTCGCGGTGTTCATCACCGTGCCGGGCGAGATGACGCCGCGGTTCGAGCTTGGCACGCCGGAGATCCAGACCAATGTCGCCGGGAACCGTGTCGTCGTCCCCGTCATCAACACTGGCAATGTCCTCGTCAAGCCCGCCGGCGAGTTGGTCCTGACGGACGCGAGCGGCAACGCAGCGTTCACCCAGCCATTCGCGATGGGCTCGGTCTACGCCGGGATGGAGACGACGCTCGAGGTACCCTTGCCGGCCGCACTCCCCGAAGGGGACTATGAGGTCTCCGCGACCTTCACCGACCCCGAGACCAACGTCCAGGCGTCGATTCCACAGACCTCGCTGACGGTGTCGAACGAGGTCGCCGCTGAAGCGCCGCTGGAGATCACCACGGCGCAGGTCAACCCGATGCCGGCCGCGGACGACGTCCAGTTTGCCGCCGTGTCGGTCACGGTGACGAATCGTGACGCCCCGATCGACGGCGTGCGCGTCCTGCTCAACGTTCAACGCGACGGCGAAGCGGTCGAGGACTTCGTTCTCGCCAGCTCCGTGACGCTCCAGCCCGGCGAAACCGTCATCGAGCAGCGGTACATCCCGCTCGAAGGGTGGACGCCCGGCGAGTGGACCTTCTCGGTCACCCTCGAATCGCAGAACCCGCAGACAAGCGCCGAGGCGACGCTGGCCACCGTCCCGGTCGAGGCCCCGATCACGGTTGCAGGCGAGTAGGGGGCGAACCGAAACCCGCCGGCTTGGCGGGCAGCCGCCCGACGACCTTTTTGCGTCGTCGGGCATCCTCGCCCGCCACCCCTTGCCCTTCCGCTCCATTCCGGCGATGCTCGTCGCGAGACTCGTTCGCCGTCACCCCTGGAGCGCCTGATTCATGTCTTTCCACGACCTTGCCGACCAGTTGATGTCCCGCTCCGATGAGCTGGCCGCATTCTCCGAGATGGATGGCGGCATCACCCGCCGCTACGGCACGCCGCCGCTGAAATCCGCGATGGAGCTGGCCGCCAAATGGATGCGCGAGGCCGGCCTGGAAACCGAATTCGACGCGTTCGGGAACCTGATCGGCACCTATGCGGCGGAGGAGGGGAGCGCCGAATCGCGCCCGTTCGTCATCGGCGGGCATCTCGACTCCGTCCGCGACGCGGGACGCTACGACGGCACGCTCGGCGTCCTGTCCGGCATCGCGACGATCCAGCACCTCCACAACGAAGGAAAGCGGCTCCCGTTCCCGGTCCAGCTGATCGCCTTCGCCGATGAAGAGGGATTGCGCTACTCGACGCTGCTCGCCTCGCGCGTCTGGGCGGGCTTGCCGCTGGACGACCGTTTGGAGCAACCCGATGAGGACGGTATTCCGCTCGTCGACGCCATCCGCGCCTTCGGCGGGGATTCCGATGCGCTCCAGCACCGCGAGACGCCGGAGATCCTCGGCTTCCTCGAGACGCACATCGAGCAGGGCCCGATCCTGGAGCAGGAGGACCTTCCGGTCGGCGTTGTCTCCTCCATCGTCGGCAGCGAGCGCGCCTGGATCACGATTCGTGGCATGGCCGGCCACGCCGGGACCCTCCCGATGACGATGCGTAAGGATGCCCTGGCTGCCGCCGCGGAAGCCGTGCTCGCCGTCGAAGCGGTTGGCCGGGAGACGGAGGGGCTCGTCGCGACGGTCGGTGAGCTCTACGTCCGGCCAGGCGCCTCCAACGTCGTCCCCGGTGAGGTCCGGCTCGCCTGCGAGGTCCGTCACGCCTCCGAGGAGACGTGCGTCCAGGCGCTCGCCGAAATCCGTACCCGAATCCAGGAAACGTGCGAGCGCCGGGGCACCACGCTCGTTTGGGAACCAACCGCTGGCTACCGTGGCACCGCGATGGACGAAGGGCTTCGCGCCCGGCTGCGCGACGCGATCGCCGCCGAAGGGTATCGCCCCCTCGAGCTGACAAGCGGTGCCGGCCACGACGCGATCAACATCGCCCGGATCGCCCCGGTTTCGATGCTCTTCGTGCGTTGCAAGGACGGCATCAGCCACAACCCCGCCGAATCCATCACCGCCGCCGATGCGGAGGCCGCTATCCGCGTCATGGTGCGGTTCCTGGATAGTCTCGTGTCTTCATAGCAACTCGTACCGCTGGACCACGTTTCCGGCGGTACAGCAGTGACCTGCCCGCAGAAGGTAGGGATATCCTTACCATCCAAAGCACCGTCTCCCGCGCTGTCCCGGAGCCCGTCCCCGGCGATTATGGAATCACCCTCGGCGGCATCTCGTGCCCCGGGCGGGACGACATCATCACCAGGGAGAGGCGCCATGATGCGGAACGGGATCACCTGCGATCAATTACGGGACCAGGTACAGGACCAACGAGACGCGACCCGGCATAATTGGGCCAAACCGGTCCTCGGGTTCGTCGGAGGCATCCTCTACGTCGTGATGGCGCTCGCCGTCATGCAGGTCGCCTTCCGCATCTGGGCCGGCATGTGGTGATGTCGCGAACCCTCAACCCATTTCGGATACGGAAGACAAGCATGAGCCTGCCAGAACGCTCCACCACCAACCCGAACGGCCACGATGAGTCGCTGTTGAAGTTCCCCTTCGACGTCAGGAACGACAAGGTGCAGGGTGCGATCGACGACCCCAACCTGATCTGGAGCACCCTGCGGAACCTGCCCGGCGTCCGGTCGTGGCGGATCCTCAGCGACAGCCTGTTCATGCTCACCAGCTTCCCGATCGGGCTGCTCTGGTTCATCGTCGCCCTCATCGGCTTCATCGTCGGTGGCGCGCTCTCGTTCCTCGGCGTCGGCGTGCTCATCATCGCCTGGACCTTCGCCCTGCTGCTCTGGGGCGCCCAGATGGAGCGGGCGCGGCTCCGCATCTTCCTCAACGTCAACGTCGGATCGCCGCACCAGTGGTCATCGACGCACGGGAACATCGTCAAGCGGTCCTGGCAGTACATCCGAAACCCGCAGGTCTGGCGCGACATCGTCTACCTGCTGATCCTCTTCCCGCTCGGCGCCCTCGAGCTGGCGCTGGTCGTGTTCCCGCTCGAATTCCTGCTTACCCCCTTCCTCTGGAGCGTCGGCGGCGTCATGTCGCCCGGATTCGGCTGGACCATCAACAATCCGATCGAGGCGATGTTCGCGTTCGTCGTCGGGCTCGTCCTGATCGTCCCGTTCAGCATCCTCATCAACCTTGGCGCGGTGCTCCATGGCCAGCTCGGCCTGCTCTTGCTGGGGACCTCGAATGAAGAGGCCCTGACGGAACGCGTCGAAGTGCTCACCGAAAGCCGCTCGGCCGTCATGCGGGCCATGCACATGGAGCGCCGCCGCATCGAGCGCGACCTTCACGACGGCGCCCAGCAGCGCCTCGTCAGCCTCGCGATGGACCTTGGCCGCGCGCGCGAGAAGCTCGAAACCGACCCGGAAGGCGCCCGCCGCATCATCGACGAGTCGCATGAGCAAGCCAAGAAGGTCCTGACCGAGATGCGCGAGCTGGTGCGGGGCATCCACCCCGCCGTGCTGACCGACCGGGGTCTCGACGCCGCGATCTCCGCCATCGCCGGCAGCGTCCCCATCCCGGTCGAGGTCGATGTCCGGCTCGATGAGCGCCTGCCGGAAGAGGTCGAGGGCACCGCGTATTTCGTGGTCGTCGAGTCGCTCGCCAACGTCACCAAGCACAGCGGCGCGACGGCGGCCCGGGTCGCCATCTTCCGCGACGGGAATTGGCTTAGAATCACCATCGAGGACAACGGTCGCGGTGGTGCCGATCCGGAGCAGGGCTCCGGTATGCGCGGGCTCCGCGATCGCATTGCCGCCCTGGATGGCAGCTTCGCGTTCGTCAGCCCGGAAGGGAGGGGGACGCGGATTTCAGTGGAGATCCCATGCGGGTAGTCATTGCGGAAGATGCGGTCATGTTGCGCGAGGGTCTCATTCGTCTCCTTGGGGAGCACGACGCCGAGATCGTCGCCGCGGTCGATAACGGAGACGCCTTCGTCGATGCCGTCATGAAGCATCGGCCCGATGTCTCGATCGTCGACGTCCGGATGCCGCCCACCTTCCGCGATGAGGGCCTTCGCGCCGCGATCGAGGCCCGCCGCCGCATCCCGGACACCCCGATCCTCGTCTTCTCCCAATACGTCGAAGAGCGCTACGCCGCGGAGCTCCTGGAAGGGGGCACCCGCGGCGTCGGCTATCTTCTCAAGGATCGCGTCGCCGACGTTCGCGATTTCATCCACGCTGTCAGGCAGGTCGCCTCGGGCGGCACGGTGCTCGACCCCGAGGTCGTCGCCCAGCTCGTCACCCGCCGCCGTCGCGACGACCGCCTTGCCGGTCTCACCCCGCGCGAGCACGAGGTCCTGGCGCTGATGGCGGAGGGCAAGACCAACGCCGCCATCGCCGAGTCCCTGTTCGTGAGCGAGGGGACCGTCGAGAAACACATTCGCGGCATCTTCTCCAAGCTCAACCTCGAGGATGCCGAGACCATGCACCGTCGCGTGCTCGCTGTCCTCACCTTTCTCCGTCTGGGCGAGGACGAGCGGTAGGGCGCAGCGCCCATCGTTCTGTGACAACCAGCGTTCCTGCAAAGCCGGCCCGGGTGGCCGGCTTACTCGTCTAGGGGTGATATCCCGGCGGCAGGTCCCGAAAAGGCCCCGAACACCTCCCGATCCCGCAGAACGCCTTGCGTAGCACTTGACGAGTTATGTCCAGAGAGATATGGTTATCGTCAATTCGGGAAGCGTTGTCAAAGATGAGACGGATGAGGGAGCGCTGGCGCCTGTCGGGCGCTCGGCAATTCGATTACCCGAGGTTTGGCGCCTTGACCATGGTGGAGGCTCGAGCGGATCGGCCGCTCTCGCTTACCAGGTATCTTGTCGGCACACCAGCTGACCAGAACGAGGCGAACCCAGGAGCATTCATCTCAGGACAATGGGCTGCCAGGAATGAAAAGCCCGACAAATCAAGGGAATCCTACCTGATAGGGTGGTCCGAAAAATTGCTTCACCGATCTACTTGACAAGTTATATATCGTTATGTCATTCTTCACACAGGTTCAAATGGGGGATCGCCAAAATGCAAAACACCGACGCGAGAGCTGGTTGATCCAACGGCTCGTGTCATCGCTCCAGGGGACGCGAAAGCACTGTCGTCCGGGAGCGGGGTGGACGTCTTGATCGAATGCTAGTCAGGATGGGTAGGTATCGTGCGTTTGGGACCAGCCACAATGGTACAAAATATCGGAAACAGAGCAGGGTCCTGGCGCTTTGCGATATCCTTGCTCGTACTCACGATTGTTCTGCTGACCGCGTCGCCGATCGCGACGATCGCCCAGGGCGAGGGACTGGCGACATCGGAGACAACTTCCGAGGCACAAGCGCCCGAGCCAGCTGAGCAGGTCGTTCCGGTTGTCGAGCAGCCGACCGCGGTTCCGGTCCAGCCGACCGCCGTCCCGCCGACAGCCGTTCCTCCGACCGAGGTTCCGCCAACAGCTGTCCCGCCGACGATCGTTCCGCCGACCGAGGTCCCGCCCACAGCGGTGCCGACCGAGCAGGTCTGGGTCAACACCGACGCGCTCCGGGTCACCGATGGTGTCACCGCCCATACCGTCCAGCAGGGTGCGTCGGCCACCGTCGCGATCACCTACACCGTCACCACGCCGCGCACGTCGACCACGCTCTACGCCCGTCTCTCCGGGGCCTCCGACGGCTGGACCATCAGCTCGCCGCAGCTGCCGGACACCGACCCGGCCGCGACAACCGCCGCCTGGACCGAGGCCGCGACGCTGCAGCCCGGCACGGCGTTCACCCTACCGATCGTCATCACCGCGCCGGCGACCGTCGCCCAGGATCATACGGTTTCGCTGCATCTGTGGAGCGTCGTAGAGGGCGAGAAGGGCCAGGAGACCGGCGTCGCGAAGACGGATCTACGCATCGCGACCATCACCGCCCTGGCGCCACCGCCGACGCCCACGCCGACCATCGAGCCGACCTCTGCGCTTACCGCGGTGCCGAGCCCAACGGCAGTAGTTACGCGTTCCATCGCACCCATGAATAGCACTCAGGAGCCAAACACATGTATCGCGGTGGATGCGGAACATGATGAGGAAGGGGTCGTAGTTATCGAGGCAGCAGGGGAGGCGAAATTCCACTGCATATTCTCGAAGGGACCTGGAAAGGTTTGGTGGGGCGCGAGTGATCTATCGACGGGTTGGAAGGTAAGTACTACGGGCGCACCAGATACCTATAGTGCCCTGCCACCAACATCGGCCTCGGGTAACGAAAGCGCCTATGACATCTATCTCAAGCCTGACTCAGGGACTACAGGCATCGGCACGTTAGCGCTGAAGATCGTGTCACCGAGCGACAAGCCAATCATGAATGCCACCTTGACGGTCAAGGTAAAGGAGGTTCCCGTCACTCCAACGAAGGAGGACCTGGAGCTGAAGTGTGAGCCAGCGCCCGTCAGCCTCAACCGAGTGGAAGCAAGCGTGGTGACATGTGGTGTCTCTACCAAGCAGCACGTGCCAGCTGGGATGGAGGTTCGAATCACGGAGCTGCGGCTCGGTGTCCCGCAAGGCGTGGAGCTGTCCTGGAATGGCGGAGTTGCTGCCAATAGTCCGCATATCGTCGTTCCGCAGAACGCGACGATATCCCATGGAAACCCGTACACGTTCGAGATCGGCCTCAGGCAGGTGGGTTGCTCAGCGGTCAATGCCAACGTACAGATCAGCACCCGGTTTGCCTTCCAGGAAGGGGACCCGCAGGAAGGACCGATGGGATCGGTCGGGGTAACGGCTCCTAGCATTTCTCTTCCGCCGACCGTAGACCTTGCGGCTGAACTTGTCGATTTCGGAACGCTGACTTGGAATGGCGAAGAGCAATCGTATGGAGCAGCGACGCAATCCACCACGTTGACCCTGACACGCGATCCGGGCTGCGGCGGTAGTCGCTCCTTTGACATACAGGTCTCGACCAGCACCACGGTTCCCGGGCTTCTTCCGGAGTACGTGGGCGGCACGGTGACGAGCGGATCCGATATTACGGCTCCCGAAGGCACAAGCAGCCTGACGGTCGGCTCCGGATTCAATAACCAGGGAACGGTAAGCCTCGAGTTCAAGCTAGAGCCTGAGAATACCGTCGAACCCAAGACGTACAACAACGGGGAAATGACAATCAAAGTGACAGTTATTGACGCGCCGTAGTAAGGGAGGGCAACGGATGAAGATCGCGGTGTGCGGACGAGATCCGCCGGGATGGGAGGAGCCAGGAGCGATGACAGCTCTCGTAAACCTGGTTCGAGAAAGAAAGGATATTCCCCCTTCGAGCTGCCGGGTCTCATCTCTGTTGAGCCACCGTGGGGAGTGGCAAGGCGGCCCGCTTGGGACCGCCCTACCTGAAACACGTGATGCCAGAACCTGGAACGTTGCTTGGCATCACAGACACATTGAACCACAGAGTGGTTCGGGAGAGATACACAATGAACCTCAAGTCCAAGCTCTTCGGTTTCGCCGCTGCTTCCATCTTCGCGCTCAGCATGACCACGGGCGCCTCGGCCGCCATCTCTGCCACTAGCGACGTCGATGTCCAACTGCAGAAGGGCGTCTGCAATCTGGAATTGTCTTCTGGAACCGACATTTCATTCAATGCCTTGAAGTGGAATGGTATGGATGCTTATGTCCCAACTGGTGCAACGTCGACGGCAATCACCGGATTCCTTTATAACGAGGAGCCAGGTGGGAAGTGCATGGTCCAGGTCGCGAGCGACGGCTTGCAGATCAACAACGCCGGTATTGCTATTCCGCTGGTCCTCGATCCGAGCAGCCCGATGAACACTCCGCCGCATACCCTGACATCCAACTTCCTGGGCGCGTCGATCCCGGGCGGCAGCTGGGCGGGTACGCTTTCGCTGGGAACCGTTCCCAACACTGCTCCGGTTGGCCTTTACGAGGGAACTGTTGAGTTCCAGATCCCGAACGGTGCATAGGTTTCGTCTGGCTTGGTGATAGTTGGTCGCCAGGCACTGCGAAATGCGGACACCTGCCAGGTTATTTGGCAGGTGTCTCGCTCGCCATAATCAGCAATACACTGTGTCTCCAAAGATTGTATGCAGCGTAACTTTTCGGAACGCAGGCGATCACTGGTTATCGTGGACTGCTAATAGAAAGAGGCAGCAATGGGATACAGGATAATCACTTCGTTTTTGGTGAGTATTTTGGCATTCGCTACACTGGGAACATTTAATCAATACGCCAATGCGCAGGAGATGCAATTCGAGGGGACTCCGGAGGCGGTTCCTGAAGTTCTGTTTGTTATAGTGCCAATTGGTGATCATCCTAATGGTTACATCGATGATGTGGTGGTGGAACCGGGAGCTTCAGCCGATCTTGCCGTCGTGATTGCAAATCTTGGATCACAGCCGATCGAGTTGAAGACTTATAAAGTGAATGCGCATAGTGGTCCGAACGGAGGATATAGCTCAGGCGCAGAAACAGATGAGCCGGTCGCACAGACGACTTGGCTGGATTATCCTACTGAAATCCTGTCATTGGAGCCCGGGGAGCAACAGGAGATCTCTTTCACCGTCAAAGTGCCCTCCAGTGCTAAGCCGGGCCAGTATATTTCTGGATTGGTCGTGGAAACAGCTGAGGCCTTGCCCATTCCCGGTATGAATCTCATCGACCACACTATGGGGCGTGCCATATCCGTTGGAATCCTTGTTCCGGGCGAGTTGAACTACGCGTTCGAGTTCGGACAGCCAAAGGTCGAGGAGCAAACTCTTCGTGTTCCCATTACAAACACTGGAAACTACCTCATTCGTCCTGCAGGCGAATTGGTCATGAAAAACAGTCAAGGTGAGGTAGTTCACAATTCTCAGGTGGAGATGGGGTCGATCTACGCCGGACTATCGACTACCTTGGAGGTGCAGCTTCCTGGACAATTGGCTGCGGGAGAATACTCTGTGGAGATCCGCCTTAACGATGATGCATCGGGTGTCTCCAATGAGGTGGTTGGTGCTCAAGTGACTATCGAAGAGCCAGCCGACCCGACAGGCGTCTCTGTCGTCAGTGCTATCGTCGATCCAAACGCCGACGACATTGTTTTCGCCAATGTCGATGTCACGCTCAACAATGGCGGCCAGCAGATTCCCGCTAGTAACGTCTCGCTCGAGGTGATGCGCGACGGCGAGCAGGTGGACAGCTTCCCGCTCGCGACCAACCAGGTCCTACTGAGCGGCGAGAACCAGTTCGTCACGCGCTACCTTCCCGCCGACATGTGGCAGAGCGGCGAGTACACATTCAGCATCAAGGTCAGCGCCGTTGACCCGAGCGGCGGCCAGGAGACCATCCTCCTCGACGAGGAGCTGGTCGCCACCATCGTAGTGCCGTAACCCTGACAGGCACTGTCCACAATAAGGTGAGTGAGCGCGCTCAACATATAAGCGGACAGAGAGGGCAGGTTCCATAGGACCTGCCCTTTGCCTATATGAGCCTGCGAGCACGCCGTGCTGTCACCGACCGCAAAAACGCAACGTACCGATACTTGACATAGTGACTGTATTATGTAACGCTATGTGCACATGGGGGAAAGCACATACAACTACCGGTCTCTCTTGGCGCCTCGGATGCCGGCCTGCGGCCGAACGGGGCTATTGAACCAGGAGGTTATATGAACGTTGCCAGCGGACGCGACCCGCCGGTCTGGTCGGAGTGGCCATCGGATAGGCGCCCGGTGGTCAAGTAGGAGAGGAGGGATGACGGAACAAGCAGACGTCGGAAAGTCGAGTTAGCCGCTCCCGGGAGTGGCAAGGCGGCCCGCGTGGGACCGCCCTACCGGAAAGACGTGATGCCAGAACCTGGACCGTTGCATGGCACCACGAGCATATTGAACCACAAGGTGGTTCGGGAGAGATAGACCATGAACCTTAAGAAGACGCTCTTCGGTCTCACCACAGCCGCGATGATCGGTATCGGCTCCATCTCTGGCGTTGCCGCGCAGCATTCGGCTACAGATGCGAAACTGAATGTCGAGCTTATCCCCAACATCTGCAGTGTGAGCGGTGCGACATCGAACGTGGTGTTTGGTCCGTGGGAGTACGACGGCACGGGTGCTTACGTCCTGGCCGCGTCGAACGCTGATTCCCGTGCGATCTTCTGGGACATGACCGTTCCCGGCCCTGGTCAGTCGTGCGACGTCAGTTTCTCCATGTTCGGCCATCGCCTGAACAGCGGTGAGAACTCGCTGAGCTCGGGCAACGTCTCGTTCGCTGTCTATAACTACGGCGCGGTTGGTGATCTCAGCACCAAGCGGACCGTCTCGCTGAATCCGGGGCACCATGGCGGCGCCTTCACGCTGAACGTTCCTGCCGATGCGCAGCCGGGTGAATACTCCGGCACCCTGCGGATCGAGACCACCAACGCTGACTAGTCAATGACGCCATGGGAACTGGCCAAGCAGCCAGTTCCCATCGGCACTTTGCATCAAGTGTCCCGGTGAAGCTTCACGTATTCCCGCATATGTCGTTCGCTCGTAGTGGTTTCCTGGTTTGGAGCTATAAGATGCCTGGACGCACTATTCGATTCTCAGGTTTAGTGGCATTTGTGGTCGCACTCATCATCGGGCCGGCGGTCTCCGCGCAGGACGCGGGAATATCCGGAACGCCCGCATCCGAGACGAGTTCTGCGCCGCGGTTCGCCCTGGTGGCCCAGGACGAGCAGGGGACCGGACGATTCTCGGACCTGGAAGTCGAACCGGGTCAATCCCGTGAGCTGACAGTCTCTGTCGTGAATGTCGGCGACGTTCATGCGAGCCTTCGTACGTACAAGGTGAATGCGCTCAGCTCCATCAATGGGGGCTTCATTTCCGATGAGGAGTCGGCAGAGCCAGTCGGATCGAACGCGTGGGTGGATTATCCGACCCGATCGATTGAGCTCGCTCCCGGTACTCAGGAGGACATTACGTTCTCCGTTACCGTCCCCGCTGACGCCCAACCAGGGCAGTACATTTCCGGCCTGGTGGTTGAGACCGCCGATGCGCTCGTCATTGATGGTGGCGGCGCTCTTGATCAGATCCTCGGATACGCGATCACCGTTGGCATCCTGGTTCCCGGTGAGGTGATTTACGAGTTTGAGCTGGGAGATCCAGTGATTGGCGACTCCGCAGGTAATCGAAGCGTGGAGATGCCGTTCGTGAACACGGGATCGTACTTGGTTCGACCCGCAGGGGAGCTGGTGGTCACAGACGCCGAGGGCAATGACGTCCTCACCACCCCCGTTCAGATGGGATCCGTCTATGCCGGGCTTTCTACGTTGGTTGAGGTCATTCTCCCGGAGCAGATGGCGGGAGGCGACTACACCATCTCCCTTTCGCTGACCGACGACGCTTCCGGCGCTACGGCTTCGATAGATTCCGCCGAGGTAGCGGTTCCAGACCTGGGGGATACCGCCGGTGTGAGCGTCGAGTCGGTCGCGATCGAGCCGAATGCCGACGAGATAGTCTTTGCGAACGTCGATCTCACGTTGAACAACGGTGGCCAGCAGATCCCGGCGAGCAATGTCACCCTCGACGTGATGAGGGATGGCGAACTGGTCGAGAGCGTCCCGCTCGCGACGAACCAGATTCTGCTCAGCGGCGAGAACCAGTTCACCGATCGCTACATCCCGGAAGAGATGTGGCAATCCGGCACATACACCTTCAGCATCACGGTCAGCGCGGTCGATCCGAACGGCGGCCAGGAGACCATCCTTCTCGACGAGGAACTCGACGCCACCATCGTAGTGCCGTAACGCAGGCGAACGCTCCCCTTAAGAGGTAAGAGGGCACGGGCAACAGATAATCAGAGGAAGAGGGCGGGCCGGTCGCTTACGACCGGCCCGCCCTCATGTGGTCAGGTCCGTGGCGCAAAAAGTCTCGCTCGATGCGTATAGAGAGTAGAGGAGCATTGCAATTCGCGCGATGACCCGTCCCCGGTGGCCAGCAACCACCTCTCCCTCCCTGGCCTCCTGCGCCGACTGCCCCTCCACCAAGATGATCACCTCGTGTGTGTGGCAAAAGCGCGTGATCATGATCACCTTGATCGCCTGCCCGTTGATCTCCGCTCCGTGAGCCCTGTCAAGCGTCACAAAATCGCCGCAATCGCGAGACAAAGCCGACTCTCCCGCTCCCTATCGTGGTTCCCGGGGCATCACCGCGACAAGCCATTCCGGCGACGCGCATCGAACCCGACCATGCCGGACACCCACCCGGCATACGGGGGCTAGCCGGTAGACGACCCGCCAGGGAATGCCGGTTATCCCTCCCCCCGAAACGCCCGGAAGCCGCGTATTGCCACGCTGGCCCCGGGCGGATACTCGGGTTGGCAATGGAGGGACGCCTGTCCACGCGACAGCCGCCCGCATCTCGCCAGGGACCAGTCGAGTACCACGGATCTCATGGAGAGGTATGTCTCATGTCACGATTGAACCTCGGGCCAGGGGGAATCGCCCGTTTCAGCGCATCACGTCCCTGGTTGACCATCGCCGCCTGGGTCGTCATCGCCGCGATCATCATCGCCGGCGGCGCCATGACCCACCAAAAGGACTACGAAGACGACTTCACCAGCGCGCCGGACTCCCAGGTCGGCCAGAACCTCATCGAAGAGCACTTCGGCGTCGACGATGGCGCCAGCGAGACGCTGATCTTCGTCAGTGAGTCGACAACGGTCGATGATCCGGCCTTCCAACAGGTCGTCGAGACGACGATCGGGAGCCTGGGCGCGTTCGAGGACGACATCGCCGGCATCGTGAACTACTACGACGCACCGGACGCCCCGGAGATGCAGTCGCTCGTCGGCAGTGACGGCCATGCGCTGCTCGTCCCGATCTCGCTGCACGGCGACTGGTCCGACTACGAGACCCGCTACAGCGAGTTCCGCTCCGCCATGGACGCCTCCCAGGCCGATGGCTTCCGCATCGGCGCGATCGGCGACCTCAGCGGCGGCGAGATCGGCGAGATGTATGGCGAGGACATGGAGAAGGACATTCAGATCGGCCTGCCCGTCGCGGCCGTCGTCCTGATCGTCGTCTTCGGCTCCCTCATCGCGGCCGGCCTCCCGCTCATCCTCGGTGTCGTCACCATCGTCACCGCGACCGGCCTTGCCCAGATCGTCGGCGGCGTCATGGTCATGGACGAAGCCGGCATGATGCTCGTCACGATGATCGGTCTCGCTGTCGGCATCGACTACTCGCTGTTCCTGCTCGAGCGCTACCGTGAGGAGCGTCGCCACGGCGCCTCGAAGATCGACGCCGTCGAGCGCGCTGGCGCTACCGCCGGCAAGGCTGTGCTCTTCTCGGGCGGCACCGTGCTGCTCGCGCTGCTTGGCCTGCTCTTCATGCCGATCACCATCTTCCAGGGCATGGGCGTCAGCACCGCGCTCACCGTCGTTGTCGCCGTCGCCGCTGGCCTGACGCTGCTCCCGGCGCTGACCCGCCTGACCGGCGACTGGATCAACTTCCCGCGCTTCGGCCTCATGAAGAAGCTTCGCGCCCAGGACACGACGGGCATCTCGCAGTTCGAGGATCCGAAGCCCGGGCACGGCCTCTGGGGCCATCTCGGCGCCGGCGTCATGAAGCGGCCTGGCATCTTCGCGACCCTCACCGCCGGCTTCCTGCTGCTCCTCGCCCTCCCGGTCTTCACCATGGAGCTGGGCCAGCCGTCGATGGAGAGCTTCCCGGATAGCGAGTACAAGTCCAGCTTCGTGCTCATGTCGGAGAACTTCTACGCGGGCCAGGAGAGCCCGGTCAGCATCGTCGTCACCGGCGACGTCGCGTCGGATCAAACGCAGCAGCGGGTCGATGCGTTCATCGCCGCGACCGGCGAGGATGGCCGCTACAGCGAGGCCATCACCCGGACCAGCGAGAATGGCGAGATCCTGGTGATCGACCTCATGCTCCGCGACGACCCGTTCGGCGAGGAGGGCATGGAAGCCGTCGCGGAGATTCGCGAGGACTTCGTTCCGGCCGCCTTCGGCAACGCCGCCGATTCGGTCTACGTCGCCGGCGACCCGGCGCTGAACCTAGACTTCAACACGGTCCTCGCCGACAACCTGCCGTACGTCTTCGCCTTCGTCCTCGGCCTGAGCTTCGTGCTCCTGATGGTGGCGTTCCGCTCGATCATCGTTCCGGCGATGTCCATCGTCCTGAACATGCTTTCGGTCGGCGCGGCCTACGGCGCGGTGGTCGCGGTCTTCCAGCACGGCTGGGGCGCCGATCTCCTCGGCCTGACCGAAGTCGAGGTCATCACGAACTGGCTCCCGGTGATGCTCTTCTGCATCCTCTTCGGCCTCAGCATGGACTACCACGTCTTCCTGCTGAGCCGGGTGCGCGAGCACTGGGACCACTCGAAGGACAACGAGGCCTCCATCGTCGCCGGCCTTCAGTCCACCGGCCGCATCATCACCGGCGCGGCCCTGATCATGGTCGCCGTCTTCTCCGCCTTCGCCCTCGGCCGGATGACGGAGATGCAGCAGATGGGCTTCGGCCTCGGCGTGGCTGTCCTCCTGGACGCTACCCTCATCCGGACCATCCTCGTCCCCGCGACGATGCGGCTGCTCGGCGACATGAACTGGTACATGCCGAAGGCGCTCGGATGGCTGCCGGAAATCCACGTCGAAGGCAAGCTGGAGCCGATCCGACTCCAGCGCCTCGAGGGCGAGCAGGTCAGCGCGGACTAATTCAACGGGACAACGCCGTCCCACTGCCACACACAAGAAGAGGCCGGGCATCGTTGCCCGGCCTCTTCCTCGCGTTAATGCAGATCGTGTAGGGGGCGACCCCGTGTCGACCCGATCGCCCGGAGGGCGATACCTGTACCGGCGGACTCTATGTTCCCGCCTACGCTTACGCCGCGGTCACTTCGTAGCTCGCCACCTCGCTGCCCGGTCGCGCCGGCTCCCGCCGGTGCATCACGTCCCCGAGTGAGCTGCCATACCCGAGCAGCCGCAATCCGTTCAGCACCACGATGATGGTGCTGCCCTCGTGCCCCACGACGCCGAGCGGAAGCGGGATGCCGACCAGCAGTGTCGAGGTCGCCAGCACCGCGATCACCGTCAGCGAGAAGCCGAGGTTCATGCGGATGATTCGCCGCATCTTCCGGCTCAACCCGATGGAGTAGGAGAGCTTCGTCAGGTCGTCCGACATGAGCACGACATCCGCCGTCTCCAGCGCGACGTCCGTCCCCGCCGCGCCCATCGCGATGCCGACGTGCGCCGTCGCCAGCGCCGGGGCGTCGTTCACCCCGTCGCCGATCATCGCGACGCGCCCCTCCTTCTTCATCTCTTCGATCATTTGCAGCTTCTCTTCCGGCATCAGGTCGGCTCGCACCTCATCGAGGCCGATGCTCGACGCGATCGCGTGTGCGACCCGTTCGTTGTCGCCGGTCAGCATCACTGTCCGCCGCACTCCTGCTGCCTTCAGCGCCCGGATCGTTTCAGCCACCTGCGGTCGCACGACGTCCGCGACGCCGATGACGGCCTGCACACCATTCCGCGTCCCGACCAGCATGGTCGACTTTCCCTCGGTTCCGAGCCGTCGATAATGCTCGGTTGCCGACGGGGGAACGGCGATGTCGAGATCCCGGAAGAGTCGCTCGTTCCCGATCGCAACCAGCTCACTATCCACGGTCGCGGTGATTCCCCGCCCGACGTGAGCCTCGAGGTCCCACGCAGGAGGCAGATCGAGTCCGTCGCGCCTAGCCGCGCTGACGATCGCCGTTCCGATCGGGTGCTCGGAGAGCGATTCGGCCGCCGCGACTATCGCGAGCAGCCGCTTCGGGTCCGCGCCGTCCAGCGTCACGATGTCGGTTAACTGCGGCTTCCCGATCGTGAGCGTCCCGGTTTTGTCGAACGCGACGGTATCGACGCCGCTCAAAAGGTCGAGCGCCCGGCCGCCCTTGACCAGTACGCCCTTGCGCGCCGCGTTCGCCAATGCGGAGAGGGTCGCGGCCGGCGTCGAGATCACCAGGGCACAGGGTGACATCACGACCAGCAGGGTCATCCCCCGGTAGAACGCGTCGTAGGCGTCCACGCCGAACAGCATCGGGACGGTGGTGACGAGCGCCGAGAAGACGATGACGAAAACGGCGTATTTCCCTTCGAACGACTCCGCGAACTCCTGCATGTCGCTCTTGTCTTCGCGGGCATCGGCAACGAGCCGGACGATCCGGGCGAGGGTGGAGTCACCGGCGAGCTTCGTCACCCGCGCATGGAGGGAACCGGTCCCGTTGATGGTTCCGGCGAAGAGCTCGTCATCGACGCCCTTCTCGACCGGAATCGACTCGCCGGTGATCGCGGCCTGGTCCACAGCGGAGCTTCCGTGGATGACGACAGCGTCCGCCGGGATGCGCTCCCCTGGCTGGACGACGATCGTGTCACCCAATGCCAGGTCCTCGACCGGGATGGTGACCATTGCGCCGTCGCGCTCGACCAGCGCGGTCTCGGGCGTCAGGTCCATCAGCGCGCGAACGGCGTTCTTGGTGCGGTCGAGTGAGTACTCCTCGAGCGCGTTCGAGGTGGAGAAGAGGGAGAGAAGGATCGCGCCTTCCGCCCAGTTTCCGATGATGGCCGCGCCGGCTGCCGCCAGGACCATCAGGAGATCGACGTTGACCTGCCGATCGAGCAGGTCCGCGATCGCATCCTTCGTTGCCAGCGTGCCGCCGCAGAGATAGGCGAGTACGTACGTCCCGGTGACGACCAGGG
>Ga0182741_1000653_pt1 | contig 49859 bp, 42 predicted proteins | sample eDN5th37CBELigOP_FD_128874 | JGI IMG/M metagenome (GOLD analysis project Ga0182741, IMG submission 128874) | Enriched Organic Plus compost microbial communities from Emeryville, California, USA - eDNA 5th pass 37_C BE-Lig OP (version 2) (version 2) ... | reverse complement strand
GTTGCCGCAGCTTGATGGTGGACTGTTCTTGAGTGACGGCGGCATGGAAACGACGCTGATCTTCCATCATGGTGTCGATCTTCCGGAATTTGCCTCCTTTGTTCTGCTGGAAGATGAAAAGGGCACGGCGGCGTGACGAAACGGACGTCCTGGCGCCATCGAGGACGAAGCCTGAGCAGGGGCCTCCATGCTCAGGCTCGGTCTTGGTCAGCCACAGATCGCGGCGTTGCCCTTAACCCGCATTCCCTTCGATTTCATCGAGGAACGCGCACAGGCGCCGGGCCTCGCTGCGAGCATGGGAGAAGGGCAGGCCGTGGCGCATGTTGGGCACCACCCGCAGTCGCACATTGGGCGCAATCTGCCTGAGCTCGGCCCCATGCATCACAGGCACGAAGGGGCTCGAATCCGGCAGCACCACCGAGATTGGGACATTGAGGGACTTCAGCGCCTCGGTGAGATCTGACTGCGCAAGCACCGCGCCAAGCCCCATGGCCACATGCGGCTGCGTCTTGGCCTGTTCCTGCTCGAACCACGCAAGCGCCTCCGGCGTGCCGACCCCGGGGCCGAAGCGGTTCTCCATCATGCGGCGGCTCCAGCCCTTCGCACCGCCATCGGCGAACTGCTGCTGCCAGTAGGCGAGCTCGCCCAGCCCCTTGCCCTTGTAGGAGGCATTCGAGATGCTGACCGAGGCAACCCGTTCCTGCCGGGCGATCGCCGCGGCAAGCGCGATGGTGCCACCCATGGATTCTCCGAACAGATGCACCTTTTCCGCACCGGCAAGGTCGGCAACCTCCCACAGATCGGCGACCATTTCCTCCATCGACCACTGGTGCATCTCCGGCGGGATGATCGACTGGCCAAAGCCGCGCATGTCGAAGCGCACCATCTTGCGGCGTGAGGCGACGATCGGCACCCATTCCGCCCAGATGTCCCGATTGGTGCCGATGCCATGGTTGAAGACGATCGGCAGCCCCGAGGTGACCCACGGCGGCCGGAAATCTTCGATACTGTAGGCGAGGCCGCGGGCAGTCTTAGGCATTGGCGCTTGTCCTTTCGAGATCGACGATACCTTCGCTATTTTCCTGGAGCTGCCGGCGCTGGATCTTCTGCGTCTCGGTGCGCGGGATCTGCGTCACGAACTGCACGTAGCGCGGCAGCATGAACTGGGCGACCTTCCCCTCAAGGAAGCGGCGCACATCCTCTGGTGGGAATGACCGCTTTGGCACGATGACCGCCTTGATCTCCTCGCCATAGATCGGATCTGGAACGGCCACCACCGCGGCATCGTCGATGTCGGGATGGTTGAGCAGTGCGGTTTCGATCTCGAAGGGTGAGATATTCTCCCCACCCCGCCGGATGATCTCCTTCAGGCGGCCGAGGAAATAGAGATAGCCATCGGCGTCCATTGTGCCGGCATCGCCGGTGTGAAACCAGAAATTGCGCGAGCTTTCCCAGGTGGCCTTGGGATTGTTCCAGTAGCCGAGCAGCAGGGTGAAGGGCGCCTTGGGACGAACGACGATCTCGCCGGGCGTGCCGGGCGATACGGGATTGTCGTCCGCATCGAACACCTGGACCTCGACATCTGGCCGGGTCTTGCCGCAGGAGCCAAAACGGTAGTTCTCGGCGCTGTTGCCTGTAACCCAGCCGCCGACCTCAGTCATGCCGTAGAGCTCGTGCGGCGCGATGCCGAACCGCTCCTGCATTGCCCTCCACACTTCCGGCGGGCAACCGCCGCCCACGCAGCGGGTGATCCGGTGGTTTCGGTCGGGCGCCTTGATCCGGCTGGTCAGCATCGCCAGCACCGTGCCCACATAGGTGAACATGGTCACGTCGAACCGGCGCGCATCTTCGAAGAAGTTGCTGACCGAGAATTTCGGCCGGATGACCAAGGTACAGCCCACTTCCAGCGCCGACATCACCGCATACATTTGCGGATTCGTGTGGAACAGCGGCAGGAAGACCATGATCCGGTCGTCTTCCGTGATGTTGAGGAAGCGCGACATCCAGCGGCCGCTGGCAAGGAAGGCTTCGTGGCAGTTGAGCACGCCCTTGGGCAGGCCGGTCGTGCCGGAAGTATAGATGATGCTCAGCGGGTCCGAGCCCTGGCCCTGATAAGCCTCATCCGGCTCGCATTGCCGCGCCGCTGCGAACAGGTCGGACTCGCCCTCGAAGACGATGACCTTACGCCCTTCGAGCACCGGCTCGAGATCGGCCCGTTTCTCCTCGAGCAGGTGGCGTTCGATCATCACCGCCTTGGCCGAGCACTGGGTGATCGAATAGCGCAGCCCATCGCCGACCAGCCCGGTATTGAGTGACACCGTGACCGCGCCGATATTGGCGAGCCCGAACCAGGCCACCAGATAGGCCGGGCGGTTGCTGCACAAGAGGGCAACGTGGTCACCTTTCTCGATGCCCTCCTTCCGTAGGCGCGTCGAGTTGCGGAAGGCAAGATCCGCAAGCTCGCCCCAGGTAAGCGTCATGTCGTCCGACACGACGGCGATTTTGTCGGCCCTGTTGCGGGCCTGCAGCATCAGCTTGTCTGCTAGCGTCGTCATTTTGCGGCAGTCTTGCGGGTGTCGAGACCGGCGATCGGCAGTAGCGACTTGGCGATGGTGTTCTTGAGGATCTCGTTGGACCCGCCGGCGATCTCATAGGCCTTGGCATCGCGCAGATATCGGCCGAAGGGGGCATTCTCCATGATGCCGTAGGCGCCGCAGATCTGGGCCGCCATGGTCGCAACCGACGTGGCGACGGTGGAGGCCTTGAGCTTGGCCTCGCTGCCCCAGCGCGGCACCTGCACCTTGCTGTCGAGTGCTTCCGTCGCCCGGTAGATCAGCAGCCGCGCGGCGTCGATCTCCGTGAGCATGTCGGCGAAGTACCACTGGATGCCTTGGAATTCGAGCACCCGCTGGTCGAAGGCGGCGCGGTCGCGGGCAAAGCGCAGAGCTCCCTCGAAGGCGGCGCGGGCTATGCCGAGGCTGATGGCGCCGGCTAGTGTGCGCGAATGGTTGAGGACGGAAGCGGCTTGCCGCACCCCCTTGCCCTCTTCGCCCACCAGATGGTCGGCGGGCAGACGGACATCATCCAGCACCACATTCATGTGCGGGCCGTTGCGCAGGCCGAAGGTTGCGGAATTCTGCCCTTCATAGATCGACACGCCGCGGGCATCCCTCGGCACCGCGAAGACCGACACGCCGAGTTCGGTCTCCGCCAGGATAATGAAGAATTCCGCCGCTGAGCCGGAGGTGATGAAATGCTTCTCGCCCTTGATCACCCATTCGTCGCCGTCTCGGCGGGCCTTGGTGTCGAGCTTGCGGATGTCGCTGCCGTGATTGGATTCGGTGAGGGCATAGGAGGTGATTAGCCCTTCGGCGAAGGCGGGCAGATAGCGCCGCTTGAGGCTGTCGACACCAAACAGCCGCAGCATGGTCTGGGCCTGGTAGATCGTGATCAGCGACACGCCGACCGCGGCGCTGGCCACGGCAACTTCCTCGCACACCGCCGCCGCATGCAGGAAGGACAGGCCCCTGCCGCCATATTCGGGTTCCAGCACGACGGTATTGTAGCCCTGCCGTGCCATGTCCTTGAGGATCTCGACCGGGTAGATGTCCTCGCGATCGATGCGGTCGGCCTCGGGCATGATCACCCGGCTCACATAATCGCGAATACCCTGGACATAGGCTTCATCTACCAGCGCCGGCCAGAGGGTGGCGCTGTCGACCGGGAGCGATTGATCAATCATTGGTTATATTCCATGGTTTGCGGAAGCCAGGTCGCAAGCTCCTGCCAGTAGACGACGGCATACATCATGATCACCATCATCATGACGTAGGGGATGATCGACTTGGACAGGCGCTCGAACGGGATCTTCCCGATCTGCGAGACGGTGAAGAGATTGATGCCGACCGGCGGCGTGATCTGCGCGACCTCGATGGCCAGCACGACGAAGATGCCGAAGGCGAGGGGATTGATGTTGAGTGTCATCGCCACCGGATAGAGGATCGGGATGGTGATCAGCATCATCGACAGGGCCTCGAGGAACATGCCGAGGATGAGGTAGAAGACCACCATCAGGGTGACGATGCCGAAAAAGCCGAGCCCGGAATTGCCGATCAGCTCCGTGAGGCTCTGCGGCACGCGAGTGACCGTGAGGAAATGGGTCATCAGCGCGCCAAAGGCGACCAGCATCAGGATCATTACCGAGGCATGTGTCGCCGAAAGCCCGGCATTGTAGAGCTGCTTCAGGCCCAGGGTGCGCGTGGCAAGCCCGACGATGACCGTATAGAGCACGGCCAGCGCTGCAACCTCCGTCGCGGTGGCAACGCCCGAATAGATGCCGGCGAAGATCAGGATCGGCAGGAGCAGGATGGGGCCCGCCTCCACCGTCGCCTTCACGATGTCCCTGGCCGACACCTGTTTCGCCTGCGGATCCCGGGGATTGATGATGGCGGTATAGATCGCCATCACGATTGCCAGCAGAATGCCGGGCACGACACCGGCCACGAAGAGGGCGCCGATCGACTGGTCGGTCAGCACACCATAGAGCAGCAGGGCGATCGACGGCGGAATGAGGATGCCGAGCGTGCCGCCGCCGGCAATCAGCGCGCCGGACCGTTCGAGTGCATAGCCGTTGCGCGCCAGCACCGGTATGGCGACAAGGCCGATGGTCGCAGCCGTAGCCACGCTCGAACCCGAAATGGCAGCGAAGATCGCGCAGGCAATGACCGTCGCGATGCCGAGCCCGCCGCGTATGCCCGAGACGAGCGAGGCGGCGAAGGTGAACAGCCGGTCTGACAAGCCAGTCTGTTGCAGCAGCGTGCCTGCAAGAATGTAGAGCGGCACCGCCAGCAGCACGAAACTGTTGAGGGCGTTATAGGCGCCGAGTGCCGCGTCTTGCAGCAGGTTGGAGCCACCCAGCAGATAGTTGCCCAGTACCGCGCTCACGCCCATCGCCACGAAGACGGGCACGCTGCAGGCGAGGCACACGAGGAAGAAGATGATGACGCCGGTGACGATCAGGGTCATGGCTCAGATCACCTCGCCGCCGCCTGTCCGGTCGCGGAAATCTGCGCCGACGAGGAACACCATGATAAGGTCCCGGAGGGTCGCGAGAATGAGCAGCACGCCGCCGACCAGCATCAGTCCCTGCAGCATCCACATGGGCAGCTGCAGGATGGTCGAGGTTCTGAAGTTCAGCATCCAGGTGAAGGAGACGAGTTTCCAGACCCCGTAGGTGAAGCCCACCGCGAACAGGAGGCTGAGCAGCAGGGCGAAGACATCGAGTGCTGTTCTGACCGGCCTGGGACAGAGATCCCGCACGAAGCTGACCCGGAAGTGCCCATCCGCGCTCTGCGTTGCGCCCACGCCGAAAAAGGCCATGGCGATCATGAGATAGATGCTCACCTCAGCAGCCCACAGGGTGGGAATGCCGAGGCTGCGCAGGATCACGTCATAGGTCACGGTGACGGCGAGCAGCCAGGTCACCAGCGTGGCCAGCACGCCGCCATAATGGCCGAGGCGGTCGAGCCCTTTCACCACGGCGCGGAGCGCCGTGGCTCTTCCCAGGTCGGTCATCAAGGCTATTCCTTGTTCTGGAACAGCGCGGCGACTTCGGGGCTGAGACTGGCGAGCGTCGACTTGAGCAGCGGCGCGGTCGCTTCCTGCCAGATGGCGAATTCCGGCATGTCCGGCGTGAGGATGGTCACCTCCAGTCCGCGATCCTTGTAGGACTGGGTGAGCTGATCGATCTCCTCGATGATCGCCTTGCGGTTGGAGTGTGACGCCTGGTCGATGGCCTTGATCAGGACTTCCCGGTCCTTCTCCGGCAGGGACTCGAGCCACTGCTTGTTGGCTGCCCAGCCCATCATCGTGGTCCCGAGGAAGGAGGCGGGCACCAGCACATATTTGGATACTTCATACATGCGCTGGCTGTCGACGCCCTGGAAGCCCAGGATCACGGCATCGACCGTGCCATACTGCATGGCCGAATAGACGTCCGCGAACGGGATGGTGACGGGCGACCCGCCGAAGGCGCGCACGGCTTCTGCCTGCCCCTCCGAGAACACGCGCACCTTCTTGCCCTTGAAGTCGGCCGGTGTCTTCAGCGGCACATTGGAAACGACCGCCGGCGGGCCGAGATCGGCAAGGCCGAGCAGGACGGCATTCTTTTCTTCGAACTTTTGCTTGAGGACATCCATCAGCCCGTTGGGCTTCTCGACGATCTCGTCAAGCTGCGCCATGGTGAGGCCGGTGGGCGCGTCCATGATCTTGGTGTCCGGCACCGTGCCGGACCAGCCGTTGACCGTGATCCAGCCGAGCTTCACCTGGCCCATGGGAATGCCGACCGGCATGTCCCTGTCCTGGGCGATCTGGCCGCCCGGGAAATGCTGCAGCTCGATCGTATTGGGCTGATTGTCCTTGAGCGCCTGTTCCAGCGCCGGCACGAACTGACGGACGCCGACGTGATTGGCGCCACCCCATGTCGCGAGCGGCACCGTTGTCTGCTGGGCCTGGGCCGTGAAGGTCGCGGCAACCAAGCCCGCGGCGACCGCAAGGCCGGTAAGCGCCATACGTTTGAAATACTTCATCCTGTCCTCCCGTCATGCGTGTTCTTGTTGACGTCCGACGTCGGCATCAGTGCCCGTCGGCGCTCTTGATCATCCGCGTGGCCGTATAGGCCAGCACGATCTCCCCCTTCTGATTGACGACATTGTTGAGTGCCGTGACGATGCCGCGCCCAGGCTTGGACGTTGGCCGGGCGGCGGTCACCTCGCATTCGACATGGATGGTATCGCCGGCAAAGACCGGCTTGAGCACCTTGAGCTCCATGCCCAGGAAGGCCAGGCCCGTATGCTGCATGGCCGACTGCAGAAGCAGTCCTTCGGCGAAGGCATAGACCAGGGCACCTGGTGCCAGGCGTCCCTTGATGAGTGATTCCTTCTCCAGATAGTCGAGATTGGTGAACAGTACTTCGACCATGCCGGTGACGCCGACGAAGTTGGTGATGTCCGCATCGGTCACCGTACGGCCGATGGTCCTGAAACGGCGTCCGACGGTCCAGCCTTCGAAGGGAATGCCAAGGCCAAGAGTGGGCAGGTCCACCCCTGTGGTGGGTGATGTCATATGGGCTCCTGGGACGTGGGATCATCGGAGGGCCGATGATCGATCTTTATTCATGATTATGTATACTGATACACAATGATGAATTGGTAGGTCAACACGCACGACATAGGACCGGTGCGAATGTCCGGCGGTTCCTTTGTTCCGTGAGGTGAAGGTTGATCAGCGATGCAGGGCCGCAGTGGCCATGTAATCGTCAATCTCGGCGCGGATGGCCGCGACTAGGTCGGGCACCCTGTCCACGGTGCGATAGGCTGGGCCCGCCACCATGAGGCAGAACTGGCGGTCCTTCAGCGGCAGGGGAATGGCGATGCCGAGGAGGTCCGGCGAATAGCCATTGTTGTTGATGAACCAGCCCCGCTCGATCGAGGCGGCGATCTCGGCTTCCACTTCCTCAGGCGTCATCAGGGCCTCCGGAGCGAAGCGGACATATTCCGACTTGCGCAGGATCGCTGCCCGTTCCTTTGGCGAAACCATGGACAGGAGGGCACGCCCCGCCGACGTGGCGTGCAGCGGCACCCGCTGGCCGACATGGGCGAAATAGCGGATCGGCGAGCTTGATTCGACCACTTCCAGAAACACGGCGCTGAGGCCGGACAGGGCGGCCAGCACCGCCGTCTCACTGGTCTTCCGCGCAAGATTGACCACCATCCGGCGCAGATCATCCGAAAGCGGTCCGTCGGCGACGATGGCCTGGCCCAGGGTCACCAGCCGGTGGGTTGGGTAGTATCCGGCCCGGTATTTGGGCTCGTAGAGGAAGCCCATCTTGGTGAGGGTTTCGATCAGGTTGAAGGTGCTCGACCGTGGCCAGCCGAAATGATCGGCGATCTCCGACAGTGTGGCAGGGCTCCGCCGGTCCGCGAAGAACTCGAGGATCTGAAGAGCGTTCTGGACTTGTTTGACGATCATTTCGTTTTTCAGGAGGCTCACAAGCTGTCGGGCGTGACTTCCTGTAGCTTATTGCCTACGGGCAAAGCAATATTCGCCCGAGTCGGGCACTAGGGCGGTGTAATCTCTGGAAGTAGGGGGCGGCAGCTTCGGCATGCGCAGCTGATCAAATCAGGTGAAGTCAGTCTGCGGACGAGCGCCGGTTCTCACCGCGCCTGCCGCGGCACCGTACTGCCTACGCCCTCGAAAATATCGGTTCTGTCAGGAAGTGGAATGGTACAGCTGCCCCGGCTCGAACGGGGGACCTCCTGATCCACAATCAGGCGCTCTAACCAACTGAGCTACAGCTGCACGACAATTCGCGGCGGAAAATAGTACCCCGACCACGGCTTGGCAAGCCGAGATACGGCTTTCCGGGGCACTATGCACATATTCCGTGAAAAATTTTTGCCTGTACCTCCACGTCCGCCGCCCTTAGCGCGGCTGCAACGCCTTCTGGGCAAGCCGCGCAAGTTCCGTCGCCTGCGCCGTAAGGCTCGAAACCGTCTCTCGCAGGTAATCGTGCTGAAGGCGGGTAAGACCGCCAAGATCGCGCACTCTCGCAGCCTCGCGCAGGAACTCGAAATTGGCTTCGAGATTGGCGTGGGCGAACGAGAACAGCTTCTTCTGGAAGGCCAGCGCATTGGCCACGATGGCATCGCTGGGCGATGATGTCGCACCCTTGTCCTCAGCCGTCTTCGAGCCGAATTCCGTCCAGTCGCCCTGGTCGGTGCCGCCAGGCGCGGTGGCGGCCTCAGTTGCGGTGGCGGCAGGCGCCCTGTCGGTGATCGGTCCCTTGGCGCGCAGTGACGGCCGGGCACCGGGCTTGTTTCCGGAACGCGGAGCGCTACCGGGGACGACGCTGTCTGAGGCCGGGCCGGTCGCGCGGCCGGCTTTGGCAAGGCCTGCGGTGGTGGCGGGCTGGGAAGCAGCCGGTTTTGCCTTTCGAGTCGCGGCCGTGCCTTGCTGTCTGACCCGGGACGGCTGCTGCCCCTGAATCTTCGGCGCGGGCTTTGTGGCTTTTTTCGCGGCTGTGGCCGCTTTCACCTTGGCCGACACGGCAGGCTCCGGCAGAGTCGCGGCAACGGGGGCCCTGGTCTCTGCGGTCATCGCCGCCGGCTCGCTGGCTGCAATCGGCTCTGCCCCGGCATCGATCGAGGGGGTCTCCGGTGTATTCGCGCTGTTATCCACCGGGTCGGACGCAGCTTTGGCTACCATTGCAGGCTGCTTGTCAGTGCTCTCGTCCATGAGAATCTCCTGGTTAACCTTGAAAGGCTAGAGATCGATGCACACGCGAATTTTTGTGCAATTGTACTGAGCGATACGGGTAGTCTAACAGCATCGATGCTGCAGTGCAACAAAGGTTCCGCGCCGCATAGGTCAGGGGCAGTGGCCGGAGATCTGCGACATCATGCAACGACCGCCGGTCTTACATTCATCATTTGGGCATTTTTTCATCGGATATGAGCTTGGGCTTTCCGGGAAGATCCCCGGGTGAGAGCGGGAAACACACAGAAGTCCGATCATGGTGTACGGGCAATCCGATAAGGCGGCAGGGCAGGGCGAGAGGATGACAGGAGTACCGACTCTTGATGCGCTGCAAAATGCGGAGGAAGCCGCTTGGCTGTGGGATGGTGCGCGGGCGCGGATCGTTTGGGCCAACCTTCCGGGCATTGCCTTTTTCGGCGGCGAGTCGCTCTTTGATCTGATTGACCGGCGTTTCGACCGCAGTGAGCCGGGTGTGGCGCGGATTGTGGCCCTTGCCGGGGAATTGCTGCGTCCCGGCCAGAGCGCCGAGGAAATCCTGACTTTTCCCTCGAGCCAGTGCGATGAACCGGTCGCCTGTCTCTGCTATCATCACCGTCTTCCCGATGGCCGCAATGGCGTGCTTGTCGTCGCCCTGCCGACGCCGGCCGGGGAGCAGGCTCCGCCGCCGGAACTGGCCGGCAGCGTGCTGGAAGCCCTGCCCCATGTGGTCATGACCCTGGATCGCGATGGACGCACCCTGCATGCCAATGCGCCGGCCTCCGAACTGCTTGCCGATGCCCGCCGCCGGGGTCTTGCCGAATTGCTCGGCGATGACCGCCAGGCCGCCCGCTTCATCGAGCGTGTCGTCGCTGCCGGCATCTTCAGCGAGGTCCGCCTGGTGGAGACGCGCTACGGCCAGCGCCAGCTGCGTCTCGAAGGTCGTCGCATTGGGCCGCGTTCCACTGTTCAGGGCGGCACGGAAGCCTATATTCTTCTGCTGGTCGAGGATATTGCCGAGCGCCGGGCGCTCGAGCGCAGCCTCCAGGAGGATGCGGCGCGCCTCGCCGATTTCGTCGCTGCCGCAGCCGACTTCACCTTCGAGCTTGACCGCACCCTGACCTGGCGGACCCTGAGTGCCGATTTCAGCCGCACGACCGGGCTTACGACCGCTGCCGTCCTTGGCCGCTCCTGGTCGGAGGTTGCCGCGGCTTTCGGTTTCGACCGCGACGGCCGCATCGCCCAGGCCATGGCCGAGGGACGGTCCTGGCGCGCCAGCATCGACTGGCAGGTGAATGGCGAGGTGATCCCCACCTGCCTGAGCGCCGTTGCCGTGGATCCTTCCCTTGGCGGCGATATTGCCTATCGCGGCATTGGGGCCCGGCTTGACCGGAACGCCCCATCCAAGACGGCAGAACTCACCCAGGTGGTAACGCCCCTGCCGACCCCGGCCCGTGAACAGGTCCAGAGCCCGGTTGCGCAGGCGAAAGCCCCGCAGCCTGCGGCCGCACCTGTCGTAGACCGGAAGGTCCAGGCACCGGTTGTCCCGCCCGCTCAACCGACGGCACCGGCTGCTGCACCCATTGCTCCGGCCGTCCCGTCAGGCGGCCCTACGCCCACCGGAGATGCCTCTGCCATCTCCCCGGCGGCTGCCGTAACCGCGGCCGCGGCAACGGTTTCCGGGGAGCCTGCCCCGGCAGCCGCTACGCCCTTGCCGGAGCCTGCCGCCGGTCCCGCGCCGCGCGCGGCGGCCCGTCCTGCGCTAAGCCCCGAGGATGCGGCCGCCTTCGATCATCTTGCCCGTCGGCTGATCCAGGACATGCATGCAGGTCAGCCGGCCGCGCCTGCCGATCAATTCCCGGCACCAGCAGCCACCGAGAAGGGCGCTATACCGGCCGTTCCCGCAGCGCCGGCTGACCGCTCCATGGCCGAGACTGCCACTCAGGAAGCAACCGTTGCCGAGGCGCCGGTCACCGCGCCCCGCCTCGACCAGGCCCAGAGTGACGCTCTGGCGATCGCCATCGCCCGCCAGCTGATCTCGGGCTCGAAAACCGCATCCCTCATCCACCGTGATGGCGTGGTGCTGGTGGCCAATCAGGCGGCCGCTGACGTTCTCCACCACGACAGCCCGGAATCTCTCGAGGTCGCCGGGCTCGACACCCTGCTGCCCGACTGGCGTCTGCGCGGCGAGGAAGCCTGTGTGGTAACCCCCGAGGGCCGCGTGGCCACCTGCTCGATCACCGCGCGCACTCTCGACTGGCCGGGCGGCCCGGTGCGCCAGCTGGTCTTTACTCCGCGCAACACGCCTCTGCCCGATCGCAACAGCTTGTCCGAGGATGTCTGGGCGCCGAGCGATGCCACGCTACGCACGATCCTTGAGACGGCCACCGACGGCATCATCATCCTCGAACGCGACGGCACCATCCGCAGCTTCAACGCCGGCGCCCAGGCGATCTTTGGCTATGAGGCCCGTGAGGCGGTTGGCCGTCCCATCGGCGCCTTCCTTAACAGCGAAAGCGCCAAGACGGTGAAGGACTATCTGGATGCCATGGCCGATGGCAGCCTGGCGCCGATCTTCAATGACGGCCGCGAAGTTACCGGCATCGAGCGTCATGGCCGAGAAATTCCTCTTTTCCTGACCATCAGCGCCATCGAGCAGGGCAATGGCTACTGTGCCGTCCTGCGTGACATCACCCACTGGAAGAAGGCCGAGGCCGATTTGCGCGCGGCCAAGGATGAGGCCGAGCGCAGCAGCGCCCAGAAGTCGGAATTCCTTGCCAATATCAGCCACGAGCTGCGCACGCCGCTGAATGCCATACTCGGTTTCTCGGAAGTGATGAAGTCGGAGCGCTTCGGTGCCATCCGCAACGAGAAATACATGCGCTATATTGGCGACATCCATTCGAGCGGCGAGCACCTCCTGAGCCTGATCAATGACCTGTTGGACCTGTCCAAGGTCGAGGCCGGCAAGCTCGAACTCGACTTCACCTCTGTCGATCTCGTTGAGCTCGTCGACCAGTGCACCCACATCATGCAGGACCAGGCCCGCGAGGCCCGCGTCCTCATGCGCACCAGCATTCCGGCCAAGCTGCCGCCCATCGTCGCCGACCAGCGTTCCATGCGGCAGATCATCCTCAACCTGCTGTCCAACGCCATCAAGTTCACCGAGCCGGGCGGCCAGGTTATCGTCTCCCTGGTTATGACGCCGGCGGGCGAGGTGAAACTGACGGTGAAGGATACTGGCATCGGTATGACGGACGAGGAGCTGGCTGAGGCCATGAAGCCCTTCCAGCGCGTCGACCGCCGCCGCAAGAACACCCAGGGCACGGGCCTGGGCCTGCCGCTCACCAAGGCGCTCACCGAGGCCAACCGGGCCTCCTTCTCGATTACCAGCCGCCCCGAGAGCGGCACCCTGGTTGAGATTACCTTTCCAACCACGCGGGTCCTTGCCGAATAGCCTTGCGCCGCGCGGTGTGACGAACGGAAAGGGCGGCCCGCAGGGACCGCCCTTGTTCATGTGAGCAAGTTGACCCGAGGGCCGGGAGCGGGCAGGCGCAATGCCTGCGCACCCCGATTGCCCGATCAGTGCTGCAGTTCGGGAATGTCCCTGTAGAGCTCGAGCGCTTCCGGATTGGCAAGCGCCTCCTTGTTCTTGACCTCGCGCCCATGAACGATGTCGCGGATGGCGATTTCGGTGATCTTGCCCGACTTGGTGCGCGGAATGTCGGCAATGGCGATCACCTTGGCCGGCACGTGCCGCGGCGAGGCGCCCACCCGGATTTGGGTCTTGATCTGCTTGATCAGCTCTTCGGTAAGCTCGACCCCGTCGCGCAGGCGCACGAACAGGACGACGCGGACGTCATCCTCCCAGTTCTGACCGATGGCCACCGCCTCGATCACCTCGGGGATCTGCTCGACCTGGGCATAGATTTCCGCCGTGCCGATGCGCACGCCGCCGGGATTGAGCGTCGCGTCCGACCGGCCATGGATGATCATGCCGCCATGCTCGGTCCATTCGGCGAAGTCGCCATGGCACCAGACATTTGGGAAGCGGGCGAAATAGGCGTTGAAGTACTTCTCGCCCGTCGGGTCGTTCCAGAACATGACCGGCATGGACGGGAACGGCGCCTTGCACACCATCTCGCCCTTGCCCGACTTCATCGGCTTGCCGTCATCATCGAACACGTCCATCGCATTGCCGAGCGACGGCGACTGGATTTCGCCCTTGTAGACCGGCAGCAGCGGATTGCCGCTCACGAAGCAGCCGCAGAGATCCGTACCGCCCGAGATCGAGGCCAGATGGATGTCGTTCTTGATGCTCTGATAGACGAAGTCGAAGCTTTCAGGCGCAAGCGGCGAGCCGGTCGAGAACATGGTACGCAGGTCTGCGAGCTTGTGCGTTTCGATCGGGCGCCAGCCCGTCTTTTTCACGGCGTCGATATACTTGGCCGAGATGCCGAAATGGGTCATGCCCGCTTCTTCGGCATAGTCGAACAGCACCCGCTCCGACGGCGCGAAGGGCGAACCGTCATAGAGCAGCAACGTGGCCTCCGCCAGCAGGCCCGAGGTAAGCCAGTTCCACATCATCCAGCCACAGGTCGAGAAATAGAACAGCCGGTCGCCCGGCTTCACGTCGCCATGCAGCTTGAGCTCGGTGAGATGCTTGAGAATGATGCCGCCGGTTCGGTGAACGATGCATTTCGGAATGCCGGTGGTGCCGCTTGAGAACAGGATGAAGATCGGGTGATCGAACGCCACCTGCTCGAACTCGATCTCGCCGCCCGGCTCGGATCCGAGGAAGGCGTCGAAGGCAATGGCATTGGGCAGTTTGCCAGCCGAGGCTTCCGCTGTGCCCAGATAGTCGATCAGGATCGTCTTCTCGACTGTCGGCAGCTGCTTGAGCACGTTGTCGATCTTGCCGGTGATATCGAGCGCCTTGCCGGCATAGTAATAGCCGTCGCAGGCGATCAGCACCTTGGGCTCGATCTGGCCGAACCGGTCGAGGATGCCGCGCTCGCCGAAATCAGGCGAGCAGGACGACCAGATCGCGCCGATCGCTGTGGTGGCAAGGAAGGCGATGGTCGTCTGCGGCATGTTCGGCACAACGCCTGCCACTCGGTCGCCTGGCTTGACCCCGGCGGCGCGCAGGGCGCGGGCCATGCGCGCCACCGCGTCATAGAGCTCGGCCCAGGTCATCTGGCTTTTGACCTTGTCCTCGCCGCGGAATAGGAGTGCCAGGCTGTCGTCGCGCCGCTTGAGGGCATTTTCCGCATAGTTGAGCCGCGCATCAGGGAAGTAGCGCGCCCCCGGCATCTTGTCGCCGTCGATCAGCACCCGCTCGCCCCGGACCGAGGCCTTCACGCCGCAGAAATCCCAGGCGGCATTCCAGAAGTCCTCCTGCCGGGTGATCGAGAACCGGTGCAGGGCGTCATAATCGTCCCCGCTGATGGGCAATCCGAACCGCTCCCGCACGACGCCCATGAAGGCAGCCATCTGGCTATTGGCCTTGCGGTCGTCTGATGGTGTCCAAAGCGGTAGCGTCATGTCTGGTGTCTCCCCGAGTAAATTTGCGCGAACCATATGAAAACTTGCGGCCGTTCCCAAGCTCTTTTCGGCGAAAAGCTGGTATGCGGGATTCATTGCCGCGTCCAGCGCCCGTAAACTGCTCAGGATGCGAATCAGCATGGCATGCAGGCCGCAAAAGCGCCTTGTCGGCGGGATAATCGGTCCGGTCGGGACGTTTGGAAGAGGAACCGGTCATTGAGGAAAGTTCTGTTCGCCCTTTTGGGAGTGGTTGCTGTCCTCGTGGTCATTGCCGCCGCGCTGCCCTTTGTCATCAGCGCCGATTTTGTCGCCCGCCAGCTGGCCGACATTGTCCGCGAGCGGACCGGGCGCGAGCTGACCATGGCAGGCGCGCCGGGGCTGAGCTTCTTGCCGGATTTCGCAGTCGAGCTGAATGATGTGACCCTCGGCAGTCCGGGAGCAGCCGCCGGCCCTGCTCTTGAGGCGGAGAGGATGCGCGCCAGGGTGGCCCTGTTGCCCCTATTGTCGAGCCGCCTCGAGGTTGAGGAACTGGTTTTCGAATCCCCAAGGATCAATCTGGTGATCGACCGCGCCGGCCGGAGCAACTGGGTGGCGACGCCCGATGAGCCGGAGACGGACGAGCCCTCTGGTGCGGCCGACGATCCCGATGACGCCGCCCATGAGACTGCCGACGCCGAGGACATCGCCCGCACCGCCCCGATCGAGATCGAGGCGCCGGTTGCCTTCGCTCCCATCGAGATCCGCAACGGCCGCTTCACGTTCACCGACGAGCGCAACGGCATGTCCCTTGAGGCGACCGACGTCAATCTGGCCCTCACGCTGCCCGCCTATCCGCAGCCCTTGGCGGCGAGGGGCAGCTTCCGCTGGCATGACCAGCGCGTCGAGATTGACGGCAGCATCCGCCGCCCGGAGGATCTTTTTGCCGGGAGGTCATCGCCCGTCGACGTCTCCCTGACTTCGCCCCTGGGCACGGTCGGCTATGACGGACAGTTCTCCCTGGAACAGGGGCCGGCGCTTGCAGGCATCATTTCGGTAACCGCCCCGAGTCTGCGGGAATTCGCTCGCTGGGCCGGGCTGCCGCTCGCTGTCGACAAGGGCCTCGGGCGCTTTACGGTTGATGGCGCCATCGGCTTCCACGATCGGGTGCTGACCTTCAAGGATGCGGAGATCGCCCTTGACAACATGCAGGCCCGCGGCACGGTGCGGGTGGAGTTTGACGGTCCGCGCCCGAAACTCATCGCCACTCTCGGCGTCGATATTCTCGACCTGAACAACTACATGGACGCGGAGGTCGGCACGGATCCCGCGAGTGCGTCGGCCCTGGTTCGTGGCTGGAACACCGAGCCGCTCGATCTGGCCGGGCTCAAGAGCATCGACGCCAACCTGACCCTCAATGTCGGTCGGGTTGTGCTCGGGCGTCTGCGCACCGATTCCGGCGGCCTCAGGCTGCTCATCGACAATGGAATTCTCGAGGCCCAGCTCAACGATCTCTCCCTTTATGGCGGGACGGCGGCCGGCAACATCGCGCTGGATGCCTCGAAGGAGACGCCCGAATTGCGCCTCGCCATCAGTGGTCGCGATTTTGAGGGCTATGCCCTGCTGCGCGATCTTGCAGGCCTCTCGGCCCTGGAAGGGAGGGGCGCCGGCACCGTGACCCTCAAGGCCACCGGCAAGAGCCAGGCGGCCATGATCTCGACCCTCGCGGGCCGGGTGGTTCTCCAGCTCACCGATGGCGGCATCCGTGGCGTGGATGTCCCGGCCCTGATCCGGGCGGTTGCCAGCGGCATCGTCGATGGCTGGCAGGCGGGGGATGAGAAGCTCACGGACTTTACCCTGCTCGAAGCGAGCTTCGATATCGAGAATGGCGTCGCTGCCAACGAGGATCTGCATCTCGAGGCGCCCGACCTGCGCATCGTCGGCGAGGGCTCGATCGACCTGCCCACCGGCACCATCGACCTGCGCGTCGAGCCGAAGGTCGCCATGAGCCTGCAACCCAGGGAAGGGGAGACCCGTTTCGAGGGCTTCACAGTTCCTGTCGTCATCAAGGGTCAGTGGTCGCATCCGCGCATCTATCCCGAGATCGAGAATGTCCTGGACGATCCCACGGCCGCCTATGGCCGGTTCAGGGGCCTCGTCGAGGTCGAGGGAGGCCATGACGGGGGTGGTGCGGAAAACACCACCGTCGACGGGATCGGCGGATTGATCAACCGCGAGACCGGCCGTATCCTCGGCGAGAAGCCGGAGGGCGGGAACGGGCGCGGGACGCGCGGGTCCGGGGTTGCCGCGCCGGATGTCCAAACGCCTGGTCAGGACGAACAATGATCCGTGTACAGCGCGAGCCTTTCGATGTCGGTCGCGAGCTGGCCGCGCTGAAGGCCGGTAATACCGCCATCGGTGCAACCGCGGTCTTCGTCGGTTCGGTCCGCGATCACGGCGATGGTCGCGCCGTGTCGGCCATGACCTTGGAACACTATCCCGGCATGACCGAGCGGGCGCTTGCGGAGATCGAAGCTGAGGCGCGCCGTCGCTGGCCGTTGCTGGAGTCTCTCATCATCCACCGTTACGGCCGCCTCGAACTGGGCGAGGACATCGTATTGGTGATCACCGCCTCGAGCCACCGTGGCGATGCCTTTCAGGCCTGCGAATTCCTGATGGACTGGCTGAAGACCAGGGCGCCCTTCTGGAAGCTGGAGACCGCGGCCGCCGGCGGCGATACCGTGAGCGCCTGGGTCGAGGCACGCGACAGTGACGACGAGGCGGCCCGGCGCTGGGCGAACGACAACCGGAGAGACTGACATGGCCGAGCCAATCGAGGATCTGACCCTGGCGCTCTGGTCGGTGAACCTTGCCCGGCCGCTCAATGGTCCCGACGCCTGGATTGCCGATATCGACCGCCAGATGGCGGCCCTGAAGCAGCAGGGGGTCGACCTTCTCTTGATGCCCGAATATGCCTGCGAGCAGTGGCTGTCCTTCAAGCCGGAAGGGCTGCGGGCTGATCAGGAGATCGCCTGGATGGCGGCGCAGGCCGAGCTGATCTTGCCGCTGCTTGAGCCGCTCGCTGCCCGTCACGGCATGGCGCTGCTAGCGGGCACCATGCCCCATCCCGTCAATGGCGGCTATACCAACCGCGCCTGGCTGTTCCTGCCGGATGGCCGGCGCATCGGTCAGGACAAGCTCTGTCTTACGCCCTTCGAGAAGGATCCGGAAACCTGGCTGCTGGCGCCGGGCAGGGAGGTGCGGATCATCGAGTGGCGCGGCGCGCGGATCGCCATCTGCATTTGTCTCGACATTGAAATGCCGGCCCTGTCGCAGCTTCTGGCGCCGCACCAGCCGGATCTCGTGCTCGTCCCTTCCATGACCGCCAGTGCCTCGGGTTATTCCCGCGTCTTTGGCTGCGCCCGCGCAAGGGCGGTCGAGCTCATGGCCGCCATTGCCGCCTGCGGCGTGATCGGCGCGGCCCCGGGTACGACCCAGAACGACACCAACTTCTCCGGCTGCTCGGTCTTTCTGCCCTGCGAGCCGGCCCTCGGCCAGACCGGGATTTTTGCCGAACTGCCGCCGACCGGCGGTCACGATGGTGATGGCCTCATGCTCGTTGCCCGCGACGTGCCGCTGCGTACCATCCGCAAGTTGCGCGAGAATGGGGCGGCCGAGGTGTGGCCGGGCTCCTGGAAGGCGGAGGGCCTGAAGGTTCTGCACTGCTGATCGGTTAAGCTCGCCGTAATCAGATGAGCCTGGCGTCAGGCGCTGGCATCGCCATTGTTCCCGCGCGCCTAGCCGGCGCGATGCGCTGGCAGGGCGTACCGGCCTGTCTATTTCCGCCACAGCGACGGATCGAGCAGCACCAGAATGGTGAAGAACTCGAGACGACCGAGGATCATTGAGGCGGCCAGCAGCACCTTGGCCGTATCGGGCAGGCTGGCGAAGGTACCTGTTGGCCCGATCACCGGTCCGAGGCCGGGCCCCACATTGGTGAGCGCCGTCGCAGCACCGGTCACGCTTGTCTGGAAGTCCAGCCCAAGCGCCGACAGCGCCATGGCGACGATCATGAAGCTCGCAAACAGCATGGACACGAAGGCCAGCACCGCGATCGGCACGTCATCATCGATCGCCCGCCCGTCATAGAGCGGCTTGTGCACCCGGTGCGGCGAGATCAGGCTGGCGATATAGCCCTTGACCGTCAGCCACATGATCTGGATGCGGAAGATCTTGATGCCGCCCGTTGTCGAGCCGGTGCAGCCGCCGATGAATGTCAGCACGAAGAAGGCCCCGATCGCCGGCGGGCCCCAGCCGGCATAGTCGCCATAGGCAAAGCCGGTGGTCGAGATGATAGACACGACGTTGAACGAGACTTCCGTGAACACGTCGAATAAAGGAGCGTCGCGCACCTCGTAGCGCCACAGGGTGAGCCCCGCCACGAATACCGCCACCAGCGCCATGAAGCCCCGGACCTGCACGTCCTGCCAGATCGCCAGGCTGCCGCCGCGCAGCATGCGGATATAGACCACGATCGGCAGGCTGGACAGGAACATGAAGATGGTGGCGGTCCAGATGGCCGACTTCTGGGTGAAATGGCCGAAGGACGCATCATGGGTGGAGAAGCCGCCGGTCGCCACGGTGGTCATGGCATGATTGACCGCATCGAACAGCGACAGGCCGCTCACGGCATAGGCGGCGAGGCAGGCAACCGTCAGCACCCCGTAACAGGTCGCGATGTAGCGCACCAGCTGTCCGGCGCGCGGCACGATCTTGTCCGACCGGTCGGAGCTCTCGGTGTGGAACAGCTGCATGCCGCCAACCCTCAGGAACGGCAGCATGATGATCGCCATGACCACGATGCCGATGCCGCCGAGCCAGCACAGGATCGACCGCCAGAGCAGCAGGCCGGGCGGCATGAAGTCGAGCCCTACCAGCACCGTGCCGCCGGTGGCTGTAAGCCCCGAGACGCTCTCGAACCAGGCATCGACCAGGGAGATGCGATGGCCTGACAGCACGAAGGGGATTGCCCCGAAGAAGGACATGGAGATCCAGCTCACCGCCGTGATCACGAAGCCGTCGCGCCGCGAGATATTGTCCGTGCCCTGCCAGTCGGACACCAGCACCAGCAGGGTGCCGAAGAAGCCGGTGATCAGGGCCGACAGGGCGAAGACCTGCCAGTCGGAGTGGCGGATGGAGAGATCCGTGACCATCGGCGGGATCATGAACAGCGACAGGCCGATGGTCATGATCCCGACCACGAGCATGATTCGCCTGGGGTCGAGAGTATTGATCTTCCGCCGGCTCAGAGCGTTGCGCGATGAAATCCGGGTCTTGGCTGCAGAAGAGGAATCTGACATCGCGGCTTCACGGAACGCCGGGCGCTTGTCGCCCGCTGGCTGTCAAAACGGTCACCAGAATAATGGCGTTCCGTCAATGCTCCTCCGGCAGAAACTGATCAACCGTTGTCCAGAAGCCTCAGGTCCGTTGGGGCGAAGCTTACCGGCACCTTGCTGCCTGGTGCGGGCGGCGGTGACGTCGGCGAGTTGAAGCAGTCGAGCGACACGGCATTGTCTCCGAACCGCACGCGCATGCGGATGATAGAGCCCAGAAAATCCACATGCTCGATGGTGCCCTGTAGGCGGTTGCCGTCGGCCTGGTCACTCTCTCCCAGCCGCAGGGCTTCCGGCCGCAGTGCGAAACTGAGCATGTCGCCGGCGACTGCCCCCTTGAGCTCCGACGTGGTGGCGATGGTTTGCCCGTCGACGCTGATCCTTCGGCTGGCCGGGTCAATGACCCTCGCCTTGATCACGTTCAGCGTGCCGACGAAGGAGGCGACGAAGCGGGTACGCGGATAGTTGTAGATCTCGAAGGGCGTGCCGACCTGCTCCACCTGTCCCTCGTTCATGACCACGATCCTGTCCGACATGGACAGGGCCTCTTCCTGGTCGTGGGTCACATAGATCGTGGTGATGTCGAGCTGCCGCTGCACCCGGCGGATTTCCTCACGCAGCGAGATGCGGATCTTGGCGTCGAGCGCCGACAGCGGCTCGTCCAGCAGGAGCAGGGCCGGCTGCACCGCCAGCGCCCGGGCAAGCGCCACGCGCTGCTGCTGGCCACCGGAGAGCTGATAGGGGTAACGGTCGCCATGATCGGGCAGGCCGACCATGGTCAGCATTTCCTTTACCCGTCCGGCGATGGTGCTGTTGGCGGCGCCGGCGACCTTCAGCCCGAAGCCGACATTCTGCGCCACCGTCATGTTGGGGAACAGCGCATAGGACTGGAACACCATGCCGATCTTGCGCTGATTGGGCCGGAGATGGGTAACGTCGCGCCCGTCGATGCGGATGGCGCCGAGCGAGGGCGTCTCGAAGCCGGCGACCATCCTGAGTGTCGTCGTCTTGCCGCAGCCGGATGGACCGAGGAAGGAGATGAACTCGCCCTTCTGGATGGACAGGTTGACGCCACGTACGCCAGCATTGGCGCTGAAGATCTTGGTAAGGTTTTCGAGTTCGAGAAACGCCATGGATGCGTCCATGCTGGTCAACTGCCGGGCCGGGCGGTGCGCGCTCGGCCGAACAGCTGGATCAGGCCCATGCAGGCCCAGGTCACGATGAAGGCAATGACGGCAAGCGCCGCCGGTTCATAGGCGCGGTTGGCGCCGATCAGCTGCAGATAGGGGCCGAAGGCTGGCCGGTTGAGCAGGCTGGCGAAGACGAATTCGCCGATCACGATGGCGAAGGTCAGGAATGCCCCCGACAGGATGGCCGAGCGCACATTCGGCAGGATCACCCGGAAGAGGATGGTGAACCATCCGGCACCCAGGCTTTCCGCCGCCTCGGTGAGGGTGCGGACATCGATCGAGCGCAGACCGGTGTCGACCGACCGGTACATGTAGGGGAGCGCGAGCGTCACATAGCCGAAGGTGAGCAGCAGGTCGGTTGACCGGGCGCTCGCCGTCAGCGGCAGGAAGGACGAGGTGTTGTAGATCCTCAGATAGCCGAACACGATGATGATCGGCGGCACCACCAGCGGCAGCAGCGTGATGAATTCGACGATCGGCCGGAGCCGGGGCAGCTTGAGCCGCACCACATAGGCGGTGGGCAGCACGAGCAGCACGCCGATGATGATGGTGAGCACGGCGAGCGTGGTCGAATAGAGGAAGCTGTCCTGGAAGCGCGGGTCGCGCAGGACCACGCGATAGGCCTCGAGCGAATATTCGCCGCGTTTCATCCGCAGCGAGAATTCCAGCGTCGAGATCAGCGGGATGACGAAATACAGCGTGCCGATGGCAAGCGCCAGCCAGGAGCCGAAACGGGACTCTTTCATCGCAGCCACCTTTCGCTGCGGGCCCTGAGCCACAGATAGGCGCCGTTGGAAAGGCCGGTGATCACGATCATGCCGAGCGCCAGTGCATAGCCGAGATGCGGGTCATGCAGCACGTCGCCGCGGATCTGGGCATAAAGCAGGATGGTCACAATGTTGAGCGACGAGCCGGTGAGCGCATAGGCGGTGGCCACCGCCCCGAAAGCATTGGCGAAAAGCAGCAGCGTTGTGCCGAGAATGCTGGGCCACAGCACCGGCAGCGCAACATGCCGCCAGTACTGCCAGCTAGATGCGCCGAGAATGGAGGAAGCTTCGCGCCACTCCTTCTTGAGGCCGTCCAGTGCCGGGGCGAGGATCAGCACCATCAGCGGGATCTGGAAGTACAGATAGGTGATGGTAAGGCCCCAGAAGCTCAGCAGGTTGAAGCCGGTGGCATAGAGATTGAAGCCGCAATAGGTCGCAAGGAACCAGGTCACGAGACCGGTGCGCCCCAGTGTGGCGAGGAAGGCGAAGGCCAGCGGAATGCCGGCGAAGTTTGAGGCAACCCCCGAAAAGGTCATGAGCGTCGGCCGGATCCAGGCAGGAAGGCCGCCGCTGACCGCCGCATAGGCGAGGAAGAAGCCGAGGAAGCCGCCGATCAGGGCAGAGGCCGCGCTGATCTTGAGGCTGATCGCATAGGCATTGACGATATTGGGTTCGGACAGGCGCGAGATGTTGCTCAGGGTGAAGTTGCCTGCCGTGTCCTGAAAGGCGCCGACCACCAGATAGGCGGTGGGCAGCAGCATGAACAGGACGGCGAACACCATGAAGGGAACGACGCCAAGCCAGGCAAGCGGCATGGCACGACGTGTGGTGGCAGTCTGGCCGGGCGTCAGCGACCCGGAGGATGCGGAACTGGGGACAATTGCGGTCATGGGCCCGTTGCGGGTGCGGGGACTGTGTCCCCGGCACCCTCACGCTGGTTACTGGACATTGGCGCCGACGACGCTGTCCCACTGCTTGGTGATGATCTGCTTGGCCGTGTTTTGCTCCTCGACCGTGGGGAAGACCGCATTCTTGTAGGCTTCCGCCGGCGGCAGCCGGTCGAGCAGTTCCTGCGGGATCTTGCCGGCCTCGACCAGATGATTGAAGCGGATCGGGTGGCAGTAGCCCTTCAGGAAGCCGACCTGGCCCTCATCCGAATAGATGTATTCGAGCCAGAGCTTGCCGGCATTGGGCTGGGGTGCATAGGCACTGACCGCCTGGGCATACATGCCGGCGACCACGCCGGACTTCGGCACGACCACCTCGACCTCGGGATTGCCCTGGAGCGTGTCGCGATCGGCGAGCGCGTTATAGTCCCAGCGAATGACGATCGGCGTCGAGCCCTGGGCGAGCGATGCAGCCTTGCCGATTACCGGCACGAAGTTGCCGTTCTTGTTGAGCTCGGCGAAGAACTTGAGGCCCGCCTCGGCGATCTTCTCCGGATCCGTCTCGCCGGACGCGAGACCGGCCGCATAGACCGCCATGATCGCCTGGTTCGCGGTACGCGGATCGCCCGCGAGCGCTACGGAATTGGCATATTCAGGCTTCAGCAGGTCCGACCAGTCCTGCGGGACGTTCTGCACGATGTCCTTGTTCACCTCGAAGGTGAGCACGCCGTAATAGCCGCCATACCAATGGCCTTCCGGATCCTTGGCATTGTCGGGGATCGTATCCCACACCTGGACCTTGTGCGGCTGCAGCAGTCCCTCCGCCGTGGCCGCCGGGCCAAAGGACAGGCCCACATCGATCACGTCTGGGGCCTGCGGGCCCTTGTTGCCCTTGTTGGCCTTGATCGCCTCGATCTCGTCGCCGGACCCCGCATCGGGATTGAGCTCGTTGACCTTGAGGCCGTACTTGTCCTTGAAGTTCTTCAGTGTCTCGCCCCAGCCGCACCAGTCATGTGGCAGGGCGATTGTCGTGAGCATACCTTCGGCCTTGGCGGCGGCCACCAGCTCGTCGGACTGGGCATTGGCCGGGCCGGCGAATGCAGCCAGCATGAGGCCCGAAGTAGCGAGCAGGGTTGAGACGCTAAGGGTCGTCTTGGATGGCATGATGTACTCCCCGATGTGGCGCTTTGTAGGCTGCCTTTGCCCGTTATCACGCGCGGATGACGGACGCGTGTCAATTATGATTCTGCACCGGGAGATCGTGTGACGGTTGAAATCTGTTGTCCAGCCAGCCGATGGTAGATGTCGCGCCGGACCTTCTGCGGGACCAGCCGATAGGCGAGCAGCAGGAAAACGATCCCCCCGTAGACGAGCGGCTCCGGTGGCCAGGATTTCACCACCATGATGAAATGCGCCGCAGCCAGCGCTGCAGCGCCGTAGATGAGGCGGTGGAGCTGTCGCCAGCGCCTGCCGAGCCTGCGGATGGAGAGATTGTTCGAAGTGACGGCGAGCGGCACGAGCAGGGCAAAGGCCGCCATGCCGACGGTGATGTATGGGCGCCGCACGATATCACCTGTAATGGCCGCAAGGGCGAGTTGCTGGTCGAGGATCAGATAGGCGGCAAGGTGCAGGCAGGCATACCAGAAGGCCAGCAGCCCCAGCGCCCGCCGATAGGCGATGAGCCTGATGCCGGCAATTTCGGCAAGCGGCGTGATCATTAACGTGAGGATGAGGAAGCGCAGTGCCCACAGGCCAAGCGCATGTTCCAGCGCCTTGACCGGATCGGCGCCCAGTTCATTGAGTACGCCGAGGATGAAGGTGTAGATGGCCGGCATGAAGCCGACCAGATAGACCAGCCATTGCCGGGCGCCGGTTGAAAGCCGTCTTGCGCCCCTGGTCCCAGCGGGAGGTGCTGGCGCGGCCATGGTCAGTAATTCGCCCTGAGGTCCATGCCCGCATAGAGGCTGGCCACCTGGTCGCCATAGCCGTTGAACATCAGTGTCGGCCGCCGGCCGCCGCCGAACAGCCCGCCTTCACCGATCCGCCGTTCCGTGGCCTGTGACCAGCGCGGATGATCAACCTCCGGATTGACGTTGGAATAGAAGCCGTATTCCGACGGGTTCTGCTGGTTCCACGAGGTCTCCGGCTGGGTCTCGACCAACCTGATGCGGACGATCGACTTGATTCCCTTGAAGCCGTATTTCCACGGCACCACCAGCCTGACTGGCGCGCCGTTCTGATTGGGCAGTGTCTCGCCATAGAGGCCGACGGCGAGAATGGTGAGCGGGTGCATTGCCTCGTCAAGCCTCAGGCCCTCGCGATAGGGCCAGTCGAGTACCTTGAAGAAGCCGGAAACGCCCGGCATTTCGTCCGGCCGCAGGGCTGATTCGAAGGCTACGAATTTCGCCGAGCCCAGCGGTTCCACCCGGTCGAGCAGCACCTTTAGGGGAAAGCCGATCCACGGGATCACCATCGACCAGCCTTCCACGCAGCGCATGCGATAGATACGCTCTTCGAGGGGAGCGAGCTTGATGAGGTCGTCAATGCCGATCTCTTGCGGTTTCGCTACCAGCCCCTCGACCGAGATCGTCCACGGCCTGGTCTTGAGGCGGTCGGCATAGGCGGCCGGGTCTTCCTTGCCCGTGCCGAACTCGTAGAAATTGTTGTAGCTGGTCACGTCCTCGAGCGGCGTGAGCTTCTCGTCGGTTGAGAGCGGGCTGAGTGCCGCTTTTAGCGGGGCAGCCGATGCGGAGCCCGACGATGCGCCGGTAAGGCCGAGGGCAGCCGCCCCCGCGATGAATTCCCGCCGGCGCAGCCAGACGCTGCGCGGGGTGATCTCGGAGGAAGGAATGTCAGACGGCCGACGAATGATCATTGTCACAGCCTCGGAAGCAGCCGATCTCTTGTCTATATATACAGCAAGGTCTTCCTCGGGCCTTGGGGCGCGCCAACAACTTGCCGTGATCCCGGGCGGAAAGGGGCTTCATGCCTGCCGCGAATACAGAGCGTTTCTACGGTGATCTGCCGCCCTTTTCGGATTTCGCGGGCATTGCCGCGCTTGGCGACTATCATCCGGTACCTGATGATTGGACCGTGATGATCACCGATGTCGTATCATCCACCCGGGCCATTGCCGAGGGTCGCTACAAGGACGTCAATTTCATCGGCGCCGCCACGATCACAGCCATTCTGAACATCGCCCGCAATGTCAGCCTTCCCTTCGCCTTTGGCGGGGATGGCGGGCTGGTTCTCGTGCCGCCGCGCCTCGTGCAGCCGGCGCGCGATGCCCTGGCCGCCCTGCGCAAGGTCTCTGCCGACCTGTTCGGTCTCGACCTGCGCGCCGCGGCGATCCCGGTCGCTGATCTGAGAGTGGCAGGCGCCGAGCTGGCCGTGCGCCGCTTCGAACTCACCCGTGGCAACTTCCTTGCCATGTTTTCGGGCGGCGGGATCCAACTCGCCGAGCGCTGGCTGAAGGACGCAGATGCCGCCGCGCCCTATCTCATCCCGCCTGCCGACAGTGCGCCCGACCTTGACGGCCTGTCCTGCCGCTGGGAGAAGCTCGTTCCCCGAGGGGGGCGCATGATGGCACTGATCATTCGCGGCACTGATCAGAGTGAGCCGGCCATGCGCTCAGACATTGCCCGCACCATGCAGGCCATATCTGACCTGATCGGAGGCGACCCCCAGCAGGCGGCGCCGGTGAGCGACTTTTCCCTGCGCTTCCGCTGGCCGCCCTCCGGCATCATCAACGAGGCGAAGCTCCATCCCGGCCGGTTCGGCTCGGGCGTGGCCTATCTGAGGCTCTTGGGGATCAGCCTGCTGCAATGGGCAAGCCAGGTCTTCAATCGCAAGGTCGGCGCCTATGACCCTGCCATCTACCGCCGTCAGCTCGCCCTCAATACCGATTTTCGCAAGTTCGATGGCACCCTGCGCCTGGTGCTCGACGTGACCGAAGCCCAGGCCAGCGCCATCGAAGACTGGCTTGATGGGGAATATCGCGCAGGCCGCTTGGTCTATGGTAGCCATGTCGCCGATCACGGCCTGATGACCTGTCTCGTCTTCTCGCTCGCCGCCAATCAGCATGTCCATTTCGTCGACAATGCCGAGGGGGGCTTCGCGCTGGCGGCTGCTGCCTTCAAGCAGCGTCTGGACCGGCTGCCCGGCAACCGGGCAGGTCAAGGCCAGTCCTGAAACGCAAATGGCGCGGGGCTTGACCCGCGCCATCCGCAATGCGATTGCCTCAGGACTGATCAGCGGCCCTTCCACACCGGCGGGCGCTTTTCGGCAAAGGCGGTTGCGCCTTCCTTGGCGTCTTCGGAGGTGAAGATCGGCGCCACGATCTCGTCCTGCTTGCGGAACATCTCGGCCGTCGACCAGTCTTCGGATTCCTTTACCAGCCGCTTGCTGGTCGCGACCGCCAGCGGGCCATTGGCGGCGATCGTCTTGGCCAGCGCAATGGCGGCCTCCAGCGTCTTGCCTGGCTCGACGATCCGGTTGATGAGGCCATATTGTTCCATCCGCTGCGCCGACACGAAATCGCCGGTGAGCGCCATTTCCATGGCGATTCGCGGCGGGATCTGGCGGGGCAGGCGGATGACGCCGCCGGCGGCCGCCACCAGGCCGCGCTTCACTTCCGGAATGCCGAACTTGGTCTCGCTGGAGGCGACGATCAGGTCGCAGGTGATGGCAAGCTCGAAGCCGCCGGCCAGCACATAGCCCTCGCAGGCGGCGATCAGCGGCTTCTTCGGCGGCGCCTCGACGAAGCCGGCAAAGCCGCGGCCCTCGAAGATGACCTTTTCACCCTTGAGGAACGCCTTCAGATCCATGCCGGCGCAGAAGGTGCCGCCGGCGCCGGTCAGGATGCCGACCCGCAGGTCGTCGCGGGCATCCAGCTGGTCCATGGCATCAGCCAGTCCCTGTGCCACGGCATTGTTGACCGCATTGCGGGCTTCTGGCCGGTTGATCTCGATGATTGCGATGCCGTCCTGGACGGTGAAATTCACTTCCGCCATTCTTCAAGGGCTCCCTGAACAAACGTTTTTCTTATCTTGGAGCCATTCTGAGCGCGCCGTCCAGACGGATCGTCTCGCCATTGAGCAGCGGGTTGTTGATGATGTGCTCGGCGAGGATCGCGAATTCCTCCGGCTTGCCCAGGCGCGACGGATTGGGCACCGACTTGCCCAGCGATTCGCGCACCGGCTCGGGCAGGCGGGCGAGCAGCGGGGTATCCATGATGCCCGGGGCGATGGTGCAGACCCGGATGCCGCGCGAGGCGAGATCGCGCGCTGCCACGATGGTCATACCGACGATGCCGGCCTTGGATGAGGCGTAGGGGATCTGTCCGATCTGGCCCTCCCAGGCGGCGATCGAGGCGGTCATGATGACAACGCCGCGCTCCTCGCCGATGGGCTCGGCCTTGGCCATTTGTGCAGCCGTCAGCCGCAGCACGTTGAACGAGCCGATCAGGTTGAGATTGATGATGCCGGCATAATGGTCGAGCGAGCCCGGATTGCCGTCCTTGTCCAGGATGCGCAGGGCGCCGCCACGACCGGCACAGTGCACCACCGCGCGTAGATCGCCGAACTCCTGAGTGGCGTCGACGGCGGCTTTCATCTGCTCCTCGCTGGTCACGTCGGCAGCGACGAAGCGGGCATTGGCGGCGCCCAGAGAGTTGGCGACCTCCTGGCCGGCCGAGCTCGGCAGATCGACCAGCACCACCTTGGCCCCCTTGCTGACGAGCAGTTCGGCCGAGGCGCGGCCCAGTCCCGATGCGCCGCCGGTGACGAGCGCGGTAATCCCTTTGACGTCCATAGGTCAGGTCCTTGTTGTGCGACTGTAAGGATGGGTGGCCGGCAGCTGTCACGCCGGCTCGAAGGTGGAGGGCTTGAAGTCCTTGATTGCTTTGGCGCGCTTGCCGAGCCAGAAGCCCATGCGTTCGGGGATCAGCTCGAAATTGGGCAGGACACCCAGCTTCTGCGCTGCATCCGCCGTCCAGTTGGGGTTGTAGAGCAGCTCCCGGCCGATCGCGACGAGATCCGCTTCTCCCTGGCCGATGATCGCCTCCGCCTGGTCAGCATGCACGATGACGCCCACCGCTGCCGTAAGCACACCCGTTTCCCGACGCAGCTCGGCGGCATAGGGCACCTGATAACCATAAGCCGCGCGCACGCCCTGGACGGCCGAGCCGCCGAGCCCTCCGGACGAGCAGTCGATCAGGTCGATGCCACGTGCCATGAGCTCGCGGGTGAGCCTTATCGTGTCGGCCATGGTCCAGGTGCCTTCGTCCACGCAGGACAGCCGCATGAACAGCGGCTTGTGATCGGGCCAGACGGCGCGCACGGCTTCCGTGACCTCGAGCAGCAGCCGGGTCCGGTTCTCGAACGAACCGCCATAGGCATCGCCACGTCGGTTGGAGACATCCGACAGGAACTGATGCAGCAGATAGCCATGGGCGCCGTGCAGCTCGATGACCTCGTAACCGGCCTCATCCGCCCGCCGTGCCGCCTGCACGAAGCTGTCGATGACCATCTGGATGTCGGCGAGGGTCATCTCGCGGGGCGCCGGAAAACCGTCCGCCACCGGGATTGGACTCGGGCCAATGAGCTCCCACTCGTCCCAGTCCCACAGGTCAGGCGAATATTCGAGCGGGCCGCGTCCTTCCCAAGGCCGCTGCTGGCGGGACTTGCGCCCCGGATGCATGAGCTGGGTGGCGGGGATCGAGCCGCAGCTGCGGATCATGTCCACCAGCCGCCGCATGGGCTGAACATAGCTGTCGTCCCAGATGCCGAGATCGCCGGCCGTGCCGCGGGCCCGTTTTTCGACGACCGTTCCTTCCTGCATCACCAGGCCTGTGCCGCCCGAGGCCATCCGCCCGAGATGCATGAGGTGCCAGTCGGTCGGATAGCCGCGCTCGCCGGCATATTGCCACATCGGCGAGGCCATCACCCGATTGGGTAGGGTAAGCCCCCTGATGGTCAGCGGAGAGAACAGGTTGCTGTTGGACATGGGCGTTTCCATTTCTGCCGGGTGGCACCTTTGCGGTAGCCGCCTCCGTGTTTTCTCAATTTATGCAGGCAGCTCAGGCGGATGTGAAGCATCAAGCCTCGCGTCGCCGGCCCGCGTCCCGCAGGCGATCACACGGCCTTCGCCAGCCGCTCCTCCGCCATTGCCCGCAATTCGTTCTTCTTCACCTTCGCGCCATTGGGGCCTTCGGTCACCGGCAGGCTCCTTTCCTGGAAGATGGCGACCGGCACCTTGTAGACCGCAAGTTCGGCGCGGCATTTCTCCAGGATCCTTGCCTCGTCCAGCACCACGTCGCCTTCCGGCACCACGAAGGCGACCGGCCGCGAGCTCTGCCCGATGGTCACCGCCACCACCTGGGCTATGGCGATATTGCCGGTGGACTTGATCACATCCTCGATCTCGACCGGGCTCACCAGATAGCCGCCGATGCGCAGCATGTCGTTCATCCGCGAGATGAAGGTGAAGCCGCCATCGGCGTCGATCTTGCCGAAGTCGCCTGTACGCAGGAAACCATCCTCGGTGAAGGCTTCCGCCGTTTTCACCGGATCATTGAGATAGCCAATCATGGAATTGGGCGTCTTGATCTGGATCTCGCCCACCTCTCCCAAGCCGAGGTCGCGCCCACTTTCCGGATCGCGGATGCGGAACGTGGCGGTGGGGCAGGTGAGGTGTCCGCCGCCTTCCGCCCGTCTCTCCAGCGTGCCCTCCAGCGACTGGGCGGCGACGAAGGCCAGCGTCTCGCTCAGGCCGAAGAAGCCGCGCATCTTCACACCCCGACAGTCGGCTTCGGCCGGAAGATCCACGAGGCCCGGCGTGAAATTGGCGTGACCATAATACTCAAGGGTCGGGAAGGGCCGCTCGGCCGCCGTGGCCTTCAGCATCTTGTCCAGCATGTCATTGGTGCCCATCACATGGGTCACCCCGTGGCGGTTGACCAGCTCGCCGGCTTCCTTCGGGTCGAACATGTCCATAAGCACGATGGTCTGCCCGCCGGCAATGGTCGAAACCGCGATGGTGAAGCCGAATGCGCCGCAGAATGGAATGGCAAGCAGCACCTTCGAGTGAGGCACGAACCGGATCGTCTCGGCACAGTCGCGCGCATGTCGCGCCACCCGCTCCTGCACATGGACCACCAGCTTCGGTGCGCTGGTCGTGCCGGAGGTGGCAAAGAACAGGCACGGATCATTAGGCTCGCCCGCGCCTTGCGGCATGCCGCCGGCCACATTTCCCTGCTGCTCGATCGCCGCGAGTGTTTTGCTGATGGTGCCCGTCGGCGTGTATGACCGGGCGCCGGGCAGACAGTCGACCATCAGCTTCACCGAGGTGAGCTTCTCTGCCGCTGTACGCTCGAGCGTGTCTACGCTCAGCCCGTCGCGGTAGCCCGGTGCATAGAATACGGCCTTGGCTTCGGTGCGCGCGATGAGGTCGCCCACTTCCTTGGCGCCGAGCCTGACATTCATCGCCATGATGCCCAGGCCAAGCCGCCAGCAGGCGGCCGCCACGACCAGCCATTCCGGCATGTTGGGCAGCATGACCGCCACCCGGTCGCCGCGCTTGAGACCCAGCTGCTCGAGCCCTGCCGCCACCGCCAGTGCCCGCTCCCGCACTTCCCCATAGGTGACGATGCCGCCATCGGCCAGGATGAGCAGCGGCTTGTCGTCTGCGTGCCCCTCGAAAAGCGAGAACAGGGTCGGGTGTTCGTTTTGCGACTGGAGCATGGGTTGCAGCGCCTCAGGAGAAGCCCGACGGAATAGTCAGACCGTAACTGGTTCGGAGATAAAATTATTCATTCATGATTGTTTCATTCTGTCAAGCAGCGCGCTATCATGCCGGCGGGCAGGTCCAAAAAGGTCTTGCCGTCAGGGGCAAGGCAGACTGGCCGGCAGGGCGCAAGACCCCGAGTGCCGGCGACCGTCGCGAGGGGTGATCTGTGCAGAAGATGGAATCCGAGACGGCATCGATCAGGGAGCTCAAGCAGGATCGCAGCATCGATACCCGTGCGCGTCTCGTCCAGGCGGCGATCCAGGTTCTGAGTGAGCTGGGCTACGCTGGTTTCTCCACCATGCGCGTGGCCCAGGCAGCCGGTGTCTCCCGCGGCGCCCTTCAGTATCATTTCGAATCGCGCGAATCGCTGCTCTCGGCGGCTCGCCTGCGCCTTGCCGAGGCCATGAGCGAGAAGCTCGCCATAAGTGTCCTCAATTCCATGCCCTTGCCCGAGCGGGTGGATGCGATTGTGGACAATTACTGGGAAGTCATCGGCAGCACCGGCTATATCGCGGCGCTGGAAATCCGCCTTTACGAGCGCTTCAACCGGTCGCTGCACGAGCTTATGGCGGGAACCTTCGAGCAGATCAGTCGCACCCGCGACCAGAGCTGGATCCGCATCTTCAGCGACTCGCCCCTGCCCACCGAAGACCTGATCCTGCTGCGCCGCTTCATGCTCGATGGTCTGCGGGGGGCGGCGCTTCGCCAGCTGGAGGGGGATGATCCGAAGAGCATTGAGGGCTCGCTGAAGCTGCTGCGGCAGACGCTGGTTACCAAGCTTTCCGGCAACTGACCATTTTTCCCTCATCGATCCGCGTCACGGCGAGGAACCGCTAGATAAATCAGTTATGAATGTTTTCCGGGGGGCGCTTGGTGACACACCTCGCTCGGCTCCAGCCTCCGCCCCTGGCAGCGCGCCCCTTTGGCTATCCCTGCGCAACATGGCGGATCCGACTGCCGCGCACTATCACCTGCCTGGAAATTGGGTTAGCCTTTCATACCCATGTCCACCGGGATCAAGGCGATGAACATTCTGCCCAATGTGAAGATCGGCCACTCGGCCTGTCCCCATGACTGCCCGTCGACCTGCGCGCTGGATGTGGAGCTGCTGGATGGCCACACCATCGGGCGGTTGCGCGGTTCTGCCGACAATCCCTATACGGCCGGCGTCATCTGCGCCAAGGTTGCCCGCTATGCCGAGCGCATCCACCACCCCGGTCGGCTGACGAAGGCGCTGCGTCGCAGGGGGCCAAAGGGCAGCGGCGAATGGCAGGAAATAGGCATCGAGGACGCCCTGGACGAGGTGGCGGAGGCGTTCCTGAAGGCCGAAGCCCAATATGGCCCGGAAGCCGTCTGGCCGTATTATTATGCCGGCACCATGGGATATGTGATGCGCGACGGCATCAATCGCCTGCGCCACGCCAAGAAATATTCCGGCATGTACGACACCTTCTGTGTGACCCTGTCATGGCCGGGGATGCTCGCCGGTATCGGCAGGGTGGCAGGGCCGGATTCCCTGGAAATGGCGAAGTCCGATCTGGTGGTGCTTTGGGGCACGAACGCAGTCCATACCCAGGTCAATGTGATGACCCACGCCCTGAAGGCCCGCAAGGAGCGCGGGGCGAAGATCGCGGTCGTCGACATCTACGAGAATGCCACGATCAAGCAGGCGGACATGGGGCTGGTCATTCGCCCGGGCACCGATGGTGCGCTTGCCTGCGCCGTCATGCACGTTCTGTTCCGCGATGGCTACGCCAACTGGGACTATCTGGAACAATATACCGACTGTCCGCGCGATTTCGAGGCGCATCTCCGGAGCCGCGACCCGCACTGGGCTGCGGCCATTACCGGGCTTGCCGTCGATGAGATCGAAGCTTTCGCCCGTCTGATTGGCGAGCGCCAGCGCGCTTTTTTCCGCATTGGTTACGGTCTGTCCCGCAGCCGCAATGGCGCGGTCAATGTCCATGCCATCACCTGCATCCCGACCGTGACCGGTGCCTGGCTTCATGAAGGGGGCGGCGCGCTGCACTCGAACAGCGGCATCTATCATCTGCGCAAGACCATGATCGAGGGCCTGGACGTGATGGACCAGAGTGTCCGCGTCCTGGAGCAGGGCCGCATCGGCGAGGTTCTGCTCGGCAATCCCCAGGATCTGCGCGGCGGCCCTCCGGTTGTCGCCATGCTCGTGCAGAATACCAATCCGGTCTCTGTTGCCCCCGATCAGAACAAGGTCAAGCAGGGCATGGCCCGCGAGGATCTGTTCGTCTGCGTGCATGAGCAGTTCATGACCGAGACCGCGCAGATGGCTGACATTGTCCTCCCGGCCACCATGTTCCTCGAGCATGACGACCTCTATACCGGCTCGGGTCACAAGTATCTCATGCTCGGACCAAAGCTCGTCGAGGCGCCGGGCGACTGCATCTCCAACCATGATGTCGTCAATGGCCTCGCGAAGCGCGTGGGCGCGGAGCATCCCGGTTTCCACATGACGCCGCGCGAGCTGATTGACTGGACGGTGCGCGAAAGCGGCTGGGGTTCGCTTTCGGATCTCGAGGCCGGCCGCTGGATCGACTGCCAGCCGAGTTTCGAGGACGCTCACTACATCCGCGGCTTCAAGCATCCCGGCGGCAAGTTCCGCTTCCGGCCTGACTGGCGCAGCGTGACCTATCGCCCCCAGGTCAAGGGGCCCCTCGGACCGGTGGATGACATGCCGGAATTCCCGGACCACTGGACGGTCATCGAGGAGGCGAACGAGGAATATCCCTTCCGCCTGGCCACCAGTCCGGCGCGCAACTTTCTCAATTCCACCTTCAACGAGACGCCGACCTCCATCGCCAAGGAACGTCGGCCCGAGTTGATGATCCACCCCGAGGATCTCGCCGCCCTCGGCCTGGCGGATGGAGCGAAGGTGCGCATCGGCAATGCCCGCGGAACGGTCATCATCCATGTCCGCGCCTTTGCCGGGGTGAAGCGCGGCGTGGTCATTGCCGAATCGATCTGGCCAAATTCCGCCTTCGAGGATGGCTGCGGCATCAACTCGTTGACCGGCGCCGACCAGCCGGCACCACTGAGCGGTTGCGCCTTTCACGACAACCGCATCTGGATCCGCCCGGCCTGAACGAGGCGCGCAAGAGCGGTCTGATCGATGTCGCATGGCACGGGGAGTTGCCGGCTGGAGGACTAACCCATCTCCGCACGCCCTTGCTTGCGCGCTCTACTTGCCGTCGATCGCGGATCGGGCGGCCTTTGCGTAATCGTTGCGGGCCTTGCCCACATCGAGCATCTGCTCCTGCCGGGCGAGCGTTTCGGGCGAGAGCGTAAGGCTTGGGAAACGGGCCATCAGGTCTGCATCAACCCGCTTCATGCCTGCTTCATTGGGCGTCTTCTGCAGCGTTTGGGCGATGACGGTCTCGGCGCTCTCGGGCTTGAGCAGGAAGTCGATGAGCAGGTGGGCCGCTCCGCCATTCGGCGCATCCTTGGGCACGACCAGCACATCAACCCACAGGTCGCTGCCCTCCTTCGGCAGGGCGAAAGCAACCTTGTCGTTCAGGCGTCTCGCCTGATTGCACCAGCTGTCCCAGGCTTGGGCCACGACGACCTCGCCCCTGGCGAGCCGGACGAAATGGGCGGACCCATCGAAGCCCAGGGAGCCCTTCTTGCGGCCATTCAGCCGCTTGACGGCCTCCTTGAGCTTCTCCGCATCCGTGGTGTTGAGTGACTGGCCACCGGCCTTGAGCGCTGCTCCGACAAGCCAGCGTGGAAAGGGCAGGGCAGTAACCTTGCCCGCGAGCTCGTCCGCAGGATTGATGAGTTCGCCCCAGCTGACAGGGGGGGCCTTCACGAGGTCGGCGCGATAGCACAGCCCCGTGGTGCCCCAGGTCAGCGGCACCGAGAAGCGGTTACCCTCGTCATGCTTGAGCTTCCGCGCCATGGAATGGAGATGCTTGAGATTGGGCAGCTTGCCGTGCTCGAGTTCGGCGAGCCTGTCGTCAGCGGCAAGTCGCTGGGCAAGGGGGGCCGATACCAGAACGACATCTACGCCCCCGGCAAGCACCCCGTCATCCTCGTCTACCGCGCCGGGACGTTCGATCAGGTCGACCTCGATTCCGGTCGCCGCAGTGAATTGCTCGATGAGTGCACCCGGCACTGCTCCCTCCCAGATCGAGAGGGTAAGGCGTTGCGCCTTCTGCTCTTCGGCGCCGTTCGCCGGAACCACAGCCGCCAGCGCAAGCCATAGGGCCATGAAGAGGCTTCCCGGCGGGGATGACGGTCGGCGACGCAACAGACTCAAGGCGGATCGGACCATGGCTGCGCGTCTCCCCGGATGGCGCCCCGACCTCAGTAATGCGGTGGCGGCGGCTCCTGCTGTGCCGTCGCGATACTGCGAGCGTGCTCCAGGTCCTGTAGCCGGTCAACCAGGGCGGCGGCCTGCCGGTTGAGCCGGTCGATCAGCGCCCATTGCTCGGTGACGATCTTGTTCAGATCCTCGATGACCTCGTCCTGATAGGCGATGCGGATTTCCAGGGCATCCAGACGGGCAGCAAGCTCGGATGGATCACTCATTGGTCTTCCCCTCCATCTCGTTCAGGGTGATGGGGACCTCCTTCAGGCCGTGTCCGAGGGCGACCCGCTCGTCGAAGACGAAGCACCCGCCCTGCCAGCGGCTCTCCTCTTCCGGCACCTCTTCGAGATATTTCAGGATGCCGCCCTTGAGATGATACACCTCATTGAGCCCTTCCTGCAGCAGATACGACGTCGCCTTTTCGCAGCGTATCCCGCCGGTGCAGAACATGGCGATTTTCTTCCCCGGCGCATCCGCGATGAGCTTGTGCACGGCTGCCGGGAACTCCCGGAAGGATTTCGTCTGCGGATTGACTGCTCCGACGAAGGTGCCCGCCTTCACCTCGAAATCGTTGCGCGTGTCGATGACCAGCACGTCGGGATCCTGGATGAGCGCATTCCACTCCTTAGGATCGACGTAATGGCCAACCCGCGAGCGCGGATCGACGGGCACCCCGAAGGTGACGATCTCCCGTTTGCATTTCACCTTGAGCTTGCCGAAGGGCATCCGCGAGGCGGAGGAGAACTTGAGCTCGAGGTCGTTGAAACGCCCCTCGAAGGCCTCGTCGCTCACCAGCAGGCCTGTGAGGGTGTCGATCGCCTTGGGCTCGCCCGCGATCGTCCCATTGATCCCTTCGCTGGCCACAAGCAGCGTGCCCTTGACCCCGAGCTCCGTGCAGAGCGCGAGGAGGCGCTGTCTGACCTTCTCTGGATCGGGCAGGGGCGTGAACTGGTAGAGCGCTGCGACCTTGAGCGACATGGGGCGATCAGACCGAGCGGGCGGGTGAGTTGGCGGGAAGGACATAGACCGGCGTGCCGACCGGCACCCGCCGGTAGAGATCGATCACGTCGTGGTTGAACAGGCGGATGCAGCCGCTGGAGACCGACTGGCCAATGGACCACGGTTCGGTGGTGCCATGGATGCGATAGAGCGTGTCGCGGCCATTGTTGTAGAGATACAGCGCACGCGCCCCGAGCGGATTGTCGATGCCGCCGGGCAGGCCGCCGGCATAGGGGCCGTAGCGCTGCGGCTCGAGCTGGATCATGGTTGGTGTCGGCGTCCACCTCGGCCAGGTGGCCTTGCGGCCGACATAGGCCTCGCCCTGGTAGTCGAAGCCGGCCTTGCCCACGCCGCAGCCATAGCGCATGGCCTTTCCGCCTTCCTGGACCAGGTACAGGAAGCGGTGAGTGGGATCGACCACGATCGTGCCTGGCATTTCCGGCCCGTGATAATCCACCCGCTGGCGCAGGAACTTGGGATCGATCTTGCTCACATCGATCGCCGGTATCGGGAATGGCTCATCATTGATCGGGCCGTACATCGCCACATAGGTCGGATCGACCGGAGCGGAGAATTCGGTGGGGCCGCGGCCGGTGGCACAGGCGCCAAGCAGGAGGGGGAGGCCAGCGGCGAAGGCGCGTCGGCTGATCAGGATGGGTGCGATTTTGCTCATAACTCTCAGTGATCAGGGGTGGACCATGGTCGATGGCATAAGCGGTAATTGGACTTAAAGCTTGCTTAAAATGGCGACATTGCGTCGCCATGGCATTCACCTTCCCGCGAGGTCCAACTCTTGGTCATGTGCTGCACAGATGCATCATACTTTGGTTGTACCCGGTCGGGGCGCTGATCTGCTTGTCAGGATCGGACAGGTTCCTTCATAGTTCGACTATCTTGGTCGCCGCCGGAACCGGCGGATACAACAAGACCACACACTGTTTCGGGAGGATGGAATTTATGGATCGGCGAACTCTCTTGAAAAAGGCAGGCCTCGTAACCGGTGCTGCGGCTGCATCATCTGTGCCTCTGGCGGCTCCCGCTATCGCGCAGTCGCAGCCGGAAGTGAAATGGCGCCTGACCTCGAGCTTCCCGAATTCGCTGGATACGATCTTTGGCGGCGCTCCGACTCTGGCCAAGGCCGTCAAGGAGATGACCGACGGCAAGTTCATCATCGACGTGTTTCCGGCCGGTGAGATCGTTCCTGGTCTGCAGGCTCTGGATGCGGTACAGGCCGGCACTGTCGAGGCGGCCCATACGGTCTGCTATTACTACGTGGGCAAGGATCCGACCTTCGCGCTGCCGGCCTCGGTACCCTTCGGTCTCAATGCCCGCCAGCAGAATGCCTGGCTCTATCACGGTGGTGGCAACGAGCTCGTGAACGAGTTCCTGGCCAACTACAACATCGTCGGCATGCCTGGCGGCAACACCGGCACCCAGATGGGCGGCTGGTTCCGCAAGGAGATCAACAGCGTTGCCGATCTCAACGGCCTGAAGATGCGAATCGCCGGCATTGCCGGTCGCGTCCTGCAGCCCCTCGGCCTCGTACCGCAGCAGCTTGCCGGCGGCGACATCTACCCGGCTCTTGAGCGCGGCACTATCGACGCCACCGAATGGGTTGGCCCCTATGATGACGAGAAGCTCGGCTTCTATCAGGTGGCCAAGTACTACTATTACCCGGCTTTCTGGGAAGGCGGGCCGACCGTGCACTTCATGTTCAACAAGGAGCGTTACGAGGCGCTTCCAGCTGCTTACAAGGTGGCGCTGGAGACAGCGGCCAAGGCGGTCAACGTCAACATGCTCGCGCTCTATGACGTGAAGAACATGCAGGCGATCCGCTCGCTGGTGGGCAAGGGCGTGCAGCTCCGGCCGCTGCCGGTCGACGTGATGAATGCGGCCTACGAGCAGTCCTTCAAGCTCTATGAAGAGCTGACCCAGACCAACGAGAGCTGGAAGAAGATGTACGAGCCGTGGAAGGCCTTCCGCTCCCAGGCCTATGAGTGGTTCCGCGTCGCGGAATATACCTACGACAACTATGTCTATACCCAGCAGGCCGCCGGCCGCTGATCAGCCAAGCCACAGACATGGGAAAGGCCCGCCATCTGGCGGGCCTTTTTGTTGCGGCGGTTGTGTCCGAAACCATTGGGGGATGGAGACCGCTCCGGCGCAATAGGTCGCCATTGGGAGCCAGGGCCCTGGCTGGAGATCTGCCTGCGCCTTGAACGGCCTCGGCCCTGCCCGACGGCCCGATTCGGCCGCCCCGAGGGACAGGCAGTCTCTCCGGTTACTCTTGCGTTGCCGGCGCCGGCGAGCCGAAGCTCGGCGGCGGCAGCGGCTGGGATGAGGGTGCCGGAGCGGTGAAGCTCGGCGCGGGGGCTGGCTGGGACGGCGCAGGAGCACCGAAGCTCGGTGCCGGCAGCGGTTGCGCTGATGGTGCGGGCGCACCGAAGCTTGGTGCCGGCATGGGTTGCGGTGCCGGAGCGGTTGACGGTGCGCCGAAACTCGGTGGCGGCGGCGAACCGAAGCTCGGGGCAGGCGGCGCGCTGAACGAGGGAGCGCCCTGCTGGCCGGCGCCAGGCATCGGCACGTTGAGTTGGATCGTGGTCGGATCGACGATCTTCTCCTTGGTGAGCCAGTGCGTGACCAGCCCCGGCCAGAAGATCACCACCGCCACCATGATCAGCTGGATCGCGAGCCACGGAATGGCGCCCATGTAGATGTCGGTTGTCTTGACCGATTTGGGCGCGATGCCGCGCAGATAGAACAGCGCGAAGCCGAAGGGCGGGTGCATGAACGATGTCTGCATGTTGATGCAGATGAGCACGCCGAACCAGACCAGGTCGATGCCGAGCGCTTCTGCCGCCGGGACCAGCATCGGGATCACGATGAAGGCGATCTCGAAGAAGTCGAGGAAGAAGGCGAGAACGAAGATGAAGATGTTGACGAAGATGAGGAAGCCGATGACGCCGCCCGGCAGGCCTGACAGGAGGTGCTTTACCCAGTGACCCCCATCCATGCCCTGGAAGACCAGGCTGAAGATGGTGGAGCCGATCAGGATGAAGATCACCATGGCGGTGATGCGAGTGGTCGTCTCCATGCCCTGCCGCACCAGCGGCCATGTGAGTCGGCCATGCATGGCGGCAAGCAGCATGGCGCCCACGGCGCCCATGGCCCCGGCTTCGGTGGGCGTTGCCAGGCCGAGGAAGATCGTGCCCAGCACCAGGAACATCAGCGCAAGCGACGGCACGATGCCTTTGGCCACCTTCCACAGCAGCCGCCATGTGCCCTCGGCGCGGGTTTCTGGCGGCAGGGGCGGCATGAGTTGCGGCTTCAGGACCGCCAGACCAGCGATATAGGTGAGGAATATCGCCACCTGCAGCATCGACGGACCGATGGCCCCGGCATACATGTCGCCGACCGAGCGGCCGAGCTGGTCGGCCAGGATGATCAGCACGAGCGATGGCGGAATGAGCTGGGTGATTGTGCCGGAAGCGGCGATCACGCCGGTTGCCAGGCGTACATTGTAGCCATAGCGCAGCATGATCGGCAGCGAGACCACGCCCATGGCGATCACCGAGGCGGCGACGGTGCCGGTGATCGCGCCAAGAATGGCGCCGACCAGCACCACCGCGAAGGCCAACCCGCCAGGCACCTTGCCGAACAGCTTGCCGGCGCCCTCGAGCAGATCCTCGGCCAGCCCGCACCGTTCGAGGATCGCGCCCATGAAGGTGAAGAAGGGAATGGCCAGCAGCAGGTCATTCGACAGCGTGCCGTAGAATCGCAACGGCAGCGCCTGCAGGAAAACGGCTTCGAAATGCCCGGTCAGAATTCCCAGAAGGCCGAAGGTCAGTCCGCATGCGGCAAGCGAGAAGGCGACGGGAAAGCCAAACAGCAGGAAGACGATCAGCCCGGCGAACATCAGCGGTGGCATGAAGCCATATTCCAGCATGGGCGGCTAATCCCTTTCTCGAACGGAGGACGGCGCTATTGCAGCGGCTTCTCGTAATGGGTGTCCACGGAGACGAGCCCTTGCAGGGCGGCGATGCGCTTGATGAGCTCCGACAGGCCCTGGAGCCAGAGCAGGGCGAAGCCCAGCGGCAGCATGAGCTTGGCTGGCCACAGGACGAGGCCGCCTGCATTCATGGACATTTCACCGCTGCGGAACGAATTCAGGAAAAAGGGCGTGGTCAGATAGCAGAGATAGCCGATGACCGGGAGCAGGAAGAAGACGAGGCCGATGATGTCGATATACAGCCTTCCCCGGTCTGACACGGCGGAATAGACCAGATCCACCCGCACATGCCCGTTCATCTTCAGGGTATAGGATGTCCCCAGCATGACCGTGGCGGCGAACAGGTACCACTGGACTTCAAGCAGTCCGTTGGAGCTGTAGTTGAACAGGTAGCGCACGGTCGCATTGCCGGCGCTGATCAGCGTGGCCGCCATCACGGCATAGTCCGCCACGGCGGCAAACTTGGCATTCAGGCTGTCGATAGCCCGGCTGAGCTTGAGCAACGGCTCCATTCCACTCCCCATACACGCCCGGCTGTTATTGTTCTGGACCGGTACGGTTACGCGATAACAGCTTTTTTCCGGCAAACCAACTCGGCCATTAGTTTGAGACGGACCGCCGGATGAGAATGATTTCAGAGCGGGATGCCGATCCCGGCGGAGCCCCGCATGTGATCGGAATTGCCGCCGATGCCGGCACTTGGAGACATCGCCTTGCAGCCGACAAGCAGCAGGGATAACGCGGCTATAGTGACGAATCTTGCCATGGAGGCGCCTCTCTTCTCAGGAAGAGTCATCATAATACAGGCTCGATCGGCGGCAATACTTGATCGGCATGACAGGGCCGCGGGGCCGATGCTCGCTGGGGAAATCGGGCATCTGGCGCTTGGCCGCCAAGGCGGATATTAATGGTCCCCACCGGGCCCCGGAGCGCTGGATTGGTGGCCGGGGAGGACAAGGCCGAGCCGCAACGGGAAGACGCGTGACCAGCGCTGATCTGTCGATTCTGGAGAAGGTGCATCCCGAGCCGCTCGTGCAGCGGAGCGAGGCCGACCGGCGCGCGAGCTATACCCGCTGGGTGGTGATGTGCCTGCTGGCCCTGCTGCTCCACATCGTCGTCTTCTCGGCCTTCCTGTTCGAGCTGCCCCTGGATTCGCGCTACACGCCGCCGCCGTCCATTCCCGTGGAGCTGGTGATGGTCGAGCCGCCTAAGGAGGAACCGTCGCCACCGGAGCCGGAGCCTGAACCTGAGCCGGAACCCGAACCCGAGCCGGAACCGGAGCCCGAGGAACAGCAGCAGTCGGCCGAGGCGCAAAGGCCCATCCTTCGCCAGAGTGGCGCGACCGACAATCCGGATCTGCCTGCCGGCGAGGCACCCCAGGTCGAACAGCCTGAGGACGTGCCTGAGCCGGCGCGGCCGGAGGAAAGCCCGCAGGATGTGGCCGAGGTCGAGAAGCCGGCGCCGGAGACACCGGAACTGCCGAAATCCGAGACGGGTCTTGCACCCGATGTACCGCCGGAGATGCTCCAGACCTTCGGGGTGCCCAAGCTTGACCTGCCCAAGGCCTTCGAGTTGCCATCGCCTGCGCCGGGCTTTGCCAGTTCCTCGCGCACACCCGGTGGTGGGGGCGATCCCTATCTGAACGGCATCCGCGACAAGATCATCGCGCATATCACCTATCCGCCTGGATCAGACCGGCGCAGCGGCATAGCCCGCTATCAGGCGGTCATCACCCGCAGCGGCCAGCTCGCCAGCGTCCGCCTGGTCTCGTCTTCGGGCTACAAGGATCTTGATCAGGTGGGGTTGCAGGCGATCAGGCGTGCTGCTCCATTTAAGCGGCTGCCTCCCGGGATACCCGGCGATCAGGCCATCATCGAGATCTCGCTTAGACTTGGCGCTTGATCTTGCTTATCTGTTTGTTATCTCATTTTCGCCAAGAATGCCGGTCAGATGGCGGGTCGAGCGGCAGGTAGCCGAGAGTAATACGGGATCAAGTTCCAGTTTCACCGCGGGGAACTGGCTAGTCTGTGATCATGTCCAGCAGGAAGATTCTCATCATTGTCCATCAGGCAAGTTCCTCGCCCGGACGGGTTGGCCTGATGCTTCGCGATCGCGGCTACGCGCTGGACATCCGGCGCCCCTGCCTGGGCCAGTCGCTGCCGGAAACGCTCGAAGGTTATGATGGCGTCATAGTCTTCGGCGGCCCCATGAGCGCCAATGACTGCCACGATTACATCCGCCAGGAGATCGACTGGCTGAAGGTGCCGCTTGCGGAGGAAAAGCCCTTCCTTGGCATCTGCCTCGGCGCCCAGCTGCTCAGTCGCCATCTGGGAGGCATCGTCCAGCCCCATCCCCACGGTCGGGTCGAGATCGGTTATTATCCGCTGAAGCCCACGCCGGCGGGCGAGGAGCTGTTCTCCTGGCCGAGCCATGTCTATCACTGGCACCGCGAGGGCTTTTCCCTGCCGAGCGGCGCCGTTCTCCTGGCCGAGGGTGATGACTTCGAGAACCAGGCCTTCCGCTACGGCCGCAATGCCTATGGCATCCAGTTCCATCCCGAACTCACCCTGCACATGCTCCATCGCTGGACCGTGAAGGGCGCCTCCCGCATCGATCTCGCCGCCGGCGCCCAGCCCCGGAGCCTCCAGTTCGAGGGCCGCCGCATCCACGATTCGGCTGTCCGCGCCTGGCTTGTCGACTTCCTCGACCACTGGCTGGATACAGGCCCTTCTGCCCTCGCTGTCGCCGCAGAATAACCATCAGCAACAGCCAGTTCACGACCAGATCGATTGCTGTATTCCGCAATTGACTGGACCAGTCGTGGGCCATACGCTTCCCTTTATTGCAGAAGTCGACGGGACGGAGATACCTGCGACGACAGGCTCTGACCTGGTCGATGCGAATATTGGCGCAGGGGTGGAGATGAAGATTGTTGTATTGGGTGGGGGTGTGGTCGGCGTTACCACCGCCTATCAGCTTCAGCAGGATGGTCACGAAGTCACCGTGATCGAACGCCAGCCCAGCGTCGCCGAGGAGACGAGCTGGGGCAATGCCGGGATGATCGCCCCCGGTCATTCCTTTGCCTGGTCATCGCCTCAGGCGCCGATGATCCTTCTCAAGTCGCTGGTTCTCAAGAACCAGGCTCTCCGCTTTAAGCCCTCTCTCGATCCCAGGCTCTGGACCTGGTCGCTGAAGTTTCTGGCCCAGTGCACCTCGGAAAAGGCCGCCCTCAACACCCTTCGCAAGCATCGCCTGGCGCTCTATTCCCAGTCCGTGCTCCATGAGGTGGTCGATCGCGAGAACATCCAGTTCGACAATACCCGCAAGGGCATCATCTATTTCTACCGCGACGAGGCCTCGCTCGAGCGCGGCTTCGAGCACATGCAGATCCTGGCCAATGACGGTCAGGAGATCAGGCGGCTCACCACCCAGCAGGTCATTGAGCTTGAACCGGCGCTTGCCGCAAACCAGCACAAGATCGCCGGTGCCGTCTACGCCCCCACTGACGAGACCGGGGACTGCAACAAATTCACCGCCGGCCTTGCCCGCATCTGCCAGGAGCGTGGTGCCGAATTCCTGACAGGCACCACGGTCAAGGGCTTCAACATGACGAGGGGCGAGATCAGCGGCGTGGCCACCGACAGGGGCGAGGTCAAGGGCGATCTCTACGTGCTCTCGCTGGGCAGCTACAGCCCGATGGTTGCCCGCACCGTGAATATCGATCTGCCAATATATCCGGTGAAGGGCTACACCCTCACCATCCCCGTGGGCAATCACGGCGCCTGCCCGAAGATCGGCTGCGTGGACGAGAACAACCTGGTGGCCATCTCCCCGCTTGGCGACCGCATCCGTGCCACCGCCACGGCCGAGTTCGCCGGTTACGATGCCAGCCACCGGCCGTCGGATTTTGCCTTCATGAAGAGCGTGGTGCAGGAGCTCTATCCTGACGCCGCCGATTACGACCGCGCCCATATGTGGGCTGGCCTTCGTCCGATGACCCCCACCAACATGCCGATCATCGGCCCGAGCCGCTATCGTAATCTCTTCTTCAACACCGGCCATGGGCACATCGGTTGGACCATGTCCAATGGCTCGGCGCGCATCGCTGCCGACATGATCGCCGGAAGAACCCCCGCCATCCCGCTGGACGGCCTGGCGGCCTGAACAGGAGATCGCAGATGACTCAAGCGCTCAAGAAGTCCGGGCATGATCTGCCCGCATTCACGGATATAGGAGTTCTGCCCTGCGAGCTTGACCGCGGCGTCTCTTACCGGGCGGCGATCGGCCTGCTCGTGCTGGCCACGGATCAGACCATGGAACACGAGTTCCGTCAGGTGGTCCGTGGCGACGGCGTCGCCTTTTTCGCTGCCCGTCTGTACAACGACGTGATGGTCACCAACGAGACCCTCCGCGCCATGCGTGACAAGATCGCGCCGGCCACCGACCTCATTCTGCCGGGCATGGATCTCGACGTCGTGGCCTTTGGCTGCACCTCGGCCAGCATGGCGCTGGGTGAGGAGGTGATCTTCGAGGAGATCCGCAAGAGCCGCCCCGGCGTTGCCTGCACCACGCCGATCACCGCGGCCTTTGCCGCCTTCCGCAGCTTCGGTGCCGACCGTGTCGGCGTGCTCACCCCTTACGCACCCGAGGTGAATGAGACGGTGCGGGCCTATATGACCTCCCAGGGCGTGAACATTGCTGCCTTTGGCACCTTCAACAAGATCGATGACCGCGAGGCCGCCCGCATCTCGCCGAAATCCTTGGCGGAAGGGGTGAAGCGCCTTGTCGACAGCACCCCGCTGGATGCGGTCTTCGTTTCCTGCACCAGCCTGCGTCTTTGCGAGGCGGTGGCCGAGATAGAGGCCGAAGTGGGCATCCCGGTCACCTCGAGCGACCACGCGCTTGCCTGGCACTGCATGCGTCTGGCCGGCGTCAATGACGTGGTGCCGGGTGCCGGCATGCTGTTCGAGCGCGGTCTCTGATCTGATCCCGCCGGTTCCGTTTCGGGGCCTCTGGCTTTGACGGAACCGGAACCGCTGCCCGGCAGTTGAGTTCCCCTTGCGTATCCATGTCGAGGGGCCTCATGCAACGTCAGCGCGACCAACGTCACACGGCGGCAGTTCCTGCGCCGGCACGTACCGGCAGGGTACTTATCCGCGAAGGGCGACCTTTTCCTCTGGGCGCGACCTGGGACGGACTCGGCGTCAACTTCGCCCTGTTTTCGGCCAATGCAACCCGGGTGGAGCTCTGCATCTTTGATGATGCAGGCGAGACCGAGCTCGAGCGCATCGAACTCCCGGAATATACCGACGAGGTCTGGCACGGCTATCTGCCCTCGGCCCGTCCCGGCACGGTCTATGGCTATCGCGTCCACGGCCCCTATGAGCCGGACAGTGGCCATCGTTTCAACCCCAACAAGCTGCTGCTCGATCCTTATGCGAAACAGCTGGTGGGACGGCTGACCTGGGGCGAGGAGCTCTACGGCTATCGCATCGGCTCGCCCGATATGGATCTTTCCTTCGACGATCGGGACAGCGCCCGCCTCATGCCGAAGTGCCGGGTGGTGGATCCGGCCTTTACTTGGGGCGATATCGGCAGGCCCGGTGTCTCCTGGGACCGGACCATTCTCTACGAGATGCACGTGAAGGGCTTTACCCGCCTTCATCCGCATGTGCCCGAGGAGCAGCGCGGCACCTTCGCCGCCCTGACCAACCGCTCGATTACGCGCTATCTGCGCCATCTCGGCGTGACCTCAGCCGAGCTTCTGCCCATTCATGCCTTCATCGACGACGCCTATCTCGTGGAGAAGGGCCTGCGCAATTACTGGGGCTACAATTCCATCGGCTTCTTCGCCCCCGAGCCACGCTATCTGTTCTCCAATTCGGTCAACGAATTCAAGGAGATGGTCAACCAGTTCCACGCCGCTGGCCTCGAGGTGATCCTGGACGTGGTCTATAACCATACCGCCGAGGGCAACGAGCTTGGACCGACCCTGTCCTTCAAGGGCATCGACAATGCCAGCTACTATCGGCTCATGCCGGACAGTCCGCGCCATTACATCAACGACACCGGCACCGGCAACACGGTAAACCTGTCCCATCAGCGGGTGCTGCAGATGGTGGCCGACTCACTCCGCTACTGGGCGCAGGACATGCGGGTCGACGGCTTCCGCTTCGACCTTGCCACGATCCTCGCGCGCGAGCCTTACGGCTTCGACGAGGGAGGTGGCTTCCTCGATGCCTGCCGGCAGGATCCGGTGCTCTCAAGCGTCAAGCTGATCGCCGAGCCCTGGGACATTGGTCCCGGCGGCTACCAGGTGGGCCAGTTCCCGCCCGGTTGGGCCGAATGGAACGACAAGTTCCGCGACGCCGTGCGGGCCTACTGGAAGGGCGACAGCGGCATGCTGCCCGAATTCTCCGCCCGGATTGCTGGCTCGGGCGACCTCTTCAACAAGCGCGGCCGCAGGCCCTGGGCGAGCGTGAACTTCGTTACCGCCCATGACGGCTTTACCCTCGCCGATGTCGTCTCCTACAACGACAAGCATAACGAGGCGAATAGCGAGGGAAACCGCGACGGCCATTCCAACAATCATTCCTGGAACCACGGGGTCGAAGGGCCCACAGACGATCCCGAGATCATCGCCTTGCGAGAGCGGCAGAAGCGCAACATGCTGGCGACCCTGCTGCTGTCCCAGGGGACGCCCATGCTCCTTGCCGGCGATGAGTTCGGCCATAGCCAGCAGGGCAACAACAACGCCTACGCCCAGGACAACGAGCTCACCTGGCTCGACTGGCAGAAGATCGGCCCTGAGGGCCGGGCGCTCACCGAATTCGTTCGCAAGCTCATCGCCATCCGTCAGGCCTATCCGATCCTTCACCGCGGCCGCTTCCTCGGCACCGAGTACAACGAGGAGCTGGATGTGAAGGATCTGGTCTGGATGTCCCCGAATGGCGAGGAAATGACGCGCGAGCAGTGGGATGACGGCAATGGCAAGTGCTTCGGCCTTGTCCTCGATGGTCGCGCCCAGCCGACCGGCATCAAGCGTCGTGGTTCCGATGCAACCCTGCTCATCATCACCAATGCGCACTATGATTTGGTGGAGTTTACCCTTCCCAGCGCGCCGGAAGGCGACCACTGGGTCTGCCTGATCGATACTAATCTTCAGGATCCGGATCTGGATGCGAAATATCCTGTAGGCTCGGTCTATGGGGTCACCGGCCGCTCGCTTCTGCTCTTCGTGCTGGACCGCGACGTGAAGCGGGGCAAGGCAACCCGCGCCGGCATTTCCGCTCTCTTGGACGTGGCCGAGCATCCCTTCGCGGACTGGGATCAGGAAGGGGCCTGAACAAATGCGGGTGATGGTGAAGGCTCACCTGTCGTCACACGTGCAAACGTCATTTGCAGCAACCCTCGGAATATCCTACCACTTTGGGCTGACCTTGCTTCGGAGCCCGTTCCATGGCCTTGCCTCCATTCGACCTCTGCCGGAATTCCCATTTCATCACCGACAAGCAGGTCGCGCCCGTGCTTGCGGAGCTTCAGACCCTGTTCGACGCCGTCCACGACCGTGCCGCCAGACTTGACGTGCCTGTCGCCGTGCTGATCGGTGGCTCGCTTGCGCGCCGCGAGCCATCTGTCCGCTTCGCGGGCGGTAAGCCCACAGTCCTTGAGAGCGATGCCGATTTCTTCGTGCTGGTGCCTGACGCGGGGCAGATCTCCCATGCGGCAGCGCTGGAGCGCGATACGGCCGGCATCTCTCCTGCCATAGACCGGAGCTTCCATTTCGCGCCGCTCACCGCCAGCCAGAAGGGTCATATGGGCCAGTCGGCGCTGTCTGTCGTCTATGGCCTGGATTATCCGATCTATGCCCCGATGGCACTACCTCGGCCTGCCAATCCGGTGGCCGATCCGGTCGATGGGCTTGAGGTTCTGATCCATCGCCTGGTCACGGTTGCCATAGACCGGCACGTAACCACCCATCTGCTGACCGGTGGCGTTGCGCCGCTCACCCCCGAGGGGCGCCGTTCAGCCGTGCTCAAGCTGGTGCTTGCCGGCATCGAGGCCCAGTACTACGGCAAGATCCCGGAGGCTGCCGGCATCCATCCGTCTGTTCGGCTGGCCAAGGACGGCCTTTTCGATGGCCTGATCGATACGGACACCCTCATGGGCTTCATCCGGGCGCGCGAGATCTTCGAGCTTGGCGGACCGCTCCCCCCGATTGATCTCGGCGCCTTTGCCCGCACCGCCATCGCCCGCCAGTTTGACGCCCCCGACGGTCTGGGCCTTGACGGCTTACTTCAGCAAATGACTGAGCGACGTTATCCTTACGAGATCCTGCCGCGGCGGGTGGGCGTGGCGCTTGCCGCCTATTCCCTCGCATCCATTGGCAATGAGCGGGAACAGGAGGCGCCGATCGTCAGCCACTGGCTGCGCAGCCTCGATGATCCGGCCCTCGATGCCCCGGTGATCGAGGCCCGCGACCGGCTGCTCGCCATGCTGGACCGCTCGCCGGACGAGGCCTTCTCCTCGGTCGACGCCTTCGAGGCGGCCGGCGTGCTGATGACCTATGTGCAGCGGGATGTGACGCGGCGCGCCGTCGGCGGTTAATCTCGACCAGCGGTGATGTCGGCCGGATGCCGCCCGACCGGCGGCAAGGCGCTGGCCGGCGCGTTCC
>Ga0182741_1000651_pt1 | contig 49973 bp, 47 predicted proteins | sample eDN5th37CBELigOP_FD_128874 | JGI IMG/M metagenome (GOLD analysis project Ga0182741, IMG submission 128874) | Enriched Organic Plus compost microbial communities from Emeryville, California, USA - eDNA 5th pass 37_C BE-Lig OP (version 2) (version 2) ... | reverse complement strand
GAACAGGAAGACCGCCAAGGCCTGCCTTTCGTGGGACGGTCGGGCCAATTGCTGGACGCCATGCTGGCCTCGGTGGGCTTGAGCCGCGAGAAAGACGTTTTCATCGCCAACGTCATCAAGTGCCGCCCGCCCGGCAACCGCAACCCCAAGCCGGAAGAAATCGCGGCGTGCAGCCCCTACCTGATGCGGCAGATCGAATTGCTGCGGCCCGAGCGCATCCTGGTGGTGGGGCGCTTCGCCGCGCAGACGCTGCTGGGCACGGATGCCACGATCGGCAGCCTGCGCGGGCGCCAGCACACCCTGACGACCGGCGACGGGCGCGCCATTCCGGTGGTGGTCAGCTACCACCCGGCCTACCTGCTGCGCAGCCCCGGCGAAAAGGCCCGCGCCTGGCAAGACCTGCGCCTGGCGGTAAGCCTGGGCTGACGCCCGCGGCCTAGTGCGGCGTCTTGAGCGCCTGGCCGTGGCCTTCCTGGCCGATCTGCTCGTGCAGCGCCGGGTCGGCCGACAGGTTGCGGCGGCTCCAGCGCATGAAGATCACCATCAGCACGGCCACCAGCAGGCCGAACAGCACGATGATGGTGTTGATGGGCATGTCCAGCCACAGCAGCACGGTGTAGGTGGCCACCATCAGCAGGATGTTCAGTTGCTCGTTGAAGTTCTGCACCGCGATCGAGTGCCCGGCCGACAGCAGTACGTGGCCGCGATGCTGCAGCAGGGCATTCATGGGCACCACGAAGAAGCCGGCCAGCCCGCCGGTGATCAGCAGCAGGGTGTAGACGCTCCAGGTGGAATGCACCAGGGGCATCAGCAGCACCACCAGCCCCATCATCACGCCCACCGGCAGCACGCATAGCGCCTTGCGCAGCGGAATGCGGCCGGCCAGGATGGAGCCCGCCACGGTGCCCAGGGCGGCCACGCCCATCAGCATGGACGCCTCGTCCAGCCGGTAGCCCAGGTGGCGGCGGCCCCATTCGATGACGATCAGCTGCAGCACCGCGCCGGCGCCCCAGAACAGGGTGGTGACCGCCAGCGAGATCTGGCCGAGCTTGTCCTGCCACAGGACCCGCACATAGCTGGCGAAGGTCAGGGTGAGCTTGACCGGGTTCTTCTGCTGGGGCGGATAGCGCACGTGGGTGTGCGGGATCAGCAGGTTGCACAGGGCGGCCAGCAGGTAGACGAAAGCGATGACCAGGATCGCGGCCTCGGCCGGCGTGCGCACCAGGCGGCCGATGTGGTCGTGGTCCAGCAGGATCTGCGAGGCGGCCGGCGAGATCAGCACCCCGCCCAGCACCGTGCCCAGGATGATGGAGAACACCGTCAGGCCCTCGATCCAGCTGTTGCCCTTGACCAGCATCTCGGGCGGCAGCATTTCGGTGACGATGCCGTACTTGGCGGGCGAATAGGCCGCGGCGCCCACGCCCACCAGCCCGTAGGCCGCGCACACCAGGTAGGTCTGGTGGGTGGGCGAAATGCCCAGGTTGGCGTACATGAACATCAGCAGGCAGCCGGCCACCTTGAGGGCGTTGGTGGCGAACATCACGCGGCCCTTGGGGAAAGAGTCGGCCAGGGCCCCCACGAACGCCGCCAGCACCACGTAGGCCAGGGCGAACGACCATTTCATCAGGGGCGCCATCCAGTCGGGGCCCTGCAGTTCCAGTATCAAGGCGATGGCCGCGATGAACAGCGCGTTGTCCGCCAGTGACGAGAAGGCCTGCGCAGCCATGACCAGATAGAAACCGCGTTTCAAAAGTGAATCCCCGGTGGCCGCCGGGGCGCGCCGGCGGCGGTGAAAAACCTGTTTCGTATGGAAAAAAGTGTCAGCGAGTATAGCGTCCGGCACCCGGGGCGGGGCATTTTGGGTGCTCCGCGCAGGGGCGATGCCGCGTGGGCGGGGCGGCCGCCTGGGGTATCATACGATCCGCATCCACCGGCCCCGCGGGGCCGGTTTGCCATCCGTGCGGCAGGTCCGTTCAACGCCTTTCGTTCAACCCCACCCGTCCGTCATCGTACTGTGCGCCTTACTCAACTAAAACTCGCCGGCTTCAAATCGTTCGTCGATCCCACCGTGATACCCGTGCCCAGCCAGCTGGTCGGCGTGGTGGGCCCGAACGGGTGCGGCAAGTCCAATATTATCGACGCCGTTCGATGGGTGCTGGGCGAAGCCAAGGCCTCGGAACTGCGTGGCGAGTCCATGCAGGATGTGATCTTCAACGGCTCGGGCAACCGCAAGCCGGCCGCGCGGGCCTCGGTCGAGATGGTGTTCGACAACAGCGAAGGGCGCGCCGCGGGGCAATGGAGCGCCTATTCCGAAATCGCCGTGCGCCGGGTGCTGACGCGCGACGGCACCAGCAGCTACTACGTCAATAACCAGCAGGTGCGGCGCCGCGATATCCACGACATCTTCCTGGGCACCGGCCTGGGCGCGCGCGGCTACGCCATCATCGGGCAGGGCATGATCAACCGCCTGATCGAGGCGCGCCCCGAGGAACTGCGCGTCTTCCTCGAAGAGGCGGCCGGCGTGTCGCGCTACAAGGAACGGCGCCGCGAAACCGAGAACCGCCTGTCGGACACGCGCGAGAACCTGACCCGCGTCGAGGACATCCTGCGCGAACTGGGTTCCCAGCTGGAAAAGCTCGAGGCCCAGGCCGAGGTGGCCCGCCAGTACCGCGAACTGCAGGCCGACGGCGAAAAAAAGCAATTCGCCCTGTGGCTGCTGAAAGAAACCGGCGCGCGCGACGAGCGCCAGCGCAAGAACCAGGACATGGCCCAGGCCCAGACCAACCTGGAAGCGGCCATCGCCAGCCTGCGCGCGGGCGAGGCCGAGCTCGAGTCGCGCCGGCAGGCGCATTACGCCGCCAGCGACGCCGTGCACACCGCGCAGGGGCAACTGTACGAGGCCAATGCCCAGGTCAGCCGCCTGGAGGCCGAAATCCGCCACGTGGTGGATTCGCGCAATCGCCTGCAGGCCCGGCGCGACCAGCTGCAGCAGCAGATTGCCGAGTGGGATACGCAGCAGGCCCATTGCGTCGAGCAGATTGCCCAGGCCGAAGACGACCTGGCCGCCGGCGCGGCCCGCACCGAAGAAGCGCGCGCGCGGGCCGAAGAGGCCCAGGCCAGCCTGCCGGCCACGGAATCCCGGGTGCGCGACGCGGCCGCCTCGCGCGACGAGATGCGCGGGGCCCTGGCCCGGGTCGAGCAGAACCTGGCCCTGGTAGCGCAAACCCAGCGCGACGCCGATCGCCAACTGCAGAACCTGGAACTGCGCCGCGAGCGGCTGCAGCAGGAGCTGCGCGAATTGCAGGCCCCCGATCCCGCCCGGCTGGAACAGCTGGCCGGCGATCGTGCCGTGGGCGAAGACCAGCTCGAGGCCGCCCAGCGCGAGCTGGCCGACCTGGAGGCCCAGGTGCCGCAGGCCGATGCCGAGCGCAGCCGCGCCCAGGCGGCCGCCCAGCAGGACGCCCAGAACCTGGCCCGCCTGGAAGCCCGGCTGGCCGCGCTGGTCAAGCTGCAGGAAGATGTCCAGAAGCAGGGCGCCCTGGAACCCTGGCTGGCCAAGCACGAACTGGCCGGCCTGGCCCGGCTGTGGCAGAAGCTGCACGTCGAGCCGGGCTGGGAAACCGCCCTGGAAGCCGCGCTGCGCGAGCGCATGGCGGCCATGGAAGTGCGCAACCTGGACTGGGCCCGGGCGTTCGCCGAAGACGCCCCGCCGGCCCGCCTGGCGTTCTACCAGGTGCCGGCCGCGGCCCCCGCGCCGGCCGCGCCGCAGGGCCTGACGCCGCTGGCCAGCCTGCTGCGCATCACCGATCCGGACCTGCGCACGCTGCTCAACGACTGGCTGCACAACATCTACACCGCCGCCGACCTGGGCCAGGCTCTGTCGGCGCGCGCCACCCTGCCGGCCGGTGCCGCCTGCGTAGTCAAGGCCGGCCACCTGGTCGACGCCCACAGCGTGCGTTTCTACGCGCCCGATTCCGAGCAGGCCGGCCTGCTGGCGCGCCAGCAGGAAATCGAGAACCTGCAGCGCGAGATCAAGGCGCAGCAGCTCATCGCCGACCAGGCGCGTGCCGCGGTGGCGCGCGCCGAGGCCGCCTGGCAGCAAGTGTCGCAGTCGGTGGCGCCGGCGCGCCAGCGCGTGGCCGAGGTCACGCGCCGGGTGCACGATATCCAGCTCGAGCATTCGCGCCTGCAGCAGCAGGCCGAGCAGTCCGGCGAGCGCGCCGCGCGCCTGCGCCAGGACCTGGAAGAAATCGCCGTCCACGAGGAAGACCTGCGCGCCACCCGCGAAGAGGCCGAGGCGCGCTTCGAGGCGCTGGACGGCGAGCTGGCCGAGCACCAGTCGCGCTTTGCCGATGCCGAGATCGCCGGCGAAGACCTGGCCGCCCAGGCCGAGGCGGCCCGCGCCCGCCTGCGCGAACTCGAGCGCGCGGCGCAGGAAGCCGAATTCGCCGAGCGCGGGGTGCAGTCCCGCATTACCGACCTGCAGCGCAACCGGCAACTGGCGGCCGACCAGAGCCAGCGCGCCGCGGTCGAGCTGGAACAATTGCAGGCCGACCTTGCCGAGCTCGACGCGTCGGCCTCGCAGGCGGGCCTGCAGGATGCCCTGGAAGTTCGCGCCGAGCGCGAAGAAGCCCTGTCGCGCGCGCGCCAGGAGCTCGACAACCTGTCGGCGCTGCTGCGCGGCGCCGACGAAGAACGCATGCAGCAAGAACGCGCGCTGGAACCGCTGCGCGCCCGCATTACCGAATTGCAGCTGCAGGAGCAGGCCGCCCGCCTGGCCGAGGAACAGTTCACCGAACAGCTCAACGCCCGCGAGGTCGACCGCGAGGCATTGGCCCAGGAACTGGCCGCCATGCCCGACGAATGGCGCCGCGCCAACTGGCTGCAATCCGAGGTGGGCCGCATTTCGCGCCAGATCGATTCGCTGGGCTCGGTGAACCTGGCCGCGCTGGACGAACTCAATGCCTCGCGCGAGCGCAAGGAATTCCTGGATTCGCAGCAGCAGGACCTGCTGACCGCCATCGATACGCTGGAAGACGCCATCCGCAAGATCGACCGCGAGACCCGCGAGCTGCTGCAAGCCACGTTCGACACCGTGAACGGCCACTTCGGCGAGCTGTTCCCCAAGTTGTTCGGCGGCGGCGAGGCCAAGCTCACCATGACCGGCGACGAGATCCTGGATGCCGGGGTGCAGGTCATGGCGCAGCCGCCGGGCAAGCGCAACAGCACCATCCACCTGCTGTCCGGCGGCGAAAAAGCCCTGACGGCCACGGCCCTGGTGTTCGCGCTGTTCAAGCTGAACCCGGCGCCGTTCTGCCTGCTCGACGAGGTCGACGCGCCGCTGGACGACGCCAACACCGAGCGCTATGCCAACCTGGTCAGCAGCATGAGCGAGCAGACCCAGTTCCTGTTCATTTCGCACAACAAGATCGCCATGCAGATGGCCAAGCAGCTGGTCGGCGTTACCATGCAGGAGCAGGGGGTTTCGCGTATCGTTGCCGTAGATATTGACTCGGCCGTCCAGATGGCCGCCGAAGCCGCATAAACCGATAATAGAAGGCGCTGTCTTGCCGGCGCAGGATTGACACATGAGCGACTTGCAGATCGGGCTGATTGCCCTGGGTGTGCTGCTGATACTGCTGGTATTGGGATTCAACTGGTGGCAGGATCGCCGCGCCCGCAACCGCATGCAGGCGCATTTCCCGACGTCCGAACAAGATCCCCTGCTGGGCGCCCACGAAGGCCGTCCGGCCGGCGAGACGACGCGCCGCGAGCCCGGCATCGGCGCCCCGGCGGCGGCCGCGCCGGCGCCCGAACCGGGCGCGGATGCCGACGACGCCGAGGAACCCGATCCCGCCTGCGAGATCGTCATCGAAATCAACTTCGGCGAGCCGGCGCGCGGCGCCGACCTGCTGCCCTACATGCAGGGCCTGCGCCAGGTGGGCCGCAAGCCCATGCGCGTGTTCGCCGAAACCGACGGCGGACGCCACCGCGCCCGCATCCACGCCGGCGAATCCTATGCGTCGCTGCAGCTGGCCGTACTGCTGGCCAATCGCAGCGGGCCGCTGACGGCCATCGAATGGTCGCAGGCCTGGGCGCGCGCCCAGGACCTGGCCGAGCGCTTCGAGGCCACCATCGAGGGCCCCGACCAGCAAGTCGTGCTGGAGCGCGCGGCCAAGCTGGACGACATGTGCGCGGCCCTGGATACGCAGGTCGGCCTGACGCTGCTGCTGGGCGCGCCCCGCGCGTCGGCCGAGGTGCTGGGCGTGGCGCGGGAACTGGGCTTCGCGCCCGATGGCCCGCGCCTGGCATGGCTGGCCGATAGCGGCGTGGCGCGCTTCACCCTGTCGCGCGGCGACGGGGCGGCGTTCGATGCCGGCATGTCGCCGGTCGAGCGCCTGCTGCTGCTGCTCGATGTTCCCTGCAGCCCCGCCGATCCGCGCGCCTTCGGCCGCATGGTCGACGTCGGCCGCGACCTGGCCGCGCGCCTGCATGCGGAGCTGGTCGACGACCAGGGCAAGCCGCTGGCCGACGGCGCGGACACGGTCATCGACGAGCGCCTGCAGGTGCTGTTCGGCCAGCTCGACCAGGCCGGGCTGCCGGCCGGCAGCCCGCGCGCGCAAAGGGTGTTCGCCTGATGGCCGAACACGCCGGCGCCAAGCAGGCGGCGCAGCGGGCGGCGCAACTGCGCGCCGAGATCGAGCAGCACAATGTGCATTACTACATGCACGACGCGCCCACCATTTCCGATGCCGATTACGACGCGCTGATGCGCGAGCTGGCCCAGCTTGAAACGGATCATCCCGAGCTGGTGACGCCCGAGTCGCCAACCCAGCGGGTGGGGGCGGCCCCGCTGGCGGCATTCGGCAGCGTGCGCCACGCCATCCCCATGCTGTCGCTGGGCAATGCCTTCGACCCCGACGAGGTCCAGGCTTTCGACCGCCGGGTCACCGACACGCTGCGCGGCGCCGGCCTGCTGCGGCCGGACCAGCAACCGGAATATTTCTGCGAGCTGAAGCTCGACGGCCTGGCCATCAGCCTGCGCTACGAAGACGGCCGGCTGGTGCAGGCCGCCACGCGCGGCGACGGCCAGACGGGCGAGGACGTCACCGCCAATGTGCGCACCATCCGCGTGGTGCCGCTGCGCCTGAAAGGCCCCGCGCCGCGCGTGCTGGAAGTGCGCGGCGAGGTGCTGATGAACCGCGCCGATTTCGAGCGCCTGAACCGCAGCCAGGCCGCGCGCGACGACAAGGTCTTCGTCAATCCGCGCAATGCGGCCGCCGGCAGCCTGCGCCAGCTGGATCCGCGCATCACGGCCCAGCGGCCGCTGCGCTTCTTTGCCTACAGCTGGGGCGAGGTACACGGGCTGTCCGGCCGCCAGGCCGGCCTGTTCGAAGAGCCGGCGCCCGGCGTGCGCCAGGAATCGACGCTGCCGCACGATACCCACGGGGCCATGCTCGGCTGGCTGGCCGAACTGGGCCTGCCCGTCAACGCCAGGCACAACCGCCGCGTCACCGGCGCCGAGGGCCTGCTGGCTTTCTACGAGCAGGTCGGCCGCGAGCGCCCGGGGCTGCCCTACGACATCGACGGGGTGGTCTACAAGGTCGATTCGCTGCCGGCCCAGAAAGTGCTGGGCTTCGTGGCGCGCGCGCCGCGCTTCGCGCTGGCGCACAAGTTTCCGGCCGAAGAGGCCACCACCCGGCTGGTGGACATCGAGGTGCAAGTGGGCCGCACCGGCGCCATCACCCCGGTGGCGCGGCTGCAGCCGGTGTTCGTGGGCGGGGTGACGGTCACCAACGCCACTTTGCACAACGAGGACGAAATCCGCCGCAAGGACGTACGCATCGGCGATACCGTCGTCGTGCGCCGGGCGGGCGACGTCATTCCCGAAGTGGTGGGGCCGGTGCCCGGCAAGCGGCCTGCCGACGCGCGCGAATTCGTCATGCCCACCGCCTGTCCGGTGTGCGGCTCGGCGATCGAGCGCCTGGAAGACGAGGCCATCGCGCGCTGCACGGGCGGCCTGTTCTGCGCCGCGCAGCGCAAGCAGACGCTGCTGCACGCGGCGGGGCGCAAGGCGCTGGACATCGACGGCCTGGGCGAGAAGCTGATCGACCAACTGGTGGAAAGCGGCCGGATCAAGTCGCTGGCCGACCTGTACAGCCTGACGGCCTTCGAATTGGCGGCGCTGGAGCGCATGGGCAAGAAATCGGCCGAGAACCTGGTGGCCGCCATCGACAAGGCCCGCACGCCCACCCTGGGGCGCCTGCTGTTCGCCCTGGGCATACGCCATGTGGGCGAAACCACTGCGCGCGACGTGGCGCGCCACTTCGGCAGCATCGAAAGCATCATGGACGCCGACGAGGAAGCCCTGGCCGGCGCGCCGGACGTAGGGCCGGTGGTGGCGGGCTCGATTCGCCGCTTCTTCGCCGAGCCCCACAACCGCGAGATCATCGACCTGCTCAAGGCGCAGGGCGTGCACCCGGTGGCCGAAGCCGGCCCGCAGGGCGACTCGCTGGCCGGCAAGACGTTCGTCCTGACCGGCACCATGCCCAACTGGACGCGCGACGAGGCCACCCGCCACATCCTGGCCGCGGGCGGCAAGGTCAGCGGGTCGGTCTCGAAAAAGACCGCCTACGTGGTGGCGGGCGAGGACGCCGGCAGCAAGCTGGCCAAGGCCCAGGAACTGGGCGTCGCGGTGCTCGACGAAGACGGCCTGAAGGCGCTGCTGGGCGTCTAGGACGCCGGTGCTCAGCGCCCCTGGAAAACCGGCTTGCGCTTTTCCACGAAGGCGCGGGCGCCCTCGCGGCGGTCTTCGCTGTCGTAGGGGTTGGGCCCCACCGACAGCCGCAAGGCGGCCGAGATCGGCAAGCCGATGCTCTTGGACGCGACCGCCTTCATGCGCTGTACCGAAAGCGGGGCATTGTCGGCGATGCGGCGCGCCAGCTGTTCGACCTGTTCCGTCAGCTCGTCCGCGGGGCAGACCCGGTTGACCAGCCCCAGTTCGCACGCGCGCCGCGCGTCGATGAAATCGCCGGTATACAGCGCCTCGAGGGCCAGGCCGCGGGGGATCAGCTGCGGCAGCACCACGCTGCCGAAGTTGGCGCCCATGCCGACCCGGGCCTCGGGCAGGCCCAGCCGGGCGGTGTCGGCCGCCACGCGGATATCGCAGGCCAGGGCCAGTTCGCAGCCGCCGCCGGCGGCCACGCCGTTGATGGCCGCGATGGTGGGCTTGGACATCTCCAGCACGACCTCGTTGAGGTTGCGCGCCGGCCCGCCCATGGGGTGCAGTATGCTGCCGGCCGTGTCCAGTTCCTTCAGGTCCACCCCGGCCGAGAATGCGCGCTCGCCCGCGCCGGTATAGACCGCCACCCTGACCGCGGGGTCCCGGTCGAGGGCCAACGAGACCTCGACCAGGCGCGCGAACGTGGCGGTGGCCAGCGCGTTCATCCGTTGCGGGCGATTGATGGTGACCCAGGCAACCTGTTCCCGGACCCGCACCTGGACCTCGTCGGCGGCCGTCATGTCAGTTGGCCGGCTGCATGTTGGCGCGCTTCATGACTTCCAGCCAGGTCTTGCGCTCGCTTTGCGCGAAGGCGGCGAACTGCTCGGCCGTCAGGCTGCTGGGCGTCACGCTGAGCGCTTCCATGCGCTTGAGCGCTTCGGGGCGGGCCGAGGCCTCGCGCATGGCCTGGTTGATGGCGTCCACGATGGCCGTGGGGGTGTCTTTCGGCACCCAGACGCCGTACCAGGCCGTCACGTCGAAATCGGGCATGCCCAGTTCCGCGATGGTGGGCACGTCGGGCAGCTCGCGCATGCGGTGCTTGGTGGATACCGCCAGCGCGCGCAGCTTGCCCCCGCGGATCTGCGACATCACGCTGGCCGCGGTGGAGTAGAGCAGGTCCACGTGCCCGCCCATGACGTTGGTCAGCGCCGGGGCGGTGCCGCTGAACGGGATATGGGTCATGTCCAGCTTGCCCTGGAAGGCCACCCGCTCGCCCGTCAGGTGCGGCAGCGAGCCCTGCGCGCCGGAGGCGAAGGTGATGTTCCGGGTCTTGGCGGCGTCCAGCACTTGCCGGAAGGTCTTGTAGGGCGAATTCTCGCCGGTGACGACGATGATCGGCGCCGACCCCAGCACGCCCACCGGGCGGAAATCCTTCATGGGATCGAACGACAGGTTGGTGAACATGCCTTCGTACATGACGTGCTGCGAGGTGTTGGCCAGCAGCGTGTAACCGTCGGGCTTGCTCAGCGCCACGATGCGCGCGCCGATCGTGCCGGCCGCGCCGGGCTTCTGTTCCACCACGATCGGCTGGCCCAGGATGGCCGCCACGTCGTCGATAATCAGGCGGGCGAACGTCTCGGTGGTGCCGCCGGCCTGGTAGGGCGAGATCAGGGTGATGGCATGGCTGGGGTATTTGTCCTGGGCCTGCGCGGTGACGGCGCCGGCGGCCAGCAGGGCGGCCGCGCCGATCAGGGTGAATCGCTTGAGCATGGTTGTCTCCTTATGGTGCTGTGGGTGCTTGTGGAAGGACGGGCCGCTATGGTTGCGGCCGCATGATGACTCTGCCGATCGCCTGCCTGCCGGCGATCATGTGCAGGGCGGTCTTGAAGTCGGACAGGGGCAGCGCGGCGTGGACCCGTGGCCGGATCCTGCCCTGCGCGGTCCATTCGAACAGCTGCGCATAGGCCTGGCGCAGCTTGGCGTCGTTGCCCGGGGCGACCGGCTGGCGCCCCCAGCCGAAGTAATAGCCCCAGTAGACGCCGATGACGCTGATGTTCTTCACCAGGACGATGTTGGCGGGCACGCTGGGAATGGTGCCGCTGGCGAAGCCCATGGGAATGATGCGCCCGTCCGGCGCGATGCATCGCAGCGACGTATCGAAGGTGTCGCCGCCGACCGGGTCGTAGATGACATCGGCGCCGCGTCCGCCGGTCAGCGCCAGCACGGCGTCGCGCCAGTCGGCGCGGCGGTAGTCGATGGCGTGGTCGGCGCCGTGTTCGCGCACGACCTCCTGCTTGGCCGCGGAGCCCGCCGTCGCGATCACCGTGGCGCCCAGCGCCTTGGCCACTTCGACCGCGGCCAGCCCGCTGCCGCCGGCCGCGCCGTGCACCAGCACGACTTCCCCCGGGGCCACGCGGGCCCGCCAGTGCAGCGCGCCGTAGGCCGTGCCGTAGATGGTGGGGAACTGGGCGCCGGCGTCGAAGCCGATGCCATCGGGCAGGTGAAAGACGGTTGCTTCGGGCGCGACCACTTGCTGCGCGTATCCGCCCGATTGCACGCCGGCGATCACGCGGTCGCCGATCCGGAAGCGGGATGCGCCGTCGCCGGTTTCCACCACCACGCCCGCGACTTCCGTGCCGGGTATCAGCGGCAGCGGCGCGCGATTCTGATGCTTGCCTTCCATGACCAGCAGGCTGGCGAAACTGGCGCTGCACGCGTGCACCTGGATACGGACCGATCCGGCGCGCAGGGCCGGCGATGGGACGTCTTCCAGTGCCGCCACTTCCGGGCCGCCGTACTGCCTGCACACGACCGCTTTCATGATTCCCCTCCTTGCGCCGCTCCGCTGGCGAACATGGCTTGCACTTCCTCTTCCGAAAAGCCCGCTTCCCGCAGCACTTCCCGGCTGTGTTCCCCCAGGCGGGGCGTGGGGCGGGTCGGCCCCGGCTGGGTGGCCGACCAGGTGCTGGCGCGGGTCATGCTGTGGATCCGGCCCTCCGAGGGGTGTTCCACCGTGGCGAAAAAACCGCTCTGCCGCAGGTGCGGATGGACCAGCAGCGATTCCATGGTTTCGATCCGGGCCACGGGGATGTCCGCCGCTTCCAGGCAGGCGACCCAGGCGTCGGTGTCGCGCTCGGCCAGGATGGCGGACACGATCGCGTACAAGGCCTCGAGGTTTTCGGTACGGTTGCGGTTCGCCATCTGGCTGAAACGGGCGTCGTCCATGACCTCGGGGCGGCCGACGGCGGCGAAGAATGCGCGCCATTGCCGGTCGGTAAGCACCATCATGCACAGGAAACCGTCCCGGGTCTGGAAGGGGCGGCGGATGGAGGCATAGCGCTGGAACACCGGCGGGCCGATGGGCGGCTCGAAGGTCAGGCCGGCCATGTGATCGGCCAGCACCAGCGAGGCGATGGACTCGAACATGGGGACTTCGACATGCTGCCCCTGGCCCGTCGTGGCCCGGTGGTACAGCGCGCCCAGCGCCGCATTGGCCGCGCAGATGCCGGTGACCCGGTCGGCCAGGGCCACCGGGGCATAGCGCGCGGGCTCGCCGGGCGCGCGCAGCGAGGCAATGCCGGCGGCCGCCTGGATCAGGTCGTCGTAGGCCGGCTTGTCGGCATGCGTGCCGCCCTGGCCGTATCCCACGATGTTCACGTAGACGATGCGCGGGTTGCGCGCAGCCACCTGCTCGTACGCCAGGCCCAGCCGTTGCATGGCCCTGGGCCGCGTATTGCAGACCAGCACGTCGGCGGTTTCCGCCAGCCGCATGAAGGCCGCGCGCCCGCCATCGAGCTTCAGGTCGAGCACGACGCTGCGCTTGCTGCGATTGGTGTGCAGGAACATGGCGCCCATGCCGCGATGCCGCGCGGGGCCCAGGTCGCGGATGCTGTCGCCTTCGGGCGGCTCGACCTTGACGACGTCGGCGCCCATGTCCCCCAGGATCTGCGTGGCCACTGGTCCGGACAGCGCCGCTGTCATGTCCAGGACCCGTACGCCTTTCAATGGTCCGCTCATGTGCTTCGATTCTTTGCCGGCTGCCGCGCCTCGCGCGTCATGCCGGGTGGTGTGGAAAATTCAACATACTACCTAGTATCATATTAAATATGTCTTTTGACAAGTCGCGGTGTTATCTAGGGAAAAGATCGATATTGGCGCTGGAAAATATTCATGATACCAAGTAGTATGTTGTCGATACTACTGCTGGAGAAGCATCCATGGCTGCCATTTGGGAACCCTCGCTGGACGACGTCGCCCGCCGCTGGCGGGATACCGCCCGACAACTGACCGACCAATACTTCGCGCCGGCGGCCGACGCCATCGACCGGGATCAGCGCTATCCGGTCGAGCACCTGGAACCGTTGCGGCAATCCGGCGTGGGCGGCATGTTCATCCCGCGCCAGTACGGCGGCGGCGGGGCGCCCTTGACGGCGCTGGTGGCGGCGGTGGAAACCATTGCCGAGGGCTGCGGGTCCACCGCGGCCATCATGGCGGCGCTGTCGCTGGGGGCGTTCCCGGTGCTGCTGGGCGGCACCGAGGCGCAGAAGCAGGCGCTGCTGGGCGGCCTGGCGCGCGATGGCGCCGCGGTGAACTTCGCGCTGAGCGAGCGCGGCGCCGGGTCCGATGCCGCGGCCATCCAGACCACCGCCGTGCGCGAGGGCGACGGCTGGCGGATCCGCGGCGAAAAGTGCTGGCTGGGCAACGGCGGGCATTCCAGGCACTTCATCGTGTTCGCGCGCACCGGCGAACCCGGCGCGCGCAACCACATCACGGCCTTCTGGGTGCCGCGCGACACCGAAGGCGCGGCGGTGGATTTCTATGAAGACAAGATGGGCATCCGCGGCACCACGACCACCAATTTCAAGGTCGACGTCCGGGTGCCCGATTCCAGCATCGTGGGGCAGGAAGGGCAGGGCCTGAAACTGGCCCTGTCGACCCTGAACGTGGGGCGGGTGGTGGTGGCCGCCCAGGCGCTGGGCATCGCGCTGTGCAGCTACCGGGCCGCCAGCGCGTTCGCGGCCTCGCGCCAGGCCTTCGGCCGCGCCGTCATCGACCACCAGGGCGTGGGATTCATGCTGGCCGATGCGGCCACGCAACTGTCGGCCGCCCGTATGATGCTGTACGAGACCGCCCGGGCCTACGACAACGGGCAGGACATCAGTACCCTGGGCGCCATGGCCAAGCTCTTCGCCAGCGAAGCCTCGCACACGGTGTGCGACGATGCGATGCAGATCCTGGGGGGCAGGGGCTACGTGAAACCCAACGCGGTCGAGCGCTGCTATCGCGACCAGCGCATCACCGAGATCTACGAAGGCACGTCGGAAATCCAGCGCGTGGTGATCGCGCGCGCCATCAAGCGCGAAGCCCAGGCCGGCGCGGCCTGACCGATCGTGCCCGCAAGCATAGGGAGCAGACAGTGAAGCAAGAACGAACCTCAGGCGAGCCGACCGCCGCCTGGCGCGCGGTGGCCGAGTGGTATCACGCGTATTTCACGGGCATCGTCCTGTACGTGTCGTCGCGGCACGGCACGGCCAGCACCGCCGAACTGGTGTACGAGATCTTCTGCCGGCAGCGCCGCGAACGCTTCCTGCCGGGCCTGCAGAAGCTGGGCCTGGAAAAGCTGCCGCATGCCGTGGCGGCGGCGCAGTACCACTATCTTTCCAATCACATCGGCGGCGTGTCGGTCGAATACATGTACGAGTCCGACCGCAAGGCCTGGATCCGCTACGCCGCGCCGCGCTGGATCTGGGCCGGCACGGCCCTGTGCGGCATCGCGCCGGAAGTCTCGCAGGCGATGCTGCGCGGCTGGCACGCGCAGAACGGCACGATGCTGCGCAACCCCCGGCTGGGCTTCGTATGCACCAAGCAGACGGTGGACGCGCAGTCCGGCCTGGAAGGCTACTACTACGAATACGACCGCGACCTGCTGCCGCACGAGCGGCTGCGCTTCGCGCGCGACGAAGACGCGCCGGACTTCGACGCGGCCAAGGCCCCGCGCCTGCCCACCGACCAGTGGCCGCCGGCCCGGCTGGCCAAGGCGCACCGCAATTACGCCATGGAATATGTGCGGTCGGCATACCCCACCGCGTTGCAGCTGTGGGGGCCCGACGAGGCGGCGCACCGCCTGCGGATGGCCGGCCGGATGATCGGCATGCAGTTCTATCACGAAGTCGCCGCCGGGTTGGGCGGGGGCTACGCGCCCGATGCCGCGGGCTTTGCGCGCTTTGTCGCCGACCTGGGTTCGGCCCACGGCGATGCCTGCCAGGTCGAGCGCGCGTCCGACGGCAGCCATGAGGTCCGCCAGGACGGCTGGGCGTTCATGGAAGGCATCGGCGAATACCACCCGGCGCTGGCCGGCGCCTGGAACGGCCTGATCGAAGGCGCCCTGCAGGCGCACAACCGGCGCCTGGACATGGCTTTCGAGGCGCGCACGGCCGGCCAGGGATACGCCCTGGCCTGGAAGATCGGCAACCCGACGCGCCAAGGAGCAGGGGCATGACCATGCAGCAACATCCCGCCGGCGCGCTGGCGGGCCTGAAAGTGGTGGACGCCGCCAGGGTGCTGGCCGGCCCGTTCGCCGGGCAGATCCTGGGCGACCACGGCGCCGACGTCATCAAGATCGAAAGCCCGGAGGGCGACGAGTGCCGCGGCTTCGGCCCGCCGTTCGTCAACGACAGCTCGGCCTATTTCAATGCCGTCAACCGCAACAAGCGCAGCGTCGTGCTCGACCTGGGGCAGGCCGGCGAGCGCGACAAGCTCTTCGCCTTGCTGGAGACGGCCGACGTGCTGATCGAGAACTTCAAGCTGAGCACGCTGCAGGCTTGGGGCATTCCGCATGCGCGGTGGTTCGTCGAGAAGTATCCGCGGCTGATTCATTGCCGCATTACCGGCTTCGGCGACGAAGGCCCCTACGGCGGCCTGCCGGGCTACGACGCCGCCGTGCAGGCCATGGCCGGGCTGCTGTCGATCAACGGCGACCTGGCGGGCGAGCCGGTCCGGATCGGCGTGCCGGTGGTCGACCTGACCACCGGCATGAATGCCGCGATGGCCATCCTGCTGGCCCTGCAGGCCAGGCATCGCACCGGACGCGGCCAGATGGCCGACGTCAGTTTGTACGACAGCGCGGTGTCGGTAGCGCATCCGTTCCTGACCAACTATCTGCATTCGGGCAAGGTGCCGGGCCCGTCCGGCAACCGGCACGCGAATATCGTGCCGTACAACGTCTATCACACCGCCACCGCGCCGCTGTTCGTGGCCGTGGCCAACGACAGGTTGTTCGCCCGGTTGTGCACGCACCTGGGCGTGGCGGACTTGCCCGCGGACCCGCGCTTCGCCACCAACCGCGCGCGCGTCGAGCACCGCGATGCGCTGGAAGCGGAACTGTGCCGCGCCTTCGCCAAGGTCGACGGCGAACAGCTCGGGCCCGCCTTGCTGGCCGCGGGCGTGCCGGCCGCGCCCATCCTGGATATCCAGGCGGTGGCCAACGCCGAGCATGCCAGGTTCCGCGGCATGGTGGTGCGCACGCCCGGCTACACCGGGCCCGGCATTCCCATCAAGCTCAGCGACACGCCCGGCAGCATCCGCACGCCCGCGCCGACGCTGGGCGACACGCCCATCGCCGCCAATGAAACCCTGTTCAAGCCCTGACCGGGCCGCGCGGCGTGCGGCGGGGCTTTGCCGCTATACTGCTGTACGCCGCCAGCCAGACTCGCAGACACCGTGATCCTGACCCCCGAACTTGAAAACTGGGTGGGCATCGAATATGAAAACATGCCCGCCATCCAACTCAAGCTGCTGGATGCGGCGGCCAAGGCGTTCACCACTTACGGGTTCAGCGCGGCATCCATCGATGTGATCGCCAGCCAGATCGGCGCCACCAAGGGCAGCGTCTACTACTACTATCGCAGCAAGACCGACCTGTTCTTCGCCGTGCACAAGCGCGCGATGGTCATGAACCTGAAAACGCAGGTTCCCGTGGCCTGCGACGACACGCTGGACCCGCAGGCAAAGCTCTATCGCATGGCCTACCTGCACGCCATGCTGATGATGGACTCGCTGTATTACCAGCGCGTCACCGTCCAGGGGGTCGAGCTGCACCAGTCCGTCAGCACCACGCCGATGGAACGCGAGGCGCTGGCCGAAGTGATCACCATGCGCGATGTCTACGAGGGGTTGTTCAGCCAGGCGGTGCGTGCCGGCGTCGAGCGGGGGCAGTTCGCCGAGGTGGACGCCTCGCTGGCCGCCAAGGGCATACTGGGCATCCTGAACTGGATCACGGTCTGGTACCGGCCCCGTGACACCGAGGCGCCCGACTACCGGCAGCGCGTGGCCCGCCAGCTGGCCAACCAGGCCGTGTTCGGCATCGCCCGCGCTTCGCGCGAGGCCTGATCCGCCAGCCCTAAGCAAAAGCCCCTGAGCAAAACAGCCCGCGCGAGGCGGGCTGTTTTGCCTGGTGCGATACGCGCGGCCTTACTTGATGGTGGCCTTCTCGCGCAGTTCTTTCTGGTATTCCGACAGCGTCTGCTGGCGCAGCATTTCTTCCAGTTGCGGGCGCACCTGGTCCAGCGGCGGGAATTCCACCGGGCGGGTGTCCTCGACCTGGATGACGTGCCAGCCGAACTGCGTCTGCACGGGCTTGTCGGCCAGCTCGCCCTTCTTCAGGCTGCTGACGGCGTCGGCGAACGGTTTGACGTAGTTGGTGGGGGCGGCCCAGCCCAGATCGCCGCCGTTGGCGGCGCTGCCGGGGTCTTTCGAGTTCTTCTTGGCCAGGTCGGCGAACTTGCCCTGGTTGCCCTTGACCTGCGTCAGCAGGTCGTTGGCGGTTTTCTCGTCGGCCACCAGGATGTGGCGAACCTTGTATTCCATCTGGCCGGCCTGCTGCTGCTTGGCCTTGTCGTATTCGGCCTGGATCTGCTGGTCGGACACCGGGTGCTTTTGCAGGTAGTCGGCCATCAGGGCGCGCACCAGGATGCCCTGGCGGGCCAGCTCGATCTCGGTCTGGACGTCGGGCTGCTTGGCGATGCCGTCTTTTTCGGCAGCCTGCACGAAGATCTGGCGGTTGATCATTTCCTGCTTGACCTGTTCGCGCAGCTGGGGCGAATCGGTGGCGCCCTGGCTGACCAGCAGCTTCACGAATTGATCCAGGCTTTGCTGCGAGATCGCCTTGCCATTGACGGTGGCGACGTTTTGCGCCAAGGCAGGCAGCGCCACCGCGCAAGCAGCGGCCAGCATCACGATGCGTTTCATGGAATTCCTTTAAGGCTTGGACTGTGGGGCTTGGGCGTCGAGCGCAAGCGCATGGATGGGATGGGGGATCAGATCTTGCAAAAGATCATACACCAGGCGATGCCGCGCCACGGGCGACAGGCCGGCGAAGCGGGCGGCCACGATGCGCACGTGATAATGGCCGGCGCCGCCCTGCGCGCCGGCATGCCCGGCATGCAGGTGGGAGTCGTCGCGGATGTCCAGCGCGATGGGGTCGAGCACGGCCAGGCGCGTGCGTATCAGGGCGATGCGATCGGTATCGTCAGGCATGGGGAAACAGACGGAAAACGGGGCGGGTCAGTCTTTGCCGGCATCGTTGCTGGCATCGGATTCGCGCGGCGGCTGCATGTGGCGGCCCAGCCACAGCGACTGGCCGATCACGAAGGCCAGCAGCAGCCCCATCAGGCCGAACACCTTGAAATTGACCCATTGCGATTCGGTGAAGTGGCCGGAAAAGGCCACATACAGGTTGACGGCGCCCGCCGCCAGGAAGAACAGCGCCCAGCTGAGGTTGAGCTTGTCCCAGGCGGCGTCGGGCAGTTCGATCTGGGTGCCCAGCAGGCGGCGCATCAGGTTGCGCCCGAACAACAGGCGCGCGCCCAGCAGCGCGCCGCCGAACAGCCAGTACAGCACCGTGGGTTTCCACTTGATGAAGACGTCGCTGTGCAGCCACAGGGTGGCGCCGCCGAAGATGACGATGACCGACAGGTTGATCCAGTGCGTGGCCTCGATGCGCTTGCCGGTGGCGCGCAGCCAGATGAACTGGGCCACCGAGGCGGCGATGGCCACGGCCGTGGCGGTATAGATGTCGGCGAACCGGTACGCGATGAAGAAAAGGATCAGCGGGAACAGGTCGAACAGGAATTTCTTCATTCAGTCTTCAAGCGGTTCGAATTTGAGCGACAGCGAATTGATGCAGTAGCGCAGCCCGGTGGGCTCGGGGCCGTCGGGAAAGACGTGGCCCAGGTGGGCGTCGCAGATGTTGCACATGACTTCGGTGCGGACCATGCCGTGCGAGGTGTCGCGTGCTTCGCGCACCCGGGCCGGGTCGATGGGCTCGAAGTAGCTGGGCCAGCCGCAGCCGGCATCGAACTTGGTGTCGGAGGCGAACAGGGGCGTGCCGCAACCCACGCAGCGGTAGATGCCGTGGGTGGTGGTATCCCAGTAGCGGCCGGTGAAGGCCCGTTCGGTGCCTTTCTGGCGCGCGACGGCGTATTCTTCCGGGGTCAGCTGGGCGCGCCATTCGGCGTCGGTCTTGCGTACTTTTTCCATATGCGTTCTTGGAGTCCCGTTCCGTGAAATGGTTCGGGCATAATCCCGCTCCATGTTAATCGAGATTGACCAGGCGGTCGTTGCCACGCCGCATTCCCAGGCGCTGCGCGGGGTCAGCCTGACCCTCTCGCAGCGCCGCGTGGGCGTGGTCGGCCCCAACGGGGCCGGCAAGAGCACCCTGGCCAAGCTGCTCAACGGGCTGGTGCTGCCCACCGCCGGCCGGGTGTCGGTCGACGGCCTGGACACCCGCGGCGACCTGAAGGCCGTGCGCCGCCGGGTGGGGTTCGTGTTCCAAAACCCCGAAAACCAGATCGTCTACCCCATCGTACGCGAAGACATGGCCTTCGGCCTGAAGCCGCTGGGCCTGGACGCGGCCGAGCGCGAGCGCCGCATCCAGGCCAGCCTGGCCGGCCTGGGCGTGGCGCACCTGGCCGACCGGGCCAGCCACACGCTGTCCGGCGGCGAATGCCAGCTGGTGGCGCTGGCCTCGGTGCTGGTCACCGAGCCCGCGCTGGTGGTGTTCGACGAACCCACCACCCAGCTGGACCTGCGCAACCGCAACCGCGTCGCCCGGGCCATTGCCGGCCTGGCGCAGGCGGCGGTGGTCGTCAGCCACGACCTGGACCTGCTGCGGGATTTCGACCGGGTGCTGGTGGTGGTCGACGGCCGCATCGCCGCCGACGACGCGCCCGGCCCGGCGCTGCGCTGGTACTGCGAGCACTGCGCATGATGATCGAGCCCCTGTATATACGCGGCCGCAGCCCGCTGCACCGGGTGCCGGCGGCGTTCAAGCTGGCCGCGCTGGTGGCGGCCGGGGCCGGCCTGTTCGCCCTGCGCGACGTCCGGCTGCTGGGCGCGGCCCTGGCCGTGGCCGGGTTGCTGGTGTGGTCCACCGGCGTGGGGGCGGCGGCGCTGTGGCGCCAATTGCGCGGGCTGGCATGGGTGCTGGCCGCCATCGGCGCGTTCGCGGCGGTCTTCCAGGGCTGGCTGCAGGCCGCGGCGGTGTTGCTGCGCGTCGGCGCGCTGGTGGGCCTGGCGCTGGCCGTCACGCTGTCGACCCGCAGTTCCGACCTGATCGCGGTGTGCGAGCGCGCCTTGCTGCCCCTGCAGCGCCTGGGCCTGCTGGACGCCGGCAAGGTGGCGCTGGCGCTGGCCCTGGCCTTGCGGTTCGTGCCGGAAATCTGGCGCCACTACCAGGAGATCCGCGAAGCCCAGGCCGCGCGCGGCCTGGCGCGGCACCCGCTGGCATTGATCGTGCCGCTGGTCGTGCGTACCCTGAAGCGCGCCGAGCAAGTCGCCCAGGCTATCGACGCGCGCAGTTGAGCGCGCGCCATTTGCAGCAGTTTCCCCATCCATCCCCACCCGGAGCCTCCGATGAAGACCCAAGATACGGTGTTGATCGCGCTGTTCGCCGCGCTGATTGTCGTGCTGAGCCTGATGCCGCCGATTCCGCTGCCCGCCATTCCGGTGCCCGTGACGCTGCAGACCCTGGGCACCATGCTGGCCGGCGCCATGCTGGGGCCGGTGCGCGGCGGCCTGGCCTGCCTGCTGTACCTGCTGCTGGCCGCCATCGGGCTGCCGGTGCTGCCCGGCGGGCGGGGCGGGCTGGGGGTGTTTTTCGGGCCGACCGGCGGCTTCCTGGTGGGCATGGCCGCGGGGGCCTTCGTCACCGGCTGGCTGGCGCGGCGGCTGGCGGCGCCGGCCCGCGGTGGCGCCGCCGCGGTGGCCGCCTATGCGGCGGCCTGCGTGGCGGGCGGCATCCTGGTGGTGTACGCGGTGGGCATCCCGTGGCTGTCGGCCGTGACCCAGATGGGCCTGGGCAAGGCGGCGCTGGCGGTGGCGGCGTTCGTGCCGGGCGACTTGATCAAGGCCGTGGTGGCGGCGTCGGTGGCCTGGCGCGTCGAACGGGTGTGGCCGCTGTTCCGGGAATCCCCTTAATGACGCCTGTCGGCGACTTCGGCAAGATTTGTTAATGACTAATCCGTTTGCTTTTTCTTGAAGCAGCAAGCTAGGGAAGTCACGGGGTTTTATTTGAAGGGTATTTGATACACTTCAAACGCTATTATTGATTTTTCTGTATGACGTTCAACCGGGCTCGCCTCACCCCGCCGGGGCCATAACAAGAGCCCACACAGGAGACAACAACATGACGCGCAAGCATTCCGGCCTGTCCGCGGCCGCCGCGGCCGTTGCCCTGAGCCTGCCGCTGCTGGCCAGCGCGCAGGTCAAGGTCGGTGTCACTCTTGCCAGCACCGGCCCCGCCGCGTCGCTGGGCATCCCCGAGCGCAATACGGTCGCGCTGCTGCCGACCGAGGCCGCCGGCCAGAAAATCGAATGGATCGTCCTGGACGACGCCACCGACACCACGCAGGCCGTGAAGAACTCGCGCAAGCTGGTCTCCGAAGACAAGGTCGACGTGCTGGTCGGCACCTCCATCACGCCGGGTTCGCTGGCCATGGTGGACGTGGCCGCCGAGGCCAAGGTGCCGATGATCAGCGTGGCCGCCAGCGCCAAGATCGTCGAGCCGGTCGACGACAAGCGCCGCTGGGTGTTCAAGACTCCGCAGAACGACGCGCTGATGGCCAGCGCCCTGGCCGACGCCATGGTCAAGGGCAAGGTCAAGACGCTGGGCTTCATCGGCTTTGCCGACGCCTACGGCGACAGCTGGCTGGCCGTGATGCGCGACGCCGTCAAGGGCAAGGGCATCGAGATCACCGCGGTCGAGAAATACGGCCGTACCGACACCAGCGTGACCGGGCAGGTGCTCAAGCTGGTCAGCGCCAAGCCCGACGCCGTGCTGATCGCCGGCGCCGGCACGCCGTCGGCGCTGCCGCAGAAGGAACTGCGCGCCCGCAATTACCAGGGCACCATCTACCAGACCCACGGCGCGGCCAACAACGACGTGCTGCGCGTCTGCGGCAAGGATTGCGACGGCATGCTGCTGCCGGCCGGCCCGCTGCTGGTGGCCGAGCAACTGCCCGACAGCAACCCGGTGAAGCAGTCGGCCCTGGCCTATACCAAGGCCTATGAAGCCAAGCACGGCGACGGCTCGACCAACACCTTCGGCGGCCACATGTGGGACGCCGGCCAGCTGATCGTGGCGGCCCTGCCCACCGCGCTCAAGAGCGGCGCCAAGCCCGGCACGCCGGAGTTCCGCGCCGCCCTGCGCGATGCGCTGGAAGGCATCAAGAACCTGCCCGCCTCGCAGGGCGTGTTCAACATGAGCCCCACCGACCACGCCGGCTTCGACGAGCGTTCGCGCGTCATGGTCAAGGTGGAAAAGGGCAAGTGGGTGTACCAGCCCGGGCTGTAATATTGCCGTTTCCGGCGCGGGCGCGCCGCCCCGCCGGCATCACCGCGCACCGGCCGTCAGGCCGGTGTGTCGCATTCGCAGCATTGCCCGGCGGTGGGACCGGCGATGCCAAGACACCCATAAGGTAGTCGTTCGATGGATTTCTCAATCGCGCTCATCCTGCTGCAGGACGGCATCGTCAATGGCGCCATCTATGCGCTGCTGGGCATGGCGCTGGTGCTGGTGTTCACGGTCACCCGCGTCATCTTCATTCCCCAGGGCGAATTCGTGGCGTTCGGCGCGCTGACGCTGGCCATGCTGGTCAACGGCCGGGTGCCGGGCACCGCGTACCTGCTGCCGCTGATGGGCGCGATCGTGCTGGTGCTGGAAGTGGCGCGCGCGCTGCGTACCCGCAGCTGGGCGGCGCTGCCCAAGGTGCTGGCGACCTGCGTGGCGCTGCCGCTGGCCTTGCTGTGGCTGACCACGGCCTATGTCGCCGACGACAATTCCCTGTGGCTGAACATGCTGCTGGCGCTGGCGCTGATCATTCCGATGGGCCCCATGGTGTATCGCATCGTGTACCAGCCGCTGGCCGAGGCCTCGGTGCTGGTGCTGCTGATCGTCTCGGTGGCCGTGCACTTCGCGCTGACCGGCCTGGCCCTGGTGTTCTTCGGCGCCGAGGGCTGGCGCACGCCGGCCTTCGTCAGCGGGCAGGTGAACCTGGGCCCGGCCACGTGGTCGGCGCAAAGCCTGTTCGTGGTGGGCACCTGCGCGCTGCTGATCGTGGCGCTGTGGCTGTTCTTCGACAAGACGCTGTACGGCCGGGCGCTGCGCGCCACCGCGGTGAACCGGCGCGGCGCGCGGCTGGTGGGCATCAGCACCGCGATGTCGGGCAGCCTGACCTTCACGCTGGCGGTGGCCATCGGCGCCATGTCCGGCATGCTGATCGCGCCCATCACCACGGTGTACTACGACACCGGCTTCCTGATCGGCCTGAAGGGCTTCGTGGGCGCCATCATCGGCGGCCTGGCCAGCTACCCGGTGGCCGCCGCGGGCGCGGTGCTGGTGGGCGTGCTGGAGGCGTTCTCGTCGTTCTGGGCCAGCGCATACAAAGAGGTCATCGTGTTCACGCTGATCATCCCTGTCCTGGTGTGGCGATCGTTCGGCAGCCATCACACGGACGACGAGGAATAAGCGCCATGAACCGTATTCTGCTCATCGCATTCATCGCCGTGCTGGCCGTCCTGCCGATGCTGCCGGCCACCCCGGAATTCTGGATCACCCAGCTGAACTATATCGGCCTGGCCGCCATGGTGGCCCTCGGCCTGGTGCTGCTGACCGGGGTAGGGGGCCTGACGTCGTTCGGCCAGGCGGCTTTCGTGGGCCTGGGCGCCTATACCACGGCCGTGCTCACCAGCCAGTACGGCGCGTCGCCCTGGCTGGCCCTGCCGGTGGGCCTGCTGCTGACCGCGGTGGTGGCCTATCTGCTGGGCATCATCACGCTGCGCCTGTCGGGCCATTACCTGCCGCTGGGCACCATCGCCTGGGGCCTGTCGCTGTATTTCCTGTTCGGCAACCTGGACTGGCTGGGCAAGCACGACGGCATCGCCGGGCTCGAGCCCATCAGCTTCCTGGGCATCTCGCTGGCCAGCGGCCGGCATATCTACTACCTGATCTGGGTGGTGCTGCTGTTGTCGCTGTGGGCGACCAGCAACCTGCTGAGCTCGCGCCCCGGGCGCGCCATCCGCGCGCTCAAGAGCGGCGCGGGCATGGCCGAGTCCATGGGCGTGAACACGGCCTCGTACAAGGTGGTGATCTTTGTCTGGGCGGCCCTGCTGGCGTGCCTGTCGGGCTGGATATACGCTCACATGCAGCGCGCCGTCAGTCCCAGCCCGTTCGGCCTGAACTACGGCATCGAGTACCTGTTCATGGCCGTGGTGGGCGGCGCCGGCCACGTCTGGGGCGCGCTGGTGGGCTCGGCCGTGATCCTGGGCCTGAAAGACCAGCTGCAGAACCTGCTGCCGGCCCTGCTGGATACCGATGCCAACTTCGAGCTGATCGTGTTCGGCGTGCTGCTGATCCTGATGCTGCAGTACGCGGCCAACGGCCTGTGGCCGATCCTGTCGGCCGGCTGGGCGCGCCTGACCGGCGGCGCCGGCTCGCGCCGCAACCTGGCGCCGCCGCCCGCGGCGCCCGCCCTGGCGCAGCGCGAACGGCCGCAAAGCGGCGCGCTGGTGCTGGACGTGGACGCGGTGCGCAAGGAATTCGGCGGGCTGGTGGCGGTCAACGATATTTCGTTCAAGGTGCGCGCCGGCGAGATCGTCGGCCTGATCGGCCCCAACGGCGCCGGCAAGAGCACCACCTTCAACCTGATCAGCGGCGTGCTGCCCGCCACCCGGGGCCAGGTGCGCTTCCTGGGCGAGCGCATCGACGGCCTGAGCGCGCGCGAGATCGCGCGGCGCGGGGTGGGCCGCACCTTCCAGCACGTGCAATTGCTGCCCGGCATGTCGGTGCTCGAGAACGTGGCCCTGGGCGCGCACATGCGCGCCGACGTGGGCGTCATGGCCGGCGCGCTGCACAGCGAACGGGCGCAGGAAGCCCGGCTGCTGCACGAGGCCGCCACGCAGCTCAAGCGCGTCGGCCTGGGCGATTACCTGTACGAGCAGGCCGGCAACCTGGCCCTGGGCCAGCAGCGCATCCTGGAAATCGCGCGGGCGCTGGCCAGCGACCCGGTGCTGCTGCTGCTCGACGAGCCGGCCGCGGGGCTGCGCTACAAAGAAAAGCAGGAACTGGCCCAGGTGCTCGAGCAATTGCGCGCCGAAGGCATGAGCATCCTGCTGGTGGAACACGATATGGATTTCGTCATGCGCTTGACCAACCACCTGGTGGTGATGGACTTCGGCACCAAGCTGGCCGAAGGCGTGCCGGCCGACGTGCAGCAGAACCCGGCGGTGCTGGAAGCCTACCTGGGCGGCATCGACGACGACCTGCCCGAGGCCGCCGCGCCCGCGACGGAGGACGCGCGATGAGCCAGGATCCGATTCTCGACGTGCGCGGGCTGAGCGCCCGCTACGGCAAGGTGGGCGCGCTCAGCGAGGCCACCCTGACGGTGGCGCCCGGCAGCATCGTGACCGTGATCGGCGCCAACGGCGCGGGCAAGTCCACCCTGCTGAACGCCATGATGGGGGCGCTGCCGAGTACCGGCCATACGTCCGGCTCGGTGTTCTACGCCGGCGCCGATGTGTCGGGCTGGAACGTCGAGCGGCGGGTGGCCGCCGGGATGTCGCTGGTGCCCGAGCGGCGCGAGCTGTTCGGCAGCATGTCAGTGGAAGACAACCTGCTGCTGGGCGGCTTTCGCCGCTATCGCGCCCGCGAAAGCGGCTGGCGCGACACGCTGGACGAGGTGTTCGCGCTGTTTCCGCGCCTGCGCGAACGGCGCCGCCAGGAAGCCGGCACGCTGTCGGGCGGCGAGCGCCAGATGCTGGCGGTGGGCCGGGCGCTGATGGCCAAGCCGCGCCTGCTGATGCTGGACGAGCCCAGCCTGGGGCTGGCGCCGCGCATCGTGCGCGAGATCTTCCACATCATTGCCCGCCTGCGCGAGACCGGCGTGGCGATCCTGCTGGTCGAGCAGAACGCCCGCGCGGCGCTGCAGGTGGCCGACTACGGCTACGTGCTGGAAACCGGCGAGGTCATCCTGCACGGGCCCGCGCGCGAACTGGCGGGCAACCCGCGGGTCATCGAAAGCTACCTGGGCCTGGGCAAGGGCAGCTAGGCCGGGATTCGGCGCGGCCCCCCGGGCGCTTGCCCGAGGGGCCGCCCGCTTATTTGCCGCCGCGCGCGTATTCCATGTACAGCCGGTGCGCGCGCCGCGCCATCGGCCCGTAGGGCAGGCTGCGGCCCTCGACCCGGTTGACGTGCACGACCTTGCCGTAGTTGCCGGTGGAAAACACCTCGTCGGCCTGTTCGATGTCGGCGCGGTCCAGCGTGCGTTCCTGGACGTCGACGCCGTCGGCGCGCAGCAGCGCCAGCACGCGCTGGCGCGTGATGCCGTTCAGGAAGGTGCCGTTATCGGCCGGCGTAGCCACCACGCCGTCCTTGGCGATCCACAGGTTGGCGGTGGCGAACTCGGCCACATGGCCATCGCCGTCCAGCATGATGGCGTTGTCGAACCCCTTGGCGGCCGCTTCGCGGATGGCGCGCTGGCCGTTGGGGTACAGGCACGAGGCCTTGGCGTCGGTGGGCGCCATGTTGGACCAGGCCCGCGCGAAGCTGGAAAAGCAGGCCGAAAAGCCCTGGTCGCCCGGCATGGGCACCTTGAACACGTGCAGCACGAACTGGGTCTTGTCGGCGTCCGGCAGCAGGAAGCCGTCGGCGCAGAAGAACATCGGCTTGATGTACAGGGCCTCGCCCGCGGGAAAGCGCGCCACGGCCTGCAGGCACAGGTCGCGGATATCCTGCCAGCCCAGCCGGGGCTTCATCAGCATTTTCTCGGCCGAGCGCACGACGCGCTGGCAGTGCAGGTCCAGGTCGGGGGTCAGGCCGTCGAAGGCGCGGGCGCCGTCGAAGACCATGCTGGCCATCCAGAAGGCGTGGTCGGCGGGGCCCAGCAGCTTGGGGTTGTCGGTCGTCCAGTGGCCGTCGTGCCAGTAGATCGCATCCATGAGGTCGTTCCTTGATACGGTTGCGCGCCGGAAAGAGCGCGCTGCCCGCGCAGCATACACCCGCCTGCGGCGGGCTACAGCTTCGCCTGGACGCGCTCGGCCACGTCGGCGGGCACCCATTTGCGCCAGACGTCGGGATACGTGCGCAGGAAGTACAACGCCGCGTCGTCGGGCTCGGCGCCCTGGTTTTCCAGCCAGCCCAGCGTGTCGTCGATGGCCGGGCCGGGCACGCTGAGTTGCTCGAAGAACGCCTTCAGCCGGGGCGCCCGGCGGGCGAATTCGGCGTTCAGGCCGGTGACCACCTTGTTGGGCCGGAACTCGGTGGGAACCGGGTTTTCGCACTTGGGGTCGGTCATGCAGGTGTAGGCGGCCTGGTCGAACGCCGGCAATTGCAGCTTGACCAGGTCCAGCGACCCGACCAGCGCGGTGGGGGTCCAGTAATAGAACACGATGTCGCGCCTGCGCTTGTAGGCGGACACGATGGCGGCCTTTTGCGCGGCGCCCGAGCCCGGCGCGAACATCGTGTACTGGCCTTCCAGCTTCAGGGCCTTGAGCAGGTTGGCGTTCAGGGTGCCGCAGGCCCAACCGGCCGGGCAACCGTAGATGCGGCCCTTGCCGGGGTCTTCCGGGTCGGCGAATACCTTGGTGTAGCGCGCCAGGTCGGCCGCGCTTTTCAGGTCGGGATGGCGTTCGGCCGTGTAGCGGGGGATGTACCAGCCTTCGCCCGCGTCGAACACGTGGCCGGCGGCCAGCACCTTGCCCGACTTCAGGGCCTTGTCCCAGGCCACTTCGATCTGCCCGGGCCAGACTTCGGGGGTGACGTCCACGTCGCGCCGCTGCAGGGCGGCCAGCATGGCCAGGGTCTCGCCGATTTCCACCGACGTGGCGCAGCCATAGCCGTGTTCCACGATGAAGCGCTCGATGCCCGCCAGCACCAGGTTGGATTCCCAGTTCAGGCCGCTGAAGCGCACCGGCTGGTCGATCTCGCATGGGGCGGCGGCCGCGGCAGGCGCCGCCCACGACAGGGCGGCGGTGGCGGCCAGGGCAGCCAGCAACCGATGGGGGGCTCGCGTCATGCGCATGGGGCGTCTCCTTGCTGGCGTGATGGCCCCTGGGGGCGGTTTTCCCATTGTACGAGCCACGCGCGCCGCCGCGGTTTCGACAGAATGGTGTCAGGCGCCCCGAAACACTGACACCAGGGCGCGGCGGCGCCCGGCATCAGGCGGCAATCAGGCGCGCGCGCGGCGGCGCTGCATCAGCGCCTGCCATTCGCCCACGATGCCGCGGCGGAAGGCCAGCACGCAGACGATGAAGATCAGTCCGATGACGATGGTGACCGATTCACCCAGCCGCAGGAACCAGTTGTTGCCGGTGAGTTCGGCCATGAAGCGGCCGAAGTCGCCCACCTTGTTTTCCAGCAGCACCACGATGAAGGCGCCCAGGATGGGGCCGACCAGCGTGCCCAGGCCGCCGATCAGCGTCATCAGGATCACCAGCCCCGACATCTGCCAGGTGGCGTCGGACAGGGTGGCCGAGACGAACACCAGGGTCTTGGTGGCGCCGGCCAGCCCGGCGATGGCGGCCGACAGCACGAAGGCCAGCAGCTTGAAGCGGTCGACGTCATAGCCCAGCGACAGGGTGCGCGGCTCGTTCTCGCGCAGGGCCTTGAGCACCTGCCCGAACGGCGAATGCACCGCGCGCCAGATGATGAAGTAGCCGATGGCGAAGATCGCCATGACCAGGTAGTACAGGTTCAGGTCGTTGCGCAGGTCGATGAAGCCCAGCAGCGTGCCGCGCGGCACGCGCTGCAGGCCGTCCTCGCCGCCGGTGAAGGTGGCCTGCAGGAAGAAGAAGAACACCATCTGCGCCAGGGCCAGGGTGATCATGGCGAAGTAGATGCCGCTGCGGCGGATGGCCAGCAGGCCCATCACCAGCCCCAGCGCGGCCGCCACGGCCATGCCGAACAGCAGGCCCAGCTCGGTGGGAAAGCCCCAGACTTTCAGCGCGTGCCCGCACGCATAGGCGGCGCTGCCCAGGAACGCCGCGTGGCCGAACGACAGCAGGCCGGTGTAGCCCAGCAGCAGGTTGAAGGCGCACGCGAACAGCGCATAGCACATCACCTTCATGGCAAAGATGGGATACACGCCCACGAACGGCAGGATGGCCACGACGATGGCCGCCGCCGCGTAGCTGAGGAGTTGGCGATTCATTTCTCTTTTCCGAACAGCCCGGCGGGGCGAAGCAGCAGGACGATGGCCATGATGATGAACACCACGGTGCTGGAGGCCTCGGGCCAGAAGACTTTGGTCAGCCCCTCGATCACGCCCAGCCCCAGGCCGGTGACGATGGCGCCCAGGATGGACCCCATGCCGCCGATCACCACCACGGCGAACACCACGATGATCAGGTTCGAGCCCATCAGGGGCGAGATCTGCAGGACCGGCGCGGCCAGCACGCCGGCAAAGCCCGCCAGCGCGACGCCGAAGCCGTAGGTCAGGGTCACCATGCGCGGCACGTTGACGCCGAAGGCCTCGACCAGCTTGGGGTTTTCCGTGCCGGCGCGCAGCAGCGCGCCCAGGCGGGTGCGTTCGATGATGAACCAGGTGGCCAGGCAGACCGTGATCGAGGCCACGACGACCCAGCCGCGGTAGTTCGGCAGGATCATGAAGCCCAGGTTGGTGGCGCCGCGCAGCAGGTCGGGCGTGGGGTAGGGCTGGCCCGACACGCCGTAGAAGCTGCGGAACAGGCCTTCGATCAGCAAGGTCAGGCCGAAGGTCAGCAGCAGGCCGTACAGGTGGTCGAGCTTGTACAGGTGCTTGAGCAGCAGCTTCTCGATCACGATGCCGAACAGGCCCACCACCAGCGGCGCCAGGATCAGCATGACCCAGTAGTTCAGGCCCAGGTAAGACAGCCCCATCCAGGCCACGAAGGCGCCCAGCATGTAGAGCGAGCCGTGGGCGAAATTGATGACGTTCAGCAGCCCGAATATGACGGCCAAACCCAGCGACAGCATGGCGTAGAACGACCCGTTGACCAGGCCCAGGAGCAATTGCCCCAGCAGGGCCTGGATGGGTATGCCGAAGATGTCAATCATGTCGGGAGAATCCTGCGCGTTCTGATGGAGGCGTGCCGGTTCGCGGCGCGGCCCGGCGGGGTGGGCACGGGCGCGCCGGAAGCTTCAGCGGACTACTTCTTGAAGAGCTTGCAGCTCGATTCCGAGGGCTTGGTGTAGACCTCGTCGCCCGGCAGCTTGGACACGACCTTGTAGTAGTCCCACGGGCCCTTGGACTCTTCGGGCGTCTTGACCTGCATCAGGTACATTTCGTGCACCATGCGGCCGTCTTCGCGTACGTAGCCGTCATGGGCGTAGAAGTCGTTGATCTTGTTCGACTTCATCCACTTCATCAGGGTGTCGGCATCGTCGGTGCCGGTGGCCTTGACGCCGTTCAGGTAGAACGCCACCGAGGAATAGTCGGCGGCCTGCAGGCTGGACGGCTTGCGGTTGACCTTGGCCTCGAATTTCTTGGTCCAGGCGCGCGCGGCGTCGGATTGATCCCAGTACCAGCTGTCGGTCAGGTACATGCCCTGCGTGGCCTTCAGGCCCAGCGAATGGATATCGTTGATGAAGATCAGCAGCCCGGCCATCTTCATGGTCTGGGTCACGCCGAACTCGTTGGCCGCCTTGATCGAATTGATGGTGTCGCCGCCGGCATTGGCCAGCCCCAGGATCTGCGCGCCGGAGGCCTGCGCCTGCAGCAGGAACGACGAGAAATCGGCCGTGGCCAGCGGCGCGCGCACGGCGCCCTTGACTTCGCCGCCGGCGGCCTTGACCACCGCGGTCGTGTCGCGCTCGAGCGCGTGGCCGAAGGCATAGTCGGCCGTCAGGAAGAACCAGGTCTTGCCGCCGTTCTTCACCACCGCCGAACCGGTGCCGCGCGCCAGCGCCACGGTATCGTAGGCATAGTGCACGGTATAGGGCGTGCACTGGGCGTTGGTCAGGTCGGACGCGCCCGCGCCGATCGAGATGAACGGTTTTTTCTTCTCGGCCGCCACCGCCGCCATGGCCAGGTTGGTCGCCGAATTGGTGCCGCCGATCAGCACGTCCAGGCCCTCCTGGTCGAACCATTCGCGCGCGCGGCTCGAGGCGATGTCCGCCTTGTTCTGGTGGTCGGCCGTGACCAGCTCGATCTTCTTGCCGTTGATGGCACCGCCCGCGTCGGCAATGGCCATGCGGATCGCTTCCACCCCCGCGGGGCCGTCGATGTCGGAATACACGCCCGACATGTCCGTGATGAAACCGATGCGGATGACGTCGCCGGAGATACCTTGCGCCTGGGCGGGTAGCCCGGCAAATCCCAGGCCGGCCAGGGCCAGTGCGGCAGTGATGTGATGCAGCTTCATGGGATGACTCCTTCGCTTCTCTGTGGAGATGCCGACAGTGCGGCGGATGACAGGATGCCTATACGCCCAGCAGTTCGTTGAGCGTGTCCTGCTTCTGTTGAAGTTCGCTGGCTTCGAAGTGCTCGACGATCTGGCCGTGTTCCATCACGTAGAAACGGTCCGACAGCGGAGCGGCGAAGCGGAAATTCTGCTCGACCATCACAATGGTGTAGCCGCGCTGTTTCAGGGCCGTGATCATGCGCGCCAGCGCCTGCACGATGACCGGGGCCAGGCCCTCGGAGATCTCGTCCAGCAGCAGCAGGTTCGCGCCGGTACGCAGGATGCGCGCCACCGCCAGCATCTGCTGTTCGCCGCCCGACAGGCGCGTGCCCGGCGAATTGCGGCGTTCGTGCAGGTTGGGGAACATGTCGTAGATTTCGGCCAGCGACATGCCGCCGCCCAGCGCGCCGCCCACCGCGGGCGGCAGCAGCAGGTTCTCTTCGCACGACAGGCTGGCGAAGATGCCGCGTTCTTCGGGGCAATAGCCCACGCCCAGGTGGGCGATCTTGTAGGTGGGCAGGTCGATGGCCTCGGTGCCGTGGATGCGCACCGAGCCCTTGCGCGTGCCGGTCAGGCCCAGGATGGCGCGCAGGGTGGTGGTGCGGCCGGCCCCGTTGCGGCCCAGCAGGGTGACCACTTCGCCTTGCGCCACCTGCATGTCGACGCCGTGCAGGATGTGCGATTCCCCGTACCAGGCCTGCAGGCCGGAGATTTCCAGTGCCGGGGTGCTCATGCGTGCGCTCCTTGCAATTCCCCCTCGGTGGTGCCCATGTAGGCCTGCATCACGGCCGGGTGGCGCGAGACTTCGGCGTACGGCCCTTCGGCCAGCACGGCGCCGCGCGCCAGCACGGTGATGGTGTCGGCGATGGACGACACGACGTTCATGTTGTGCTCGACCATCAGGATGGTGCGGCCCTGGCTGACCCGCTTGATCAGTTGCGTGACGCGATCGACGTCTTCGTGGCCCATGCCCTGCGTGGGCTCGTCCAGCAGCATCAGTTCCGGTTCCATGGCCAGCGTGGTGGCGATCTCGAGGGCGCGCTTGCGCCCGTAGGGCAGGTTGATGGTGATTTCGTCGGCGAACGCGCCCAGGTCGACCTGTTCGAGCAGGTCGCGGGCGGCCGGGTCCAGCGCGGCCAGGCGCTTTTCGCTGCGCCAGAAATGAAACGACAGGCCCGTCTTGCGCTGCAGGCCGATGCGTACGTTCTCAAGCACGGAAAGGTGCGGGAACACGGCCGAGATCTGGAACGAGCGGATGATGCCGCGGCGTGCGATCTGCGCCGGACGCTCGCCGGTGATGTCGGTGCCGTTGTACAGGATCTGGCCCGCGGTGGGCGCCAGGAACTTGGTCAGCAGATTGAAACAGGTCGTCTTGCCGGCGCCGTTGGGGCCGATCAATGCATGGATCTGGCCGCGCTTGACGCGCAAGTCGACTCCATTGACTGCGACGAAGCCACGAAATTCTTTCGTAAGGCCTTTTGTCTCCAGGATAATGTCATCCATATCCGCGGCACCAGCGTTGTCATTTTTTTAAGAGTTGCCGGCGAGTATGCGGACCTATCCCCCAAAATTCCATGAGGGTTTTTCATAGGTATTGCACTGCGACATGCCTTGATTGTCGGCTGCCCGACAATCGAGGCATGAACCCTTATTGCGGTGGGGTCTTTTGCTTGTACTCGCATAAGTCGGCGATGCCGCATTGCGGGCACTTCGGCTTGCGCGCCACGCACACATAGCGGCCATGCAGGATCAGCCAGTGATGCGCGTCCTGCCTGTATTCGATCGGTACGAATTTTTCCAGTTTGTGTTCGACCTCGAGCACGGTCTTGCCCGGCGCGATGCCGGTGCGGTTGGCGACGCGGAAGATGTGCGTGTCCACCGCCATGGTCGGATGGCCGAACGCGGTGTTGAGCACGACGTTGGCGGTCTTGCGGCCGACGCCGGGCAGGGCTTCCAGGTCTTCGCGCGTCTGCGGCACCTGGCCGCCGTGGCGTTCGAGCAGCAGCTTGCAGGTGGCGATGGCGTTCTTGGCCTTGGTGCGGTACAGGCCGATGGTCTTGATGTATTCGGCCAGGCCTTCCTCGCCCAGCGCCAGCATGGCCTTGGGCGTGCCGTAGCGCGGAAAGAACTTGCGCGTGGCCAGGTTGACGGATTTGTCGGTGGCCTGCGCCGACAGCAGCACCGCGATCAGCAATTGGAACGGGGTGTCGTATTCCAGTTCGGTGGTGGGATGGGGGTTGGCGGCTTGGAGGCGGGCGAAGATGGCCTGGCGTTTGGCGGCGTTCATGTCGGCGTGGCAGAGCGGCGGGCGCGGGCGCGCGCCAGGGCGGATTCGATCGCGGCGCGCTTGCGGGCGTCGTCGTCGGGGCGGGCGGGGGCCGGTGGCGCCGCGGGCGGGGGGGCTTCGGTGGCGGCCATCAGGCGGACGTTGTCGGCGGTTTCGCGCGCCAGGCGGGCTTGGCGGGCCAGGTGCCGCTGGCGCCCGGCCTGGGCATCGGCCGGCGTCCAGGCGCGGCCGGCCGGCACCATCTCGATGCAATCGACCGGGCAGGGCGCCACGCACAGGTCGCAGCCGGTGCACCAGTCGGGCAGCACGGTATGCATGCGCTTGTTGGCGCCCACGATGGCGTCGACCGGACAGGCGCGGATGCACAGCGTACAGCCGATGCAGTGCGCTTCGTCGATGCGGGCCACGGTCAGCGGCCCGGGCTGGCCGCGCGAGGTGTCCAGCGGCAGCACGGCCGTTTCCAGCAGCGCCGCCAGGGCGGCGATGCCTTCGTCGCCGCCGGGCGGGCAGCGGTTGATGGGGGCGGCGCCGTCGGCGATGGCCTGGGCATAGGGCCGGCAGCCATCGTAGCCGCACTTGGTGCACTGCGTCTGGGGCAGTACGGCGTCGATGCGGTCGGCAAGGGAAAGACAGGACATGGCGGGTGAAACGGAAGCGGGCCGGCGCGGCCCGCATGCGCCGGTACTATGCCTGGCGGATGAATTCCGCGATTTTAGGACAGATCATCTCGCGCCAGCGGCGGCCCGAGAAAATGCCGTAGTGGCCACAGCCCGGGGCGGTGTAGTGGCGCTTGCGGGCGGCCGGGATGCCGCGGCACAGCTCGATGGCGGCGCGCGTCTGGCCCTGGCCCGAGATGTCGTCGAGCTCGCCCTCGATGGTGAGCAGGGCCACGTTCTTGATGTCGGCCGGCCGCACCGGCTGGCCGCCCACCCGCCAGGTGCCGTTGGGCAGCTGGAATTCCTGGAACACCACGCGGATGGTGTCCAGGTAGAACTCGGCCGGCATGTCCAGCACCGCGTTGTATTCGTCGTAGAAGCGCCGGTGCGCGGCCGCGTCGCTGTCGTCGCCGCGCAGCAGGTCCAGGTAGAAGTCGTAGTGCGACTTCAGGTGCCGGTCGGGGTTCATGGCGACAAAGCCGGCATGCTGCAGGAAGCCGGGATAGACGCGCCGGCCGGCGCCCGGGTAGCGCGCGGGCACGGTGTTGATCAGCTGGCTTTCGAACCACGAGTACGGCTTGGTGGTGGCCAGGCGGTTGACCTGCGTGGGCGACTGGCGCGGATCGATCGGGCCGCCCATCATCACCATGCTGCGCGGCTGCAGCGGGTCGCGGGCCGAGGCCATCAGCGCGATGGCCGCCAGCACGGGCACGGTGGGCTGGCACACCGAGATCACGTGGACGTCGGGGCCCAGGTGGCGGATGAAATCCTGGATATAGCGGACGTAGTCGTCCAGGTGGAACGGCCCCTCGGCCGCCGGCACCATGCGGGCATCGACCCAGTCGGTGACGTAGACGTCGTGGGCCGGCAGCAAGGCGCGCACGGTGTCGCGCAGCAGCGTGGCATGATGGCCCGACAGCGGCGCCACCACCAGCACGCGCGGGTCGGCGCGGCGGGCGGCGCGTTCGAAATGCACCAGGCGGCAGAATGGCTGTTCGAGCGCGACGGTTTCCGTCACGCGCACCGTGCGGCCGTCGATGCGGGTGGACGGCAGGTTCCAGGCCGGCTTCTGGTATTCCTTGCCCAGCCGGTGCATGAGTTCGCAGCCGGCCGCCAGCTGGCGCGACAGCGGCGTGTAGGCCAGCGGGCTGTAGGGGCTGGAAAACAGCTGCGAGCCCGCGTCGGTGAAGGCGGCGAAAGGCGTCAGGAACGCCCGCTGCAGTTCGTGCAAGTGGTACAGCATGGAGACGAGATCCTAGGCTGGTCGAGGCTGATTTATTACCGTCGCGTGTAAGGATATATCTAATTCGTCTGACAAACCGGTACCAATCGGGCCGTTTCTGTTGCGAAAAAGCGACCCCGCGGCGGGTGCGGCCGGGGTTTACCAGTAGTTTTCGACCGCCAGGTTGCCGGGAATGCCGCGCCGTCCGGGCGCGAAGCCCCGTTCGGACAGCAGCTTGCGGGCATCGGCCAGCATGGCCGGATTGCCGCACAGCATGACCTTGGCCCGTTGCGGGTCGAGCGGTTCGCCGGCCAGCTGCTCGAGGCGGCCGTCGGCAATGAGCGTGGTCAGCCGCGCCTGGGGCATGCCGGGCAGGGCCTCGCGGGTGGCGATGGGCAGGTAGACCAGCTTGCGCGGGTCTTGCCGGAAGTAGTCGGCGTAGGCCGGCTGGCCCGGCCATTGGCGGATTTCGTCGGCATAGGCCAGTTCGCTGGCCGCGCGCACCCCGTGCACCAGCACGATGCGGCGAAACGCCTGCCAGGTGGCCGGGTCGCGCAGGATGGACAAGTAGGCCGACAGGCCCGTGCCGGTGGCCAGCAGCCACAGGTCGCCCTCGGGGACGAAGCGGTCGATGGTCAGGAACCCGAAGGGGTTTTTCTCGATGTACAGGGCATCGCCCGCGCGCAGCCGCGCCAGGCGGGGGCTGAACAGCCCGTCGGGCACCACGATGGAATAGAACTCGAGCCCGTCTTCGTGGGGCGCCGACACCATGGAATAGGCGCGCCACAGGGTGGGGGCGCCGTCCGGGTCGTCGGCGGCCGGCAGGCCGACCCGGGCGAACTGCCCGGCCTTGAACTGGAAGGCCGGGTCGCGGGTAACGCGCAGCGAGAACAGCTTGTCGGGCACCCAGGTGTGGACCTGGGTGACGGTCTGGCGCGTGTATTTGGAATCGGTCATCTAGGGGTGTGCGGGGCGCGGCGCGGCGGGCGGCGCGGCCGGCGCCAACCTATCGTTCCAGGTGCTGCAGCTTGTCTTGCACGCCGTTCCATTCGTCGGCGTCGGGCAGGGGCTTCTTGGCGCGGCTGATGGGGGCGAATTCGGGCGTCAGCTCGGCGTTCAGGGCGATGAACTGGACCTGGTCCTGCGGGACGTCTTCTTCGGCATAGATGGCGTTGGCCGGGCATTCAGGGATACAGACGGCGCAGTCGATGCATTCGTCGGGGTCGATCACCAGGAAGTTCGGCCCTTCACGGAAGCAGTCCACGGGGCACACGTCGACGCAATCGGTGTACTTGCATTTGATACAGTTTTCGGTAACGACGTGGGTCATTCAGGACTCCGACAAGCAACAGCTTCTTAACCTTTGCAGGATTTTACCCAATGCGGCCGGGCGGGGCGACCATAACCCTGGCCGCGGTAGTGCCGGGGCCGGGGCGGGACGCCCGGATTGCTTATGCTATGGTTTGACGAAACGAACCGCGCCCGAACCGCGCCACCATGATAATTACTTCGCTGCTCGACACCGACCTGTACAAGTTCAGCATGATGCAGGTGGTGCTGCATCATTTTCCCGCTGCGCAGGTCGAGTACCGCTACAAGTGCCGCACGCCCGGCGTGAACCTGCGGCCCTACCTGGACGAGATCCGGGCCGAGGTGCACGAATTGTGCCAGTTGCGCTTCACCGAAGCCGAACTGCAATACCTGGGCGGTTTGCGTTTTATCAAGAGCGACTTCGTCGACTTCCTGGGCCTGTTCCACCTGCCCGAGCGCTGCATTTCCATCGGCGAGGGCGAGCTGCCCGGCGAGATCGCCATCACGGTCAAGGGCCCGTGGCTGCACACGATCCTGTTCGAGATCCCGGTGCTGGCCATCGTGAACGAGGTCTATTTCCGCAACACGCGCCGCAACCCCGACTGGGAAGAAGGCCGCCAGCGCCTGCAATCGAAGATGCACCTGGTGCTGGACGATCCCGCGCTGGCCGACTTCCGGGTGGCCGAATACGGCACCCGGCGGCGCTTCTCGAAGCACTGGCACGAAGAAATCGTGTCCACCATGAAGGCCCAGATGGGGCCGCATTTCGCGGGCACCAGCAATGTGCTGCTGGCCATGCAGCACAATGTGCTGCCGCTGGGCACCATGGGCCACGAATACCTGCAGGCCTGCCAGGCGCTGGGCCCGCGGCTGCGCGATTCGCAGGTGTTCGCGCTGGAAGTGTGGGCCAAGGAATATCGCGGCGACCTGGGCATCGCCCTGTCCGACGTGTACGGCATGGACGCTTTCCTGCGCGATTTCGACATGTACTTCTGCAAGCTGTTCGACGGCGCGCGGCACGATTCCGGCGACCCGTTCGTGTGGGGCGAGCGCCTGCTGGAGCACTATCGCCACAACCGGGTCGACCCGCGCGCCAAGACGCTGGTGTTCTCGGATTCGCTGACGTTCCCGCGCGCCATCGACCTGGCTCGCCAGTTCGCGGGCCGCTGCAAGGTGTCGTTCGGCATCGGCACCAACCTGACCAACGACCTGGGCCACGAGCCGCTGCAGATCGTCATGAAGATGGTGCGCTGCAACGGCCAGCCGGTGGCCAAGGTGTCCGATGCGCCCGAGAAGACCATGTGCGACGATCCGGCCTACCTGGCCTACCTGCGGCAGGTCTTCCAACTGCCGCCGGCCTGACCGGCCGGGCGGCCATTCTTTTTTTGCCAACCATTCTCTCAGGGGATATCTGATGAGCAGCATCAAGCGCGTCAATGTGGAAAAGCGGCTGTCCGACATGGCCGTGTACAACGGGGTGGCCTACCTGGCCGGCCAGGTGCCCGACGACGCCTCGCTGGACATGGCCGGCCAGACCCGCCAGGTCCTGGCCACCATCGACCGCCTGCTGGCCGAGGCCGGCACCGACAAGACCAAGATCCTGATGGCGCAGATCTTCGTGGCCAACATGAAGGAATTCGACGCCATGAACCAGGCCTGGGATGCCTGGGTCGCCGCCGGCAACGCGCCGCCCCGCGCTACCGTCGAGGCCCGCCTGGCCAACCCCGACTACAAGGTCGAGATCGTGGTGACCGCCGCCGTCGCCTGAGCGCCGCCCGGCTGGCATCCCAAGGCCCCCGGCAACCGGGGGCCTTTTTCATTGCCCGGGGGCGGCCCGACCCCTGCGGTTTCCCCACAGACGCCCCGACGCCGCGGCCTGGCACGGCGTCGCCGGGTGTCGGACACCCTGCAGGGTGTCCGGCTCCTTTCTTTTCATGGCAATCCCCCCGGGCACGCCGCTTGCAGACAGCCCGGCGGCGGCCGCCGGCCGTTCAGACAATGATAAGGAGCACGCCATGGGAACCATCCTGCTGATCATCCTCATCCTGCTGCTGATCGGGGCTTTCCCGAGTTGGCCGTACAGCCGCGGCTGGGGGTACTACCCGAGCGGCCTGTTGGGCATCGTCGTCATCGTCCTGATCGTGATGCTGCTGACCGGGCGGCTATAGCGTCACTCTTCGCCGGCCAGCAGGGTGGCGGCCAGCAGGCCGCCCAGTTCTTCGCAGCGCGCCAGCGCGTCGGCGGGCACCGTCTTGGGCGCCAGGATGGCCTCGGGCGTCTGGGCGCCGTTGCGTTCGATGAGCGCGGGCGCGACGGCGCGCAGCCGCCAGCCGGTGCAGATGCGCTCGGCCTGGCGGGCCGCGCCGGCGCCGTCCGTGCCGGCGCTGATCGCCAGCGCGTACGGACGGCCCTGGATGCGGTCCAGCACGCCGTAATAGCAGCGGTCGAAGCATTCTTTCATCTCGCCGCTCAGGCCGGCCAGGTTCTCGGGGGCGCAGAACAGATAGCCATCGGCGGCCAGCAGGTCGCCGGGCTGCACGGACTGCGCCGGCCGCAGCGCTACCCGCAGGCGGGCCGCCAGCTCCAGTTGCTGCGCCGCCTGCCCGGCGCCGCGCGCCAGCGCCCGTGCCATCTGTTCGGCCGCCCCGGTGCGGGAATGCCAGGCGATCAGCAGATGCTTCATGCCAGGGCCCCGTGCGCCGCACGCGCCTGGCGCGCCAGCGGGTCCTGCTGGTAATAGGCGCGCAGCAGCCCATACCACTCGGGCAGGGCCTGGGCCAGGGGGGCCGGGTCGACGAAGAAATGCTCCGAACTGACGGCGAAGAATTCCGCTTCGTCGGTGGCCGCGTACGGGTCCAGCGGCAATTGGCCGTACCAGGCGTCGGCCGCCTCGCTTTCCGGGTCCACATCGGGCGGGATGGCCGCCTCGACCGCGTCCAGCGCCTGCACGAACCGGTCCAGGCTGTCTTCCAGCACGCGCCGCCATGCGCGCGGCGACAGGCCGGGATGGGCGCCCAGGCCGGGCATGCCGTCGGCCTCGCCCGAGCACAGGTCCAGCTTGTGGGCGAACTCGTGGATGACCACATTGAACGCCGTGCCGCTGGGCAGGGCGTCGGCCCACGACAGGATGACCGGGCCGCCTTCCCAGGCCTCGCCGGCGGCCGCCTCGTCGTACTCGTGCACCACGCCCACGTCGTCCTGGCGCACCCGCGGAATCGAAAAGCCGCCGGGGTAGACGATGATCTCGTCCCAGCCCTCGTACAGGGCGGGGGGCAGGTTCAGGATGGGCAGCGCCGCCTGCGCCGCGATCGACAGCCGCATGAAATCGCTCAGTACCAGCCCGCGCGCGCCGTTCAGGTTCTTGCTGGCCAGCAGCCAGGCGGCGCGCGCCTGCAACTGGCCGGCCTCGGCGGCGTCCAGCGTCGCCAGGAAGGGGTGCGCCTGCAGCACGGCGGCCCACAATTCGGCCGGAATCCGGGCTTGCACCTGGGCCACCGCCGAGGCGGCGGCGCCCCGGCCCTTCAGCCATCGCAACATAACTCAGTGTTCCTTGTTCATGCCCCGTCGCGCGGGCGTGGCCGCGCGTTGCGCTTAGTGTAGAGTGTAGGGAAATTTCGCTTTCCTGCCGGCCCGTTTCGTACGCGATGTCCGAGATTCCCGATACCGATGCGTTCTCGCCGTTCGACGACGCCTGGCACCAGGTGGCCGGGGCCGGCCTCGATGCCGACGCGCCGGCGCGCATCCGGCGCGCGGTCGCCTGGGCGGCGCCGCAATTCGCGGGCCAGCGCGCGCCCACCGGCGAGCCGGTGGCCTATCACGCGGCCGGGGCGGTACGCATCCTGGCGGGCCTGCAAACTGACGTCGCCACCCGCATCGCGGCCCTGCTGGCGGCCCTGCCGGCCGACCTGTCCGCGCCGGCGCCCTCGCTGCGCAACGACCCCCTGGCAGGCGAATTCGGCGCCGAGATCGCCCGGCTGGTACAAGGGGCGCGCGCCCTGCTCAGGCTGGGCCTGGTGGCCCGCCACGCCAGCGACAGCGAAGCCGACAGCGGCGACCAGAAAGAAATGCAGCGCAAGATGCTGCTGGCCATGGCGGCCGACCTGCGCATCGTGCTGATGCGCCTGGCCTCGCGCCTGCAGACGCTGCGCTGGCACGCCGAATCCAAGACGCCGTGCTTGCCGGCGTTCGCCCAGGAAACCCTCGACCTGTACGCGCCCCTGGCCAACCGGCTGGGCATCTGGCAGGTCAAGTGGGAAATGGAAGACCTGGCGTTCCGCTTCCTGGAACCCGAACGCTACAAGCAGATCGCCCGCCTGCTGGAAGAAAAACGCGTCGAGCGCGAGGCCTTCATCGCCGGCGCCATCGAGCGCCTGCAGGCCGGGCTGGCCAGGGTCGGCATCGGCGCCGAGGTCAGCGGCCGGCCCAAGCACATCTACAGCATCTGGAACAAGATGCGCCTGAAGGGGCTGGAGTTCTCGCAGATGTACGACCTGCGCGCGCTGCGGATCATCGTCGACGACGTGCGCGATTGCTATACCGCGCTGGGCATGGTCCACGACATGTGGACCCCGCTGCCCGACGAGTTCGACGACTACATCTCGCGGCCCAAGCCCAACGGCTACCGGTCGCTGCACACCGTGGTGACCGACGACGACGGCCGGCCGTTCGAGGTGCAGATCCGCACGCGCGGCATGCACCAGTTCGCCGAATACGGCATGGCCGCGCACTGGCGCTATAAAGAAGCCGGCGCCAAGGGCGGCCAGGTGGCCGCCTCCAGCGACTACGACCGCCAGCTGTCCTGGATGCGCCAGCTGCTGGCCTGGAACACCGACATGGAAGCCGGCGGGGTCAAGGCACCCGCCGGCAAGCCGCGCGACGAGCGCATCTACGTGCTGACGCCGCAAGCCCGCGTCATCGAGCTGCCGGCCGGCGCCACGCCGGTCGATTTCGCCTATCACTTGCATACCGACCTGGGCCACCGCTGCCGCGGCGCCCGCGTCGACGGGCAGATGGTGCCCCTGCAGACGCACCTGGCCACCGGCCAGACGGTCGAGATCATCGCCGCCAAGTCGGGCGGGCCGTCGCGCGACTGGCTCAACCCGCAGCTCGGTTTCCTGGCCAGCCCGCGGGCGCGCGCCAAGGTGCGCATGTGGTTCAACGCCATCGAGCTGCAGCAGCGCATCACCGCCGGCCAGGCGCTCATCGAAAAAGAACTGCAGCGCCTGGGCAAGACCGCCGTCAATCTCGAGCAACTGGCCCAGAGCCTGGGTTTCGCCCGCGCCGACGACCTGTACGTGGCGGCCGCCAAGGAAGAATTCAGCCTGCGCCAGATCGACGCGGTGTTCCAGCAGCCCGCGCCCGAGCCCGAACCCGAGGCCGCCGCGCTGGCCAACGCGCACAGCGCCGACAGCGCCGCGCGCAGCGGCAAGAGCGGGGTGCTGGTGGTGGGCGTGGGGTCGCTGCTGACCCAGCTGGCCCGCTGCTGCCGGCCGGCGCCGCCGGACGAGATCGCGGGTTTCGTGACGCGCGGGCGCGGGGTGTCCATCCACCGCACCGGCTGCCGCAGCTACCAGGCGCTGGCCGCGCGCGAACCCGAGCGCGTCATCGACGTGGCCTGGGGCGATACCGCGGAAACGTTCTACCCGGTCGACATCAGCGTGCATGCCCACGACCGGTCCGGCCTGCTGCGCGACCTGTCCGAAGTGTTCGCCCGGCAGCGCCTGAACGTGGTGGGCGTCAACACCCAGAGCCGGCAGTCGCTGGCGCACATGATCTTCACCGTCGAGGTGCGCGGCGGCGAGTCGCTGGGCAAGGCGCTGGCGGCCCTGTCGGAAGTGCCGGGCGTGACCTCGGCGGTGCGCCACTAGACGCGCCGTGGCTGCCGGCCCGGGCAACCGGACACCACCCGGGGCGCGGCTGCCCCGGACGCCGCCGGCGCCTGTTCTCGCCTACACTGGCGTTTTATCCCGTCGAGAATCGTCACATGGATACGCGTACCTGGCTGAAGACGCTGGTGGGCATCGACACCACCAGCCGCAATTCGAACCTGGGCCTGATCGAGACCGTGCGCGACAGCCTCAAGGCGCAGGGCGTGCAGGCCTGGCTGGCGCACAATGCCGACGGCAGCAAGGCCAACCTGTTCGCCACCCTGCCGGCCAGCGATGGCGGCGAGCAGGGGGGCATCGTGCTGTCGGGCCATACCGATGTGGTGCCGGTGGACGGCCAGGCCTGGTCCACCGACCCGTTCGCCCTGGCCGAAGCCGACGGCCGCCTGTACGGGCGCGGCACCTGCGACATGAAAGGCTTCATCGCCGCCACGCTGGCGCTGGTGCCCGAATACCTGGCCATGCCGCGCAAGAAGCCCATCCACCTGGCGTACTCGTACGACGAGGAAGTCGGCTGCGTCGGCGCGCCGGTCATGCTGGCGGAACTGCGCGACCGGGGCATCCGGCCCGACGGCTGCGTGGTGGGCGAGCCCACCGGCATGCAGGTGGTGGTGGCGCACAAGGGCATCAACCTGTTCCGCTGCTGTGTGCAGGGCAGGGCGGCGCATTCGTCGCTGACGCCGCGCGGCTGCAACGCCATCGAATACGCCGCGCGCCTGATCTGCCGCATTCGCGAACTGGCCGACGCGTTCAAGGCCCAGGGGCCCTACGACGAGTTCTACGACGTGCCGTATTCGACGCTGACCACCAACCTGATCCAGGGCGGCATCGCGGTCAACACCATTCCCGAGCGCTGCGAATTCTCGTACGAGTTCCGCAACCTGCCGGGCATGCCGGCCGACCAGATCCAGGCCCGCATCGAGCAATACGTGCAGGACACCCTGCTGCCGGCCATGCGCGCCGAATTCGACGGCGCGCGCATCGATATCCAGTCGGGCGCGCAGGCGCCCGGCCTGGACGCTTCCGAGGCGGCGGCCATCACGCAGCTGGTGCGGGCCCTGACCGACGACCGCGCCACCCGCAAAGTGGCCTATGGCACCGAGGCCGGCCTGTTCCAGGGCATCGGCGTGCCTACCGTGGTGTGCGGCCCCGGCCACATCGAACAGGCCCACAAGCCCGACGAATACGTGGCGCTGGACCAGCTGGCCGCCTGCGAGAAGTTCCTGCGCCGCCTGGGGCAGTCGCTGGCATAGCGGGCGCGGGCCGTCCGCTCGGGTAAAATGGCGGGTTGCGAAGCGGGCTTCGCGGCCAACGATGCGTTGGTTGCCGGCCCAGGAGAAACTGGTGAACTCTTACGACCTTCCGGATGCCCAGGGCCATTTCGGCCAGTATGGCGGCGTATTCGTGGCGGAAACGCTGATGCACGCGCTCGACGAGCTGCGCGCGGCCTACGATCGCTGCCGGCTCGACCCCAAGTTCGTCGACGCCTTCAACTACGAGCTCAAGCATTTCGTCGGGCGCCCCAGCCCGGTCTACCACGCGGCCCGCTGGTCGCGCGAGCTGGGCGGCGCGCAGATCTGGTTCAAGCGCGAAGACCTCAATCACACCGGCGCCCACAAGGTCAACAATTGCATCGGCCAGGCGCTGCTGGCCCGCCACATGGGCAAGCCGCGCGTCATCGCCGAAACCGGCGCCGGCCAGCATGGCGTGGCCACCGCCACCGTGGCGGCCCGCTACGGCATGGAATGCGTGGTGTACATGGGCAGCGAAGACGTCCGGCGCCAGGCGTCCAACGTCTACCGCATGAAGCTGCTGGGCGCCACGGTGGTGCCGGTCGAGTCCGGCTCGCGCACCCTGAAAGACGCCCTGAACGAGGCCATGCGCGACTGGGTCACCAACATCGAGAACACCTTCTACATCATCGGCACGGTGGCCGGCCCCGATCCCTACCCGCGCATGGTGCGCGACTTCCAGACGGTCATCGGCAACGAATGCCTGGTGCAGATGCCCCAGGATGCCGGCCGCCAGCCCGACTACGTCGTGGCGGCGGTGGGCGGCGGCTCGAACGCCATGGGCATCTTCCATCCCTACATTCCCTACGAAAACGTCCGGCTGGTAGGCGTGGAAGCCGCCGGCGAAGGCCTGGATACCGGCCGCCATGCGGCATCGCTGGCGGCGGGGCAGGTGGGCGTGCTGCACGGCAACCGCACCTACGTCATGCAGGACGCCGACGGCCAGGTCCAGGAAACCCATTCCGTCTCGGCCGGGCTCGACTACCCCGGCGTGGGCCCCGAGCACGCCTGGCTGAAAGACAGCGGCCGTGCCGAATACGTGGGCATCACCGATGCGCAGGCCCTGGCCGCGTTCCACGACTGCTGCCGCATCGAGGGCATCATGCCGGCGCTCGAGTCCTCGCATGCCATTGCGCAGGCCGTGAAGATGGCGCCCACGCTGCCGCAAGACACCATCATCCTGGTCAATTTGTCGGGCCGCGGCGACAAAGACATGCACACCGTCGCCGAGCGCGCGGGTATCCAGTTCTGACACCATGACGACCCGTACCGACCGTATTGCCGCGGCGTTCGCCCGCGTGGCCGAATCCGGCCGCGCCGCCGCGCTGATCCCGTACATCGCCGCCGGCGACCCGTCGCCCGAGGCCACCGTGCCGCTGATGCACGCCCTGAAGCAGGCCGGGGCCGACGTCATCGAGCTGGGCGTGCCGTTTTCCGACCCGATGGCCGACGGCCCGGTGATCCAGCGCGCCGGCGAACGCGCCATCGCCCAGGGCGTGGGCCTGCGCCGCGTGCTGGAACTGGTGGCTCAGTTCCGCCGCGACGACACCGACACCCCCGTGGTGCTGATGGGCTACGCCAACCCCATCGAACGCATGGGCCAGCAGGCCTTCGCCCAGGCGGCCCAGGCCGCCGGCGTCGACGGCGTGCTGGTGGTCGACTACCCGCCCGAGGAAATCGACACCTTCGCCGCGCAGCTCGACGCCTGCGGCATCGCGCCCATCTTCCTGCTGGCGCCCACCTCCACCGAGGCCCGCATCCAGGCCATCGCGCGCATCGCCCGCGGCTATGTCTATTATGTGTCGCTCAAGGGCGTCACCGGTTCGGGCAGCCTGAACACCGACGACGTGGCGCAGCGGGTGGCCCGGATCCGGCGCCATGCGCGCGTTCCGGTGGGCGTGGGCTTCGGCATCCGCGACGCGGCCAGCGCCCAGCGCATCGCCGGCGTGGCCGACGCGGTGGTCATCGGCAGCAAACTGATCGAAACGCTGGAACAGGCGGTCGCCACCGCGCCCGCCGGCAAACAAACCGAGGCCGCCGTCGCCGCCGCCAGCCAGTGGCTGGCCGGCATCCGGCAGGCCCTCGACCAAGTCAAACGAGACCGTTCGCCGGCCTGAAGCCACGGCGCGCCGTCTTTCTACGGAAGAACGACAATGAGCTGGATCGAAAAACTCCTGCCTCCCCGCATCAACAAGACCAGCGACAGCGGCGCGCGCCGCGTGCCCGAGGGCCTGTGGGTCAAGTGCCCGTCGTGCGAGTCGGTGCTGTACAGCGAAGACCTGGCCGCCAACCTGCACGTGTGCCCCAAGTGCGACCATCACATGCGCATCGGCTCGCGTGCGCGGCTCGATTCGCTGCTCGATGTCGAGGGCCGCGTCGAGATCGGCCAGAACACCCGCTCGGTCGATTCGCTGAAATTCAAGGACACGCGCAAGTATCCCGAGCGCATCCAGGAAGCCATGAAGCAAACCGGCGAAACCGATGCGCTGGTGGTCATGAGCGGCTCGATCCGCGGCGTGCCCGCCGTGGTGGCCTGCTTCGAATTCGAGTTCATGGGCGGCTCGATGGGTTCGGTGGTGGGCGAACGCTTCGCCCGCGGCGCCCAGGCCGCCCTGGACAACAAGACGCCGTTCATCTGCGTGGCCGCCTCGGGCGGGGCGCGCATGCAGGAAAGCCTGCTGTCGCTGATGCAGATGGCCAAGACCAATGCCATGCTGACCCGGCTGGCGGCCGCCGGCCTGCCGTTCATCAGCGTGCTGACCGACCCCACCATGGGCGGCGTGTCGGCCAGCTTCGCCTTCATGGGCGACGTGGTCATTGCCGAACCCAAGGCGCTGATCGGCTTCGCCGGCCCGCGCGTCATCGAGCAGACCGTGCGCGAGAAGCTGCCCGAGGGCTTCCAGCGCGCCGAATTCCTGCTGCAGAAGGGCGCCATCGACATGGTGGTCGACCGGCGCCAGCTGCGCGAGGAAATCGCCCGCCTGCTGGCCCTGCTGACCGATCAGCCGGCCGACGTCGTGGCCGCCTGATCGGGATATTCCCCGGCGCGATATTTCCATATTGCCGGGGAATCCGCCAGGGGTTCACCACGCGGTGTCGGATTTTCCCGCCACAGTGTTGCCTGGCTTATACAGACGGCAGGCGGTGATGGGCTAATTTCTGATATGTTTACCGGTGCACAAACACAGGAGCATTCATGTCGAATCTCAATAATAAGAACATCCGGGCGGCGCTGGCGGCCCTGTCGTTCGCCGGCCTGGCATTCTCGGCCCAGGCCGAACAGACCACGCCGGGCGGTATCGGCCTGCATTACGGGGTGGGCGACCACTACCAGCGCACCGAACTGGTGTACGAAACCCCCGGCCTGCAGCTGTACGAGTTCGGCGGCAACTGGGGCCGCCTGGACCTGGCCGGCGAATTCGGCGCGGCCTACTGGTCGGCCAGCGGTTCGCGCTCGCCCAGCCACGTCTGGCAGTTCAACGCCATCCCGATGTTCCGCTGGTGGATGAGCGAACGCTTCTATGTCGAGGCCGGCATCGGCGCCACCGCGTTCTCCAGCACGCACTTCGCCGACGAAAAGATCAGCACGGCCTTCCAGTTCGGCGATCACATCGGCATGGGCTTCATGCTCAGCCAGCACAACCGGCTGGGCCTGCGCTATTCGCATTTCTCCAATGCCAGCATCAAGCGCCCCAATCCGGGCCTGGACGTGGTGCAACTGACCTACACGTACCAGTTCTGACTACAGCGTAACGCGCCAGCCGTTCGCGATGGCGCGCCGGAACCGGCACGGGACGGCGCGAGCCCGGGTCCACATACACGTGCGTGAAGACGCCGCTGGCGTGGCTGCCGGGGTATTGCGCCGTGAAGACGCCCAGCCGGTACGTGACGCTGCTGGTGCCCACCTTGTCCACGCGCAGCCCGATCTCGACCGGGGTGGGAAACGAGACGGGCTCGAAGTACTGGCACTGGGTGCCCACCACCAGGCCGATGGCCTCGGGCGAGTCGGCGCCGGCAATGCCTTCGGCGATCAGCATGCCGTTGACGGCCGTATCGAACCATGAGTAATAGACCACGTTGTTGACGTGGCCGTAGACGTCGTTGTCCATCCAGCGGGTGGCGATGGGGGTGAAGTGCCGATACGCGTCGCGGCCTTCGGCAGGCAGCCGGTCTGTCATGGGGGCTCCGTGGGGCTGGGCCGGTGCGCCGGCGCGGGCGCACGTCGGATTCGGGATCGCTGCCAGTCTACCGCGCGGCCCGTGCGGGCGGGCGGCCCCCCGCGCGGCCCGGGCAAAAAAAAACGCCGGCGCGTCGGCCGGCGTTTTCCGCGGTGGGCGGTTGGCCCGCGCTTAGTGGCGTTGCGTTTCCACTTGCACCAGCGGCGCGTTCGAAACCGGCGCCACCGGCTTGCGCTCGCGACCCAGCCGCACCGGCGTGTGGCTGGCGGCGATGCGCTGCTGCGTCTGCGCAAGGCGTTCGGGGTCGGTCTCGACCCACTTCAGCCCGGCGGCGCTGACCACGTCGTGCAGCGTCTGGCTGGATGCGGCCGGCGCGGCGGGCGGCACCACGATGGGTTGCTGGGCGGCGGGCGCAACGGCCGTGTCGGGCTGGGCCTGCACGGTTGGCTCGGCCACGGGGGCCTCGACCGGGGCGGGCGTCGGGGCGGCGACAGGCGCGGCCGGTTCGGCCTGGGCCACGGGTTCGGCAGCTGGCACAGCTTCGGCAGGCGCCGTTTCCGCGGGCACGGCCTCGGCTACCTGGGGCACGGCGGGCGCGGGCGGGATGGCCGCCGGGGTTGCCGGCGCGGCCGGGGTTTCGGCGGCCGGCACGGCGGGCTCGGCGGCCCGCGGTTCGGCCGCGGCCTGCGCAACGGTTTCCTGGGGCGCCGGCACCGCGACTTCCGGCATGCCTTGCGCCACGGCCGCGGCGTTGGACACGTCGGACAAGTCCGTGGCCGGGGCGGCCTGGGCCGCGGCAGGCGCGTCGGCTACGTCGTCCGGGCCACCTTCGGCCTGGTCGTCGGATTGCTCGTCGGCACCTTGCAGGGCCTGGTCGTCCTGGCTGCGACGGCCGCGGCGGCTGCGGCGGCGGCGGCGCTTGCGTTCCGGATCGGCCGCGCCTTCGGCGTTCTCGCCCTCGGCAACCGGGGCTTGCGTGGCAGCGTCAGTGTCGGGGGCGGCTTCGGCCAGTTCGCTCAAGGCGGCGGCAGCGGCCGGCGCCTGGGCGGCGGGCAGGGCGGAGGCCACGGTTTCCGCCAGCGCGGCCACCATGCTTTCCTGCTCGCTCATCGGCGCGTCCTGCTGGGCGCCTTCCTCGCGACGGTTGCGGCCACGGCCGCGGCGGCCGCGATTGCCGCGCCCATTGGCGGCGTCTTCGGTGGCGGCCTCGGGCGCCAGCGCGCGTTCGGGGCGGGCCGTGTCGCGCTCGGGGCGAGCCGGGCGCTCGGCGCGCTCTTCCTGGCGGCGGCTGCCGCGCACGTGATGGCGGGCGGCGCCTTCGGCGGTCTCGGCCGCTTCGGGGCGCGCTTCGCCGCGACGGTGGCGGCCGCGATCGGACCCGCGGCGTTCGCCGCGGCGTTCCTGGCCGTCGTGGCCGCGCTTGCCGCGCGCGGCGCCGCTGCGCTTGGGTTCTTCCTTGGCGGCGGGGGCGGCCGGTTCGGCGCTGCCGCT
>Ga0182741_1000650_pt1 | contig 50023 bp, 51 predicted proteins | sample eDN5th37CBELigOP_FD_128874 | JGI IMG/M metagenome (GOLD analysis project Ga0182741, IMG submission 128874) | Enriched Organic Plus compost microbial communities from Emeryville, California, USA - eDNA 5th pass 37_C BE-Lig OP (version 2) (version 2) ... | reverse complement strand
CGGCGCGGCCGCCGCCGTGCGTTTGGCAACCTCGCGCCGCGACGGCGCCACGTCCAGCGTCTCGCCGTTGATGGTCACCACCGGCCGCAGCAGTCGCACCACGTCGCTGGCGCGGTAGAACTGCAGCTCGCGCGGGTTCACCGGCTGATCCGGCACCAGCGTCACCGCCAACTCGCCGCTGTCCTCGACGAACTTGCGGTACGCCGCGAGCAGCGACTCGTCGGGTTGCGCGCCCAACTCGTGCAGATAGTCGCCGATGCGATCGACGTGGCGGTCAAGGAAACCGGCCTCGGTCAGGCCAGCCTCGGCGGCGCAGAATGCGGCGACCCGGCGGTTATAGCCGTGATCGGAGTAGCGGATGCGCGCGCCCATCAGCCGCGGTTTGACCTTGCCGAGATTGCGCAGGTCGCCGGCCAGGCCGGCGAGTTCGACCTCGGCATCGGCCTCCATGGTCGCCATCGCGCGCGTGGCCGAGTGCAGCTGAACCCGCGCGCCGTTGCCATCCGGCAGCAAGCGGTAGTCGAAACGCAGATCGAGTAGCAGCCGTTCGTAGCCCATCGCCGCCATCTCGGCCGGACCGAAACGGTCGAGCTCGCCACAACCTTGGGCGGCCAGCGGATTGCTACCGAGGTCGGCGCCGGCGGCGCCGAATTCGCGCAGGATGGCACCGTCGGCACGCAACTCGACGCCGTGGAAAGTGACGCCGAGCGCCTCGGGAATTCGCCACTGCTTCAGGGATTCCTCGGCCGTCCAGAGAAAGGCCGGATTCGGCGGATGGAAGATCAGCGCGTCGAGACGGACCTCATCGGGCAAACCGCGCGGCCGGATCACCACGTTCTCGATGCCGATGCTGCCGTCGAGGCCGGTGTGGATGCCGTCGTAGGTGATCCGCGCGACGGGCTGGACACTGTCGACGAAGCGATCGGCCAGTTGCCTGACCTTGAGCCGGAGATAAGCCGTGCCACTTCCCGCCAGCACGACAACCAGAACGAGCAGCCAAGCCAGCGCCTTGCCCATCGTCGGTACCCTGTACTTATCATTCCCTGAGGGCAGATTAGCCCATCACCCGCCGCCCTGGCTGGCAAATAGTTCCGCCTTCAAGGGCGTGCGCTCTTTCTTATTCTGACGGGTAACAGCGGTCGTCCACCAGCCGGTAGCCGCGCTGCTCCCTGCGGCGCAGAACGGCCGCCAGCAGTGCCTGCGCCGCGGACAGGTCCTCGGCCGGGTGGTGCTTGCGCCCGCCAGCGCCGCCGCCGCGCGTTCCCCAGACGACGGTGAGGCCCCACTGACCGAACAGATCCCTATGCAGATGGGCGAGGTAGAAGCGGGAGCCATGCTCCCAGCGCAGCACGCGCTCGTGCAGAGATTCCGTAGCTGATGTCATCGCGATCGCAGCGAAGGTGACGAGGGCTGCCGACTCTAGCAAGCCGGCAAGTGTCGAACCTAGCCGCGGGTCACGCCTCGGCGGCGGCCGCCGCCGTATTCGCGGTCGGTCGCATGAGGCCGTTACGGCGCCGGCTCGACCGAGAGCCGCTGCGTGCCGCTCCAGGATTCGCCCGGCGCCAGCCAGATCGACTGCCCCACCACGCCCGGTTCCACGCACAGGAAATGGCGGTAACCGCCGGGCTCGAGGTCCGCCAGCGCCGTCGCCCGCTCCGCCCCCGGGGTCCAGACCACCAGGTCGGCGAAGCCGGTGGTAGCCAGTTCGATCCGGCGCGTGGCATCGGCGATTCGTACCGGGCCGGGCACGCCAAGATAGATCCGGTCCAGCTCACCGTCGAATGCGAGCGCTTCGGCCGCCTCGTCCCGCTCTTCGCCGCTGAGCTGATCGCGGTAACGGCGGCCGTGCAGGCCGGTCACGGTCACGGCGCCGATATCGTGGATCCGCAGATAGTTGTGCAACGCGGCGGTGAAGCGGAACGGCTTCTTGCCGTCGTTCTTGACCGTGAGCTGCTGCAGCAGCCAGTTGCCGTTCACGGTCACCGTCATGTCCATGATGAAACGGTGCCGCCACAGAGCCCACGATGCGCTTCCGTCGGTCAGCCTGAGCGTGACGGTGGCGCCGCCGTCGGCGGTGTCGCGCGCGTACTCCAGCTCCCAGTCGAGCTGCCGCGCGAAGCCGTGCTTGGGCAGCCTGCCCACGGCGCCGAACTGCGGGAAGATCACCGGCACGCCGCCGCGGATGGCGCTGTTCTCGGCGAACTCGGCCTGGCTACTCAGGAACAGGCATTCCTCGCCGCCGGCAGGCCGCCACGAGGTCACCTGACCGCCGTGCAGGTATACCTCGGCGCTGGCGCCGTCGCGCGCGCGCAGTATCAGCTTGGGCAGACCGCCGTGGCCTTGCACCAGCAGTGGACGAACGGGGGGCGAGTACGTGAACGTGCCGGAAATGGTGGCGCTCATGGCCGAACTCATCGGTATTGGTGCAGCGGCAGCGGGCCATGCCGCCATTCGGCCTGAATCACGCCACCTGCCGGCCTATCCTAGCCGCAACATGGCCGGGCGCGGAACAGGAGCACGTCGCAATCGACGTGAAAGGCGCGTCGAGGAGCGATGCGCGCGCCGGCCGCCGGCAACGCAAAAGGCCCGGACTCGCCGGGCCTTCTCCGATTCATGACGCGGCCGTCTAGGACGCCAAGCGCTCGAGCAGGGTTTCCAGCGCCACCGGCTCCTGCGCGCGCACCGTCACCCCCAGCCGCTCGCGCGGATCGCGCTCGCGCTCGACGCTGTAGGGCACACCGGCGTAGAGCCGGTCCAGGAATGCCGTCAAGGCCGGCTCCAGCGCCGCGTAGGCCTCGTCGGTATTGGGCGCGACCAGGCGGTCGTTGGCGAAGAACTGCAGCTCGTTGCCGGGAACGCGTACCGTGCCGTTGAGCTCGGCGTCCTGCGAGAGCAGCTGCGCCGCCTGCAGGGTCTTGCGCGCCACCGTCGCCAGCCGCGTCGGCAGATCGCCCTGCAGCGGCTGCTTGCTGTAGTACTGCACGCCGCGGCGATTACCGTTCTCGTCGAAGCCGTAATTGCCCTCGTGCGCCACCAGGATGATGCCGGGGCCGGCCGGCACGTGGCTGTAATCGCCCACGTCGATCAGGATGTCGCCCAGCGCGTTGCCCTGGATCCAGCGATGGAACACCGGGATCAGCGCCAGCAGGTCGACCTTGTCGGCGTCGGCGGCGAAGAACTTGAAGCCGAACTTGTGCAGTTCCATGTCGTTTTACCCTTACGCCTCGACCGGTGCCGTCGGCGCGCCGAAGGCGGCCATCGCCTGACTCTGCTGCTCCTGCAGCCGATGGTGGCAGCCATAGGCCGCCTCGATGAACAGCTGCGCCTCTTCCACCAGGTGCCGCGCGTTGTCGGCGGTGAATGCCCGCTCGGTGTCGGCATGACGGTTGAACAGGTACTGCGCGAACTTGCCGCCCGCGTACTGGCCCGCGTCCTTGGACTGGAACAGCTGGGTGTCGTAGAAGCGCGCCTTGAACTCGGCGACGATCTGGTCGGCGTTGTCCGAGATGTCCCACATCTGGGTGCGGACCAGGCCCGCCGCGGCCAGCAGCATGGCGGCGTAGGCGGTCTCGTCGGCCTTGCGGTAGTCGCCCTCGTCCAGATACACCGACGCCTCGAACACGCGCTGCTCGGCCGCCTGCAGATCGAACTCGATGCGCGGCACCACCGCGCCGGCGCACTCGCCGGTGCCGATGTCGGCGATGGTGAACTCGCGCGGGTCGCGCCAGTCGCTGTAGTAGCTGCGGTCGACCGCGTACGGCGGCACGCTGGCGAACTCGTCGACGAGCTCCTTCAGCGCCTTCTTGCCGAGGCGGTTGGTGTAGTCGCGGAAGCGCTCGCCCTCCTGCCGCTCGGCCAGGTACTTGCTGGTGACCCGGTCGATGAACTCGGGCACGCGCTTGGAGGGAATGCCGCCGATGGTCAAGCCGTAAGTGGCGCCGTTGTTCTCCCACTCGCCGCCGAGCAGCACGCGGAAGTGCGGCACCGTGGTACCGCCGACCTTGCGGCTGACGCCGTAGAAGCCGATGTCGGCCAGGTGGTGCTGGCCGCAGGAGTTGAAGCAGCCGCTGATCTTGATGTGCAAGTCACGCACCGCCGGATCCAGCTCGCCCTTGCGCTGACGCTCGACGAAGCGCTCGTGCAGCTCCGCGCCCAGGCCGCGCGAGGAGGCGATGCCCAGCTTGCAGGTATCGGTGCCGGGGCAGGTCACCACGTCCTCGATCTTGGACGCACCGGCCGTGCCCAGGCCCACGGCCTTGAGCTCGCGGTACACCGCGGGCAGATCCGCCTCGGCGATCCAGCGCAGCACGATGTTCTGTTCCACCGTCAGCCGGATGTTGTCGCCGGCGTACTTGCGCGCGATGTCGGCCAGGCGCCGGGTCTGCCAGGAGGTCAGGTCGCCCAGCGGCAGGGTGACGGTGACCACGGCGTAGCCGGGCTGCTTCTGGGCGTAGACGTTGGTGGCGCGCCAAGCGTCGAACTCGGGCGTGAGCTGGGTCAGGTCCAGCTTCTGCGACGGCTTGAGCGGCTGCTCGCTGTAGGCCGCGACGTCCTTCAAGTAATCGGTCCAGGCCGGATCGTGCGGCAGAACCTTGCGCTCCTCCAGCACCAGGCGGCGGAACTCGTCGATGCCGAGCTTATCGACCACGAACTTCATGCGCGCGCGGCCACGGTTGCGCCGCTCGCCCAAACGCGAGAACACGCGGCAGGTGGCCTGCGCCAGCGGCAGGATTTCTTCCTCCGGCACCGCCTCGTCGAACAGCTTGGCCTCGTAAGGCACGGCGCCGAGGCCGCCGCCCACCACCATCTCGAAGCCGCGCTTGGTCTGGCCGTTTTCCTGCCAAGTCCTGGCGATCAGGCCGATGTCATGGATGTTGGTAAGACCGCAGCCGCCGTTCTTGCAGCCGGAGAAGGCGACCTTGAACTTGCGGCCCATGTCCTGCGTGTCCGGATGGCCGAGCAGGAAGTAGGCCATGGCCTTGGCGTAGGGCGTGACGTCGAAGGTCTCGCCGTGGCACACGCCGGACAGCGGGCAGGCGGTGACGTTGCGCACCGCGTTGCCGCAGGCCTCGCGGGTGGTGATGCCGACCGAGGCCAGCCGGCGCATCAGATCCGGGGTATCCTCGATGTGCACGTAGTGCAGCTGAACGTCTTGCCGGGTGGTCACGTGCAGGATGGCGTCGGAATACTCCTCGGCCAGATCGGCGATCACATCGAGCTGATCGGCGCTGATGCCGCCGAAGGGAATCTTGATGCGCATCATCCCCGGCGCATCCCACATCGTTTCCGGCCCCTTGTTCAGGTCGCCGGAGGGGAAGGCGATGGTGCGCTGCGTGATACCGTCGTGGCGCTGGCCATTGTCGTAGCGCTGGCCGTAGGCGCCGCGGCGCAACCGCGTCTCCGCGAACAGCTTATCTTCGATCTTGCCCTGCTTCTTGAGCGCGATCTGGCCCTCGAATACGTCGATCTCGCGCGCGAGATCGGTGGGCATTTGATCAGCAAGGCGTTCTTTCCAGCTAGCCACGTTAGTACCCATCAGGTTGTGGACTATAGACACCGACCAGAAACGGGCACGGCTTCGCCATTCGCCGGGTCGGTCGAGCCGCGCATGATAGGTCGGGGGTGAAGCCAGCCACAACCGCGGCGTTAGACTTCTTGCGCATATGCATATTGCCCGGGGTCGGCACGCTCCCGACCAAGCGTGAACGACCCAACATTTAGGACGGAGCATTTCAGGAGCCACCCCAGATGGCGGCGATCCACGAACACTGGGCCCAGATCAGGCGAAGCTTGCCGGGCCGGCGTTTCCAGAGCTGGTACCGGCGCTGCCGCGAGCACGACCACGACCGGCCGGCGCACAAACGCGTGCTGCAGATCACCTTCGGCGTGCTGATCATGCTCGCCGGCGCCGTGATGCTGGTGACCCCGGGACCGGGCTGGCTGATGATCGGCGTGGGTGCCGCGTTGCTGGCGCGCGAGTCGCTGTTCGTGGCGCGCCTGCTCGATAGGATCGAGATCACGCTACGGCGTCTACTGCGCGCCGCCCGCCTGCGCTGGGAGGCGGCATCGCTTCCCGGCCGCGCCGCGGTGGTGCTCATCCCGGTGGTGGCGGTCGTGCTGCTGGGCTATCTGGCGGCACGCCAGCTGCTGATGTAGCGCCGCCTGTTGCCCGATCCCAGCGCGGGTCATGGTACCGGCGGCGCCGGCGTACGGGCGTGATCGTCTTCATCAATACGTCGATCCACCCTGGCCGAACAGGCTTCGTCGCTGGCGCCATTCGCGGCCAGCTTGGGCGGACCACGGCTTGGCTTGAGCGCATGCCTCCCCAATCCTTAAGCGATCGCTAAAGGAGGAGCGTCATGGCAAATCGACTCGAGGGGAAGAAGGTCGCCATTCTCGTCGCCAACGGCTTCGAGCAGATCGAGATGACCGAACCGCGCAAGGCGCTTGAGGCCGAAGGCGCGGAGACGGTGCTGGTGTCGCCGGCGGAGAACAAGGTCAAGGGCTGGAACCACGTGGAGTGGGGCGACGACTTCCCGGTGGACCTTCCGCTGGAACGGGCCAGCGCCGACGACTTCGACGCGCTGATGCTGCCAGGCGGGCAGATGAATCCGGACAACCTGCGTATCCTGCCGCAGGCGGTGGCCTTCGCGCGCGAGTTCCTGGAAGCCGGCAAGCCAGTGGCGGCCATCTGCCACGGCCCCTGGCTGCTGGTGGAAGCGGATGTCGTGGGTGGCCGGACGGTGACCTCGTGGCCGTCGATCAAGACCGACCTCAGCAATGCCGGCGCCCATTGGGTGGACCAGGAGGTGGTGGTCGACCGGGGGCTGGTGACCAGCCGCAAACCGGACGACCTGCCGGCCTTCAACCGCAAGATGATCGAGGAGTTCGCGGAAGGGACGCATCTGGGCCAGGCGCAAGCGACCCGGCGGCAACGTCCGTCGCAGCGGGCGCACTGAGCATGGCGGACGTTGGCGCCGCTCGCGGCGCCAACGTCCGCCAGCACCATCGCAGCCGGACACATGCCGTCGAAGCAGGCACGTTGCCGTATGGTCGTGCAACGGGAAGTGGCGTTCGGTCAGCGCAAGCGCCGCGAACGCGGCATGCGCGAGGAAAGTGAATAAAGGGGCTGCCGGAACCTCCTGTTCTGATGCCTCCTGGCGTCGGCAGCCCCCGGCGGTCGTCCCGACCGCATGTTAATCGTCGTCCTTGGCCCGCCGCGATCCGGCGACAGCACCTCTTTCCATGAGGAAGTGCTAACGTACCTCGCCCCTCCGACGTCACAACGAGGGAACCTACCGGGTGCATCCTAGGGTTTTCCCTTGCTATAGTCCGGCTGATCGAACCGCGCCGGCGCGGTTCCTGGAGAATACGTTCAGCTGCGGCTACTATTCGGGTCCCGAATGCCGCGGAGACCGGCGGCGTGCCTGGACCAAATCCAACCGGCGCCTCCGTGGCGAAGTCAGGGAACCGACTCCCAGAGATGACCGACAGCGACCGTCAGCGCCCACGCCTTCTACTCATCGACGATGATCCGGCCGCGGTCATGCTTACCCGCGTTGCGCTGCAGGAAAGCGGGCTCCAAGTAGAACTGGAAAGCGCCGGCTCGTTCCACGAGGGCCAAGCCGCGCTGCAGGCCTGCCTGCAAACGCCTCAGCACGCACCGGCACTGGTGCTGCTCGACCTGAACCTCGGCGACGGATCCGGCCATGACCTGCTTACCTTCATCAAGCGCGAACCGGCGCTGGCGGCGATTCCGGTGGTGGTGCTGAGTACCTCGTCCTATCCCAAGGACGTCGAGCGCGCCCTCAGCGAGGGCGCCTCCGACTATCTCGTCAAACCCAATGGCTACGACGAGCTGGTGCGGATGATGGCCGGCCTGGACCGGCACTTGCACTGACGATCGGCACCGCGCGGCGACGTCTACGCGGCCGGTGACCTCACTCCGCCACCCGCGCCGCGCGCACCTCCACCGTCACGCGCCGCAGATCGCGCTGTTCGGCGACCGGCCCCAAGGCGGTGCCGACGTACACCACCTGCCCGGGAGCGAGCGTCTGAGCGAGATGCACCGGCAGCTCGCGCACCAACCGGCCGCGGCTATCGCGCAAACTCGCATGCAGCACCACGCCCTGTACCGGCACCGGAGCCTGGTTGCGAACCGCCACGGTCACCGTCCCACCGCGCACGTCGGCCGCCGCGGCCTGGAGGTAGCGCTGCGGCTGCTCGGCCAACTCGAGCCGTGCCAACTGCTGCGCGGCCTGCTGCCCCAACGGACTGTTCGACTCCGCGGCCAGCGCGAAGTGGCGGCTGGCGCCGGCGCGGTTGCCCTCGGCCAGCGCCATGTTGCCGAGCGCGTGGTGCGCCTGCGCCGTGGGCAGCAGCGCCACGCTGCGCTCCAAATCGGTGCGCGCGCCCGGATCGTTCAGCTGCTGCCGCAGTAGGCCGCGCTGCAGGTAGAAATCGAAATAGGTGGGGTTGCGCTCGATGGCGGCGTCGTAGGCCTTGCGCGCCTTGGCCAGCTCGCCGCGACCGGCGAGGGCGGCGCCCTTGAGACCATGGAACAACGCCTCGCGCGGCTCGATCGCGATCGCCTTGTCGGCGGCGGCGAGCGCGGCGGCGGGATCGTTCTTGGCCAACGCGGCACGGCCGGCATCGAACTGTGCATAGGCCTGCTTGGTCTTCACCAGGCCGGCGATCTTGGCCTGGTAGCGCTCCTTGCCGACCTCGCCGCGCGGCAGCGCCGCGGCCGTGGCCCGGTTCGCCGTCACCCGTTCCGCCGACGGCGGGTGACTGGCGAACAAGCCTTCCAGCCAGTTGCTCTCACGCCCCTGCGACAGGCGCACGAAGGTCTCCTGCAGGTCCACCGCGGCATGGGGGTCGTAGCCGGCCTTGGCCATGTAGTGCATGCCGTAGCGATCGGCCTCCAGCTCGGCATCGCGCCCGTACTTGCTCGCCACCAGGGAGGCACCGAGCCCGGCGCCGCCTACCAGCAGCGGTGCATAGCGCGAGTCCTGGGTCGCCAGACCGACGGCAGCCACGCCTACCTGCAGCAACATCCCCCGCTCGACGCTTTGCGCGCCGTGGCGCGCAGCCGCGTGCACGATCTCATGTCCCAACACCGCCGCCAGCTCCGCCTCGCTGTTCAGCTCCAGCAACAGCCCACGGTTGACGGCGATCTTGCCGCCGGGAAGCGCCCAGGCGTTCGGCACCGAGTCATTCACGACTAGGAATTCGTACGGTAGCTGCGGCCGGTCGCTGACCTGCGCCAACTTCTGGCCGACTTCGGCGACATAGGCGGTCAGCGCCGGATCCAGCACATAACTACCGCCCTGCGCCTGCACGGTCGGGCCGTAGTTGTTCTTGCCTAGCTCGATCTCCGCGCTTTCGGAGATCAGGCTGAGTTCGGTCTTGCCGGTAACGGGATTGGCGGCGCAGCCGGTCAGCCCGGCCGCCAACAGCGCGAGGCAAACGAGGATCCTACGCATGGCACCAAGTCGTTATTGTTGCTGGGTGCCGACATTTGACCCGGGTTGCGCACCTTTACGCAACCACGGTGGACCGCGGGTCTATAGCCTGCGCTGGAAGGCTTCGTTGAGCGTCTTGCGGTTCTTGTTCTTGCGCTCGTGGTCGCTGAGCTGGCGAATCTGCTCCGGGTTCAGCTTGTCCAGACGCTGTTCGATGTCCTCGACGCTCAGCTCGTCGTAGTTGTCGATGGCGAGCCGGCTCGATCCGCCATCCGGACGCCGCTCCTGCGCGCGCTGGAACTGCTGCTGGATCTCGCGCCCCACTCGTTCGCCCTGCTCGCTGAGTTCGCGCGCTTGCTCCGTACCCTGCTTGAGGTTGGACGCCGCGATGTCACCGCCCCGCTGAACCAATTGAATGCCACGGCGACTCATCTCTTGGCCGACGTGCATGGCGCGTTCCGTGTCTTCGGAAATCCTGCGCGTCAGCTCCTCGGTCGCGTCCGTCTGCTTCTCCAGGAAACGGCGCAGGCTCTGCGGATCGTGCACCTCCAGGGCATCGCGCAACTGGCCCAAGGCGTAATGCGTGTACGATCGCGCCATGCCGATCTGGAAGTCGGTAATCTGCTTGACGCTATCCACGACCATGCAGCCGAACTGCTGCATCGGGTACATCATCGGCATCAACGATAAGGGCGCTATTCGTCCCTGAGTCTGCTCTCTAGCCATGAGAAGTCTCCCGAATCTTGTGAACGAATCCTTCCGTGGCGCGAATGCTGCACCACAGCATGCCGTTATGGGGCATGCCGTCGGTCAATCAACCGCAGCGCGAGCAGACCATCCTGTCGCGGCGCCGGCGGCAAACGGCGTGGGGGCATGTCGTCAGCACAAAAGGCGTACTCTGTAGCTCTAGGGAGTTGCCTGGAAGGCGGCGGGGAACATCCCATCGCGGCATGGGTGGGTCTTACGCGGCGGAGCCTACAGCAAGGTAGGACTTGGGCCCGGAGCAACGGTCCGCAGGCCGTGCCGGACAGGCGCCGCCCATGCTCGGCACCATGAGCCCTTGCGGGGGTCTAAGCGGAAGATGGCCGAATCTGCGGCCAGCACAGGCTTGGGCGTGCTGTGCGGGAGGAATCAATGGGTGAAGTAGTCGAGTTCAAGCGCCGTGAGAAGCCGGCGAGCACCCTGGACCTGCTGGTTCAGACCTGGGGCGAGGGCGACACGGAGCTTGAGAGCGCGATCCGGGACGACTGCGGCAAGCTGCTCGATCACTACGGGTCGCTGCCACCCTTGTCGCTGCAGTTGCCGGCGGTGGAGATGCTCACCGGCCAGGAGCAGGCCGCACTGGCGGAGGCGCTGCAGACGCAGATCCATCGTTGGGCAAGCGAGTGGCACTCGCGGCTGCTGTTCGAGATGATCGGCGCCGAGATCCTGAGGCTGCGCGAGCACTTCGGCTACGGCCCGGTGCCTGGCAAGCGCACTTAGAGCCTCTGACAAACCCCTGGCATGCCCGCGTCGCGGGGAGACGACCCGGTGGACAAGGCCCTTGACGCCGCATGGCGTCGTTGAGTGCTGCTTTTAGGTGGAGCGACCAAAGCGCGCCGCGCACGCCTAACCCTGCGGCGACCAGGGCGTTGTTAGAGGCTTTTAGGGAACTGTCTGCTTCGATCGTCACCGCCGACTAGGCGGAACTCGACAGGTCGGACAGTCCACTTTCCCGCTTGTGCGGGCTCGGAACGGAGCCGCTCCGTCAGCGCTTCCGTCGCGCCTGTCCCATGGGCTCGGATACGCTGCCGCGCCATCGCGTCCGTCCACTGCGCCGACGAGCGCTAGGCGCCAATCTCGGCTTCCCTTGCATCTCCTCCGTGGCAACCCAAACAGTAGCTACGCCAACGGCAACGCTCGGCAGGACGGCGGGCACGCTCGCAGGGCGATTGGCGCGGCGCGGACATGCGAGCCCGCTCTGCGGGCCGGCCGCGAAACGTGTACACGGAGGATACGCGATGAAGCCTCATCTTAAGTTCGGTTCGTTGAGGGCGGCCAAGTGGGCGGCCTGTTCCAGCCTACTTGCCCTGGCCACCGCGGCCGGCGCCGCGAGCCAGACGACGCCCCCTCCCGGCTCATCGCCGGATCAAGCGGGGCCGAGCGCCAGCGAAGCGCAGCCGCCTGCCAGCGGAGGTGGAAGCGGCGGCGGAATGCAGCAACAGCAACCGTCCAGCGGCATGGAGCAACCGGCCGGCGGCATGCAGTCATCGCAACAGCCGCCGGAGCAGCAGACCGGCGGCATGCAGTCGTCGCAACAGCCGCCGGAACAACAAGCCAGCGGCATGCAGCAGCAACCGAGCGGTCAGCAGGCGGATCAAGCCCAGCAGATGATCGGCCGCAAGCTGGTCGATCCGAAGGGCGAGGAGTTGGGCAAGGTCGAGAAGATCGTGCGCGATCCGCAAGACCAGCAACTCAAGGCGGTAGTCGCCGTCGGCGGCTTCCTCGGTATGGGCGAAAAGCAGGTGGTCGTCCCTCTGGACCAACTGGAGTTGCAGCAGCAAGGCAGCGAGCCGCAGATGGCGGGTGGCGGCCAGGCGGGAGGCGCTCAGCAGCAACCGGAGCAACAGGGCGAGCAACAAGCCGCCGGTGGCCAACAACAGCAACAGCAGCAGCAACAAAGCGAGCCACAGGTGGCGATCAAGTCCGACATCACGCCGGAAGCGCTGCAGCAAATGGCCAGCTACGACGAACAGCGCTACGAGGACGTGTCGATGTCGTCGCTGCAACAAGGCCAGCAGCAACAACAACCGGCGGGCGCGGGCGGCAGTCCCCAGAGGTAAGACGGCATTTGGCGATGAAAACGGCGGCTCGCCAATGGCGGGCCGCCGTCGCATTAGCTGTCTTGGCGCTATCGGCTAAGCGTGGTGCCGTCTGCCGGTGAACATCCGGTACAGCGCCAGCAGGATAATCGCGCCGATCACCGAACCAATCAGTCCCGCGGTCATGCCTCCTTCGCCGACTCCCATGGCACGGCCAAGGAAACCGCCGACGAAAGACCCGGCGATACCTAGGACCATGGTCGCCAGGATGCCGCCTGGATCCTTGCCAGGCATGATGAGCTTGGCGATGGCGCCAGCGATCAGCCCGATCACGAGCATCCAGATGATTCCCATATCTTGCCTCCGTGCGATTGGTGACTCCTTCCCTCAAGTAGGGGTTGATGATGCGAAGGCAAAAGCCGGGCCGGGCTGGGGTAAGCCCAAGGCGCCCGCTCGGCGGGCGCCGGGGCTATCGCTAGAAGCGTGCCTCCAGCCCCAAGGAACCGCTCCAGACCGACGAGTCCTCGCTATCGGAGAAGTCCTTCACGTTCATCAGCCCGTCCAGTTCGCCGCGCAACGCCAGGTACTTGTTGAAGGCGAAACTCAGTCCCACGCCCAACGCAAGCCCAGTGCTGTCCTCCTCCTCGGAGCCCCAGCCGCGCGTGCTGCGCAACTCGGTGGTGGTGTTGTGCAGACCGACCTTGCCGAAGAACCCGAAACGATCGGCGCGGCCTTGATAGCCGATGAAGGCGGCGGCACTGGTGAACTCCAGCTCGAACGGCTGATCGCTGACATCGGCGGTCCCAAGCTCGTGATACTGCGCCTCGAAGTACAACCCATTGTCGAGGCGAACGCCGCCGAAGGCTTTCCAGCCATTGGAATTGTCGACGTTTTCGTAGTCGTAGGAGGAATTACTGACGCTGGCGCCGAAATAAACTTCCGCCTGGGCGGCGGGAACAGCGATCAGTGTCATTGCGGCCAGTGATAGCAGCTGATTTCGAATTCTCATGATGGCTCCCGGTGCCGCCCGGTTCGCGGCGGCTGGAACTACGCTAAACCGCTTTGGCTGAACATCACCTGAATCCGACGCCGAGACCACGCGGTTACGCGCGGTAGACCGAGGCCTCGGCCATTCCGTGGTCCCGCGTGATACCGAGCGAACTCCGGCATCCCCCCCCCAGGGTAGTTCTCGGTTTGGACAGGCCCGGATACTAAATCCTCGGCGCCACAATTCGGCTACCGATGAAGAACTGAAATCTTTCGATCGCCACCGTCTCATTCGCCGAAGACACTGGCCGCCTGCTACCATGCAAGCGTTCTCCTTTACGCAGACAACGATGCGACATCCTGCGCCGATCAACCATCCTGGTCCTGCCACGCCGGCCATGCTCGATACGGCTGTCGACGATTCGCTCGGCGCCCGCGTACGCCGCCTGCTGTGGCGACGCCCCTGGCTGCGCCTGCTCATGACGCGCGCGTTCTTTCACGCCATTCCACACAGCCGGCGGCTGGGTCTACGCGCCGCCGGCGCCACCACCACCACCATCGAAGCCGAGCTACCGTATCGCGGTGAGTTGATCGGCAATCCCTGGAGCGGGGCGATTCACGGCGGCGCCGTCACCACGATGATCGACCAGACCTCCGGCGCCGCCGCCAGCCTGAGCGTGGTGCCGCCGGCGTTGGTTGCGACGCTGGATCTACGAGTGGATTACCTACGACCCGCGCGAGCCGGCCGAGCCGTCCGCGCCGTCGCCGAGGCATATCAGGTCGGCGAACAAGTCGTGTTCGTTCGCTGCACGGTGCACGACGGCGATCCGGCGCAACCGGTGGCGCTCGGCATGAGCACCTTCATGCGCAACGGACCTCTGCCGCTACCGAACCCGCTGAAGCGGCTTCGGCGCCGCAAAACACGGGAGATGAAAAGGAAGGAGGGAGGAAACGGCCGACTCGCGGAGTGAGCCGGCCGCCGGGAAATCAGCCGTTGGCCGAATCGGCCTGGCTGGCGTAGGCAGCACCCGCCCCGGACTTGAACAGCAACGGCGCGGCGGTGCCGAGCAGTGCCATGCCGACGCCGATGGCTAGAACCAGCACGACGACGGCCCGCTCGATCGCCTCGATGCGCGAGTAGCGTTTCATGGTTGATCTCCAATAGCGATGAATTCGGGGGCCTCTACTACGGGTACGCGGCCGACTCGGCCGGCAGGCACCCGTGCCCGTGCTTGCGGGGGCGGCCATGGTGCGGTGCAATATACCAGTGTGGTCTTGTATAAGAAAAGCAGCGGTGCCGGCATCCACAAGAGCTATTGAAAAACCTCCGGGCCGCCCTCAACGTACGCCGGGTATTTCGCCATGATTGGCGGAAGGGGCCTTCGTGCAATGAAGAAAAACAGCAAAACGAGGTACTTATGACCCATCCTGCAACTCGAACCCTGGCCGCAGCGCTGCTGCTGCCGTGGCTGGCTGTCGCCTCCGCCGCACCGCCGGCCGATCGCCCGACGCATGAAATTCAGCTTTCCGTGGATCTCGTCTTCCCCGACAAGGACCTGGTGGGCAAGGATGACGAGTACGAGCCCAATCCGCGCGCGTACCTGGGTTACGCCTACCATTTCTCCGAGTACCTCGGCTTGATCATCGAAGGCCGCTACGGCTGGCTCAATGGCTCGGGTCCGATGGGCGACATCGACGTGATGGGCGCGCAACTGGGCCTGGACTGGACGCTGACGCCGCGCGCCAAGTGGCAATGGGTGGTATCGGGCGGTGTCGATCGCACCAACTACGACCCCGACGTCGGCTCCGACTTCTACCGCACCGGCGCCAGCCTCGGCATTGGCCAGCGTTATGTGTTCGAGAACGGCTCGACCTTCAATTGGCGCATCGGCGCGGAAACCACGTTGACCGACGACGGCCCCACCGACGACCGCTTCACCAACGGCTTCCTGCGCCTGGGCGTGGGCTTCCCGATCGGCTTCTCGGTGGCCGACAGCGACAACGACGGCGTGCCCGACCGCCGCGATGACTGCCCCGGCACGCCGACCGGCGCCACCGTCGACGCCCGCGGCTGCCCCAGCGACGCCGACGGCGACGGCGTGTTCGACGGCATCGACCGCTGCCCCGACACGCCGCGCGGCGCGCGTGTCGACGCCCAGGGCTGCCCGCTCGATTCCGACCGCGACGGCGTGTTCGACGGTCTCGACCAGTGCCCGGACACCGCGGCGGGCGAGCGCGTCGACCAGCGCGGCTGCCCCATCGCCGTGCCCAAGGCCGCACCGCCCCCCACTGCCACCTTCCGCGGCGAGCCCCTGTTCACCGAGGAGCGCAAGGTGCTGGTGCTGAAGGACGTCAACTTCGAGCTGGGTAAGGCCTCGCTGACCGAGTCGTCGAAGCAGACGCTCGACGAAGTGGCCAGCTCGCTCAAGAGCGTGCCTGAAGTGCGGGTCGAGGTGGCGGGCCACACCGACTCCAGCGGCTCGCGGGCGCTGAACCAGCGCCTGTCGCAAGCGCGAGCCGAAACGGTGCGTGCCTACCTGATCGACCAGGGCGTGGATGCCAACCGTCTGGTCGCCCGGGGCTACGGTCCGGACCGTCCGGTAGCCGACAACGCCACCGCGTCCGGCCGCGCCATGAACCGGCGCGTTGAGCTGGTCCGACTCGACCAGTAAGGCGCGTGTCTGCCGCGCACCGTCTCGACGGCAGGGTCCGTCGAGACGGTGCCGGCCTCTCCGTCAGCGAACCTCCACGGTCCGCTCCGACCGATCCGGCTTTCGCCGGTTACCCCCTCCGTGCGGTAAGCTCTAGCGAACTTGCGCGATCGCGCCCATGGCCTCGGCCGTGGCAACCGCACCAAGACGATCACAAACCCTGGCATTATCCCGGGTGCGTCTCATCGGCGGCGATTCCCGCTAGTGCCCGTCCCGGAGGTGTGCGATGGATGACTGCTTCGTGAGTTCCGATCTGCTGTCGGTGGACGAGGCCGTGGGCCGGCTCCTCGCCGCGGTAAAACCCATTACCGGGACGGAAACGCTGCCGCTGACGCTCGCTCTCGGCCGAGTCCTGGCCGAGGAGGTTACCGCGCGCGTCGACGTGCCCGGCCACGACAACAGCGCGATGGACGGTTACGCGGTTCGCAGCACCGATGTCGGCGCCGGGCCGCTACCGGTGGTCGGCATCGCACCCGCCGGCAGCGCGCCAGCCACGCTCGAACCCCGCACCGCGATGCGCATCTTCACCGGCGCGCCCATTCCTCACGGCGCCGATGCCGTGGTGATGCAGGAACAGACCGAGCTGCGCGACGGGCTGGTTAGCCTGCCGAACACGGTGCGCCCCGGCCAGAACGTGCGCCGCGCCGGCGAGGACGTGCGCGCCGGCGCCGTCGTGCTGACGCCCGGCCGCCGCTTGCGGCCGCAGGATCTGGGCATGGCGGCGGCGGTTGGCGCGGGGTCGCTGACGGTGGTACGGCGGCTGCGCGTGGCACTGCTGGCCACCGGCGATGAGCTGGTCGCGGCCGGCAACCCGCTGCAGCCCGGCCAGATCTACGACTCCAACGGCCCGACCCTGCACGCCCTGCTCACCGCGCTCGGCTTCGAGTGCCTACCGCCGGTGCGACTGCCCGACCGGCGCGACGCCACGATCGCGGCGCTGGAAACGGCAGCGGCCGATGCCGATGTGATCATCACCAGCGGTGGGGTGTCCGTGGGCGACGAGGATCACGTCAAACCCGCGGTCGCCGCCCTCGGCCGGCTCGATCTGTGGCGGGTGGCGATCAAGCCCGGCAAACCGTTCGCGTTCGGCTTCGTCGGCGATACGCCGTTCCTGGGTCTGCCCGGCAATCCGGTGTCGGTATTCGTGACCGCGCTGCTGCTGGCGCGGCCGTTCCTACTACGGCGGGCGGGCATCACCGACCACCTGGATCCGCTGCTCAGCCAGGTCATCGCCGGCTTCGACTGGCCGCGGCCGGACCACAAGCGGCGCGAGTACCTGCGCGCGCGGCTGACCATGCTCAACGGGCAGGCCGTGGCGGAGATCTACCCGCATCAAGGTTCCGGCGTCCTGAGCTCCTGCGCCTGGGCCGACGGCCTGGTGCAGGTGGAACCCGGTCAGGTCATACGGCCCGGCGACCGGATCAACTATCTCGGCTTTGCGGATCTGCTCGGATAAAGGATCGAGGCCATGTCGAAGCAAAAAGACTTCCTGCCCCTGAACATCGCGGTGCTGACGGTTTCGGACACGCGAACCTTGGCCAACGACACCTCCGGCCAATACCTGACCGACGCCTTGCAGACCGCCGGCCATCGCTTGGCGGATCGGGCGCTGATCAAGGACGACCGCTACCAACTCCGCGCCATGGTGTCGGCCTGGATCGCCGATCCGAGCGTGCAGGTAATCCTGATCACCGGCGGCACCGGCCTGACCGGACGCGACATCACGCCCGAGGCGCTGCGGCCGTTGCTGGACAAGGAGATCGACGGCTTCGGCGAGCTGTTCCGCTGGGTGTCGTACCAGGAAATCGGCAGCTCCACCATCCAGTCCCGCGCCTTCGCCGGACTGGCCAACGGCAAGCTGATCTTCGCGCTGCCGGGCTCCACCGGCGCCTGCCGCACCGCATGGGAACAAATCCTGGTGCAGCAGTTGGACGCGCGCTTCGCGCCATGCAACTTCGCCACCATGGTGCCGCGCTACACCGAGCAGTAACACGCCCACGGCGGCACTGATCCGAAAGTGGCCGGTCCGCGGCGCGGACCGGCCATGGTCAGCCGTCGAGCCCGAGCACCCTGCCGAGCCAGGTGCCGATGTCGCGCACCTCGTCGAGGGTGACGGTGTGCTCGGCCGGGTACTCGTGCCATTCCGGCGCATAGCCCAGGTAGCGCAGCACGTCGCACGAGTGGCGGCCGTAACCGTGCGGCACGACCTGGTCGAACAGACCGTGCGCCATGAAGATCGGCACGTCGCGATTGGCCTCGCTGCGCTCGTCGCCGACCATGTCGCGCAGCGGCAGATAGGTCGACAGCGCCATGATGCCGGCCAGCGGCCGCGGGTAGCGCAGGCCGGTGTGCAGCGCGATGGCGCCGCCTTGGGAAAACCCGGCCAGCACGATCTTATCGGTGGCGACGCCGCGCGCGACCTCGCGCTCGATGAGCCGGTGCACGTGCCGCTCGCTGTCGTGGATGCCGACATCGTCCTCCTGGTATCCCGGACCGATGCCGGTGATGTCGTACCAAGCGCGCATGGCGTAGCCGCCATTGATGGTCACCGGCCGTACCGGCGCGTGCGGGAATACGAATCGCACCCGGCTGCCGGCCGGCAAGCGCAATTCGGGAACGATAGGCTCGAAATCGTAGCCATCGGCGCCGAGGCCGTGCAGCCATATCACCGCGGCCTGCGCCCGCTCGCCCGGACCGACCTCGACCGTCTCAAGCAACGGCGTTTCCATAAATACTCTCTCCTTTACTCGCCATGGGCCGAAGTTTAGTAGCGCGGCCGCGGTTGCGTCTGTGCCCGAGGCGGGAATAGGGGCATCCGATCAATGTCCAATCGCTTGACCAGGGTCAAGGCACTACCCGTTGCGTAGTGAAAAACTCCAAGTCGCACAGCAATGTGCGATTTCAACCATGCCTCCTGCGCCGACTGAGCCCCCGCCAGTCGGCGCTTTTTTATGCCTTAGCGCCTGGCTCGGATGGCGCGTTACGGCGCCCCTTTCCAGCCTCGGCCGAGTACCGATAGCTCGGGTGTCGCGAATTTCCCGCGTGAGCGTGGCGGCGACTTTCGATCCATTCCCCGCGCCCATAGTAAGAGTGGGAAACACTACGCGGCGATTCGCGCAACCACCACGCGGACCATACCCTTGAGCGACCTGAATCTGGGCCTGATCGGCAACTGCAGCTATGCGGCGTTGATCGATTCCAGGGCGGAAGTGACCTGGGCCTGCATGCCGCGCTTCGACGGCGACCCGGTGTTCTGCTCGCTGCTCAGCGACGACCGCGGCGAGGACCGGCGTGGGTTCTGGGCCATCGAACTGGTCGACTTCAGCCACGCCGAGCAGGCGTACTTCCCCAACACCGCCATTCTCATCACCACGCTGTACGACACCCACGGCGGCGTGGTCGAGGTCACCGACTTCGCTCCGCGCTTCAAGCACTACGAGCGCATGTACCGGCCGATGATGCTGGTGCGCCGGCTGCGCCCCATGGGCGGCGCGCCGCGGGTGCGGATACGGCTGCGGCCGATGTACGAATACGGCTCGGTCCGCCCGACCCTGACCCACGGCAGCAACCACATCCGCTTCGTCGGCCCGGACCAGGTGCTGCGGCTGTACGCCGATGGCCCGATCACGCACATCCTCGACGAGATCCCGTTCCTGCTCGAGGAAGAGATGACCATGATCCTCGGGCCGGACGAGACGCTGACCGCGCCGATTCCCGACTTCGGCCGCCGGCTGTTCAACGAGACCCGCGACTATTGGCACGAATGGGTGCGCTTCCTGGCCATACCCTACGAGTGGCAGGAGGCGGTGATCCGCGCCGCGATCACCCTCAAGCTCAACGCCTACGAGGACACCGGCGCCATCATCGCCGCCGTCACCACCTCCATTCCCGAGCACCCGCACAGCGGACGCAATTGGGACTACCGCTTCTGCTGGTTCCGCGACGCCTACTTCGTGGTCAACGCGCTCAACCGCCTGGGCGCGACCAAGACCATGGAGGACTACCTGCGCTTCATCATCAACATCGGCGCCTCGCGCGGCAGCCGCGACCTGCATCCGGTGTACCGCATCAACGGCCGCGCCGACCTGGAGGAGTTCATCGTGCCCAGCCTGCCGGGCTATCGCGGCATGGGCCCGGTGCGGATCGGTAACCAGGCCTACGTGCAGATGCAGAACGACGTCTACGGCGCCACGGTGCTGGCCTCGGCGCACGTGTTCTTCGACATGCGCATCCGCCGCCCGGGCGATCATGCGCTGTTCCAGCGCCTGGAGCCGTTGGGCGAGCGCGCGGTGCAGCTGTACGACGCACCCGACGCCGGCATCTGGGAGTTCCGCGGCATCGAGCGGGTGCATACGTTCTCCAGCGTGATGTGCTGGGCGGCATGCAAGACCTTGGCGAAGATCGCCCACCGGCTCGGCCTGCAGGAGCGCACCGCCTACTGGGCGCGGCATGCGCTGGCAATGGCCAAGGTGATCGAGGAGCGCGCCTGGGACGCCCGCCGCAACACCTTCGTCGGCAGCTTCGGCGGCAAGGAGTTGGACGCCAGCCTGCTGCTGCTGGGCGAGCTCGGCTTCCTGCGCAAGGACGACCCGCGCTACATCGGCACGGTCGACGCGGTCGGCCAGGCCCTGCGGCGCGGCAAATTCCTGTTCCGTTACGTGGATAAGGACGATTTCGGCACGCCGGCCAACGCCTTCACCACCTGCACCTTCTGGTACATCGACGCGCTGGCGGCGATTGGCCGCAAGGAGGAGGCGCGCGAGCTGTTCGAGCACATCCTCGCCTGCCGCAACCATCTGGGACTGCTGTCCGAGGATATCGACCCCGCAACCGGCGAACTCTGGGGCAACTTCCCGCAGACCTACTGCATGGTGGGGCTGATCAACTCCGCCACGCGGCTCTCCAAGCCCTGGGAGGAGGCGTACTGACGCCGGACCGCTACTCCACCCGCAAGCCGCCCGGCGCCGACGGCGGCGGCAACGCTTCCGGCACCGGCAAGTCGATGAACGAATCGGCCACGCTGATGGCGTCGTAGTAGAAGCTGGCCTTGCCGGCGACGCGGCCGAAGCGGTAGCCGTGATCGATCGTGCCGCCGGGGGCCCAGGCGGCGCGGTCGATCATGTCGCCGCCGACATAGTCGTAGTTGGGCTGGCGCGGGTCGGCGTTGTTGATCCAGATCCGCACCCGGTCGGCCACGCCCCGGTCCTCGAGCGCGAACTGCACCAGGTACCAGCGGTTGCTCACTAGCGACTGGTCCATGACTTGGTGCTCGCGCCCATCGGCGGTGGTCAGCACGAAGCGGCCGCGGTAGCCGTCCTCGCCCCAGCGCAGGAAGCGGCCGCTGATCGGGGCCCGGCCGTCGGCGGCGGCGCCGATCAGCGGAAAGCCGAGTTGGTAGTCGTCGGACCCCGCTGGCCACTCGGCATGCTGGTCGAGATAACCGAACTTGACGTAACCGGCCCAGTACAAGGCATCGCCCAGCGCCCACTCGGAGCGCACTTCCAACCGATGACCGAAGAAGCCGCCGGCACCGGGCTGAAAGGTGGTCAACCACACCCGTCCACGCTGCGGCCCACCGTTGGCGATCATGCCCTCGACGTTGGCGCCGGACGCGGGCGCGTGGTACAGGTCGAAGCCGAAAGGATTGCTGCCGCTCTCGAAGTGCTCCTGGAACAGCACCTCGGCGGCGGCGGAGAACGGCAGCAGCATCAGCGACGTGGCTGCGGCAAGAGTCGGTCGCATCGGCCCGGGCCCCTCGTTCGAGATGTTCATCTACTACTTAAGTTGGGCGCGGCGCCGGCAACTCAACGCGCTGCGATCACGGAACTACCCGCGGGCACGGTGCCCCCGCGGACCCGGTCGACTCGCAATGACGCAAGGCGCCGTTATAATCCGCAGTTCCCGCGCCCGAGAAGGTGACTCCCGATGGCCAAGCGCGTGCTGCTTTCCCTCGCCGTCCTGCTGCTCGCGACCGGCTCGCTGAGCGCCTGCGGCCAGAAGGGCCCGCTCTATCTGCCTGAGCCGGGCAAGGATCAGCCGGCCGAGCACCGCAACTAACCCCTTATCCTGGATTAGTCCATGCAGACACTCGAACGTCGAAACGGCCGCCTGTTCCTCGAAGCGGTCGATCTGGCCGACTTGGCCCAGCAGTACGGCACGCCCTGCTACGTGTACTCGCGCGCCGCGATCGAGGGCCAGTGGCGCGCCTTCGACCAGGCGTTCGCCGGTCGCGACCATCTGGTGTGCTACGCGGTCAAGGCCAACTCCAACCTCGCCGTGCTCAACCTGCTGGCCCGGCTCGGCTCCGGTTTCGACCTGGTGTCGGGCGGCGAACTGGAACGGGTGATCAAGGCCGGCGGCGATCCCAAGAAGGTGGTGTTCTCCGGCGTGGGCAAGAGCGAGGCCGAGCTGCGCCGTGCGCTGGAGCTGGGCATCCTCTGCTTCAACGTCGAATCCGAACCGGAGCTGGAGCGGCTGAACCGCATCGCCGGCGAGCTGGGCGTGCAGGCGCCGGTATCGCTGCGGGTGAATCCCGACGTCGACGCCCAGACCCACCCCTACATTTCCACCGGTCTGCGCGACAACAAGTTCGGCATCGACATCCACCGCGCCGAGCAGGTGTATCTGCGGGCGCGCGACATGGCGAACATCCGCATCACCGGCGTGGACTGCCACATCGGCTCGCAGCTGACCAAGCTCGACCCGATCGGCGACGCGCTGGAGCGGGTGCTGGCGCTGGTCGACCGGCTGCGGGCGGCCGGCATCGAGTTGGAGCACCTCGACATCGGCGGCGGCATCGGCATCCGCTATCGCGACGAAACCCCGCCCTCGGCCGCCGACTACGCCCGCGTGGTGTCGGAACGGCTGGGCGATCGCAAGCTCAAGCTGCTGATGGAGCCCGGCCGCGCCATCGTCGGCAACGCCGGCGTGCTGCTGACGCGGGTGGAGTTCCTCAAGACCACCGAGCACAAGAACTTCGCTCTGATCGACGCCGCCATGAACGACCTGATGCGCCCGGCGCTGTACGGCGCCTGGCAGCGCATCGAGCCGGTGGTGGAGAACCCGCGCGCCGAAGCGCGGGTCTACGACGTGGTCGGCCCGGTGTGCGAAAGCGCCGACTTCCTGGGCAAGGACCGCGAGCTGGCGATCGCGCCCGGCGACCTGCTGGCGGTGTGCTCGGCCGGCGCCTACGGTTTCGTGATGAGCTCCAATTACAACACCCGGCCGCGCGCGGCGGAGGTGATGGTGGACGGCGAGCGCACGCACCTGGTGCGGCGGCGCGAGACCGTGGAGGAGCTCATGCGCGGCGAGGCGGTGCTGCCGGAGTAGGCGGCCCGCCTCGAATGGGCGGGCGCGAACGCCCCTGCGTCCGCTCGCTACCGCGGCTCCCATTGGCAACCGATCTTCGCGTTGGCGAAGATCGAGTCACTCGCCCGGCAAGGCCGGGCATCGCCGCGCCCACCATGAGCGCGCGAACATCGCATCGTCCTACGCCCATTACCCGCGAGGCCCCATGAAGCTCCGCTTCACCAAAATGCACGGCATCGGCAACGACTTCGTCGTCTTCGACGCGGTCAACCAGCCGGTCGAACTGACTCCCGAGCAGATCCGCTTCCTGGCCGATCGCCGCTTCGGCGTGGGCTGCGACCAGATCCTGCTGGCCGAGCGCGCCCGGCGCGAAGGCTGCGATTTCCGCTACCGCATCTTCAACGCCGACGGCGGCGAGGTGGAGCAATGCGGCAACGGCGTGCGCTGCCTCGGCCGCTTCCTGCTGGAGAAGGGGCTGACCGACAAGCGCCGGCTCACGGTCGAGACCTTGGCGGGCGATACCCACATCAGCCTGCGCGACGACGGCCTGGTCAGCGTCGACATGGGCGTGCCGCGGCTGATTCCCGCCGAGGTGCCGTTCCAAGCCAACGCGCAGGCGGCCAGTTACCCGCTGGCGGTGGGCGACCGCATCCTGACCATCGGCGCGGTGTCGATGGGCAATCCGCACGCGGTGACGGTGGTCGACGATATCGACAGCGCGCCGGTGGCGGAGCTCGGTCCGCTGGTGGAGCGGCACCCACGCTTCCCGCGCCGGGTCAACGCCGGCTTCATGCAGGTGCTCGACCGCGGCCACATCCGGCTGCGGGTGTACGAACGCGGCGCCGGCGAGACCTTGGCCTGCGGTACCGGCGCCTGCGCCGCGGCGGTGGCCGGCCGGATCCAGGGCCTGCTCGACTCGGCGGTGACGGTCGATCTTCCCGGCGGGCGGCTGCTGATCGAATGGGACGGGCCGGGCCAGCCGGTGCGCATGACCGGGCCGGCCGTCACCGTTTTCGAAGGCGAGATTGAGTTAAGCTAGCGGCCGAATCCGATCGAGGCGCCGCAGAGCACCGACCACCATACCGACACGGGGACCGGGGGCAAGGCATGACCACACCGCAGCAGCTGCAAGCCAACGAGGACGACGTCGAGAGCGGCGTCGCGGCGTTCCTACAGCGCAATCCGGACTTCTTCCTGCGCCGCCCCGAGCTGCTCCACGAGCTGCGGATTCCCCACGACAGCGGCGCGGCGATCTCGCTGCTGGAGTACCAGGCACGGGTGCTGCGCGAGCGCACTAAGCTGCTGCAGACCCGCCTCGACGAACTGTTGGCCGTGGCCCGCGACAACGACCGCCTGGCCGACCGGCTGCACCGGCTCACCTTGGAGCTGATGGACGCCGACAGCCTGGAGGCGGTGATCGACTGCCTGATCAGCTCGCTGCGCAACAACTTCCAGATGGACGCGGTGGTGGTGCGGCTGTTCGGCGAGGGCGACCCGCAGTTCGACTGGATCCGCCCCAACGACGCCAACCTGGGCGTGTTCACCAACCTGCTGCGCGACCCCCGCCCGATCTGCGGCCGGCTGACCCGCGACCAGCTCGAATTCCTGTTCGGCGATACCGCCACCGCCATCGGCTCCACCGCGCTGGTGCCGCTGGAGGACGGCCGCACCCTGGGCATGCTGGCCATCGGCAGCTTCCAGACCGATCGCTTCCACCCCGGGCAGGGCACGGTATTCCTGCGCCAGCTCGGCGCCACCGTCGGCCGCGCCATGCGCCGTTACCTGCGCGCGTGAGCGAGCACGCGGCGAGCGGCTGGCTGGCGCGGTTCGAGGCGCACCTGCGGCACGAGCGCCGGCTCTCGCCGCTGACCTGCCAGCACTACCTGCGCGATCTGGCACTGCTGGACCAGTACCGGCAGCAGCAGGGCCTCGCGGCCTGGGACCGGCTCGACGCCCAGCACATCCGCCACTTCGTCGCCGCCCGCCATCGCGCCGGCTTGAGCGGCCGCAGCCTGCAGCGGCTGTTGTCGTCGATCCGCGCCTTTTACCGCTACCTGCTGCGCGAGGGCGCGGCCAGCTTCGACCCGGCCGCCGACGTGCGCGCGCCGAAGGCGCCGCGCAAGCTGCCGCAGGTGCTGGACGTCGACCAGATGGCGGCGCTGCTGGACGTCGATCCGGACGATGCGCTCACCTGCCGCGACCACGCCATCTTCGAGCTGATCTACTCCTCCGGCCTGCGCCTGGCGGAAGCGGTGAGCCTGAACCTGACCGACCTGGACCTGACGCAGGGCCTGGTGACGGTCACCGGCAAGGGCCGCAAGACCCGGGTCGTTCCGGTCGGACGCCAGGCGCGGAGCGCGATCGGGTATTGGCTGAAGCTGCGCGGGCAGTTCGCCAACCTGGCCGAGCAGGCGCTGTTCGTCAGCCGCGACGGCAATCGGCTCTCGGCCCGCTCCGTGCAGGCCAGGCTGAACCGCCTGGCGCAGCTGCAGGGGCTGGGCCGCAGCGTGCATCCGCACATGCTGCGCCATTCCTTCGCCAGCCACGTGCTGGAATCCAGCGGCGATCTGCGCGCGGTGCAGGAACTGCTGGGGCATTCCGACATCAGCACCACCCAGATCTACACCCACCTGGACTTCCAGCACCTGGCCAAGGTCTACGACGCGGCGCACCCGCGCGCCAAGCGCAAACGCGGCGGCACGTCGACCTGACCGCGACGACCGGCGCTTGCGCGGCGGCGCCCGGCGCCCTCATTACTCCTTGACGTGTGGCCTGACACGGCTAGGATGGCGGATCAATCGGCGTCCCCCCATGGACGCCCCCTCTCACCCCGTCCGACCGACTCATTCTTTTTCGGGAGCACCGGCGTGGAACAATTCAGAGGCACCACCATACTCGCCGTCCGCCGTAACGGCCGGGTGGCCTTGGGCGGCGATGGCCAGGTCACGCTCGGCAACACGGTGATGAAGGGCAATGCGCGCAAGGTCCGGCGGCTGTTCCGCGAGGAAGTCCTGGCCGGCTTCGCCGGCGGCACGGCGGACGCGTTCACGCTGTTCGAGCGCTTCGAGGGCCAGCTGGAGAAGCACCGCGGCAACCTCACCCGCGCCGCGGTGGAGATGGCCAAGGACTGGCGCGCCGACCGCGTGCTGCGCCGCTTGGAGGCGCTGCTGATCGTCGCCAACAAGGACGCCATCCTGATGATTTCCGGCAACGGCGACGTGGTCGAGCCCGAGGGCGACCTGATCGCCATCGGCTCCGGCGGCGCGTTCGCGCAGGCGGCGGCCACGGCGCTGATCCAGAACACCGAGCTGGCGGCGCGCGAGATCGTGGAGAAGGCGCTGAACATCGCCGCCGATATCTGCATCTACACCAACCACAATCTGGTCATCGAGGAGCTGGGCGCGTAACCGCGCGGCCTTGAGGAGCGAAGCATGTCGACGATGACGCCGCGCGAGATCGTTCAGGAGCTGGACAAGCACATCATCGGCCAGGCCAAGGCCAAGCGTGCCGTGGCCATCGCTCTGCGCAACCGCTGGCGGCGGATGCAGGTGAGCGACGAGCTGCGCAACGAGATCACCCCCAAGAACATCCTCATGATCGGCCCCACCGGCGTCGGCAAGACCGAGATCGCCCGCCGGCTGGCCAAGCTGGCGCAGGCGCCGTTCATCAAGATCGAAGCCACCAAGTTCACCGAGGTGGGCTACGTCGGCCGCGATGTGGAATCCATCATCCGCGACCTGGCGGAGATCGCGGTGAAGATGACCCGCGAGGAGGAAATGCAGAAGGTGCGCTCGCGCGCCGAGGACGCCGCCGAGGATCGCGTGCTCGACGCGCTGCTGCCGCGGCCGCGCACCGGCATGCGCTTCGAGCCGGAGGAACCGGCGGCCGACGACAGCACCCGGCAGAAGTTCCGCAAGATGCTGCGCGAGGGCAAGCTCGACGACCGCGAGGTGGAGATCGAGGTGCGCGCGGTGCCGGTGGGGGTGGAGATCATGGCCCCGCCCGGCATGGAGGAGATGACCAGCCAGCTGCAGTCGCTGTTCCAGAACATCTCCGGCGAGCGCACCAAGACCCGCAAGCTCAAGGTGCGCGAGGCGCTCAAGCTGCTGCGCGACGAGGAAGCGGCCAAGCTGGTGAACGAGGAAGAGATCAAGCTCAAGGCCGTGCAGAAGGTCGAGCAGAACGGCATCGTCTTCCTCGACGAGATCGACAAGATCTGCCGCCGCTCCGATCATGGCGGCGGCGCCGACGTCTCGCGCGAGGGCGTGCAGCGCGACCTGCTGCCGCTGGTGGAAGGCTCCACCGTGTCCACCAAGTTCGGCATGATCCGCACCGATCACATCCTGTTCATCGCCTCCGGCGCCTTCCACCTGGCCAAGCCGTCGGACCTGATCCCCGAGTTGCAGGGCCGCCTGCCGATCCGGGTCGAGCTGGAGGCGCTGTCGGTGGAGGATTTCGTGCGCATCCTCACCGAGCCGGACGCCTCGCTGGTGCGCCAGTACCAGGCGCTGATGGCCACCGAGGGGCTGGAGCTGGATTTCACCGACGACGGCGTGGCGCGCCTGGCGGAAGTGGCCTGGGAGGTCAACGAGCGCACCGAGAACATCGGCGCGCGGCGCCTACACACCGTGCTGGAGCGGCTGCTGGAGGAGATCTCCTTCGAGGCGGCCGACCGCGGCGGGCAACGGGTGGTGGTGGACGCCAAGTACGTCGACGACCACCTGGCCGACCTGGCGCGCAACGAGGACCTCAGCCGCTACATTCTCTAGCGGCCGCCGCCGGAGGCACGCCAGGACCTTGAGCCCGACGCCATGACCCCGACCGAGATCAAGCTGCACCGCGCCTCCCGCGTGCTCGAGATCCACTTCGACGACGGCCGCGTATTCCAGCTGCCGTGCGAGTACCTGCGAGTGTACTCGCCCTCGGCCGAGGTCAAGGGCCACGGTCCGGGCCAGGAGGTGCTGCAGCTCGGCAAGGAGAACGTCAACATCCGGGACATCGAGCAGGTCGGCAACTATGCCGTTCGGTTGATCTTCGACGACGGCCATGCCACCGGCTTATATTCCTGGAGCTATCTGTACGAGCTGGGCTCGCGCCAGGAGCAGTACTGGCAAGCCTATCTGGACGCGCTCAAGGCCGCCGGCCACGAGCGCAAGCCGCCATCGCAGCACTGAGGGGCCCATGGCCGAGAAATCCAACGACACCACGCACTTCGGCTTCCAGCAGGTTCCCGTCGCCGAGAAGGCGCAGCGCGTGCGCGAGGTGTTCCGCTCCGTCGCCGGCAAGTACGACGTGATGAACGACCTCATGTCGCTGGGCCTGCACCGGCTGTGGAAGATCCACGCCATCAACATGGCGCAGGTGCGGCGCGGCATGCGCTGCCTCGACCTGGCGGCCGGCACCGGCGACCTGTCGATCAAGCTCGCCAAGGCCGTCGGCCCGGAAGGGCGGGTAGTGATGTCGGACATCAACGAGGCCATGCTGGCGCGCGGCCGCGACCGGCTGATCGACGCCGGCGTGATCGGCAACGTCGATTTCGTGCTGATCAATGCCGAGCGCCTGCCCTTCCCCAGCAATCACTTCGACCGCGTCACCATCGGCTTCGGCCTGCGCAACGTCACCGACAAGGACCAGGCGCTGCGCGAGATGTACCGCGTGCTCAAGCCCGGCGGCATGGCGCTGGTGCTGGAGTTCTCCGACCTGTACGTCAAGCCGCTGAAGCCCGTGTACGACCTGTACTCGTTCCAGGTGCTGCCGCGCCTGGGCAAGCTGATCGCCGACGATGCCGAGAGCTACCGCTATCTGGCCGAGTCGATCCGCATGCACCCGAACCAGGAGACGCTGCGCTCGATGATGGCCGCGGCCGGCTTCGAGGACTGCGACTACAGCAACATCAACGGCGGCATCGTCGCGATCCACCGCGGCCGCAAGTATTAACGCGACGGGCGGCGCGCCCGGCGCCGCCTCACCGTCAGGTAGCGCTATGGACCCCAAGCAGATGCTGCTCAAACCGCTGGAAACCGCGGTCAATCAAGTGCTGCGCCTCGATCCGGAAGCGCAGACGCGGCTGCGCCCGCTCACCGGCCGGGTGCTGCGCATCGAGCTGGCCGGCACCGAGATCGTGCTGCGCGCCTACTTCAGCGAGCGCGGCGTGAGCTTGTCCATCCCCGGCGCCGACGATCCGCAACCGGACGCCAGCGTGCGGCTGTCGCCGTCGGCGGCGCTGAGCCTGGCGCGCTCGCGCGGCGAAAACGCGCAGGGCGTGGAGTTCCGCGGCGACGTCGGCGTGGTGCACAGCGTGCGCCGGCTGGTGTCGCAACTGGAGCTGGATTGGGAAGAGCAGCTGTCACGGCTGACCGGCGACATCGTCGCGCACCAGGTCGGGCAGGTGGTGCGCGGGTTGACCGGCTGGTTCGGCCACGCCGGCCGGAGCATGGAACAGAACGTCGCCGAATACCTCACCGAGGAGAGCCGGCAACTGCCGGCGCGGGCCGAGGTGGAGGCCTTCCTGGACGACGTCGATCGTCTGCGCGCCGCCGCCGACCGGCTGAGCGCCCGTCTCGACCGGCTGGAGCGGGAGACGCGGAAGCCTCGCTCATGATGGGCCTACGCCGCGTTCTGCGCATTTCCCACATCAACCTGGTCCTGATCAAGAACGGGCTGGACGAGCTGATCCTGTCCATCCCGATGGCGCGGCCGATCCGCTTCCTCAAGGTGTTCATGTTCTGGCGCTGGTTCAAGGCGCCGCGCGGCACCCGGGGCGAGCGCATCCGCAAGAGCCTGGAGGAACTGGGGCCGATCTTCGTCAAGTTCGGGCAGATCCTCTCCACCCGCCGCGACCTGCTGCCCAACGACATCGCGGTCGAGCTGGCGCGCCTGCAGGACCAGGTGGCGCCGTTCCCTGGCGCAGAGGCCAAGCGCATCGTCGAGCAGGCCTTCGGCCAGCCGGTGGAGCAGGTGTTCTCCGAGTTCGACGAGCAGCCGCTGGCCTCGGCGTCGATCGCCCAGGTGCACGCCGCGCGCTTGCTGGACGGCACCGAGGTCGTGGTGAAGATCCTGCGCCCGGCCATCGAGCGGGTGATTCAGGACGACGTGGAGCTGATGTACACCCTGGCGGAGCTGGTCGAGCGCTACTCCGCGGTCGGCCGCCGTCTGCATCCGCGCGAGGTGGTGGCGGAGTTCGAGAAGAACATCTTCGACGAACTCGACCTGATGCGCGAGGCCGCCAACGCCAGCCAACTGAAGCGCAACTTCAAGGACTCGGCGGTGCTGTACGTCCCCGAGGTGCACTGGCCGTATGTGCGCCGCAACGTGCTGGTGATGGAGCGCATCCGCGGTGTGCCGATCAGCGCCATCAGCGAGCTGCGCTCGCGCGGCGTGGACATGAAGAAGCTGGCGGAGCGGGGCGTGGAGATCTTCTTCACCCAGGTGTTCCGCGACAGCTTCTTCCACGCCGACATGCATCCCGGCAACATCTTCGTCGACGCTAGCGACCCGGCCGAGCCGAAGTACATCGCCATCGACTTCGGCATCATCGGCACGCTCGCGCCCACCGACCATCGCTATCTCGCCGAGAACTTCCTGGCCTTCTTCCGCCGCGACTACCGCCGGGTGGCGGAGCTGCACGTGGAGTCCGGCTGGGTACCGCCGACCACCCGCGTGGACGAATTCGAGGCGGCCATGCGCACCGTGTGCGAGCCGATCTTCGAGCGCCCGCTCAAGGACATCTCGTTCGGCTCGCTGCTGCTGCGCCTGTTCCAGACCGGGCGCCGCTTCGACATGGAAGTGCAGCCGCAGCTGGTGCTGTTGCAGAAGACCCTGCTCAACATCGAGGGCCTGGGCCGCGACCTCTATCCCGACCTGGACCTGTGGAAGACCGCCAAGCCGTACATGGAACGCTGGATGCGCCAGGAACTGGGGGTGAGTTCGGTGCTGCGCCGGCTGCGGCGCGAACTGCCGGTATGGGGCGAGCGGCTGCCGGAGATGCCGGCGCGGCTGACCCAGGCCATGGACGACCTGGCCGCCACCCGCGTGCACCTGGCGCGGCAGGCCGAGGAGCTGAACGCGCTGCGGCGCGAGCTGCGCTATGGCAGCCGGCGCAACTTCGGCGCCGTAGTCGGCGCCGCGCTGCTGCTGGCCGCCTTCCTGCTGCTCGGGTTGAGCGGCGGCCAGGCGCCGCTACTCGGCGAGCAGCCGCTGCTGAGCTGGACCTTGGCCGGTGCCGGCGTGCTGCTGTTGCTTTGGAGCGGGCTGCGGCGCTGACCGGCCGCGTCAGCGCCAGCCGTCGAGTTCGGCGGCCTCGGCCGGATCGAGGCCGCCGCTGCCGTCCTTATCGAGATAGCGGAACAGGTGGCGGTAAAACTCGTCCTCGGTCAGGAGCAGATCGCCATCGGCGTCGAACTCGGCGAACAGGTAGGGATCGGCCCGGAATTCCGCGGCATCCAGCCGCTGATCCTGGTTGCGATCCCACTGTTGAAACGGCCCATCGCGCACCAGTTGCCGCTGCGTCATGGCCGGTGCCTGCTCCGCCACCGCCGGCGCGGCGCTGGCCAGCGCGAGCATCAGACTCGCTGATCCCGCTTTCCAGGTCATGGGAACTACTCCGGATGCTGTTGGTATTGTTCCGGGTCCAACGATCTGGGGCCGGGCGGCGCCGCGCGCAAGCCGTACCCGCGTCGGCCGGCAGGGCGGGTGTCCCGTTCTAGGAAACGACCATGACAGAGCCGCCGTCACGCACGGCGACGCGCTCGACCCGATCTCGCTCGGCCGCGGCGCCCAGGTGACGGTGGTGGTAGTCGCGAGTGACGCCGGCGGCGCCAAGGCGGCCCAGCCCCGGTTCGGCGGGCGCGGCAAGCACGGACGCGGCGGGTGCCGACAGCGACAGCACCACCAGCAGCCGGCCAAGAATCCTGTTCATCGACGAAACTCCTCTACGCATGGCGGCCGCTCGTTCGGCCGGGGAGAGGAACATGCGGACGGAGCCGGGAAGGACAAGCGAAGAAGATCAGGCAGCGCGAGCAGCTAGTGAGCCGCCGCCTGCCAACGCGGCTCGGCTTTGCGCGCGGCCAGCATCTGCGACAGCGAGATCAGCCGTATGCCCTGCGCCTGCAGGGTCGGCAGGCGCGCTTCCAGCACCCGCAGCGTCGACTCGTACGGATGGCCTATGGCCACCGCCGCGCCGTCGTGGCGCGCCAGCGTGATCAAGCGGTCGAACGCGGCGTTCACCGCGGCGGGCGAGGGGTCGTGATCGAGAAAGACATGCCGGCGCAGCGCCGGCACGCCGTTCTCCTGCGCCATCTGCTCGGCCACCGTCTCGGCGCTGGTGCGGCTGTCGACGAAGAACAGCCCGCCGCGCGCCTTGAGCTCGCGCATCAGCCAGGTCATGTGCCCCGGATGCCGGGTCAGCAGGCTGCCCATGTGGTTGTTGACGCCGACCACGTGCGGCACGGCCTGCAGGTTGGCGTCGATGGCGGACAGGAACTCCGCGTGGTCCATGTGCAGCGTCAGCGCGCCGGGACCGGGGTTGCGGCCCTCGACCGTCTCCATCGGCAGGTGCAGCAGTACCTCCTTGCCGGCGGCGTGCGCCTCGCGCGCCAGGCGCGAGGTATGGGCAACGTGGGGAAGGAAGGCGCAGGCAACCGGGCCGGGGAGGGCGATAACGCGGTGACCGGCGTTAAGCCGGTCACCCAGGTCGTCGATGATGATGCTGACGACGGGCTCTCCGCCCACCGCCGCCACCGGCCCAAACGGCAGCAGCAACAAGGCGGCGAGCAGGAGCCCCCAAGGCCGCATCTCAGCCTTTCTTGGTGCGGCTGTTGATGATCGCCAAGCCGCGCAGCAGGTTGGTGGCCTCGATCAAGGCATAGTCGTCGCCCAGGTCGGCACGGCTCGCCGCCGCCGCGGCGGCCTCGCGCTCCGCCTTGGTCGGATTGCGCAGATGGCCCTTCAGGTCGGCCTCGCGCACGCGCTCGGTCTTGGGCTCGTCGAGCTTGGCCAGCTTGTACGGCTTGATCTCGACGTCGGGCACGATGCCCTCGGCCTGGATCGAGCGGCCGCTGGGCGTGTAGTAGCGGGCGGTGGTGATCTTCACCGCGCCGCCGTCCTTCAGCGGCAGGATGGTCTGCACCGAGCCCTTGCCGAAGGTCTGCTGGCCCATGATCACGGCACGGCCGTGGTCCTGCAACGCGCCGGCCACGATCTCGGAGGCCGAGGCGGAACCCGGGTTGACCAACACCACCATCGGCGCGTCGTCGATCACGTCGTCGGGCGTGGCGTACCAGACGTTCTCGGCCTTTTCCTTGCGGCCGTCGGTGTAGACGATCTTGCCCTCGCGCAGGAAGGCGTCGGCCACCGCCACGCCGGCGTTGAGCACGCCGCCGGGGTTGTTGCGCAGGTCGAGCACCAGGCCCCTGAGCGCGCCGCCGGCCTCCTTCTTGAGGCTGTTGACGGCCTTCACCAGATCCTCGCCGGTGCGGGACTGGAACTGGCTGATGCGCACGTAGCCGATGCCGTCGTCGAGCATCCGGCTCTTCACGCTCTTCACCTGCACCACGGCGCGGGTGAGGGTGATGTTGAACGGTTCGTCCTCGCCTTCGCGCAGGATGGTCAGCACGATGTCGGAGCCGGGCTCGCCGCGCATCAGCTTGACCGCCTCGTTCAGGGTCATGCCTTTCACCGGGCGGTTATCCAGGCGCAGGATCAGATCGCCGGCCTTGATGCCGGCCGCCGCCGCCGGGGTGTCGTCGATCGGCGCGACCACCTTCACGAAGCCGTCTTCCTGGCCCACTTCGATGCCGAGGCCGCCGAAGGCGCCGCTGGTGCTCGCCTGCAGGTCCTGATACTGCGCGGTGTCGAGGTAGGTCGAGTGCGGATCGAGCCCGGCGAGCATGCCGCGGACGGCATTCTCCAGCAGGGTCTTGTCGTCCACGTTCTCGACGTAGTCGCGCTTGATGCGGGTATACACCTCGCTGAAGGTGCGAAGCTCCTCGAGCGGCAGTTCGACACGCTGCTGGCCGTCGGCCGACACACTGGGCGCCATCGACCCCAGGAAGCCCAGGGAGACTCCAGTGCACAGAGCCAAAAGAGTAGGTTTGAATCGCATATCGCTGCTCCTGGCGTATTAGCCTACGACCAGATGCCGAAAGACATCGTGAAGCCAGTAAACACCGTATACGGGACGGCTTTCCGTGACCCGTGTCACCGGGTAGCGACAGCCGCCAAGGCGCGCCGATCAAGCCCCGCGCCGGGGTCGTAACCAAGCGAGAGGATCGACCGGCTTGCCGCCGGCACGAATTTCGAAATACAGCCCGGGTTTGCGCCGACCACCGCTGGCACCGACCGTGGCGATTACCTCGCCCGCCTGCACCCAGTCGCCCGCTTCCTTATAGATCGCTTCGTTGTGGCCGTACAGGGTCATGTAACCATCTCCGTGATCGATGATCAACAACAGCCCCATGCCGCGCAGCCAATCGGCGAATACCACGTGACCATGCGAAACGGCGCGCACGCCGGTACCGGATTTGCCCTCGATAACCAGCCCGCTCCAGCTCATGTCGCCGAGGCCGCGCGCTTGGCCGAAGCGGGCCGCCAGCTCACCCTCCAGCGGCCAGTCCAGGCGACCGCGGCTGTCCTTGAACGGGCGCTGTTTCAGGCGCGGATCCTGGTGGATATCGGCAAGCGCGTTGCGCAGCTCCTCCAGCACCTTCTGCAGCTGCTTTTCGTCGCCCTGCAGGCGGGTCAACTGCTGCCCTTTCTCGGTTATCGCCGCCTCCAGCCGCGCCAGCGCCTGCTCGCGCTCGCGCCGCGCCGCGGCCAGTTGCTCCTGCTCGGCGAGCTGCTGCTTGCGCACCCGGTCCAGTTCGGCCAGTTCCTCCTGCAGCGAGCGCTCGATCAGCTTGAAGCGTTCCAGCTGCGCCAGCGCGGCGCGGATGCGCTCGGCGCGGGCGTCGTTGAGGTAGCGGTAGTAGACGAGCTGGCGATCGAGGCTGGCCGGATCCTCCTGGTTCAACAACAGCTTGAGGTAAGCCTGCTGACCCAGCGCATAGGCCGACAGCATCTGCTGCGCGAGGTAGCTACGCTGCTGCTTGAGCCGCGCTTCCTCGCCGGCGTATTCCTTGCGCAGGCCATCGATCCGGCGCTGCTTGTCCGCCTGCTGTTCGTCGAGCCGCCGCAGCCGCCCGACGATGCGGCCGATGTTCTGCTCCAACCCACGCAGTTCACCGCCGAGATCGTCGTGGCGGGCGCGCTCGCGCTTTAGCTCCGCTTGTACCGCGCGAATCTGCGAACGCAACCGCTCCAGTTCGCGCGCCTGCGCAGCGTGATCGGCAGCGTGCGAACCGCCGCCGCACAACAGCAAAATCAGCAGCAGGGCGGCGCGAAATGGGTTCGTTCGGATCATTGCACTTGACGTGTCAGAGATTTCTTATAGAAAGAAGTGATTACTTGCCATTCATCTGCGTTCGTCGTACCTGTATAATCGGTAGTTTATCGGCAGACCGTTTATACTGACTTCTGCTGTACAGGGAAGACGCAACCGCTTGAAGGCCACACGGCCTAGTAGCAACAACAAGAGGGTCCATGGAATGGTCGCGATTATCGAAGATGATATCCAACCCGCCGCGCGCGCGCTGAAGGCCATGTCTCATCCGCTGCGCCTGCGCATCCTCTGCATCCTCGGCGAGACCGAGGTCAACGTGCAGGACATCGTCAGCGAGGTGGGCACCTCGCAAAGCAACATCTCCCAGCATCTGGCCATCCTCCGAGAGAAGGGCATCATCGCCGCACGCAAGGATGCCAACCGGGTCTACTACCGGGTTCAGGACAGGCGGATACTGAATCTTATTGGTATGATGCGCGACGTGTTTGCGGCGCCGCGCCTCAGCCGGAGTATGTCTGACTTCTGAGCGGCGGCGCCGTCGTGGTTTTAAGGGACGGCGCAAATGCATCAGCTTATTGAGTTCATCGGCAACCACTGGCTGCTGGCGTCGGCCTTCGGCATCGTTCTGGTCACGCTCATCGTGACCGAGATTCGACGCATGAAGACCGGCACCAGCAGCCTCGAGCCCGCCGCGGCCACCCAGCTGTACAACAAGCAGGATGCTGTGTTCCTGGATGTCCGCGGTGAGGCCGACTTCCGCAAGGCCCACCTCCCCGGCGCCGTCAACGCGCCGGCCAGCGCGCTGGCCGATCGGCTGGGCAAACTCGAGCGCTTCAAGCAGCGCCCGGTCATCGTCTATTGCGGCACCGGCATGCAATCCGGTCGCGCCGCCACCGAACTGAAGAAGGCCGGCTTCGAACAGGTCTTCGAACTCAAGGGCGGCCTTGCCTCCTGGCAACAGGCCGGCTTCCCCATCGAACGCAAGTAACCCTTCCGGAACACCTAGAGAGGCGTTATGGCCAACGAACAGCAACAGGGCGCTGCCGGGCAGTCCGCGCCGCAGCAGGTCTTCAACATCGCCAAGATCTACATCAAGGATGTGTCGTTCGAGACGCCGAACTCGCCGCAGATCTTCCAGGGCGGCGACTGGCGCCCGGACGTGAACGTCGAGCTGTCCACCGCGGCCAAGCCGATCGCCGACAAGACCTTCGAGGTCGTGCTCACGATCACGGTGACCACCAAGCTGGAGCAGAAGACCGCCTATCTCTGCGAGGTGGAGCAGGCCGGCATCTTCCAGCTCGACGGTTTCGACGAGCCCACGCTGCGCGGCATCCTCGGCGCCTACTGCCCGTCGGTCTTGTTCCCCTACGCGCGCGAGGCCATTTCCGATCTGGTCGCCAAGGGTGGGTTCCCGCAGATGCTGCTGGGGCCGGTGAACTTCGATGCCCTGTACGCGCAGCGTTTGGCCGAGGAGCAGCAGCAAGCTGCCTCCCAACCGCATTGAGGTAAGTGGTGAGCGCTAGTTGGGGCGTACTGGGCGCCGGTTCCTGGGGCACCGCGCTCGCCCTGGTGCTGGCCCGGAACGGTCACCGGGTCCGGCTTTGGGACTACAACCAAGCGCACGTGGCGAACCTGCTCGCCGACGGCGAGAATCGCCACTACCTGCCGGGGGTACCGCTCGGACCCAACATCGAGCCGATGACCGAGTTGGCGCCGGCGGTGGCCGGTGTCGATCACACGCTGATCGTCGTCCCGAGCCATGCCTTCCGCAGCATGCTGGCTCAGCTGCGACCGATTTGGCCGCAGGGGCGCGGGCTGGTCTGGGCCACCAAGGGCCTGGACGCCGCCTCGGGCGGGCTGCTGCATCAGGTGGCGGCCAGCGAGTTGCCGGCCGCCGGCGCGCTGGCTGTGCTATCCGGCCCCAGCTTCGCGCGCGAGGTCGCGGCCGGGCTGCCGACCGCGGTGACGGTCGCCTCGACCGACGCCGACTTCGCCACCAGCGTGGCGCAAGCCTTCCACAGCGATAGCTTTCGCGTCTACACCAGCCCGGACATCACCGGCGTGGAGCTAGGCGGTTCGGTGAAGAACGTGCTGGCCATCGCCACCGGCGTGGCCGACGGGCTCGGCTTCGGCGCCAACGCGCGGGCCGCGCTGATCACCCGCGGTCTGGCCGAGATCATGCGGCTCGGGGTCGCGCTGAACGCGGATCCCAAGACGCTGATGGGCTTGGCCGGGGTCGGCGATCTGATCCTGACCTGCACCGACGACCAGTCGCGCAATCGGCGCATGGGCCTGGCGCTCGGCCGCGGCCTCAGCATCGAGCAGGCGCAGGCCGAGATCGGCCAGACCGTGGAGGGCGTGCGCACCGCCGCCGAGGTGTACCAACTAGCGCAGCGCCTGCAGGTGGAAATGCCGCTGTGCGAGCAGGTCTACCGGCTGCTACGCGGCGAGCTAAGCGCCGCGGAAGCGGTGGGCGTGCTGATGGGGCGCAGCCAGAAACCGGAGTTCTGGGGCTCGTAAGGCGCGTTCCGCAGGGCGAATGGGGCGGCCGCGCACCCGAGGGGCCGCGGCCGCCGGCGGGTTGTCAGCTCGCGCCGGCGAAACCTTGCTGGCGCCAAGCCTCGTACACCACCACGCTTACCGCGTTCGACAGATTGAGACTGCGGTTGCCCGGAATCATCGGAATCCTGAGTATTCGCTCCGGCGCGAACCGCGCCAGCATCTCCGTACTCAAGCCGCGTGTCTCCGGGCCGAACACGAACGCGTCGCCGGCCTGAAACGCCGGCTCGTAGTGGTAGCGGCTGCCCTTCGAGGAGCAGGCGAACATGCGCAAGGGCGCCACGGCATCGACGAACGCATCGAAGCTCGCGTGCTCTCGCACGCGCACCCATTCGTGATAGTCCAGCCCGGCGCGCCGCAGGCGTCTATCCTCCATCACGAACCCCAAGGGGTGAATCAGGTGCAGCTGCGCGCCGCTGTTGGCGCACAGCCGGATCACGTTGCCCGTGTTCGGTGGGATTTCGGGCTCGACAAGGACCACATGGAACATGGCGCCGGATTGTCTCCCGCGGCGAGGCCGGCGCGCAACGCCGGCCTCACTCCATGCCCAGTTCCTTGATCTTGCGGGTCAGGGTATTGCGCCCCCAGCCGAGCAGGCGCGCGGCGTCCTGGCGGCGGCCGCCGGTCTGGGCCAGCGCGGTCTCGATCAGGATCCGCTCCAGGCGCGGCACGGCGTGGGCGAGCACCCCCTGCTCGCCCTGGGCCAACTGCTGGTTGGCCCACTGCGCCAGCGCCGACTCCCAGTCGGCCTGGCCGCCGGGCTGATCGGCGACGTCGCGCAGTTCCGGCGGCAGGTCCTCCATGTGCACTTCCTTGCCGCTGGCCATCACAGTGAGCCAGCGGCAGGTGTTCTCGAGCTGACGCACGTTGCCGGGCCAGGGCAGGCCGGCCATGTAGCGTTCCACCGCCGGCCGCAGCACCTTCGGTTCCACCCGCAGCTCGCGCGCCGCCTTGCGCAGGAAGTAGCGGGCGAGCTGCGGAATGTCCTCGCGGCGCTCGCGCAGGGCCGGCAGATGGATGCGGATGACGTTCAGGCGATGGAACAGGTCCTCGCGGAAGCGGCCATCCGCCACCCGCTGCTCCAGGTTCTGGTGGGTGGCGGCGATGATGCGCACATCCACCTTCACCGGCGTATGGCCGCCGACCCGATAGAACTCGCCGTCGGCCAGCACGCGCAGCAGGCGGGTCTGCAGCTCGGCCGGCATGTCGCCGATCTCGTCGAGGAACAAGGTGCCGCCGTCGGCCTGCTCGAAGCGGCCGCGGCGCATGGTCTGGGCGCCGGTGAAGGCGCCCTTCTCGTGGCCAAACAGCTCGCTTTCCATCAGGTCGCGCGGAATAGCGGCCATGTTCAGCGCGATGAACGGGTGATCGCGGCGTGGGCTGTGCCGGTGTAGCGCGTGCGCCACCAGCTCCTTGCCGGTACCGGACTCGCCGTTGATCAGCACGGTGATGTTCGAGGTCGACAAGCGGCCGATCGCGCGGAACACCTCCTGCATCGCCGGCGCCTCGCCGATGATTTCCGGCGCCTGCTCCAGCACCACGGGCGGCGCCGTCACCGGCTGGCGGCTGGCGATGGCGCGGCGCACCAACTCCACCGTCTCGTCGATGTCGAACGGTTTCGGCAGGTACTCGAAGGCACCGCCCTGATAGGCGGACACGGCGGAATCGAGATCGGAATGCGCGGTGATCACGATCACGGGCAGGTCCGGCCAGCGCTCGCGCACCACCTGCAGCAACTGCAGCCCGCCGAGCCCGGGCATGCGCACATCGGTCATCAGCACCGCCGGCTGCTCGCGCTCCAGGCGCGCCAGCGCGGCATCACCGGTCTCGAAGCTGGTGACGTCCATCTCCGCCTGGGAAAGGGCTTTTTCCAGCACCCAGCGGATGGAGCGGTCGTCATCGACGATCCAGATTCGGCGACTATCGCTCATGCTCTCCCTCCAGGGGTAACCAAATCGTAAATACGGTTTCGCCCGGCTCGCTGGTGCATTCGATCAGCCCGCCGTGCTGATTGACCAGGGTCTGGGCAATGGGCAATCCCATCCCGTTTCCATCGGCGCGGGTGGTGACCATCGGGAAGAAAATCTTGTCCAGCACCTCTGGAGCGATGCCCGGTCCGGAGTCGACGATGTCGATGCGCGCCACCAGCTTGTGGGTGACGTCGCCGATGGTGAACTGGCGCTGGGTGCGGGTACGCAGCACGATGGTGCCCTGATGCCCCAAGGCCTGCAGGGCGTTGCGCATGATGTTCAACACGGCCTGGATCAGCTGATCCGGCTCGGCGACCAGTGGCGGAATGCTCGGATCGTAGTCGCGCACGATGCGCACGCCGTCCGGCGCCTCCGCCTGCACCAGCTGTCTTACCCGCTCCAGCACCTCGTGGATGTTCACCGTGCGGCGCTTGGGCCGGCCGTTGGGGCCCAGCAGGCTGTCGACCAACTTCTGCAGGCGGTCGGCCTCGTCGATGATGACCTGGGTGTACTCCTTCAGCTCGGGCCGGTCGAGTTCGCGCTCCAACAGCTGGGCGGCACCGCGCAGGCCGCCCAGGGGGTTCTTGATCTCGTGCGCCAGCCCACGCACCACCTCGCGGATCGTGCGGTTCTGCGTGATCAGCAGCTGCTCGCGACTGATCCGCAGATGCCGATCGAGCTGCGCCAGCTCGAGCAGGACCTCGCCGCCGGGAATGGGCGTTATGTTGGTATCCACGGTTATCGCGTGGTGCCCGTGCACGTACATGCGACGCTCACGGTCGGTATAGGCGATTCCGGTTGCCAGCGCCTGCCGCACCGCCGGCTCGAGTTCGTCGGCGCCGTCGGCCAGATGCGCCAGGGGCTGCCCGCTCATCTGTCGCGCGCTCACCCCGAACAGCGCCTCGGCGGCCGGATTGAGGTAGCAGGCGCGCGCATCGGCATCGAGCACAACGATCGCTGTGCTCAGATGCTCGGCGAGAGTCGGAAATAGGCGGCGGGTCGTGACCATGCCGAGACCGTATGCAAGTTCCTTACCAAGGCTCCGAGATGGGGCACCAGCCCTGGCAGGGTGAGCAAATAAGCGCTTTGCGTGGTGCATGCCCTGGAAAGGGACGACACCCGCATGCACCATTTTGGTGCACCATGCTCACGCTTGTACAGCGCACGGCTTTGGTGCCGTGCCGAAAAGGATCAGGGCAAGCCGGCACGGGGATACGGACCCGCGCCATCGGGGAGGAGAGACGGCGGCGGCGCCGCCGGTCAGCTGCCCGGCTTCGGCTTGGGGGCGGGCTTGGGCGGGGGCTGGGGACGGTTGGCCGGGCTGAGCAGGGACGGCTTATGGATGTAGAAGGTATGCGGTTCGGCGCGGGCCAATACCTCGCCGTTGGCACCGACCAGCTCGGCGGCGACGGTATGGGCGCCGCGATCCAGCCCGGTCAACTGCACCTGGGTCAGCGCGCCCGGTCCGGCGACCACGTTGCCGTCGAGCAGGATACGCACCTGGTAGCCGGCGCGCAGCCCCGGCGATACCTCGACCGCCACATCGACCTGACCTTCGGCATCGCGGATGGTCGCCTCCTGCGCTGGCGCCAGGATCGTCAGCCGCGGCGCCTCCTCGGCGGCGCGCGCGTTCTCGGCCCGGCGCGGCGCGGCGGAACGGGACGGCGCCGGTGCCATCGGAACGGCCGGTGCCGGTCGCACCTCGATCTTCTCCGCGCCGGGATGGGGCTTGTCGCTGAAGTGCCAAACGCCGTTGGCGTCGCGCCAGCGGTACATCTCCTCGGCGCAAGCCAGGACCGGAACCAGCAGCAACAGCAGGGCGATGGTCTTGTTCATGTTGGCAGCTTAGGCCAAGGGCATCGTGCTCACAATAAGGCAATTCCCGAAATGAAAAAGGCCCCTTGCGGGGCCTTTTCTTGGGTTCGGCTTGCGCCTTAGAGGCTGTAGTAGAGGTCGAACTCCACCGGGTGGGTGGTCATTCGCACGCGCTGGACTTCCGCCATCTTCAGCGCGATGTAGGAGTCGATCACGTCGTCGGTGAACACGCCGCCCTTCTTCAGGAACTCGCGGTCCTGATCCAGGGCGTTCAGCGCCTGCTCCAGCGAGAAGGCCACCTTCGGCAGGTTCTTCTCTTCCTCCGGCGGCAGGTCGTACAGATCCTTGTCGGCGGCATCGCCGGGGTGAATCTTGTTTTGGATGCCGTCCAGACCGGCCATCATCATGGCCGCGAAGGCCAGATAGGGGTTGGCGGTGGAGTCGGGGAAGCGCACCTCGATGCGGCGAGCCTTCGGGTTGGACACGAACGGGATGCGGATCGACGCCGAGCGGTTACGCGCGGAGTAGGCCAGCATCACCGGAGCCTCGAAGTGCGGCACCAGGCGCTTGTAGCTGTTGGTGGACGGGTTGGTGAACGCGTTCAGCGCATGAGCGTGCTTGATGATGCCGCCGATGTAGTACAGCGCGGTCTCGGACAGGCCGCCGTACTTGTCGCCGGTGAACAGGTTCTTGCCTTCCTTCGCCAGCGACTGGTGCACGTGCATGCCCGAGCCGTTGTCGCCGACCATGGGCTTCGGCATGAAGGTCACGGTCTTGCCGTAGGCGTGGGCCACGTTCTGGACCACGTACTTCAGGGTCTGCACCTCGTCGGCCTTGCTCACCAGCGTGCCGAACTTCACGCCGATTTCGCACTGACCAGCGGTGGCCACCTCGTGGTGGTGCACCTCGACCTCGAGGCCCATCTCCTCGAGCGCCTCGCACATCGCGCCGCGGATATCGTGCAGGCTATCGACCGGCGGCACCGGGAAGTAGCCGCCCTTGACGCCCGGGCGATGGCCCATGTTGCCGTCGGGATAGACCTTCTCGGAGTTCCAGCCGGCTTCCTGCGAGTCGATCTTGTAGAAGCAGCCGCTCATGTCGGCGCCCCAACGGACGTCGTCGAAGATGAAGAATTCGTTCTCCGGGCCGAAGAAGGCGGTGTCGCCGATGCCGGTGGACTGCAGGTAGGCCTCGGCGCGCTTGGCGATGGAGCGCGGGTCGCGCTCGTAGCCCTGCATGGTGCTGGGCTCGATGATGTCGCAAACGATGTTCAGCGTCGGCTCGTCGAAGAACGGGTCGATCACCGCGGTGGCCGGATCCGGCATGAGGATCATGTCGGACTCGTTGATGCCCTTCCAGCCGGCAATGGAGGAGCCGTCGAACATCTTGCCGCTCTCGAACACGTCGGCGTCGACGGTGCGAGCGGGCACGGTCACGTGCTGCTGCTTGCCTTTGGTGTCGGTGAAACGGAAATCAACGTACTTGATTTCCTTATCCTTGATGAGCTTCAGAACGTCGTCAGCCGTGCGAGACATGTCTCGACCTCCACTGGACAGATGAAAAAGGGCTGGTATGCCAGCCGGTATTAGATGCCGTGCGCTGGCAAAGCACGAACCATGCCATGGCCGGAAACCCAGCACTGACGGGCATTGTTGGTGCAACGCCGAACAATCCTCGCGATCGGCTGCACCGAAATAGTGCGCCCCTTGAAGGTGCGCGCACTGTTTTGGTGCAGAGGCCCGCGTCCGCGTTCTGAACGATCGGATCGTCCACGTCCTTGCGACTTCGCTCGTCTTCGCGAAACGCGGATGTTAGCCCCAATCCCTAACCAAATGAACTGCCGCGCCGCGCGGGGACATTGCCCGCGCACGGCGCGGCGGGGTCGAGCCGCTCGGCCGGAGGGGGCCGGCTCAATGGGCGCGGTCGCTCGCCGGCGGCATCGGCGCGGCGTCGGTGTAGGCCTTGAGCTCCCGCAGCGCCAAGCGGCTGCCGGTCTCGGCCCAGAGTTCGGCGGCCTGCAGCGCGGTGAACAGCGCCTGCTGTTGGCTGGCGCGAGTGGCGCGCAGCACGTCCATCAGGTGAACAAAGGCTTCGGCCAACCCCGTGAACAAGGAGGTGGATTCGCGCGGACCGGATTCCGCCAGCCCAAGGTAGGAGGTGCGGCCGAGATCGATGAAGTAGCTGATGCTGACCCGCCGGCGGTCCGCTTGCTCCGGAAACAGCCCCGCGAAGATCAGGCACTGATCGCCGACGTCCTGCAACCGCTCCTGGCGCTGGCGGCCCGCCGAGCGCAAGGCCTTGAGGAAGCTCAGCGCCAGCACGGTCCGCACCAGGTCCGGCCGCTGCAGGTAGCGCATGAGCAGGAACACCAGGTAGCTCTCCTTGTGCTCGTCGAGTTGGCAATGAGAGCGCTGCTCCGCTTCCTTCACCAGGCGGTGCCAAACGGCCTTGGCGGTGGGTTCCAGGATGAGGCTGCTCATTAGGATTCCTCCTATGCAGTGGCGCCTGCGCTCCACCTGGCGCGGCGCGGGGCCATGCCAGATTTCGGCCTTCATAGCAAATCCGCCGCAGGCTATACTTTTCGGCCTGTCCGAGCCCGCGGAGCGCGGCGGGAGCGCCGGCACGGGCCCTTCTATCAATCAGATATGCCTGCCCGGGCGATCCCGCAATACTTTTCTAGCCAATAGGGGGCAGCCTTGCCTGCTAACTCCAGCAAACCCATGACCTTCCAAGAGCTGATCCTGACGCTGCAGACCTACTGGGCGCAGCAGGGTTGCGTGATCATGCAGCCGCTCGACATGGAGGTCGGCGCGGGAACCTTCCATCCCGCAACCTTCCTTCGCTCGATCGGCCCGGAGCCGTGGAACGCCGCCTACGTGCAGCCTTCCCGCCGCCCCACCGACGGCCGCTACGGCGAGAACCCGAACCGCCTGCAGCACTACTACCAGTTCCAGGTGGTGATGAAGCCCTCGCCGCTGAACATCCAGGAGCTCTACCTCGGCTCGCTCAAGCTGCTCGGTTTCGATCCGCTGGTGCACGACATCCGCTTCGTCGAGGACAACTGGGAATCGCCGACGCTCGGCGCCTGGGGCCTGGGCTGGGAGGTATGGCTCAACGGCATGGAGGTGACCCAGTTCACCTACTTCCAACAGGTGGGCGGCCTGGACTGCGAGCCGGTCATGGGCGAGATCACCTACGGCCTGGAACGTCTGGCCATGTACATCCAGAACGTGTCGACGGTGTACGACCTGGTGTGGACCGTCGGCCCGCAAGGTCCGGTCACCTACGGCGACGTGTTCAAGCAGAACGAGGTGGAGATGTCCACCTACAACTTCGAGCACGCGGACACCGAAAGCCTGTTCCGCTGGTTCGATACCTGCGAACGCGAGAGCCAGCGCCTGATCGGCGCCGGCCTGCCGCTGCCGGCCTACGAGATGGTTCTCAAGGCATCGCATACCTTCAACCTGCTGGACGCCCGCCGCGCCATCTCGGTGACCGAGCGCCAGGGCTACATCCTGCGGGTCCGCGCGCTGGCGCGCGCGGTGGCCGAAGCCTATTACGCCGCGCGCGAGAAGCTGGGCTTCCCCATGCTGCAGGCCGGGAAGGAGACTAACTGATGACTGAACGATTGGACTTCCTGGTCGAACTCGGCTGCGAGGAGCTGCCGCCGAAGGCGCTGCTGAAGCTGCGCGACGCGTTCCGCAACGAGCTGGTCCAAGCCGTCGACGCCGCTGGTCTGGAGCACGGCCCGGTGCGCGCCTATGCCACGCCGCGCCGGCTCGCGGTGTTGATCGAGGCGCTGGCCACGCGCCAGCCGGATCAGGTGATCGAGCGCCGCGGCCCGGCGCTGAGCGCCGCCTACGACAGCGCCGGCCAGCCGACCAAGGCCGCCGAGGGTTTCGCCCGCTCCTGCGGCGTCGCGCTCAGCGAGCTCGGCCGGGAGGAAACCGACAAGGGCGCCTGGCTGGTGTACCGCGGCACCCAGGCCGGGCAGGCCGCGGCCGCGCTGCTGCCGGGCATGGTGCAGAAGGCGCTGGACAAGCTGCCCATCCCCAAGCGCATGCGCTGGGGCGCCGGCAAGGAAGAATTCGTGCGGCCGGTGCATTGGCTGGTGATGCTGCTCGGCACCGAGGTGGTTCCGGCGCGGCTGTTCAACATCGACAGCGACCGCGTCAGCCGCGGTCACCGCTTCCATCATCCCGAGCCGATCAGCCTGGCGCAGCCGGGCGAGTACGTGGCCAGGCTCGCCGAGACCGGCCGCGTGCTGGTTGACTTCGAGCAGCGCCGTGAGCGGGTGCGCGGGCAGGCGCAGGCTGCTGCCGCGGCCGAGGGCGGTCGCGCGGTGATCGAGCCGGAGCTGCTCGACGAAGTAACCGCCCTGGTGGAATGGCCCGTGCCCGTGGTCGGCCGGTTCGAGGAGCGCTTCCTCGAGGTGCCCGCCGAGGCGCTGATCTCGAGCATGCAAGGCCACCAGCGCTACTTCCCGATTCGCGATGCCGAAGACCGCCTGCTGCCGCGGTTCGTGACCATCGCCAACATCGAGAGCCGCGACGTCGCCGCGGTGCGCGCCGGCAACGAGCGCGTCATCCGCCCGCGCCTGTCCGACGCCGCCTTCTTCTGGGACCAGGATCGCAAGCGCCGGCTGGAAACCCGTATCGAGTCTCAGCGCGAGGTCGTGTTCCAGCAGCAGCTGGGCAGCCTCTACCAGAAGACCGAGCGCGTGGCCGCGCTGGCCGATTACCTGGCGCACCAGCTCGGCCTGGATGCGCGCCTGGCGGTCCGCGCCGCCTGGCTCGGCAAGTGCGACCTGAGCACCGAGATGGTCGGCGAGTTCCCCGAGTTGCAGGGCATCATGGGCCGCTACTACGCCGCACATGACGGCGAACCGGCCGAGGTGGCCGCGGCGCTGGACGAGCAGTACCAACCGCGCTTCGCCGGCGACGCGACCGCCGCCTCGCCGCTGGGCCAGGTACTGGCCTGCGCCGAGCGTGCCGACACGCTGATGGGTATTTTCGCCATCGGTCGCGGTCCGAGCGGCGACAAGGACCCGTTCGGCCTGCGCCGGGCCGCGTTGGGGCTGCTTCGTACCATCATCGAACGCGGCCTCGACATCGACCTGTACGCGCTGCTGGAGCAGGCGGCGAGCCGGCAGCCGGCCGCGGTCAAGGCCGATGCGCAGGTGGAAACCGTGTTCGAGTTCTGCCTGGAGCGCCTGCGCGGCTACTACGCCGATCAAGGCATCGGCGCGGAACTGTTCGAGGCGGTGGCGGCCTGTCGGCCGCGGCGTCCGCTCGACTTCCACCAGCGGCTGTTGGCGTGCCGCGGCTTCCTGGCGCTGCCCGAGGCCGCCAGCCTGGCCGCGGCGAACAAGCGTATCCGCAATATCCTGCGCAAGGTCGAGGGCACGGTCGGCGACGCGGTCGACGCGGCGCGCTTGAGCGAAGCGGAGGAGAGCGCGCTGTACGCGGCGCTGCAGGCGGCGGAAGAGGCCGTGCTGCCGCTGATCGAAGCGGCGCGTTACGCCGAGGCGCTGACCCGCCTGGCGGCGCTGCGCGAGCCGGTCGACCGCTTCTTCGACAAGGTGCTGGTCATGGCCGAGGACCCGGCGGTGCAGGCCAATCGGTTGGCGCTGCTCAAGCGCATTGGCGATCTGTTCCTGCGCGTCGCCGACGTGTCCAAGCTGCCGGGTGCCTGAGCAAACTGTGCGACTGGTCATCCTCGACCGCGATGGCGTCATCAACCACGACTCGGAGGACTACATCAAGTCCCCCGAGGAGTGGCAACCGCTGCCCGGAAGCCTCGAAGCCATCGCCCGCCTCAAGGCGGCCGGCTTCCGGGTAGTGGTGTTCACCAATCAGTCCGGCCTTGCCCGCGGCCTGTTCGATCGGCCGACGCTGGACGCGATCCACGCCAAGATGAAGGCTGCGGTGCTCGCGTGCGGCGGAGAGCTGGACGCGATCTATCTCTGCCCGCACGGTCCCGGCGACAACTGTAGCTGCCGCAAGCCGCTGCCCGGGATGCTGCATCAAATCAGCGGGGATCTCGGCGTGTCGCTGCTCGGCACGCCGGTGATCGGCGATTCTAAGCGCGATCTGCAGGCGGCTCGTGCCGTGGGCGCGCGTCCTATCCTGGTCCGGACCGGCAATGGCGCCGCCACGGAAGCGGCCGGGGGCGGGGAGGGCGCCGAGGTGGTCGACGATCTCGCCGCCGCCGCGGATATGCTCATCAACGAGACGCGCGATTAGCACGAGGGGGAATTTCGTGAGCCAACGCGTAACTGCCGGCGTCGTCATTCGCTCGACCGTGCAGATGACGGGGTACGTACTGTCCACGCTCATCTGGGGCATGCTGTCGTTGCTGGCGGCGCCGCTTCCGTACCGAGCCCGCTACTGGTTCATCACCCGCTGGACGCACTTCAATCTGTGGTGGTTGGAGTTCGTCTGCCATGTGCGCTGCGAGGTCCAAGGCGTGGAGAACATCCCGCGCGATCGGGCCGGTGTGGTGCTGGCCAAGCACCAGTCGGCGTGGGAGACCATGGCGCTGCAGCGTTGGTTCTACCCACAGACCTGGGTGCTGAAGCGAGAGCTGATGTCGATTCCGATGTTCGGCTGGGCGATTTCGCTGCTGCGGCCGATCTCGATCAACCGCTCGGCTATCACCAAGGCGATGCGCGAGCTGTGCGAGCAGGGCAAGGAGCGCCTGGGACGCGGTGTATGGGTGGTGGTGTTCCCGGAGGGAACCCGAGTTGCCCCCGGCGAGAAGGGCCGTTACCAGCCCGGCGGAGGGCTGCTGGCGGAGCGTGCCGGCGTGCCGGTGGTGCCGGTGGCGCACAACGCCGGCGAGATCTGGGGCCGCAACCGCTTCCTTAAGTTCCCCGGCACGATTCGGGTGCGCATCGGCCCGGTCATCGAAAGCCAGGGTAGGAGCGCGGTGGAGATTACCCGCCTGGCCGAGCAGTGGATCGAGGAGCAAATGCGGGAGATCACCTCACCGCCCTTCCGCCGCTCCTCCGAGAAAGAAAAAGCCGCCTCTTAGGCGGCTTTTTCTTTGGCCCGGCTCGGCGGGCTAGACGTCGAGGTTGGTCGCCGCCAGCGCGTTGCGCTCGATGAACTCGCGCCGCGGCTCGACCTGGTCGCCCATCAAGGTGGTGAAGATCTCGTCCGACGCCACCGCGTCCTCGATGTTCACCCGCAGCAGGCGCCGCGTCTCCGGATTCATGGTGGTCTCCCACAATTGCTCCGGGTTCATCTCGCCAAGACCCTTATAGCGCTGAATCATCTGACCGCGCTTGGCCTCATCCAGCAGCCAGTTGACGGCCTGCTTGAAGCTGGATACCTCGTAGCGCTTCTCGCCCTTCTGGATATAGGCGCCGGGCTGCACCAGATCCTGCAGCGCAGCCGCCAGCGACCTGATGGCATCGTACTCCGGCGACAGGAAGAACGCGGTGCCGAAGCTGTTCGGATGCAGGATGCCGTGCATGCGCTTGGTCAGGATCGCTTCCTGGAAAGCGCCGTCGGCGCCGGTAAGCAACTGCGTCTGGTAGCGAGTACCGGCCGGCTGGCCGACGTTGAGCGCCTGCTCCAGCTTCTCGAACCATCGCTGCAGCGTCTGCATGTCGCTGAACGAGGCCTGCTCCAGCGGCGGTTGATCGATCATCGCCTCCAGGATGGAGGCGTCGCGGCGGCGGCCGAGCTGGCGCACCAGATCCATGACGCTGAGGAACTGGCGCACCAACTTCTCCAACGCCGCGCCGTTCAGCGGCGGCGTACCCGGCGCCGGGTGCAGGGTGGCGTCGGACAGGGCGATCTGCAGCAGGTATTCGGTCAAGGCCGCTTCGTCCTTGACGTAGTGCTCCTGCTTGCCGCGCTTGACCTTGTACAGCGGCGGCTGGGCGATATAGATGTGGCCGCGTTCGATCAACTCCGGCATCTGCCGGTAGAAGAACGTCAGCAGCAGGGTGCGGATATGCGAACCGTCCACGTCCGCGTCGGTCATGATGATGATGCGGTGGTAGCGCAGCTTATCCGGATTG